>ERZ761609.68-NODE-68-length-157278-cov-45.223797_pt1 | contig 157278 bp, 158 predicted proteins | sample MGYA00511163_ERZ761609 | MGnify/ENA primary metagenome ERZ761609 (study PRJEB28899, sample SAMN02445070) | bioreactor sludge metagenome | biome: EBPR sludge | place: Australia: Brisbane, Thorneside Wastewater Treatment Plant | collected 2011-12-16 ... | reverse complement strand
ATCCTTACCTCGCGTTCAACTACGCGGGCAAGGCTGGCGACAAGGTCAAACTCGCCTGGACTGACAACAAGGGCGAGAAAGATTCCGCCGAAACTGATGCTGCCTAACGCTAAGGAGGTTTTCATGAAACAGGCATTTGTTACAGGTGCTGTTGCTGTCACCCTCGTGGCAGCATCCTTTGCAGTGCAGGCTGGCCCGGCAGAAGATCTGGCTGCGTTCCAGGCGCATTACAAAAAGCAATTCCCCGACATCAATCAGGCGGATTTCAAAGACGGTGCTTACGCACTTGATCCCACTTTGAAAGCCCAGTGGGAAGAAATGGAATCATCTTTTCCTCCTTACGAGCCAGATATTGATGCTGGCAAGAAGATTTGGGAAACCCCTTTCAAGAACGGCAAAACCTACGCTGACTGCATGGGTGATGTGAAAAGTGTTCGCGGCAAGTACCCGTACTATGACGCAGAAAAGAACACGGTCGTCACGATGGTAGGTGCACTGGATGCGTGCAAAAAAACCAATGATGGCGAAGGTTTTGTCAACAAGGAAGGCAAGCCATTCCTGAACAAGGGCGCGGTAGCACAATTGTCTGCCTATGTCGCAATGGAAGGCCGTGGCGGCAAAATCAATCTTGCCACCCCTGAAGGCAAAGGGCTGGAGTGGTATGAAAAAGGTAAAAACTTCTTCTATGCCAAGCGTGGTCAATTGAACATGTCTTGTGCGGATTGCCACGTTTACAACGCGGGCAAAATGATCCGTGCCGACCTGCTCAGCCCGGCAATGGGGCATGTTACCCATTGGCCAACCTACCGTTCTGCGGATGGTGAAATCACTACCCTGCACAACCGCTTCATGGGATGCAATACCATGGTTCGCGCCAATAACTTCAAGGCGGAAGGCGACGAATACAAGGCACTGGAATACTTCATGACCTATATGTCGAATGGTCAGGAGTGGAACGGCCCTGGTTCACGCAAGTAAACCTTTTCTCGATCTGATCTGACAAGTCAAACCCGGCTCTGCCGGGTTTTTCTTCTTCATTCTGCAAGCCAGACAAGAAAACTCCCGCCAAGGCGGGAGTTTTCAAAACACGATGGCACAAAACCTTATTTGGATTGGGATACCATATAATCCACCGCTGCTTTTACATCAGCATCAGACAAGGACGCATTGCCTCCCTTGGCGGGCATTGCTCCCTTACCATTCAGTGCATTAGCATGAAGGTTGCCCGCAGCAATACGACTCCCCCACGCTGCCTTGTCCCCCAGCTTGGGCGCACCCGCCACACCACTGTCATGGCAGGCAGAACAGGAAGCGCGGTAGACTTTCGAGCCTGAGCCTCCGCCTGCTGCCACCTTGGCTTGCGTGGCTGGTTTCTCAGCGGTTGCGGCTGGCTTTTCGGTGGTTGCGGTCGGCTTTTCCTGTTTGCTACTGGCAACAACAGACTTTTGGGCTTTTCCATCCCCTTTGGCAGCAGCTTGTGCCGCAGGTTTGGCAGCAGGCGCAAAATGTGGCCCTGCGGCTTTGGCTAACTCAGCCTGTTTCTGCCCTTCCATCCCCGACAATTCCACCATCTTTGCCAGCTTGAGAGCCTTGGCATCATCCCCATTGTTGGCAGACTTAATTGCATCCTGCAAGTTATCAGACATCGACTTGCCATTCATGTACCACTCAAATCCAGCTTTCGCTGCCGCAACATTGGCAGTCTCTGCCGAGGCAATCGCAGCCTTGACCTCCGGCTTGGCACTGCTGCTGAGGGTTGCTTTTTCATCACCCCCCCCTGTGGTTGCACAACCGCTCAAAGCCACCCCAATAGCCAGCGTCATAGCACACAAGACTCTTTCTCTCATAAACCCCTCCTCTCTATCTGGTTGATTAAAAAAGCCTTATTTATGATAAATTTAATTTAAGTTCAATGATATAGATTAATGACGAAATTGTTAAAAAATGTTGGACAGCACGCCAACCCACGATACCGAACAACAAAAATGGAATAATCAGCCCACCTGTCACATCGTCGTAAAGACCTGTTTTTTGCTGCCCGGAGGGATCATGCGTTTTATTGCAACACTCATCATGACGATGTGCTGGTTACTGGCATCCAGCGCCCGCGCCGAAGCACAACTGCCCCCCGTGGTCATGGAACTGCTCAAGGTTTCCGAACATGTTTACTATGTGCAAGGTGCTCCGGGGACTGCCACCCAGAATCATGGTTTCATTTCCAATGCTGCCGCGATTGTCACTGAGGAAGGTGTTATCCTGTTCGATACCCTTGGCTCCCCTGCACTGGCGCAACTATTGCTGCAAAAGCTCCAGAAAATCACCGACAAGCCGGTCAAAAAAGTCATCATCAGCCATTACCACGCCGACCATATTTACGGCTTGCAAGTCTTCAAAGATCAAGGTGCAGAAATCATAGCCCCAGCCGGTGCGGAGGAATACATCAATTCCGACAATGCCGAAGCCTTGCTGGCATCGCGCCGTCAGGATCTTGCCCCGTGGGTCAATGCCGAGACCCGTCTGGTCAAACCCGACCGTTACGTGGAAGCCGATGAGGAAATCAAACTCGGCGGCGTTACCCTCAAACTGATTTACAACGGTAAAGCGCATTCTGACGGCGACCAAAGCGTGCTGGTCGAGCCGGATGGGGTGTTGTTGATTGGCGATCTGATTTTTGAAGGGCGCATCCCTTACGTCGGCGATGCCAACACCAAAGTCTGGCTGGAACGCCTGCAAGCAATGGCAGCGGGCAAACTGAACGCAATGGTTCCCGGTCATGGCCCGATGTCGAAAAACCCGCAGGAAGTCATCCAGACCACTGCCAAATACATTGCCTTCCTGCGTGAAAAGATGGGCAAAGCCGTGGAAAACATGACCCCGTTTGAGGAAACGTATGACGCGACCGACTGGGGTGATTTCATTCACCTGCCTGCTTTCGATGAAGCCAACCGCCGCAATGCTTATCAGGTCTATCTGTCGATGGAACAGGAAAGCATGTCATCACCAGCCACCAGCCGTTAGGAGGCTTGTCGTATGCCCACATCCTGGTTTGCCACCTGCAAGAACTTGTGGTTTCGTGACCCCTCAGAAACTGCACCGTACCTCAATGACACGGCTGTGCGCATCCGTGCTGGTTTGCTGTTGTTCATTCCGCTGTTCATGGGCTGGACGCTGTACGATTCCATCTACAGCTCACCGTGGCTGGCAACCGGCGAGCTGATTCAGGATACGCTGGAAACCGATTTCGACGGGCGAATTATTTACCAAGTTGAAGTGGTACGCCGCACCTATGATTACACCTTGCAGACATGGCTCTTGCTCTATGCCTTATTTGAAATGCTGGCGGGCATGTTTGTGCTTACCTCACGGTTTTCACCGACCATCCTGATCTCCAGTTTTTTGGCACGCGGCAAACGCCCTTTGTGGAAACCGCTGCTACCCAAGCGTTTTGCCTGGGCAATCGGCGCGAGTCTAGTCGCAACCTGCCTGATCTTTTTCAACCCGGAAGTATTCGCCGGTTGGGTGAATGTTGTCATGGGTGAAGAATGGCTACCTACCACCGAAAACTACATGCCAAGCTGGATTCCGACTACGCTGGTATGGGTCTGTATTGGCTTTATGTGGCTGGAAACTGTCCTGGGTTTTTGCGTCGGCTGTCAGGTTCATGCCTTGCTGGCGAAAGTGGGCATCTTTGAGGAGGAATGCGAAGCCTGCAACAACCTGGATTGGGACAGCCCGCCACGCAAACCCTAATGGAACCACGGCGGTATTAGCCATGCACCGCCACACCCACCAGAAGTCCCTCTGCACGAGATCAGTTTGCAAGTACCGCTTACAAGCGGCAGGTCTGTCATGGTTTAGCGCCCCAGCCACTATGCTAAACTTGCCCTAACAAATAACGGGCAACCTGTAAAAACATCATGAAAACCTTCATCACCCTCCTGCTGACCCTGTGGTTCTGCACTCACGCCGCTTACGCCCAGGAACGTCCCAAAATCGGTCTGGTACTCGGTGGTGGCGGTGCTGCCGGGGTTGCCCACGTCGGGGTGCTCAAGGTGCTGGAAGAAAACCACATCCCAATCGACGTGATTGCAGGCAACAGCATGGGGGCGATCGTCGGCAGCCTGTATGCTTCTGGCATGAGTGCTAATGAACTCGAAAAAGTGGTCAACGGGCTGGACTGGCCTACCCTGTTCCGGGATGACCCTGCCCACCAGATCAAGTCATTCCAGCAAAAACAGCAAAGTGCGGACTTTTTCAGTGCCTTCAATGTCGGGGTTGCCAGGGAGGGGGTGAAACTGCCGACAGGGCTGATTGATGGGCAACGCCTGATGTTCGAGCTGCGCCGCCTGCTTGCCCCGGTCAGCCAGATCAACGATTTCGACCATTTGCCGATCCCGTTCCGGGCAGTGGCAACCGACATCCGTACCGGGGAAACCGTGGTGCTGAAAAAGGGCAATCTGGCAACGGCGGTACGAGCTAGCATGTCGATTCCGGGGCTGTTTGCACCTGTCACCATCGACAATCGCCTGCTGGTGGATGGGCTGGTTTCCAATAACCTGCCAGTGGACATTGCCCGCCAGATGGGAGCTGACATTGTGATCGTGTCGAGCATTCCGCCCGAAACCAACCGCAAGCTGGATTCCGCGCTCGACATTACCTTGCAGACCATGGATTTGCTGATGCGCAAAAGCAGCCAAGCGCAGCTCGACAGCCTGACCAGCCAGGACATCCTCATCCTGCCGCCGGTTGGCGAGATTGGCAGCCTGCATTTCGAGAAAGTGACAGAGACTATCCCGCTGGGGGAACAGGGGGCGCGGGCGCAATTGCCAGCCCTGCGGCAATTGCTGGCAAACCTGGGTGGGGAGACGGCAACCCGGCAGGTGACAACGGTTCCAGCAGCCGGAGAGCAGCCCATCCGGGTGGCGCAGGTGCAGATCGACAACGGTTCTTCCCTGAGTGACAAGCTGGTGCAGCAGAAACTGGGTATTCAGCCGGGTGAAGTGCTGGATACCCAACGTTTGCAGGCTGGGCTGGATCGGGTTTACAGCCTCGGCTACTTCAGTCTGGTCGATTACAACCTTGCCCAGCGCCCGGATGGTCGTTACGACCTGAAAGTGATTGCCCACAAGGCTGCGGAAGGTGAACAGCGTCTCAGCGGTGGTTTTGCCCTGGGGGACGATTTCAACGGTGATACCCGCTATCAGGCTGGGGTGAAATACGTGCGCCAGGGCTTGACCGGCAAGGGCACAGAATTGCGCTTGCAAGGGGTGATCGGTGAGCGCATCCTCGCCAAGGCCGAGTCGCATCACCCGCTGCGTGACGACAAGAGCACTTTCGTTGCCCCCAAGGTGTGGTATCAGGAACGTGACGCCAGCATCCTCAGCGACTCGCAACAGGTGGCGGAATTGCGAGCCAGAGAGGCCGGGGCGCAAGTGGATGTCGGGCGGGAGCTGGGTACAAGTGGCGAAGTGCGGGCAGGGGTGTTTTACCACCGCATCAAGCCGGAAGTGAAAACCGGCACGCTGGCGTTAACGGATGACGCGATCACCGAAGCCGGGGTCAAGCTGCAATATCAGGCCGATACGCTGGATTCCGTCAATTTCCCCAGCAAGGGCGGGCGCGTCACGGCTGCCTATACCCACGGCATCAAGGGCATGGGCAGCGACACCGGCTTTTCACGCATTGAGCTGGAAGGTGAGCGGGTGTGGAGCAAGGACAAGCACCGCCTGATTGCCAGTGGGCGACTGGAAGCCAATGCCAACAACGAGGATGGCTTACAGTACACCAGTGGCAATGCCCTGAAAACCGGGCGGATGGCGTTTGCCGACAACGACCAGTTGATCGGCAACTACAGCGTGGATGGCTCGCTGACCTACATGCGCCAGCTTGCCGAAGTGCCGCAAATTGCCAAACTGCACGTGGGGGCATCACTGGGGGCAAAGCAGGCATGGCAAGAGCGTGATGCCGTGGCACTGGATGATTTGCGTTCTACAGGTTCGGTGTTCGTCGGGGCAGAAACACCGGTTGGGCCAGCATTTGTCGGGTTGCGCAAAACCGAAGGCTTTGATCAGGAAGCCTATTTCAATTTCGGGCGGGATTTTTAGGCACAGCCTACACCTCCAGCAGGCTGGCGATTTCCACCTTCATACGCTCCACGGTCTGGTAGCCTTCCTGGATAGCTTCTTCGGCGCGGAAAAATTCCAGCAAGCCGATGTGCTCCAGACGCGGGGTCAACAGGATTTCCGGCGGGTCGCCTGCCATGCGGCTGCGGGTAATCTTGTCCTGCATGATGTTGATGGAGGCTGCCAGTGCATCCATCAGGCCGGGGGCGGTTTCCTTGTCCCTGTTATCGGGCAGCAAGGCGGATGAATATTCACGCAGGGAAGCGGTCAGGGTATCGACAATACCTTCCACCTTGCTGCTGTTTTTGTTGGTGCTTGCTGGGGGTTTTTCTGCCGGTTTGTCGGGCTTGCCTCTTTGCGTGTGATGGGCATAACGGCGGGCAACATTGCCATTCAGGTTGACCGCAATCACGATGTCCGCCCCCAGTGCGCGGCACAGTGATACGGGCACGGGGTTGCTCAGGCCGCCATCCACCAACCACTGCTCACGATGCCGGTAAGGTGGAAACAGGCCGGGCAGGGCAATCGACGCCCAGACGGCATCCAGTACCGTGCCTGACGTGAACCAGACTTCGCGCCCGTTTTCCAGATTGGTGGAAACCGTGGCGAAAGCGCGTTGCAACCCGGCGATAGGCAGGTTTTCATCGCAGACATTGGCGTGGAAAAACTGTTGCAGCTTGTCGCGTTTGACGAAACCGTTGAACGCGGCATTCAGCTCGAAAAAGCGCATCAGTTCCAGCTTGTTCAGCGACAACACCCCTTGTTCCAGCGTGTCGAGGTTTCCGGCAGCATAGGCTGCACCAACAATGGAACCGACTGAGCAGCCGCACACGATGTCCGGGTGAATATCCAGCGCCGCCAACGCCCGCAGGATGCCGATGTGCGCCCAGCCGCGTGAAGAGCCGCTGCCGAGGGCGATACCGATACGGGGATGTTTATCTGTTGAAGCATTCATGAGCGGGTTTCCTTTTGTCGCCATTTCCTTGAGCCACACCAAGTGTAAACCGCAGAATGCCTCCTGTCGTCAACCCGAACAACAGAGAACAACAATAATGAGCCTTGCCATTGTCTACAGCCGCACCAACAACGGTCTGGATGCCCCGCTTGTGAGTGTGGAAGTCCATCTTGCCAACGGTTTGCCAGGCCTTTCCCTCGTTGGTTTGCCAGAAACTGCCGTGAAAGAAAGCCGTGACCGGGTGCGGGCAGCCATGAGTAATTCCGGTTTTAACTTCCCGTTGCGGCGCATTACTGTCAATCTCGCCCCGGCTGACATCCCCAAGGATGGCGGGCGCTTTGACCTGCCGGTGGCGATCGGTTTGCTGGCGGCGAGTGAGCAAGTGCCGACTGAAACCCTGTCAGGCTATGAATTCATTGGCGAACTGTCGCTGGGTGGGCAATTGCGCCCGGTGCGTGGGGTATTGCCAACCGCCTTCGCCGCCCTGCAAGCCGGACGCGCCCTGATTGTGCCACAGGAAAATGCCGCCGAAGCCAGCCTGATTCGGGGCTTGAAAGTCTACCCCGCCAAGGATTTGGGCGAAGTGGTGGAACATCTGCACGGTTCCGAGCCGCTGGTGCGCTGGGAACAGGCGATTGAGGCCACAGAAACCACTTACCCGTTTGACCTCAGTGATGTGAAAGGCCAATTCATGGCGCGGCGTGCGCTGGAAATTGCCGCCGCCGGAGGTCATAACCTGTTGATGGTCGGCCCACCCGGTACGGGCAAGACCATGCTCGCCAACCGCCTTGCCACCATTTTGCCGCCGCTGTCGGAAGAAGAAGCGCTGGAATCCGCCGCCATCGCTTCCATCAGTCATCACGGTTTTGATGCCAGCCGCTGGGGGCAACGCCCGGTGCGTGAGCCACATCATACCTCGTCCGGGGTGGCATTAGTCGGCGGTGGTTCACAAGTCAGACCGGGGGAAATTTCCCTGGCTCACCACGGCGTATTGTTCCTGGATGAACTGACCGAATTCGACCGCAGTGTGCTGGATGTGCTGCGCGAACCGCTGGAAACCGGCAGGATCACCCTGTCACGGGCAGCACGCCAGGCCACCTACCCGGCACGTTTCCAGTTGGTGGCGGCGATGAACCCGTGCCCGCAAGGTCGCGCTTGTGACCTGCGCGACAACTGCGAATGTTCGCCGGAACAGCAACGCAAGCACCGCACCCGCATTTCTGCCCCGTTCCTTGACCGTATCGACCTGCAAATCGAAGTGCCACGGGTCAAACACGAAGACTTGCAGTCCCTGAAAGCGGGCGAAAGCAGTACCGATGTACGCCAGCGGGTGTTGGCTGCCCGTGGTCGCCAGCATTCACGTCAGGGCAAGATCAACAATGCCCTCAGCGGGCGTGAAGTCGACCAGCATTGCACCTTGGCGGAAAAAGACCAGAAGTTACTCAACCACGCGATGGAACGCTTCAAACTGTCGGCACGTGCCTATCACCGTATCCTCAAGGTGGCACGAACCGTAGCGGATTTGGCAGAAAGCGAGGAAATCCGCACGGCGCACCTGACGGAAGCCCTCAGTTACCGGGCGCTTGACCGACTGGCAGCACAATAACCTGCTTCAGGCCAGCCACGATTACAATCACGATTCAAGGTTGGGCAATCCGGTTCCTTAACAGGCCAACACCTGCCACTTCGCACTCGACCACATCGCCCGGTTGCAGGTATTCCGGCGGTTCACGCACGAAACCGACCCCGCTGGGTGTGCCAGTGGCGATGACGTCGCCAGCTTCCAGCGTCATGCCCCGTGACAGCCATTCGATAATGCTGGCAATGTCGAAAATCATGTGGCGGGTATTGGAGGCTTGCTTGCCGATTCCATTGACCCGGCAGGCAATATCAAGGGCTTGTGGGTCAGGAATTTCATCGGCAGTCACCAGCCATGGCCCCATCGGACAGCCGCCATCCAGGCTTTTGCCCAGAAAATACTGCTTGTGGTTGAGCTGGATGTCGCGGGCGCTCAGGTCATTGATGACGGTGTAGCCAAAAACATGCGCCAGCGCATTTTCGCGGCTGATTTTCTTGCCGCCTTTGCCGAGTACCACGCCAAGTTCCGCTTCCCAGTCAAGCTGTGAACAGGTATCCGGGTCGAACGGGATGTCAACATTATGCCCGGTAACACTGGTCGGGCATTTGGTAAACACGATCGGGTATTGTGGCGCCTTGCCGGTGCGCCCCACCTGACTGGCGGTTTCCTGCGCATGTTCCAGATAGTTGAGGCCGAGGCACATCACATTCTTGCGTGGGCGGGGGATCGGCGCGAGTAGGGTAATCTCCTTCAACGGTACGCGCATTACCGCACTGGCGGCTTGCAGCGGTGCTTGCAGGTCAGTACCACTGTCAAGCAGGGTCAGCATGTCACGCCACTGCGGCTGGTCGAAAGCGGCATCCAGAGCCGGAATCAGTACGTACTCACCCTCGGCGATACAGACATAGGTTTGGTGGTTATACAGGCAGGTTCCAAGTTTCATGTATTTCTCTGCTGGAATATTGGGGAAAATCATTAAAATAGTAGCAACCGATAGTACAATGCCGCCATGACTTTCAAAAACAGGATTATTGGATTGTGGACATAGCCATTTTGTTCGGCCTGATTTTGCTGAACGGTTTTTTTGCCATGTCAGAAATTGCGCTAGTGGCAGCACGGAAGGCACGCCTGCAAAACCTTGCGCAGCAGGGGGACAAGACTGCGGCAACGGCGTTGCGGTTGGGGGAAGATCCGACTTTTTTCCTGTCTGCCGTACAGATCGGCATTACCTCCATCGGTGTCCTGAACGGTATCGTCGGTGAAGCGGCTCTTAGCCCGCCTTTCAGCGCCTGGTTGCAAACCCTGGGGGTGGAAGAACACATTGCCAACCCGCTGGCAACCGGCTTGGTAGTCGTCAGCATTACCTATTTCTCGATTGTACTGGGAGAACTGGTTCCCAAGCGTCTGGGGCAAATGAGTCCGGAAGGCATTGCCCGCTTTGTGGCTCGCCCGATGCTGTGGCTAGCCATCATTGCCAAACCGTTCGTGATGTTGCTGTCCGGTTCCACCCGTCTGCTGCTGCGCATTCTGGGTGCAAAAGACGACAACAGCAGCAGCGTAACGGAAGAAGACATCCACCTGTTGCTGAGCGAAGGTTCCGATGCCGGGGTTATCGAGGAACAGGAACATCAGATGGTACGCAACGTATTCCGGCTGGATGACCGCCAGATAGCGTCCTTCATGGTTCCACGCAGCGATGTGGTCTGTCTGGATGTGGACAAGTCACTGGAAGAAAACCTCAGTCAGGTGGAAGCCCACCGTTATTCGCGTTTCCCAGTGGTGCGCGGCAACTGGGATGAAGTGCTAGGTATTGTCAGCACCAGCCAGTTGCTCAACCAGATGTTGCGCGGTGAGCAACCCAGCCTGAGCGAACACCTCAAACCGGCTGTCTTCGTCCCCGAATCCCTGACCGGCATGGAATTGCTGGAAAACTTCAAGGATTCCGGCGGGCAAATGGTGTTCATCATCGACGAATACGGCGAAGTGCAAGGCATTGTCACCCTGCATGACATGATGGAAGCGATTACCGGCGAATTCAAACCGCAGCATCAGGATGATGCCTGGGCAGTACAGCGCGAGGATGGCAGTTGGCTGCTGGATGGGTTGATTCCGGTTCCCGAACTCAAAGACCGACTGGGTTTCCGCAGCGTGCCGGAAGAAGACAAAGGCCGCTACCACACCCTCAGCGGCATGTTGATGCTGCTGCTGGGGCGCTTGCCGCAAACCGCCGACCATTGCGACTGGGAAGGCTGGCGGCTGGAAGTGGTGGACATGGACGGCACGCGCATTGACAAGGTACTCGCCAGTGCGCTGCTGCCTGACAGTGAAGGGACTAGCTCAGACTAGCTTTCACTTTTCCAGTTGCGTAACATCGCGCACTGCCCCACGGGAGGCGGATGTGGTCATCGCCGCATACGCCTTCAATGCTGCACTGACGTAACGGTCACGGTTGAGCGGTTTCCACGCTGCGCTGCCGTTGGCTTCCATCGCCGCCCGACGGCTGGCAAGTTCCTCATCGCTGATGCGCACGTTGATACTGCGGTTGGGGATGTCAATGTCGATCATGTCACCCTCTTCCACCAGACCGATGGCGCCGCCTTCCGCCGCTTCAGGGGAAACGTGCCCAATGGAAAGACCGGATGTACCGCCGGAAAAACGCCCATCAGTAATCAACGCACACGCCTTGCCCAAGCCCTTGGACTTGATATAGGAGGTGGGGTAGAGCATTTCCTGCATCCCTGGGCCGCCGCGTGGGCCTTCGTAACGGATCAGCACAATGTCACCCGCCTGAATCTGGTCGCCGAGGATACCGGCAACTGCCGCGTCCTGTGACTCGAAAATACGCGCAGGGCCGGAGAATTTGAGGATGCTTTCATCCACACCAGCGGTTTTCACCACGCAACCATCCAGCGCGATATTGCCGAACAGTACTGCCAACCCGCCTTCAGTACTGTAAGCATGAGCCTGATCGCGGATACAACCATTGGCACGGTCAAGGTCAAGTGAATCCCAGCGTTTGCTTTGGCTAAACGCCACCTGGGTGGGCACATTGCCGGGAGCAGCACGGAAGAAATTCAGGCGTTTTTCATCGGTGGTCAGGCGCACATCCCACAGTGACAGGGCTTCCGCCATGTTGGTGGCGTGGACAGTGCCAACTTCACGGTTGAGCAATCCGGCACGGTCAAGTTCACCGAGAATGCCGAATACCCCACCGGCACGATGCACATCTTCCATATGGTAAAGCTGGGTGGAAGGCGCAACTTTGCACAATTGCGGCACTTTACGGCTCAAGCGGTCAATGTCGTTCATGGTGAAATTGACCCCGGCTTCCTGTGCGGCTGCCAGCAAGTGCAGAATGGTGTTGGTGGAACCACCCATCGCAATGTCCAGACACATGGCGTTTTCAAACGCGGCAAACGTGGCAATGGAACGCGGCAATACGGAAGCATCATCCTGCTCGTAGTAACGTTTGGCAAGGCTGACAATCATGCGCCCGGCTTCGAGGAACAGGCGTTCGCGGTCGGCATGGGTTGCGAGGGTGGAACCGTTACCCGGCAAGCTCAAACCCAGGGCTTCGGTCAGACAGTTCATCGAGTTGGCAGTGAACATGCCGGAACAGGAGCCGCAAGTGGGGCAAGCGGAACGTTCCATCTTTTCCACGTTTTCGTCAGTTTCGGCACTGTTGGCAGCAGAAACCATCGCATCCACCAGATCCAGCTTCACCACTTTGCCACCGATCACGGCTTTACCGGATTCCATTGGCCCACCGGAAACGAAAATGGTGGGGATGTTCAGACGCAGCGCCGCATTCAGCATCCCCGGCGTGATCTTGTCGCAGTTGGAAATGCACACCAGCGCATCGGCGCAATGTGCATTGACCATGTATTCCACCGCATCGGCGATCAGCTCGCGTGACGGCAACGAATACAGCATCCCGCCATGCCCCATCGCAATCCCGTCATCCACCGCGATGGTATTGAATTCTTTGGCTACCCCACCGGCGGCTTCGATTTCGCGTGCCACCAGTTGCCCCAGATCCTTGAGGTGGACATGCCCCGGCACAAACTGGGTGAAGGAATTGGCAATAGCAATGATCGGTTTCTGGAAATCCGCATCGGTCATACCGGTAGCACGCCACAACGCGCGTGCGCCAGCCATGTTGCGACCACCAGTGGAGGTACGGGAACGGTAAACGGGCATGGTAAGCTCCTAAAGCAAATCTGGGCAAAACGGCATTCTAACGCCAGATGGCGGGCGCGTCATATCCTGTCACGTTTTTTGGGTTACACTCTGGGATATTTCCACGCCATTACTGGATTGCCCATGCCAACCAACCACAAAAAAAACCGTAACCGTGAAACGACGCCCTGGTTTTCCCTGCTACTGGGCGTTGCCTTGCTGGCATTCCTCGCGCTGCTGCTGGGTTTCTGGGTACAACTGGAGCAACCGCTGGGTAAATCGCTCTACAGCGCTGCCAACCTATTGTTGAACAGCGAATTCATCAAGCCGGATGAAATGGGGCTACGTACCAGCTTGATCGTGGTTGGTCAGATGCTAGGTTACATTGCGTTCTATGGCATTTTGCTGCGCTTGGCGTGGGTATTACTGGGCGACAACCTGACCGCCTCTTATGTACGCTGGTGTTATCACGACCATATCGTGGTATGCAGCCTCAACATGCAGGGGCAAGCCTTCATCAGCAATTTGCGTAAGAGCAACCCGGAGCAACGGATCGTTGCCCTGCTCGACCACATTGATGATGAGCATGAAAGTTGGTGCCAGCAGCACGCTGTCACTTTGCTGTATGGTGACGCCACACAGGAAACTGACCTGCACGCAGCCGCTGTTGTCAGTGCCAAAGCCGTGATTGCCTGTGGGGAATCGACAGATACCAACCTACAAGTTGCCAGTGCTGTGCAAGCCATCAGCCGTCAACGCCCTGCCAACAATCCGCCACTTGACCTGTATCTGGCCGTCAACGATGCCATGCTCAGCGAAGGTTTAGGCAATGAAAACTACCGGCATTTTTTGCAACCCAACGAACGTCTGAACCCCTACCCTTACAACGCTGACAACCTGCTGGCTCGTTGGTATTTCAACCAGTATCCGCCACATACATGGGCAGACCAGCACGGGCAGCAACAAGTGCATCTGGTATTCGTCGGTTTCAGCCCATTGGTGGAAGCACTGATCTGCCAGTACGCCAAGATTTCACCCTACAAGGATTTTGTCCCACCCGCATTTACCCTGCTGGGCACAGGTGCGGAACAATGGCGCGACATGCTGGTGGCACGTTACCCTGTATTCGCCAATGGCAGAAGCGGCGCGGAACAGGTCATTGCCGGTTTATATGCACAGGAATGCACCCCGACTTTCAAGCTGGATGAAACACAACTGACAGCCATTGCTCAGAATGGAGCGGTAACAGCCGTCCTGTTCTGCGCTACCGAGGATGAAAGCAACTTCCGCCATGCCATGAGCCTGTATCAGCAGGCCCTGCGGTTCAACTGCTGGCAAGTACCGTTTTACGTGCGCTTGCAACAGAGCGATGGCATCCGCACCCTGCTGGCTTCTGCCAACGACCAGAATACCGATGCCAGCCTGACTCCATTTGGCATGGCGGTGCAGGTCTTTGACCTCAAGCGTATGATGCAAGTGGAACGCAACGCCCGCGCCGTACACGAAGCCTACCGGCAAAACATGCTCCAAGCCGCCCCCGGCACTGCCATGTCAACAGACAGCCTGCAACCCTGGGAACAATTGGCGGAAACCTATCGTGCCGCCAGCCGCCGTTCCGGCGACCATTTACCGGTCAAACTGGCAAGCATCGGTATCCACATGCAAGCCGACCAGCCGTTGGTGCTGGCTGATGCCATCCGCCTAGACGAACCGGCGGAACGACGTGAATTGCTGAGTCGGCTGGAACACCGTTCGTGGCGTTACGAACGGCTGGTCAACGGCTGGCGTTACGGGGAACAGCGCAACAACCGGCAACGGCTTCATCCGTCGATTGTGCTGTGGGAAGAGTTGTCGGACAGTGAGCGAAAAAAAGACTTGAATCAAATTGAAAATGTCAGAAAAGTGCTACTATCAGACAATATAATTTCCATATAGGAGAGTGTCATGAACGATCCAGTACATGTCACATTTATTCATGGGCTTGCCAACAAACCTAGCCCGCCTGAACTAAAACGCATCTGGATTGAAGCCTTGTCAATGCCTACCGCCACGGATCAGGGTTTTGATCCGGGAGGATCAGGCGTAACAACCAGTTTTGTGTACTGGGCAGATTTGTTTTACGCAACCCCGTTGGATTCATCGTCTTATGAAAACCTAACCGATGACCCAACTGAAGAACTTGATGCAGGCAAGGCTGAATTGTCTGAAAATGACTGGACAAAGGCACTGCGCAAACGCTTTCCTGAAATCAGTGAATCACCCGATGACACTCCAGATAGCAACAGTCCTTCAGGCTTCGAGCGCATCCCTTTACCTGGATTTGTGAAAAACAAAATCATGGCTGAGTTCATGCGGGAAGCACACGACTATCTTTTCAATGTGCAGGGTATCAGAGACATGATCCGTACACGAGTGATCAATGACTTGAGAAAAATTCCTACCAATTCCAGAAAGATCATGGTTGGTCATAGCCAAGGGTCATTTATTGCTTATGATGTAATGACCGGAGTAAATGAATGCCCCTTGATTGACGGTTTCATGACGATTGGCAGCCCTCTGGGAATTGACGAAATACAAGATAAATTGGTCTGGACACGGGAGAATGGCTTTCCAACCAAATTACGGGGTGAGTGGGTGAATATTTATGATTCACTCGACATGGTAGCTCGTCTTGATCCTTGCCTAGCTAGTGACTTTCGCCAAAATGGGCGGGAAGTCGTCATTGATATTCGTGAATCGAATCATGGTGCATGGCGACACTCTGCAACCAAATATCTTCAAGGGACGCAATTAAGGCAACACCTGCGGCGTCTGTGCCAGCGGGAGATTTGATATGCTAAGCCCTGAAAACTACTTGCAGGAACTGGAACTGGCCTTAAAGGAATACCGCTTTCAGGACATCAGCACACTGGCAGAAAAAATTGACCCCGCCACCTTTTCCCCCACACAAGTCAAAACCACCTTGTCCCTGTTACGACGCAAACGCAGATTCAAGGAACTGGAGCATGTAGCGGGGCAGTTCTGTCTCGCAGGACATAATGACCTGCTGATTCGCCGCCAATGGACACAAGCCATCCTCGATCAAAACAAACTCGAACAAGGCATCCGTGAACTGGAAGGACTGGCTCAAAAACATGATGCAACAGAAAAAGAAAGTTATGAAATCCGTGGCTTGCTGGGGCGTGCCTACAAACAGCTCTATGTCAATGAAGGTGGAGCAGACAACTTGCGTCATGCCATCACCGCTTACAAGCAGGACTGGAAATCAAAATTGGGAGACACCCGCTGGAGAGGTATCAACCTTGTAGCACTGATTAGTCGCGCACGCCGTGATGGAATCCCCCTACGTGACAGGCTTGACCCAGCAAAAATGGCAGGGGATCTGCTCGAAACCATCAAACACAAAAAAGCAGCGGATGCGTGGGATTATGCTACAGCCCTAGAAGCAGCGGTCGCGCTTGATGACGAACAAACCGCGCTGGGGTATACCCAAAAATACCTTGCCCACACTGATGCAGACGCATTTGAGATCAGCAGTACATTGCGTCAGCTTAAAGAAATCTGGCAGATTGAAGGCAAATCCATCGGGAACAGCATTTTACCCGTGCTTGAATATGCGTTACTGCAACGTGATGGCAGCAAGGTTGAGCTGCGCAACATTGGCGATAGCACCCGCAGCAGTACCGGGTTTGAAGCAGTCTGGGGACAAGAAGGCGTCATTTACATGCAATGGCTTGATACCATGTATAGCCGCTGCAATGCCATCGCTCGCATTTCTGACAGCATTACAGGAGCACCTAAAGGGACAGGATTCCTTGTCACTGGCTCAAAACTCAAACCCGCCTGGGGTGACGCTCCTGTTTTCGTCACCAATTCCCATGTCATCAGTCGCCAACCACACGACCAAGCACCGTTGATACCGGAAGAAGCATTGGTTGAATTCACCCGTATCCCGAACCGTCCAAAAGTCGCTCTTGGCGAACTCCTTTACAGCTCACCCCGTTCAGAGCTTGATGTAAGCATTCTGCGTATCGAAGCTCCACAAGGTAGCAGCAGTATTGATCCATTCCCGCACTTGCCTGTCATTAACACGGAGAATTCTGACGAACAACGGATATACGTCATTGGACATCCCTCCGGCAATGAAATGGCCGTTTCTCTCTACGATAACAGCCTTACGGAATACGAGCACCAGTACGTCCGCTATCGCAGCCCTACGGAAGAAGGCAATTCAGGCTCTCCGGTTTTCACCAAGAAACTTCACGCCATAGCGGTTCACCACCGCGCCCTGAAAGACAAAAAACTTAACGAGGGTGTTCTGTTAAATGAAATAAAAGCCAGCTTGCAACAGCCATAACAACAGCCATTTACCCCACGGCTGCCGCCACCCGCAGCAACAACGGCTCCACCGAATGCAACGCCGGTGGCGCCTGAAACAGGCACAAACGCGGTTCCGCCAGCGTCCGGTTGACGCTATCGACGGGCAGTTGTTGCCACAATTCCTCCAGCAAGCGCAGCAAAGCATCACGCTGGGTAGTGGCATCCACCAACAACACCACCCGTGCCAGTGGCACTTCCGCCAGCAGCAAACCCAACTCGAAACTACACCCCTTGTTGTGTTCCCCAAAGCCACGTAAATCCATCAGCACTGCATCACTGCGCACCGCAAGGGCATGAACCGTTGCCTTCCAGGTATTGTCGTAACAGAAAAACTCGTTGATACGGTAACGCCCATCAGGATCTGGTTTGGCATCGAAACTGCCCAGCCGCCGCTGCAAATCTTCCTCACTGGCGACAAACAGGTTACGCAGACGCAAACCCCAGAACTGCAACAACTCGTCCGGTTCCAGATTGGTTGCCGCCAAATCTGGCGCACTGATCAGGCTGATCGGGCCAATAAAACTCCAGCGCTGGCTGAGCTGATCAAGCAACTGGCGGCTGCGCAAGCGATGTCCGAATACCCGCAGCAGTAACAATGATGCCGGTTTGGGTTGCTTTTCGTCAGCCTTGCGCCGCAGCAAATGGCTACTGATCAGCTTGTAAGCCACGAATGTCAATATGAGGCTCACACTCCCACCCTGCGTCGGTTCAAACTGGATAATGATTTCAGACAAGGTAATCACCAACCACCAGCTATCCAGTGTCAGGGTCTGAATACTGGTCTGTTTCAAGCGGTAACGTTGGGTAACGTAACGCAATGTTCCCCACACAGCCAGTAACAAGATGAGCAGCAGCCCCAACCATACGACATACCGGTAATCGCTCCAGAGACGGATGTCACCCAATGTCAGGGCGAGACAGCCTAACCCTTGAGTCGCCAGCAGAACCGCAACCACCAGACTGACCGCCACGAAATAGGCAAACAACCCCACCGAACGCCACGCACGGTTATTGAGTATCCACAGCAGGAGTGACGGAATGCCCATCCAGAATGCCCAGGTCAACAAGATGCGCCCCAACCCTATCCCGTCTGTAAAACCCAGCGTCAAGGACAATGCATCCAGCACCAGCAGCAAGGCGAAATAACCCGTGAGCAAATTCCACTTGCTGCGTGCATCACCCACCCGCACCACAATCAGAGCGGGAATGACCGGCCAAGCATACAACAGCAACAGGCTGCCAAAATGTACCGGCAGAAATGCCAGATCATCCAGCCCCACCGTCAGGCTTGCCCCGATCAAGGCATGAACCAGACCTGCCACAGCATAAGCAAAACTGGCACGCTCCACCCCTTCCGCAGCAACTCCAGCCAGCGCAGGCTTTGGTAATGCAACGGATGTATCAACAACATCAAATTGCAATGCCCTAGCCGGTGGCATTCCACCCGACCGATACAAAGCTCGGGAAATCGCTCCCGTATCAGCAACCTGCCCCATTGCCTGCCTGACGTAATGACGATACAACACAACAGTCAGCCATGTCAGAAACACTGCAATCGGCAGTGCCACCAGAAAAATGAAACCAAACAGCCCGTCGCTACTGATAACACACACAGCAGGTACTTCCAGCACGGGCGCAGTATCCGGGTATGGAACGGGATAAGTATAAGCGGGCATAGGTGTCTTCCCTGTAACACGTATCCCTACAGTGTAGCCAACAACCTACCCCAGCACTGCCGACAACATGCTGATGCCCAGCACCAACCCGACCAATACCAGTAACGTCATGAACCACACATATTCATACAACAGCTTGTAAGTCAGGCTGAAATCCCGGCTACTCAACCCGTTTTGCACCAGAAACGGTTCCAGTGTGGCAAGCAAGGTTGCCTGTTGTGGCAATTCATACGGGTTCCATTGCCGGTCAAAACGCATGAAATGTGCCTGCGGCAACTGCTCGGGAAAAACCTGCGGTAAAATGTCTGAGGCCACCTGCCGGAAGCCCTGATACGCTTTTTCGGTATGCGGCATGATCAACAAGATACGCTCCGGCTTGTTCCAGCCTCGCAGCATTTGCAACTCGATACTGACACCCGCCGAACTGCCGGGGCGCAATACCACCAGCCGTGCCTCCTGCAACCAGTCAGCCACCTGCTGTTGCCACACCGCATCACTCACATAGGTACGTGCTGCCCCAGTATCTGCGATTTCCTCACCGGGGCGACCGATTGCCACATACGGCCCAAGCCCCCGCCACAGACTTGCCAACTGGATCTGAAAGGTTGGCCCCCACGGGCTGATCATCGGCTGGGTTCCGGTTGCTGCCTGCGCCCTGAACGCCGTTTGCAGGGCAGCGAAAAAGCCCCTGACACTGTAATCAGCTTTTTCATCCCCAAAAGAGCGCAGAAAAATGACAGGGGCGCGTTTGTCATGCTGGCGGAGTTGTTCCACCGATACACTCGCCAGACGCAAGCCGCGAATCCAGTTGAACACACCGCCGCCGATGAGAGACAGCGCAAAGACCATCCACAACCACTCATCGGCTTGCTCACTGCCCCAGATAAACAGCAAGGAACCCATGACCAGCATCAAAATGCCGGAATATTTCACCAGCCTGCCCGCCACCGGGCAACGCTGGGGAAGTTTTACAGGTGTTGGTTTCATCGCTGACCTCCTGCCATTGCCGCCACCTTCATCATCCCACCCTTAGGCAGAAGCGGTATTGATATGGCTCATGCACTTGACCTGAACTGTGCTTGCCCGCTCGATGGCAGGTATACTGTTGCGGGTCGCCCTTCCAACTACCGGTATGAACACACCCGCATGAAACGCCTGCTCATCCTCATCATCCGTGGCTATCAACTCTTCATCAGCCCCATGCTGGGCAGCAATTGCCGTTTTTACCCCACCTGTTCGCACTACGCTAGGGAAGCCATTGAAAAGCACGGTGCATTCAAAGGAAGCTGGTTAGCAGTTCGCCGCATCGGGCGCTGCAACCCGTGGCACGAAGGTGGCGTGGATCTGGTGCCGGAACCACGCCAGCAGAAATGTTCAGGCTGCAACTGTGACCATGAGTAGTATGCAGCCTGTCAGAAGAGTGGTGGTCAGCAGGGTAAACAGCATGGGGGTAGAACGGTGCATGGTATTCTCCAGTGGTTGTTTGATGTTCGGAATACTGCTTGTGATCAGGCAGGATGACTGAACACCAGAATCACCACCAACTCCTTCGGCCCATGTACCCCATACGCCAGCGTCTGCTCAATATCCGCCGATTTTGACGGGCCGGACACCAGCAGCGCATTGGTCGGCAAGCCTTTTTCCACCCAGCCCTGTTCCTGTACCGCTGCGGCGAAAGTGGTATGGAGCTTGTCCACTTCCAGCAAGGCAATATGCACTGGCGGAACCAGCGACATCGTGCGCGGCTCTTCTGCATCTGGCCATAGGATCAGCGTACCGGTTTCGGCGATGCCACCCAGCGTGCTGGTAAAAGCAGCGTCGATACCGTAGAACATCTCTTCTTTCCAGCCGTCGATGGGCTGCTCGTAGTGGCGTAGTGTAGGGAAACGTCCGGCTTGTGCGCTGATGGCTTGCCCCCATGTGGTGTTGGGGGAGAGCAGCAGGTTGTTCAGCCCTTTGGCATGACAGATTTCGGTCAACACATCCAGCCAGTCGCGGTGGTCGGCGTGGTGGATTTCGGCGCGTACCGCTTCCATGCGTTCGGTGAAGCGGCGGATACGTTCGGCTCTGTCCCAGTCGAATGAAGAAACATCTTGCTCCTTCCCCTGACAAGGGGAGGGTTGGGGAGGGGTTTCTTTTCTCAAACGTTGCAGGATATTGGTGCGGGCAACATTATTCATCGGCAACTCCCATCTCTTTCATGCGTTCGTGCAAAGTCTTGTCAGCCAGTTGGGGGGCGGAACGTACATTCGTCCAGGCGCTCATTTGCATCGGCAGCACACCGCGCAGACGGGCGGCGGCTTTCGTGCCGAAATTATAGATGGCGGGGTGCGAGGCTGACCACGACCAGCTTTTCCAGGCGGCGGCTTCAGCGGTGGTGCGGCGGCTGCCGGTTCCGGGGGTGGTGCTGGCATCCTTGCGCACGCCTTCGTAGCGCAGGCGGTTGATCAGGGTCGGAATCGGGATGCGTACCGGGCAGACTTCCCCGCACGCCCCGCACAGGGTCGATGCTTGGGTGAGTTCGCCGTGTACGTCCAGCCCGGCTTTTTGCGGCTCCAGAATGATGCCGATCGGGCCAGGGTAGACCGTACCGTAGCTGTGCCCGCCGATGCGGGTGTAGACCGGGCAGTGGTTCATGCACGCGCCGCAGCGGATGCAGCGCAGAGTGGCGAGCAGTTCCGGGTCGCTGTAGATGTTGGAACGCCCGTTGTCGAGCAGCACCAGATGCACTTCCTCCGGGCCATCCTTTTCGCCCGGCTTGCGCGGGCTGCTGATCATGTTGAAGTAAGTGGTGATCGGCTGGCCGGTGGCGGAACGGGTAAGGATGCTGAGCAGCGGCGGGATGTCGCTGAGCTTTTCCACCACTTTTTCGATGCCAGTGACGGCGATGTGTACCCTGGGAACGGTGGTGGACATGCGCCCGTTGCCTTCGTTTTCGACCAGACAGAGCGTGCCGGTTTCAGCGACGGCGAAATTGACGCCGGAAAGGCCGACTTCGGCGCTGTAGAACTTGTCGCGCAGGATGGTGCGAGCGGCTTGCGTCAGTTCGTCGATGTTTTCGGTGTAGGGGATGTCGGGAAACTTGTCGTTGAACAGTTTGGCAACATCCTGACGGCTTTTGTGGATGGCAGGGGCAACGATGTGCGAGGGCGGCTCGTGCGCCAGTTGCAGGATGAATTCGCCGAGGTCGGATTCCAGCGCATCAATGCCGTGTGCTTCCAGAAAATGGTTTAGCCCCATTTCTTCAGAAACCATCGACTTGCCTTTGATCATGGTCTTGGCATTGTGCTTTTGCATGATGGAAAGCACGATCTGGTTGGCTTGCTCGGTGGTTTCGGCCCAGTGGACGTGGATGCCGTTGTCGGTGAGTTTTGCTTCCAGTTGCTCCAACAATTCGGGTAGTTTGCTGAGGGCGTTGGCGCGGATGGCTTGGGCCTGGGTGCGGATGCGTTCCAGTTCCGCCGGGTCGGGGAACTGGTCGAGGCGACGTTGCATCAGGCCATCCATTGCCTTGCGGAAATTGGCGCGGACGTTGGGCTTGGCGAGGTTTTCGATGACGTGTTGGCGGAATTCGGAAATCATGAAGATTCCCCCTCACCCCACCCCCTCTCCCTCAAGGGGAGAGGGGCTTCTTCGGAAGAGCTTCTTGCTCCCCCTCTCCCCTTGAGGGAGAGGGGGCTGGGGGGTGAGGGGTTCTTCACCCGCTCCCAAAGAAACTCCGCAATATGCTGATGCGGAATCGCATCCCCCTGCTTTTCCATCGTACCGCCAATATTCAGCAGGCAACCCGCATCCTGCCCGATCAGCCGTTCAGCACCCGTGGCACGGATGGTGTCGGCCTTTTCCAGCACCATTGAGGCGGAAATTTCCGGCTGCTTGACCGCAAACGTGCCGCCGAAGCCGCAGCATTCGGTCTTGCGGATTTGTTCCAGTTTGGTGACGTTGCCGAGCTGATCGAGCAGAGATTCGATCTTGCTTGCCACGCCCATTTCGCGGCGCGAGGAACAGGAGGTGTGGACGGCGACTTTCACTGGCTCACCCAAATCTTTCAGCTCGATATGCAGTACATCGACCAGGAATTCGGTGAGTTCGTACACACGACTGGCAACGTCCAGCGCTTGCGCTTCATCCGGCTGTCCGGCGAACAGTTCGGGGTAATGCAGTTTCATCATCCCGGCGCAGGAGCCGGAGGGGATGACGATGGGAATGGGTTTGGGAAACAGCGCAAGCTGGGTACGGGCAACGGCGCGGGCTTCGTCGCGGTAGCCGGAGTTCCACGCCGGTTGCCCGCAACAGGTTTGCGCCTGTGGGTAGATGACCTTGATGTCTTCGCGCTGGAGCAATTGCACAGCGGAAATGCCCGCTTGCGGGTAGATCAGGTCGATCAGGCAAGTACCGAAAAAATAGATAGTGTCGGGTTTATTCACAGTCCGGCTCCTACGGTAGTCAGGCGGCGCATCGAGCGCAGTTTGCGTGCTTCTTCCTCATCAATTTTCTTGAGGGATTCTTCTACGAAAGTCAGGTGTTCCTGCGCAGCCTTGCGGGCTTTTTCCGGCTCACTGGCGAGAATGGCGTTCATCAAGGCTTCGTGCTGTTCGCTCAGCGGGTCGAATACGCGGTGGATGGTGTACAGCTTGTCGAGGTTGTGCGAAATGCTGTTTTGCAGCAGCGCAAACAAGCCCTGCATGACGTGCAGCAGCACCAGATTGTGCGAGGCTTCCACAATGGCCAGGTGGAATGCGGCATCGGCGCGGGCTTCATCCATCGGGTCTTTGCTGCCGTGCAGGGCAATCATGGTGTCGAAGGCTTGCTTGATTCGCACTTTATCCTCGGCAGTAGCACGTAAGGCGGCGTAAAAAGCCGCGTTGCCCTCCAGCGCATGGCGGATTTCCAGCACATCAAAACGGTATTCCGGGTTTTCGCGGAACAGGGTCAGCATCGGGTTGCTGAAGTCCGCCGCCATTGTGCTTTTGATGAAAGTGCCACCGCCCGGTTTGGATTGCAGCAGTCCGCGACTGATCAGCATCTGGATGGCTTCGCGCAACGAGGGGCGCGACACGGAGAGTTGTTCCGCCAGTGTGCGTTCGGCAGGCAGGCGATCACCCGGCTGCATATTGCCGTCAACAATCATGGCTTCCAGTTGTTCGGCGATTTGTTCTGCAATTCTTGGTTTCTTCATGGCTCTTCTGGTCTTACCAATTTTCAGGCTAGTGTAGATGTTCCGCTAGGGAATTGCAATTCTTGTACAGGCATTATCTGTATTAAGATTTTCTAATGTATTGAAAACATTATTGACATTGGCAAGGTTTCTGGATAAGAATCAGCGGACTTACCAATTTCAATATTGGTTTGTTAGTTCGATAAATTGGTATTACCAATATTGACCCGATTTCAAGCCGGAGGAGAAAACCATGTTCCGTAAACTGACCCGTGTAGCGACTGCGGTCGCTGTTGCCGCTGCCCTGTTCGTATCCACCAACGCTGCTGCTGAAGATAAAAATGTATTGCTGAAAGTACCGGTCTATTTCGGTACTCACCTGCAAGGTCTGGGCAGCACCCCGGCCTGGCTGGCTGAACAACTCGATGCGATGGATAGCAGCGTCAAGCTGAAAATCTACGAGCCGGACAAGCTGATTCCACCCAAGGAAATCCTGGAAGCGGTCAACAAGGGGCAAGTAAACGCAGGCTGGACAACCCCCGGCTACAACACCGGTGTACTGGGTCAGCAAGGCGCGATTTTCTCTGCCGTACCATTCGGGCCGGATGCGCCGGAATTCCTCGCCTGGATTTACTACGGCGAAGGCCGCAAGCTGTGGCAGGAAATGTACGACAAGAAAAACCTCAACGTACACGCCATTCCTTGCAGCATCATCGCGCCGGAAACCTCCGGCTGGTTCTCCAAGCCGATCGACAAACCGGAAGACCTGAAAGGGCTACGGATGCGCTTCTTCGGTCTGGGTGCGCTGGTGATGGAAAAGCTGGGTGTTTCCACTTCCCTGCTACCTTCCAAGGAAATCTTCCCAGCGCTGGAAAAGGGCGCGATTGACGCGACCGAATTCTCCATGCCTGCCATCGACAAGGGTTTGGGTTTCAGCAAGATCCTGAAATACAACTACTTCCCCGGCTGGCATCAGCCTGCCACCATTTTCGAGTTGATCATCAACGGCGACCAATGGAAGGAAATGAGTCCGGCGCAGCAAAACACGATCGAAATGGCCTGTAAAGCCGCGATGCTGGATGGCCTGGCGATGGGTGAAGCGATCCAGTTCCCGGTTATGAAGGAAAACGCTGCAAACGGCGTCGAAAACCGTTACTGGTCGAAGGAAATGCTGGATACCTTCCGTGCCAAGTGGGAAGAAGTCGTCAAGGAAGAAGGCGACAAGGATGCTGGTTTCAAGTCCACCTGGGAAAACCTGCAAGCCTTCCGTGACAACTACAAGGTCTGGAATGAGTGGGCATTTTTGCCGCGTCCGGGCACTGAGCGGGTAGCGAAGTAACGGGATTACCCCTCACCCCACCCCCTCTCCCTCAAGGGGAGAGGGGCTAAGAGACTACCTTTCTTGTTCCCCCTCGCCCCTTGAGGGACGACGCCGAAGGCGGCTGGGTGCGGGGGTTAGGGGGTGAGGGGTTCTTCAACCAAATGGAGGTGACGCATGGGTATGCAAACAGGTTACGAGCCGGTCTATCGAATACCGGTCGTGGATAAACTCAATGGTTTTGTGCGCGGCATCGCCCATGTACTGGCATGGGTGAATGTCGTGGTGATAGCCACCATCGTGGCACAGGTGGTGCTGCGCTATGGCTTCAGCCATGGGTTGGTGGCACTGGAAGAATTGATCTGGCAACTTTACGCCGTGGGCATCATGTTTGGGCTGGCGTATGCCGTTACCAATGACACCCATATCCGGGTGGATATTGTACGTATTAATTTGTCACCAACCAAAAAACATGTAATTGAAATTCTTGGTGTTTTGTTTTTATTAATGCCTTTTATCATTATCATTTTTCACCACAGCCTCGCATGGGTGTGGCAAGCCTATGAAATCGGTGAAGCCTCCAGTAGCCCAACTGGGTTGGGACAACGCTGGATCGTCAAATCCATTATCCCCTTGAGCTTTGCGCTGCTATTCGTGGCGGCACTGGCAAGATTGCTGCACTCCATCCTGCTGCTTATGCATAAGGGAGAGGAGAATGAGCCGGAATTGTCCGGGCGGGTTTCATTGTTGCGCCATCTATTTTCTGTTCAAAAGCATGAGACGGAGGTCAAGTGATGGACATGAATGAAATTCTCGTCATCGTGATGTTCACGAGCTTTATTGCCTTATTATTCACCGGCTATCCGGTTGCGTGGGTATTGGGTGGCATCGCCATCCTGTTTACGGCAGTAGGTTATTTTTCCGACCAGTATCTGGATACCACTACCGGACTTGATTATTCCACCCTAGGGCTGGCAGTCGGGCGCATTTTCAGCATTATGGACAATTGGGTGTTAGTTGCCTTGCCCATGTTTATTTTCATGGGGCTGATGCTCGACAAGTCGGGTGTGGCGGAACGCATGATGTATTCGATGCAACGCGCCTTCGGCAATGTGCGCGGCGGTTTGGCGATTACGGTCATGTTGATTGGCATTATATTGGCTGCTTCTACCGGTATTATCGGGGCATCGGTAGTCCTGTTGGGGCTGATGTCAATTCCGGTAATGATGCGGCAGAATTACAGCAAGACGCTGGCAGTGGGTACAGTGGCAAGTGCGGGTTGTTTGGGCATCCTGATTCCGCCCAGTATTATGCTGGTGGTAATGGGCGACCAGTTGGCATTATCGGCAGGTGACTTGTTTATGGGGGCAGTATTCCCCGGTTTGCTGCTAGGTTTGCTCTATATTATCTACATTTATTTCTACGGGGTGTTCTTTCCCCAAGCAGCACCGTTGTCGCCAGATCATGAAACAAAAGCGGACTGGAAGGTAATCAAGCAGTTATTTATTGACATACTGCCGCCCATTATCATGATTTTGGTGGTGCTAGGGTCGGTATTTGCTGGGATTGCAACCGTCACGGAAGCCTCTGGTCTTGGTGCGCTGGGTGCAACGGTGATGGCTTGGGCTTACCGCAAACTGGATTGGGCGGTACTCAAAGAGGTCGTTATCAATACCTTTAACACCTCAGCGTATATTTTTGCGATTTTTGTGGGAGCAACGGTATTCGCATTGGTATTACGGGAACTCGGTGGTGATGAGTTTGTGCAAGACGTACTCACAGGGTTGCCGTTTGAAGGTTATGGCTTGATTATCTTCATCCTGTTTATTGTGTTTTTGCTGGGCTTTTTCCTCGACTGGATTGAAATTACCCTGATCATGCTACCGTTATTGGCACCGGTCGTGGGGGCGATGGAACTGGGTGTGGATGGGCATGGCGTGGTGGATAAGCCAGTACTGTTATGGTTTGCGTTGCTGGTGGCAGTCACCTTGCAAACCTCCTTCCTCACCCCTCCGGTAGGTTTCGCCCTGTTCTACCTGAAAGGGGTTTGCCCGCCGGAAATCACCTTGTGGGACATTTATAAAGGGGTTGTACCTTTCATCCTCCTGCAACTGCTGGGGCTGGCATTGGTGTTCATATTCCCGGATCTGGTCACTTGGCTGCCATCCATTGCTTACGGCAAATAAACAGGTGTGTCATGAATCATCCCTTGATCCCTGAGTTAGTCAGGGTTGTCGGTGCGGCGAATATTGCCACCGAAACCAGCCGCACTGAGTATTACCGCAGCGGCTTCCGGTCGGGCTGTGGCGCGGCGTTGGCGGTAGTGTTTCCGCAAACGCTGCTGCATTTGTGGCGCGTGCTGCAAGCCTGTGTCGATGCCAACACCATTATCATTATGCAGGCGGCGAAAACCGGCTTGACGGAAGGCTCGACCCCCAGCGGGGACGATTACGACCGTGAGGTGGTGGTGATCAATACCTTAGCGATGGATGATTTGGTGCTGTTGAACGGTGGCGAACAGGTGTTGAGTTTTCCCGGCGCGACCTTGCACAAGCTGGAAAAATTGCTCAAGCCGTTAAAACGTGCGCCGCATTCGGTAATCGGCTCGTCCTGTTTGGGTGCGTCGATTGTCGGCGGCGTGGCGAATAATTCGGGCGGAGCATTGGTCAAACGCGGCCCGGCTTACACCGAAATGGCGTTGTTTGCGCGAGTGAATGAACACGGCAAGCTGGAAATGGTTAACCATTTGGGCATTGCCTTGGGTGAGTCACCGGAGGAGATGATTACGCGGCTGGAGTCTGGCAATTTTGCGAAAGACGGGGTGGATGACGGTGGTAAGCTGGCATCGGCTCGCGACTATGTGGCGCGGTTGCGCGATGTGGATGCGGCAACACCGGCGCGTTTCAATGCCGATGAAAGCCGTTTGTTTGAAGCCAGCGGGTGCGCGGGGAAATTGGCGGTGTTTGCAGTGCGGCTGGATACGTTTCCGATCGCGCAGCAGGAACAGACGTTTTACATTGGCACGAATGACCCGCAGGTGTTGACGCGCTTGCGTCGGCACATCCTCAGCCAGTTTGACAATGTGCCGGAAGTGGGCGAATACATGCACCGCGATATTTTCAATATTGCGGAAAAGTACGGCAAAGATACGTTTCTGACGATTGAGAAGTTGGGGACGGATTGGATGCCGACGTTGTTTGCCATCAAGGGGCGTACCGATGCGACCTTGAACAAATTGCCGGTATTGCCCAAATATTTGAGTGATCGGGTGATGCAGGGGGCAAGCCGTTTGTTTCCGCAGCATTTACCGGATCGTTTGTTGGAATTCCGTGACCGTTATGAGCATCACTTGATTCTGAAAATGAGTGAGGGCGGAATTGCCGAGGCGCAGGCGTTTTTGCCGGAATTCTTTGCGGATACGGGTAATGAAGGGGCGTATTTTGAGTGTACGCCGCAGGAGGCGAGCAAGGCGTTTTTGCAGCGGTTTGCGGCGGCGGGCGCGGCGATTCGTTACCAGACCTTGCACAGCAATGAGGTCGGCGACGAAATGTTGGCCTTGGATATTGCCTTGCGACGCAATGATGCCGATTGGGTGGAAGTGTTGCCGGAACACATTCGTAGCCAGATTGAACATACCCTGTATTACGGGCATTTTATGTGCCACGTTTTCCATCAGGATTACATTTTGAAAAAGGGTGCAGATGCGAAAGCGGTGAAAAAGGCGATGTTGGCATTGCTGGATGCACGCGGGGCGAAATATCCGGCGGAGCATAATGTCGGGCATTTGTACGAGGCGGAAAGCGGGTTGCGGGCGTTTTACCAAAAGCTCGACCCGACCAATACGTTTAATCCGGGGATTGGGAAGATGGAGAAATATAAGCGGAATTGCAGTTGTTGTGGGTGAAGGGGGATAACGACTTCTAATCCTTGTTCTGAAAACATTTAAAAATCACGGCTAGGGTTCAACGTTTATCACCCGCCATCGCCAACCCCAGCCCATAATTCATGCGCGTTGCATCGGTATTCTGGTGGCGGGCGGCCTGGGTGAATTCTTCCAGCATCCGTGCCACAAATTGTTCATCCAGATCGGCGATGATGAAAACAAAACGGCTACGCTGGTCATCGTCCGGCCAGTGTGGCAATTCCACTGAGGGGTAAAACAGGTTTTGAACCGCGTGCAACACCACCGGGCGACCGGGATATTCCTGTACATTGACGATCGCTTTCATGCGCAACAGGCGATGGCTGCAAAATCCCGCCAGCATTTCCAGTGCCTCCGCAACACCTTGCCAGGGCAATGGCTCATCAAACACCAGTGAAAAACTGCGGATACGCCCATCCACACCGGGGCTGGCTGGGCGCGTGGGGTTGCGGATACCGGGTTTCAGCAACGGGGTAGGGGCAACAATGCGGAATTGTTCCGCTGCCAGCCATTGCTTGGCCTGCACAGGTTCGGTCTGGTGGTATGCCCTCAATTTGAAAACGTGTTCCGGGTCAACCTCGCCGTGCAACACACGCACAATCGGGGCGGAGGGGTTGAGAGTGTGCAAGCGGCTTTCAAGGTTGGCAATCGTGTCGGCATCGGCAAGATCGGTTTTGGTCAGCAACAAGCGGTCAGCCGTCGCCACTTGGCGCACTGCCTCGAAATGTTCATCCAGTTGCCCGGCGGCGAATACCGCATCCACCGTGATAACTACCCCATCCAGATAATGCCGCCGCGCCACCCACTCGGAACGCAGCAGGGTTTCCATCACCGAGGTCGGGTCGGCAATGCCGGTGGTTTCGATAATGATACGTTCGTAAGGTGGTAATTTGCCGTCACGCCGCCCCATCCACAGGTTTTTCAGGGTGGGAACCAGCGAACCCTGAATTTCACAGCAAATGCAGCCACCGTTGAGTAGCGCCATTGGCCCCTGAGAATCACCGACCAGTTGGTGATCCAGCCCGACACTGCCGAATTCATTCATGATGACAGCAGTCAAGGGCGGAACACGGAACAGGCGTTCCCAAAATGACGGTTTCAGCAAATTGTTAAGCACAGTGGTTTTGCCACTGCCAAGAAAACCGCTGAGGATAGTGATCGGAAAACGGGTATCCACCACGTCATCAGGGTGTTGCTGGATGGTTGGGGTCATGTGTTTATTTCCCTGAGATTCCTATTTATTTGCAACTAACCTGCATGTTTTATACTGCACGCGGGGCAATACCCATGCAGGTTCAGTTCCACCTGTTCCAACGCATAACCGGCAGGCAAACTGACCAGCAACGCCGGTTGCAACTGTTCCAGACAAAACACCTGCTCACATTGCCTGCAATGAAAATGGGCGTGTTGATGGGGTGTTTCGGTTTGTGCATTGTAACGCCACGCACGGTCTGCGCTGTTGACCTTGTGGGCAACCCCTTGTTCTACCAGCCAATCCAGAGTTCGGTATAACGTTACACGGTCAAAACTGTAACCTTGCTGCACTGCCAGTTGCTCGATTTCCTGATGGCTTAATGCGGCTTTGGCTCCAAGCAAAATGCTCAGAACCTCCACACGGGTAGGCGTTACACGCCCTTGAGCCTGTTGCAGCAAGGCACGCGCTTCTTGTGCCATCAGTTCTGTAGCCATGATTCAACACTCACCTGTGTCAATATTTTGCAACTATATTGCATTTTCCTTGCTAATGCACATACCATTGCCTGCATTATAAACCTTTCAGATACAACGGAGTGTAACATGCGACACACCCACTTACCCTTGACCATCGCAATTACCGCCATCCTGACTGCCCCGTCTATCTGGGCGGAAACCAGCACTGATGCCCAAGTCAAGAATGCCCTCAAACCCAGCGCCAACTGGCAAGGTAGCCTGATCCTTGAAGGCGCTTACTTTGACCGGAGTACTGACGCGGACTTGCATGTGGAAGGAATGCCCACAGGCGGGCACAACCACGGTTTCAAGGAAGGCTTACATACCGGACATAACGAATTGGTGGTCAGCGGCAAACTGAGCGATAAACTCAAAGCCCGTGCAACAACCGCCATTACCGAAAAACCGGAAGGTGAAGGTAATGGCCTGGAAGCGGAACTCGAAGAAGCTTTTGTCGAAACCCAAGGTCTGGGCAATGGCGTAACCATCAAGGCTGGGCGTTTTCACTCCGATCTCGGCTATCTCAGCGGCAAGCACAACCACGAATGGGATTTTGCCGATACCCCACTGGTCTACCAGGGCATGTTTGGCGAACACACCAACGATGATGGCGTGCAACTCAGCTACATTGCCCCCACCAAGCAATTGCTGCAAGTTGGGACGGAAGTGTTTGCAGGCGAAAAATTCCCATCCGGCAAAACCGACAAAACGATCAGCGCCGCTACCCTGTATGCCAAAACAGGCGGTGACATTGGCACTGACCACAGTTGGCAAGCAGGTATCGGTCACTGGCAAGCAAACGACATCCGCGACCGCAGCAGTGCTGCACACAACCACGCAGGCGCTACAGAAACACCCCGCTTTTCCGGTAACAGTAAAATCAACACCATCAATGCCACCTACAAATGGGCACCGAATGGCAATGCCAAAGAACGCAACCTGAAATTGCAAGCCGAATATTTCCGGCGCAATGAATCCGGCACGGTTGATATGGTCGAAGGAGATGGCACGATAGCTGAAACAACCGGCTACAAAGGCAAACAAAGCGGCTGGTACACCCAGGCCATTTACCAGTTCAAACCGCATTGGCGGGTCGGCGTGCGCCATGACCGTCTGAAAATCAACAACAGTGCTGATGACAAAGATGTACTGGAAGAAGCGGGTCTGCATTCCGCAGGCCATACCCCCAAACGCAACAGCCTGATGCTTGATTACACCCCGCGCGAATACAGCCGCTGGCGTTTGCAGTTCAACGAAGACAAAAGCACGCCCGAAACGGACAAGCAAGTCATCCTGCAATACACTCACAGTTTTGGTTCACATGGCGCACATGGCTTTTAAGGAGCTTGCATGAAACGTATCCTGCTGAGCTTCAGCCTGCTGTGCAGCAACGCACTGGCACACGCCGACCTGAACATTTTCGCCTGCGAACCGGAATGGGGTTCACTGGCGCAAGCCATCGGCAGCAACAAAGTCACGGCCTACAACGCCACCACCGGCCTGCAAGACCCGCACCACATCGAAGCACGCCCGAGCCTGATTGCCCAAGCACGCCAGGCAGACTTGCTGGTCTGCACGGGCGCAGAGCTGGAAATCGGCTGGTTGCCATTACTGCTGGAAAAATCTGGTAATGCCGTCATCCAGCCTGGCAAACCGGGGCATTTCATGGCAGCCGAACAGGTGCAATTGCTGGATATTCCTGCCAAAGTCGACCGTAGCATGGGCGATGTCCACGCTGACGGCAACCCACACATCCAGACCGACCCGCGCCGCATTGTGCAAGTTGCCAAGGCACTGGCAGAACGCATGGCGCAACTCGACACTGCCAACGCCGCGCATTACCAGCAAGGTTACGCCCAGTTCAACAACCGCTGGCAAACCGCCATGCAAGGCTGGCAACAGCAAGCGGCAGGCTTGCGCGGTACGCCTGTCGTGGTTCATCACAAAAGCTGGGTATACCTGCAAGACTGGCTGGGCTTGCAAGCAGTCGCCACGCTGGAACCCAAACCCGGCATTCCGCCAACGACCGCGCACCTGACCAGCGTGTTGCAGCAATTGCAAACCACGCCCGCCAAATTCGTCATCCATTCGGCTTACGAAAACCCCAAATCGGCCCAATGGTTGTCAGGCAAGGCAGAAATTCCAGTGATCATGCTGCCCTCCACCGTCGGTGGTACACCCGCAGCCAATGATTTGTTCAAGCTGTTCGATGACATCATCAACCGCCTGACCAGCAGTCGTACCTGAACACATGGATTGGTCTTTACAACTCAGCATTCTCGCCCCCGCCCTTGCTGCCGGATTATTGGTACTGGCAACCCACATCCCGCTGGGGCGAGAGGTATTGCGCCGAGGTATCATTTTCATCGACCTGGCAATTGCGCAAATTGCCGCGATGGGGGTGATTGCTGCCCATAGTCTGGATTGGGATGTCCACGGCTGGGAAACCCAGGCGGTCGCATTGAGTGCAGCACTCACGGGGGCGGTGTTGCTCGGCTGGGCAGAACGCCATTTACAGCGACAACAGGAAGCCCTGATTGGCATTGTGTTTGTGCTGTCAGCCACTGGTGGCTTGTTGCTGCTGGCGGATAACCCTCACGGCGGCGAACATTTGCGTGACCTGTTAAGCGGACAAATCCTGTGGGTGAATTGGGTAGATTTACTCCCACTGGCACTTCTGGCTACCATCTTTTGGCTAGTGTCATGGCTGTTTCCGGCAAGGCTGGCGGCATGGCTGACAGGCAAAACCTTTTACCTGTTGTTTGCAGTGGTGATTACCGTAGCCGTACAGGTGATCGGGGTGTATCTGGTGTTTGCCAGCCTGGTGATTCCGGCATTAGCGGTAGTGCATGACTCACAACCACTACGCCATGCTTTTTTGCCGGGTGTTTTGGGCTACGGGGCTGGCATCGTGGTATCTGTTTGGCTGGATTTGCCAACCGGGGCAAGTATTGTGTGGTGTCTGGCTTTGGCAGGGCTGGGGTATCGTTTAAGCATCCGACCCACTTGATGCCAAGTGAGGTCGTGCCGGACTCGGGCTTGAAGTCCGGCACAGTGCTTCAGACGGTACATGGGGGTGTCCGCCTGTTTCCCTCTCAGTCAAGGTAAATGGAAGATAGGGGGTAACTTCCGTGTTAGTTTTATCATTCCGTCGACTGAAACCTTAATGTAGCCTGAATACAGAAAAAAGCAAGTGTTTATTCCAATATTCACTGCAACGTAACATGCTTCGCTGATTATTTAAACAAGCAGCCTACAATCATGCACAAGGATGGAACTCTCGACCAGTTTCCCGTAAAGTGCTGGGGTTCTATTGAATCAGGCATCCGCAGGAATTATGGCTGACATCATCCGCATCGCAACCCGTACCAGTCCCCTTGCCATGTGGCAGGCCGAACACGTCGCCCGCCGCTTGCAGGAAACCCACCCCGGCCTCCAGATCGAAATGGTTGGCATGGTCACTCGTGGCGACAAGATTCTCGACAGCCCCCTGTCCAAAATCGGCGGCAAAGGGCTGTTCGTCAAGGAACTGGAGCTGGGGATGCTGGAAGGCAGTGCCGACATTGCGGTGCATTCCATGAAAGACGTACCGATGGAGTTCCCGGAAGGCTTGCACCTGCCCATCATCATGGAACGTGAAGACCCGCGTGATGCCTTCGTTTCCAACCAGTACAGCAGTCTGGACGAATTGCCGGAAGGTGCAGTAGTCGGCACATCCAGCCTGCGCCGCCAAACCCAAATCCGCGCCCGTTACCCGCATTTGCAGATCAAGGATTTGCGCGGCAACGTCAACACTCGCCTCGGCAAGCTGGATAACGGAGAGTACGATGCTATCATTCTGGCGGCAGCCGGGCTGATCCGGCTGGAATTCCAGTCGCGCATCACCGCCTACCTCTCCACCGAACAAAGCCTGCCCGCCATCGGTCAGGGAGCCGTCGGTATCGAGTGTCGCCGTAATGATCCTCGGGTAGAAAACCTGCTGGCTCCCTTGCGACACCCGGAAACGACCATCCGGGTACGTGCCGAGCGTGCCATGAACCACCGCCTGAATGGTGGCTGCCAGATTCCGGTCGCCGGATTTGCCGAACTGGTGGATGGTGCGCTGCGCCTGCGTGGGCTGATTGGTTTCCCGGATGGTTCCGCCATGTATACCTGTGAAAGAAGCGGTTGCCTGGTTGACCCGGAAGATTTGGGGCGCTCCGTAGCTGAAGACTTGCTGGCACAAGGTGGCGACAAGGTACTGGCGTCGCTGGGGATCCATGCCTGAAACACTGTGTGGCCTGCATATTGTTGTTACCCGCCCCGCCCATCAGGCCGCACGCTTCTGCCAGCTTGTCGAGCAGGCTGGGGGAAAGGTCATCCCGTTTCCGGTGATGGACATTGCCCCCCCGCAAAACCCCATAGCCGCCCAAACGCTCCTGACGGGTTTGCAGGATTATGATGTAGTCATCTTCATCAGCGCCAATGCCGTTCGTTTTGGCCTGAGCCTGCTGGATGCAGCCCAACGCCAAACCTTGCAACATCTGACCTTGGGCGCTATCGGCAAACAGACCGCCGAGCAGTTGCAACAACACGGTTACAACACCAGTTTGGTTCCGCTCAGTGGCTTCACCAGCGAAGATTTTCTGGCCTTACCCGCAACCCAACAACTGGCGGGCAAACGCATCCTGATTTTTCGGGGTGAAGGTGGGCGTGAATTGCTGGCAGATAGCTTGCGTCAACGCGGGGCAAGCGTAGATTACGTGGAAGTTTACCGCCGTCTACGCCCGTCAAATGCCGCCACCCCACTGAAACAACACCACGAAAACCGGCAGCTTGATATAATCGCCATCACCAGCAGCGAAGGTCTTTTGAACCTACTCGCATTGCTGGATAATCCTGCATGGATCAAGACGCTTCCCCTGCTGGTCGGTAGCCAGCGCATGGTGGAAACTGCCCGGCAGGCAGGGTTCAGCACAACCCTGGTTATTGCAGACAATCCCGGCGATGAGGCCATGTTTCAAGCCCTCACGCATTGGGCACAGGAATACAACGATGATCGACAAACCAGCCACACACCAAGCTGAGCACACGACGCTGAATACGGTTGACGCCGTTGACAGTTTTGACCGCGAAACCCACAAAGCCAGACAAAAAGCCTCTGGCTCAGCCCGTTTTGCCCTGTTCCTGTCAGCTCTAGCATTATTTTTCACCACCATTGGTATTGCTGCCGGTTACAAACACTGGCAACGCATGGATAGCAAAGCCAAGGAAAACGCGGCTGAAATCGTCAAACTGCGCGAGCAGTTGCAACAGGTTCCCAATAACGACGCAGTGGAAAACCTGCGCAAGGAAGTCACCGACAAAACCGCCCAAGCCCAAACAACCCATGAGCAAGCCATACAGGAAATGGCTCGGCTGCAAAACCAGACCCGCCAGTTTGCTGAAACGGTAGCCTCACAAGTGGAACAGGTCACATTCCTGCAAGCACGGGCGCAACAGTCTGCACAACCAGCAAGTACTAAAGACTGGCAGGTTGCTGAAGTCGAATTCTTGCTACAACTGGCTAACCGCGAATTGCACCTGAACCATAGCCCCAAAACTGCCATTGCCGCCCTGAAAGAAGCAGATGCCCTGCTGACCAAGCTGGGTTCAGTCAACTACCTTCCCGTGCGCCAGCAGATTGCCAAAGACATTTCCACACTCGAAGCGGTAGCTATCCCGGATATTGCTGGGCTGTCGCAACGCATTTCCGCCACCCTGTTGTCACTCAAGCCGCTGCCAGCCGTGGAAACCTCTGCCGAAGCCGACAAGGCAGAACCAGCAAACAAGCCGCAAGACAACATCGAGGGCAATTCCCTGTGGGCAGAATACAAACGTCAGGCACTAGAGACGTTGAATCACGCCGTCGTGGTTCGCCAGTTCGACCAGCCCTTGCAGACAGCACTGGATGCTGACGCCCGCCAGACCCTGTTCCAGTTGCTGAAACTGCGACTGGAAAGCCTGCGATTGCTGGCATTGCAGCGTGACCATACCGGCTTCCAGGCTCAAATTGAGTTGCTAAAAGAAACCGTCGGCACATACTACCCGGAAAAGCAGGCAGAACCCTTGCTGGCGACACTGGCGGAATTTGCCAAGGAAAACCTGCAACTCCAGCTCCCGGATATTTCCGCCAGCCTCAAGCAAATGGAAAGCGCCCGTCAAGCTGAGACCGCTGCCGCCCAGCCCCCCCCATCCCCGGCCACTGAAACAGAAGCCGTACCCAAAAAAGGAGGCAAACGCGAATGATCTTTTACATCATCATTCTGCTGCTACTGATTGCCGCCCTATTCTGGCTGGGGCAACTGGTTCTGTCCAACCCCGGCACAGCAGTCATTACCTGGGGGGTGTGGAGCATTGAAATGAAAACCGCCACGCTGGTCATGGCAGTAGTGGCGGCCTGCATCCTGTTTTACATCACGATTGCATTGTTACGGCATGTGTTCAACCTGCGGAAAAATCTCAGCCGCTTGCGTGAAGCCCACTTGGGCAGCAAGGCCAGCCGCGCCCTTACCCAGGGTCTGATCCAGTTGACCGAAGGCCACTGGGAAAAAGGCAAGAAACTGCTGATTGAACACGCCCCACACAGCGACACCCCCTTGCTGAACTACCTTGCGGCTGCCCGTGCTGCCCACATGCAGGAAGAGTATGCCCAGCGTGATGAACTGCTGAAACTGGCGATTGAAAGCGATGGCAAGGCCAATATCGCAGTAGGTGTTTCGCAGGCAGACATGCAGCTTGCCAGCGACCAGCTTGAACAAGCGCACGCCACCCTCACTCGTTTGCGGGAACTGGCTCCCAAACACCCTTATGTCCTCAAGTTGCTGGCAAAAGTCCTGTACAAACAGGAACAATGGGATGCCCTACTGGAACTGCTGCCGGAACTGATCAAGCAAAACCTGCTGAAAAACGATGACATGCACAAGGTACAAGGCGCGACCTTGCAAGCCATGTTCCATCAGCACGCCAAAGGCAAGCAGGTCGACAAGCTGTATGCCATGTGGAAAAAACTGCCGTCAGCAGTACGTGAAACCAATGAAGCCATTCTGCTGTATGCCAAAGCATTGCATACTGCGGGAGATGATGCGGCCTGTGCCAGCCTGCTCGGCAGCAGCCTGAACAAACATTGGCATGACGGTCTGGCTGACCTGTACGGGCGCATCCAGCATCACAGCCTCGCCAACACCATCCAGCAAGCCGAGAAATGGCAACTGGCACGCCCCGACAACAACCCTGCCCTATTGCTGCTGCTGGCACGCCTGTACAACCAGCAAAAGCTGTGGGGGATGGCAAAACACTATTTTGAGGCCAGCCTTAATCAGGCACCCAATGCGGAAGGCTATCTGGAACTGGCTGAACTGCTGGAAACCATGAATGAAGCAGACAACGCACAGCACTGTTACCGTATGGGCTTGCGTTACAGCATCCGTCAGGAAGGTGAAAAGCTGAATCTGGCCCCAACCCGACGCCCGCAGACAAATCCGCAGGCGTCCAAGGTAGAAGCGCCGGTAACGCCTTACAACGGCTTATAACGGCAGACGGGCAACACCACTGTCAACAGCCGCTTTGGCAACGGCTGTTGGCACACGCTCACGTAGACGCTGGTCGAATGGTTTGGGAATGATGTAATCCTTGCCAAACGACAGGCTTTCCAGATTATAGGCAGCCAATACATCCGCAGGCACAGGTTCGCGAGCCAGCTCCGCCAGTGCGTACACGGCTGCTTTCAGCATGTCGATATTGATGCAACGCGCACGTACATCCAGCGCCCCACGGAACAGGAACGGAAAACCCAGCACGTTGTTGATCTGGTTAGGGTAGTCGCTGCGCCCGGTCGCCATCAGCAAGTCATCACGAGCAGCCAATGCTGTTGCAGGCGCGATTTCCGGGTCAGGGTTGGAAAGGGCAAACACAATCGGGTTGGCTGCCATGCTGTTGAGCATGTCCACACTCAGCACATTCGGGCCAGACAAACCGATGAACACATCAGCACCATTGCAAGCGTCCGCCAGTGTGTGCTTGTCGGTTTCTACCGCGTAGTCACGCTTGAAACTGTTCAGATCAGTACGACCGGTGTGCAAGACACCCTTACTGTCCACCATCAACAGTTTTTGCTTGTCAGCTCCCAGCGCAGACAACAGGTTCATGGAAGCAATACCCGCCGCACCTGCACCCACGCAAACAATGTTCACGTCAGCCAGTTTCTTGCCCTGGATTTCCAGCGCATTCATCAAACCTGCGGAAATAATGACGGCAGTGCCGTGCTGGTCATCGTGGAATACCGGAATGTCGAGCATCTCCTGCAAACGCTTTTCGATCTCGAAACAACGTGGCGCAGAAATGTCTTCCAGATTGATGCCGCCGAATGTTACCGCAATGTTTTTTACGACGGTAATAAATTCTTCAACATCCTGGGTGCTGACTTCAATATCAAACACGTCGATGTCAGCAAAGCGTTTGAACAGGACGCCTTTGCCTTCCATGACGGGTTTGCCTGCCAGTGCGCCCACATTGCCAAGACCCAATACCGCAGAGCCATCAGAAATGACAGCTACCAAGTTGCCCTTGCCAGTATATTGGTAGGCAGTTTCGGCATCCTTGTGGATTTCGCGCACAGGCTCAGCAACCCCTGGTGTATAAGCCAGCGACAAATCACGCTGGGTCAGGGTTGGCTTGGTGATTTCCGTGGCAATTTTGCCTGGGCGCGGTTCTGCGTGATATTTCAACGCATCTTCTTTTAATGTTGACATGGCTCCTCCGCCAGTTTGATTCCGGTTGAAAAATGACTCTCTAACTGTTGTGCGTTGGGTTGTTATTGTATGGTCTTCACTAACTGGCCTGGACGCGGCTCTCCATCTGGGAACATGCCATTCAGGACGCGCAAGTGCATGGCTGCATTGTTGCGCAATCGGCTGGTCAGTGCCAGTGTATTGAAATTATCGCCAGGACGGGTATTCAGCAAACGCACCAGCGCGACCTGCCCATTACCCAAGGGCAAACGCAAGCCATCAAGCTGGCGTAAGTAAGACTCATGCCCCGGATCACGCCGCCCGCCACCGTATTGCCTTGCCTGACCAATCAACTGCTGCAAACGCTGGTCATTGCTCGGGTGAGTGGACAACAAATCACGGTAAGGCTCTGAACCGCCGCCAGTAAACTGATCATAGGCTTGCAGGGTCGCAATCACATTGACCATGTAGGAAGGGTCATAACCGGCACGGGCCAGGTATTCTGCCGCCAAACCATCAGCCTGCAATTCTTGGTCACGCCCGTATTTGCGCAGCCCAATCTCGCCTAGGGCATTGATCAGTTCTTCATTGCCCAGCTTTTCTGCCAGTACACTAGTCAGGACTGACCCGACCGCACCCCATGATGCCTGACTGACATTGTGCCTAGCTGCCACGTGACCAATTTCATGCGCCAGCACACCCGCAAGTTCCGCTTCCGAATTCAGGTAAGCCATCAGCCCGGTAGTGATGTAGATATAGCCACCCGGCAGGGCGAAAGCATTAACTGCGGGGTCATCCTGCACCGTGAAATGATAACGCAGGTTATTACGATGGCTTTGTGCTGCCATCGTCTGCCCGATGCGGCTGACATAAGCCTGTATGGCTGCATCACGGTAAGGAGGACTTTTCGCCAGAATTTCCTGATGAGCCTGCTGCCCGGCAATGACTTCATCCTGCTCCGACATCAAGGCAAACTGCTTTTCACCGGACACGGGGTTAGCGGAACATCCCGCCAGCAAGACTGATGCTGACAAGAGAATACTTGTAAAAATGCCTGTAACGCGCACGTCTACTCTCCATCCTGCAAACAAAAAAGGCGCCCATCGAGAGCGCCTTCCAATAATTGCATGAATCCGTTGCAATCTGCCAGCAATTACTTGCCGCGAGCGTAACGGTTCTTGAATTTTTCAACACGACCAGCCGTAGTGGAAATAGCCTGCTTGCCGGTATAGAACGGGTGGGACTGGCTGGAAATTTCCACCTTGATCAGTGGGTATTCCTTGCCATCTTCCCAGGCAATGCTGTCTTTGGTCGCTGTTGTGGAGCGGGTCAGGAACGCGAAGCCGCTAGTCATGTCTTGAAAGACGACTTCTCTGTAATTAGGGTGAATGCCGGGCTTCATGTTGAAATCCTCAAAATGTATTCGTATGTGCGAAAAGCGCAGCATCTTACAGTTAATTGATTGAAAGTTCAATCTCAGCCTGCACATTCACTTGCAGGTTTTGCTTGCCACCTTCCAGTGACGGTGGAGCAGGCGCACCAGCAGCCTCCATAGCTGCCATGCGGTACATGGGCTGCGGGAAATCATTGCCTACCGATTGCACATCCAGCCGCACGACCCGGTATTCTGCCCGCCCCATCCCCGTCTTGAGCTGTTCGGCACGATCCTTGAAGTTTTTCAATGCCTGGTCGATCAGGGCTTTTTCGGTTTCAGCCTGCATTTCCGGGGAAACACTGTAGTTGATACCTTCGATTCGCAATTTTTCCTGCAACTTGCCCAGTAAGCCACTCAATACCTTGCTGTCCTTGCTTTTGAGCTGGATGCTCTGGCGTACCTGCCAACCACTGATACGCCCATCGGCATACACCGGATTGGTGGTGTAATTAAGGGTACGGCTTTCCACGGCACTTTCCTGTTTGGCAATAGCCATCGCCCAGGTAATAGCCTGATTGACTGCATCAGCCATTGCTACCGTATCCTGCCCTTGCTGCTCGGCATACAACACTGCACTCAGCACATCATTGGGCACTTCTTTGGCTGCATTGACGGAAAAGGCTACACGGTCATACACAGGCTTGCTCTCCTCGGCATGGGCGGCATTCAGGGCAAACATGCCCAACAGCAAGGCGGCGAGTTGTTTTTTCATGATAATTCTCCTGATCAGGACAAAGTTTCTTCCTGCCCGGTTGGACAAACCACAGGCAGGAAGTTCATATCAGGAGTGTAGATGGCTTAGAAATTATCGGTGGAGGTAAACAGACCGACGCGCAGATCCTTGGCCGTATAAATTTCACGCCCGTCCACTTCAAGACTGCCATCCGCAATACCCATCACCAGTTTGCGGGTGATGACCCGACTCAGATCAATCTTGTAAGTCACTTTCTTGGCCTTCGGCAGCACCTGACCGAAGAATTTGACTTCACCAACGCCAAGTGCACGCCCATGACCGGGGCTACCCAACCAAGCCAGATAGAAACCAACCATTTGCCACATGGCATCCAGCCCCAAACAACCAGGCATCACCGGGTCGCCGGGAAAGTGGCAATCGAAAAACCACAAGTCAGGCGTCACATCCAGTTCCGCCAGAATCTGCCCTTTGCCGTATTTACCACCCTCATCGCTGATATGCAGGATACGATCCATCATCAGCATGTTGGGCGTAGGCAACTGGGCATTGCCAGGGCCGAACATTTCGCCATGACCACATTGCAGGAGTTCTTCACGGTTAAAACTGGATTGTCTGGACATAAAGCAAGCTCAAAAATTGTCGTAAAAGCCCGGATTGTAACGGAATATTCATGTTAACGCATAATCTGTTGCCAAACCGATGAAAACCGCCATTCCCAACCAGTGGTTATTCAGGAACGCCTGCAAGCTGGGCAAGGGTTCCCGGTTGCGTATCAGCCACTGTTGGTAAATGGCAAACCCGGCTGCCAACAACAATCCTGCCCAGAACCACAGCCCACGCCCCGCCAGATAGCCCACTAGCCCGAGTAGCAACAAGGTGAATACCTGCAAGACACCGATTACCCAGCGGTCATGTTGACCAAACAGGATGGCGGATGATTTCACCCCGATCTTCAGATCATCCTCCCGGTCACACATGGCATACATGGTGTCATAAGCCGTCGTCCACAACAGCGCCGCCACAAATAGCAACCATGCCAGTAAGGGCGGCATTTCCCCGCTGATTGCAGTAAACGCCATCGGAATTGCCCAAGCAAACGCAGCCCCCAAATGCACCTGGGGCAAATGGTGAAAACGTTTCATGAACGGGTAAGTTGCAGCCAGCAAAACAGCCACCAATGACAATGCGATAGTCAGACCATTCAGCAACAGAGCTAGCAGAAAAGCAACCAGTGACAGCACCAGAAACACACCCAGCGCCTCTTTGGCGGTGATCAGCCCGGCAGCCAGCGGGCGGGTTTTGGTACGGGCAACATGCGGGTCAAAATCACGGTCTGCGTAGTCATTGATGGCGCATCCAGCAGAGCGCATCAACACCACTCCGGCGACAAACACCAGTAGAATGGTAGTGTCCGGTACACCTTGCGCCGCAATCCACAGCGCCCACAAGGTCGGCCACAATAACAGATAAATGCCGATGGGCCGATCCAGTCGCACCAACAGGGCGTAATACCGCAGCTTTTCCATCACACCGGGTCAAGCATCAGGCGTTCAACCGGCTTGCCATTTTGCAAATGGCTTTCAATGATTTCGTCGATGTCTTCCTTGTCCACCCACGTATACCAGATAGCCTCCGGGTAAACGACTACTACCGGGCCTTCAGCACAACGGTTCAGGCAACCGGCGGAATTGATACGGGATTTGCCATCCTTGTGCAAGCCCAGCTCCTTGGTACGCTGCTTGGCATAATCGCGCATGGCCTGCGCATCAAAACTGGCACAACAGGCTTCCCCGTTGGCACGCTGGTTAGTACAGAAAAAGACGTGATGTTGGTAGTAACTCATTGGGTAAACGGCTTGCCATAATGAACATGGCGGAATTATGCCAGAGACAGGATACCCTTCAAACAAAACAGGGCGGAAATCTCCGCCCTGTCGTGCAATCAGTCAGCCAAACGGCTGGAAGATCACTTTGGAGCAGCAGGTGCAGCAGCAGGCGCGGCTGGAGCAGCAGGTGCGGCTGGAGCAGCAGCAGGTGCAGCTTGACCGGCCATGCCAGACATACCGCCCATACCAGACATACCGCTCATGCCTTGTTGTGCTGGAGCAGCAGCGTCTTTCTTAGGAGCTTCAGCAGCTTTTTCACCACAAGCAGTCAGAGCGAATGCAGCCAGCAGGGCAGCGATCAGCACACGATATTGAGTCATTTCAAAAATCTCCACAAAAAAATATTGTATGAATCTAAAAACCAGCGGGACGTGGTCTGAAGCCCCGTCTGTCATGACAACGGCATAACCCGCCATCACTATTTTCGGGAGTCACCTGCCTATCCCTGTCAGGGAACCCCACGTTGATAATGCTAGCACTCTTTCCTGATTTTTGTATAAGTTTTTTAGAAAACCTTAATATAGAGCAAGGTCAGACATCCCTGCTCCGCAGGCAGGTCAACACGCCGTTGACACTAGCCCCTTGCTCCATCAGGACTTCGCTATAATGGACATTACCAACAATCTCGGCCGTAGACTTCAGGGAAATCCGCCGGGACGCAAACACGTCGCCTGCAATCCTGCCTGCGACAACCACGACAGGCGCCCTGATTTCACCGGTGATCTCACTACCTTCCTGCAAATAGAGCGCAGCATCGGAATCAGTCGGCGCGACTATATTACCATTGATACGCCCTTGCACATACAAATCACCGTTAAATGAAACATCACCAACGATGTCAATGTCTTGCTCCAGCAGGGAAGATGTTTTCCTGGTACTCATGAATACTGCCTTATGTTTGATCCTGAAAGGTGGTCACAAGATAGTAGCAGCACTTCACGGACAAGACATCAGGATTTGGCACGCAAAGATTCCAGTTCACGCTCAAGTACCTGGATGGTATCGTCACGTACCTGCAAATCTTCCAGCAATGCCTGCGCCCGAATTTCTGCCGTTTCCAGACGCTCCAGTATCCCGTCATCAATATGATCGGTGCTATCGTAGCGTGACTGAAGTTTTTCGGCTCGTTCCTCCATGTCTTTCAACTCGCGGCGGAGAGTGGCATTGTCACGGTGGCACTGTTCCAGACGGAAACGGGCATCGAACGGGTTATCCGGCAGTTCATTGAAGGGGGATCGTTCCCGGTCTGGGGTTTTACCCCGAACCCACCAGCCTACAGCAACCCCAAGGGCTGCTGCCAATACAAGAAGAAATCCAATTTGTATCATCAAATATATCATCAAGCTACTCCCTGCGCTTCCTTCGCATGAATATTCTAGCAGTATCATACAGGTAGAGTGTGTCACCTTTCATCTGAAAAAGGCAGTCTGCACAACTTTATAGTCTATGATCAAAAAAACTTCTGATATATGCTCAGAAATCAACTATAAAGAGTACGTATTTTTAGCGGTCACATACTATGCTTGGAAAGTTGCTGCGAGGGGAAAGCACTCAAGTCCCACCTGAATTACCATTAGCCTTTAGCTTGGCAGGTGAGCGTCGTTTGCGTATCCAGAAAGATTATCAGCCGGTTGATGCGTGGCGGTTTTTGTCGCACCACATCCGTCGGCATCCCCAGGATTTACGAGCCCACACCCAGCGGATACTGTTGGCACAGCACGAATCACTGCTTGACAGGTTGCCCGGTAGCCTTCAGGACGCCTTTCTCGCATTGGACAATGCCGGTCAATTGTTGCGGCAGCGCCTGCTAGAATTGGTTGGAGAAGACTTGTCACCTGAAGACAAGACATTCTTTACCGAATGGATGAAGCAGGATACGACTCCGGCGGCAGGCTCACAGTGGCGCAAAGGCTCACTACTGACCACCGGTCAGGATCACGTGACAGCCAGATTGTTGCACATTGAGCGCAGCCAGGAAACATCGCAATATACCGATGTCATGGAGGAGGTATTTGCCTGTCTTGAGTATGGACAGATTGATACAGCGAGGGAATTGCTGGAAGCAGAAATGCTGGCTGGCAACACAAATGAAAACATGGAGCAGGAACTTGTGAACATTTACCAGTATACACGCGACAGGGAAAAGCTAAATGCAATGGTGAAACATCTGGAGGAGGCAGGGCATGAAGTTTCCGCTTTGTGGAGAGAAAAACAGCAGGAATCCGAACATTGGTAAAACAACGATAAGCAGGCAGGATTATGCTGAAACATACCAAAACCGGGCCACTCAAAGTAGCACTGTTGAGCATCAGCCCGCATAACAGGGCTATTCTGGAATTCTTTTTTGCAGGAGCAGGCCGCAATCTGTTCAAGGTTGTTACCGAATCTGAAGCAGATGTACTGATCGTTGACTATGACCATCCCGGTGCACGCGATGAATGGGAGAAACGTGCCCACTCCGGCAAGCCAGGCATTGTTCTGTCTGTCCACTCCGTCGATATACCCAACGGCATCTGGATTCCCAAGCCACTGACATCCAAAGCCCTGACTGAAGCCGCCAATCAGGCATCCAACATGCTGGTTGCCCAACCCTCCGTTTCCCGTCAGGTCGATGCCCTCGCCAGCACCAAAGAAACAGAACCGCTGCCATCCGCACAAAGCCTGTTCGGCAGCCTTTCACCACAGCCGTTTGGGGTTAGTTCCACGCCATCAAAAAAACTGCGCTCACTGGTTCTCAACCTGACGGAAGACGAGGAAGAAGACACCACGCCCGCAACGCCTTCCGTCCCCGTCGTGGAAACAGTATTTGACCCGGCAGAAAATGACATCAGCATGGAAGAAATTGCCCGCCCGGTCGAGCCTTCCATTCCTCCTGAAGTGGCTGAACGTCGCTGGCGTGAATTGTGTGGCGAGCATGAGGATGTCCACAACCCATCAGCATGGCATCTGGAAGTGATGCTGTTTACGCCGGAAAACTATCTGCTGACCAATATTCTGGATGCCTTGCGTCTGACCCGGCAAGCCGATGAGGCCGTGCAAATCAATCTGCCCAACGGGCATTTTGCCCTGCTCATGCCTAGCAGGTGTCAGGCATATTGCACACTGGACACCCGGTCAGATGAATTCAGCATGTTATGCAATAATCCTGTGCAAACCGGGCAGGTTACTCTACATATACCTAGCAGTGCCGAACTAAACCAGTTGCAAACCCAAGCCGAGGAAAACCAGTCGGGTTTACAGGACATGGAGGCGTTTGTTTGGGTGATTAGCCTGCTGACCTCAAGGGGACGCATGAGCCGCAGCATTGACATCAACCAGCAAGTCTCCCTGAAACACTGGCCTAACATGACACGCCTTGAACAGTTTCCACACATCATGCGTATTGCAGCACTGTGGAACCAGCGTCCGGGGAATGCGTTTGAGATTGCTCAGGCACTGGATATACCACAACGTTACGTTTTCGCATTTTATACCGCAGCCAGCACACTTAACCTGTTTGAAATGGATCAGACCAAACTCAAAAGTCGTGAAAAAGAAAAGCCCAAGGAAGAAAGCCGTGGCCTGTTCTCACGCCTGCTGAAGCGCTTGCTGGGAGGAGGCCGCAAGTAATTTATGAGCATCATCAACCGTAAAATCATTTTCACCGGACCTGTTGGCGCGGGCAAAACAACCGCGATTGCAGCCATCAGTGACATCAAGCCCATTACCACCGATGAATACGCATCGGACATGACCAAAAGCCGCAAGCCACAGACAACAGTGGCAATGGATTATGGCCTGATCCGGTTAAGTGAAAATGAGCGGGTACACCTGTACGGCACGCCAGGACAGGAGCGTTTCGATTTCATGTGGGATATTTTGACCAAAGGCGGGATCGGCCTCATCCTGCTGTTGGACAATACCCGCAAGGATCCCCAACAGGATTTGCGTTTCTACACCAACGCATTCCGCGATTTCATTGAAAAGAAACAACTGGTTGTTGGCGTTACCCGTATGGACATGCAACGCAAGCCAGGATTGGCTGAATACCGGCAGTGGCTGGAAGGGTTATCCCTGCAATCCCCGGTATTCGAGATTGATGCCCGCAGTCACAAGGATGTCACCATGTTAGTTCAGGCATTGCTGTTCTCACTGGATCCAGGAGTGACACACTAATGAGCGAGTATATACTCACTGAAAACCTCTACCTCGGTATCACGCCTGGCGGCACTTATTACGCCGTACAGGACAAAGCCGCCGAACCGGGGCGGGAATTCCTGCACAGGCTGTTACAGGAAGCGGAAACTCCGCTCTTCAACGTGGACGTAGCCTGTGAGTTAAGTGGCTACAAAAAGAAACGTGCCCTTGAATTTGTCCACTGGATGCAGGAAGCTGGCCTGATTGCCGGGCTGGAACGCAGCGAAAGAGCGCCGCAGGAAACACTGGAAAGGCTGCTGCCACAACTGTTGCGCAGCATGTCTGATGAAGGCAAAGCCATTCTGGCAGAAAGCCGTGGGCTTTATCTCGGCAGTGCTGGATATACGCACGAAGCTGCTGAAGAACTGGCTGCATTGAGTGCCAACCTCACGGCTGTTTATGCACGGCACAAGGAATTGTTGCAAGGCAACCTCGGCTACCGGCAACGTGCCTGGGGGCTAGTGGATGCCAGCGGCAACAGTGAAGTGGGTTTCTGGCCCCTGTACATCGGTCAGAATCGCTTCACCCTGATCATCGGAGGCGTTCCCCAGTTCAACCAGCCGGACTTCAAGCGTCTGGTGTGGGCACTGGAAATGCGTTACGGCAATACTGAAATACCTGTTTGATGTAAATCCATTACAACCAAGGAGAATAATACATGCGTTCTGAAATGCTTAATTCCATTTTGAGTGACCTGAATGGCTCTTCCGCAGACATAGAAGCCTCTGCCGTCCTGTCCACTGATGGCCTGATGATGGCATCCCTGCTGCCTTCCGGCATGGATGAAGACCGCGTGGGTGCGATGAGTGCGGCGATGTTGTCACTCGGCGACCGTACAGCGGAAGAATTGGCACGTGGCGCTCTGGAACAGGTTTTGATCAAGGGAGCTCGCGGTTACATCCTGATGACTCATGCCGGTCATGAAGCAGTCGTCACGGTACTGGCGAAACCCAATGCCCGCCTGGGATTGATTTTCCTTGATGTTAAACGTGCTGCTGAAAGTATCGGCAAAATTATCTGAGGACGGATCAACGCCGGACAGTCACGTGACGTAGCCCAAATAAGAACAGCCGGTTCTGCACACGCGAGTGTCTGATGCAGGATCAAGAGAGATTTGCGATGGACGACATGAAACCTGAAAATGTGCAGGAGCCGTACACCACGCACCTGCTGCATTACTACGATGGTACTTCACGGCATGTTCTTGTCAAAGACGAAGAAGTGCCCTTTCCTGAAGGAAAGCTGATTGTATCCAGAACTGACCTGCAAGGTGTCATAACCCATTGCAATCAGGCATTTGTGGATATGTCAGGCTATACGGAAGAAGAACTGATCGGTCAACCGCACTATATTCTCCGCCACCCTGACATGCCCAAAGCGGCATTCAAGGATGCATGGGACACCGCCGCAAGCGGTCAAAAATGGCATGGCTATGTCAAAAACCTACGCAAAGATGGGCGTTATTACTGGGTTTACGCCACCATCATCCTCAATGTCCGTGACGGACAACCCGTCAGTTGCACCTCGGTGCGGCGCAAGCCTTCACGCAAGCAGGTAGATGCCTGTATTGAACTGTACGCCCGTATGAAGCAGGAAGAAGCTGCACTCATGAAACAGGAGGTGAGATAGGCCATGCGTTATGTGATGACTGTTAGCCCTGATTTTCCGCCTACCAAAATTGCAGGCTGGTACATCTTCAATACCTGGTTGCAACGCCAGTTGGGTGAACACATCCATCTGGAACTGTATCAGGATTTTGCCAGCCAGCGCGATGCCATCCGTGCGGACAACATTGACCTGATCTATGCCAACCCCTTTGACGCTGCCATGCTGGTACGTGAGCGAGGCTTTGTTGCCATCGCCACCCCGATAAACATATCAGACGAAGCCATTATTGCGGTCTCCGCTGACTCCAGCATCCATGAAGTGGAACAGTTGCAACCCGGCACGCGGATTGCCACCACGGACGACCCGGATGTCAATCTGATTTCCATGATCATGCTGGAACCCGCCAACCTGTCAGCCCGGAATGTCGAAACCCAAACGGTTGACACCTATGTGCTGGTTGCCAAACAACTGCTACAAGGTAAGGCTGATGTAGGGTTTTTCCTGCGGGATGCCTTTCAGGGTCTTTCCAGAATGATTAGGGAGCAATTGCGACCACTGGTACGCAGTGAAATACACGTCATCCGCCATGTATTGCTGGCTGGCCCACGCTTGCAGGCACGACACGATGATTTGCGGCAATTACTCCCCGCCATGACCGCTGATACCAAAAGCAACTCGGTACTGGTAAGTCTGGGGCTACAGGGATGGGAATTACAGGGTCAGGAAGATACCGAATTTATGATTGACCTGATGGATACACTGGTTGACTAACATGAACAAAATGCACCCTACACCCCGTTTGCTGGCGACCTCGGTCTCCGCATTGGCATTGTGGTTCTGCCTAGCTGGTTCCGTGCTGGCAGAAGACAAGACATGGGAAGTCAAACCCGGTGACACGCTGGGTGCAATCATCAGCAAGGAATACCCCGGTTACACCACCAACCGGGCAGCCATCATGCAAGCCGTTATCAAGGCCAGCCCGGATGCGTTCATCGACAGCAACCTGAACCGGATGCGTATCGGCAAGACACTGAACCTGCCGAAGGCTGATTCCATTCCTGGCCTGCAACCTCCACCACCGCCCAATACAAGTGCTACTGACCCGGCAATTCAGGCAAGGCTGAAAGCCCTCGAAACCGAACGGGCAGAAATGGCGGAAACCCTCAAACTGCTGGAGGACGAAAATGCCGAATTACAAGGGCTGATCGCAGACTACGAGACCGCCAAAAAAACCAAAGATGCCGAAATCAACAAACTGGAAACCCGCATCAAGGAACTTGAAGCAGCATCTACCGGTAAAACAGCACCTGATAAAGCCCCCTCTGACAAAACCACCACGGAACCTGTATCGGCGGCAACAGGCGAACCAGCAGCCAGCCCGGCAACTGCTGATATTGCTGCACTACAAAAACAGATAGTCGACCTGCAAGGTGAAAACACCGAAATACAGACACAACTGGAAACAGCCAAGATGGATCTGGCTGACAGTCAGGGGCTGGCAGACGAATTCAAAGCCCAATTGGATGAGCTGAAAAGCAAAAACGAAGCGCTCAGCAATGACCTGCAACAGGCACGAGCCGCCACTGCCGTTGCAGAAAGCAATGCAGCCGGTTCCAACCGTCTGCCGTGGATTTTGCTGGGTATCATGGCACTGTTGATGCTGCCGCTGCTGTGGCTGTTGCGACGCAACCAAAATGAACCCAGCATCACGACCATCCCGGCAGCTCCCAAACCGGCAACTGACATCCAGCCGCTCGTTCCTGCTGTTGAAACAGTTACAACGCCCATATCCCGTAGCAAACCGGCACATGAGCAAATCCCGGAACCGGAAAAAATCGAGCCGGATGTACCGGATGTTGACCTCAAGCTGGATATTGCCCGAGCCTACCTTGATTTGCGCAACCCAGAAGCGGCAGCAGACATTCTCAAGGATGTGTTGGGCGAAGGTGGAACCCGCCAGAAACAGGAAGCTCGCGAAATCCTTTCCTTTATTAGTTGATTCGCCAATATCTGCGGTAGCAACCCGAAGGCAGCCCCATGCCGTTTATCATTAAAAATTAGCAGGTTATCCTGCTAATCCCACGATCAACCCATTCCATCCGCTTGGCAATGGCTGAGTCTAACCAAATCCATTAGCCTGTTTCCTGAGCCATTAGACTATATTCTATGGTTTCTGGATTTGTTGATGGAGTTTCCGATGGCTACCCCCACCATTTTGTACGAAAAACCGTTATTCCCGCTGGTTGTGTTTCTGGTGTTGCTGATTGCAGCAACGCTGAGCGTATTTGCCATCCTTTTCAAACAGTCAGACATCGAAACCGACCTGTTGCAGCGCACCCGGCAAGCCCTGAGCGAAGCAGGTTTACCTGCGGATGGTATCCGCTTCCAAGGGCGTGACGGCATCCTGAGCGGCGCTGTGGTTGATGAAAACGTTGCCACCCAACTGGAAAACACTATCCGGCAAGTATACGGGGTGCGGAACGTTGAAAACCGTGTCGAAATTGCGCAAACCGCAGCCATAGATGCAGCCAGTATCCCTCAAACACCGCCTCCTGCGGCCGGTCTGTACATTCCATCCAAGAAACATCCGGTAGAGCAAATCGACCTGAGCGCCATCCAGTTTGACTATGCGCGGGCAGAGCTGGAAGCCGACAGCATGAGTATTCTAGAAAACATCAGTACTGAACTTCAGAAAAGCCCGCAAATGAAAATTGAAGTATCTGCCCACACGGATGACAGCGGCACTGCACTAGGCAAAATGGCAGTAACCCAGGCACGAGCAGAGGCAATCCGCACTTATCTGCTATCCAAGGGCATCCACCCTGAACAGGTCAAAGCCCAGGGTTACGGCTCCGTCCGCCCTGTCGCTGACAATAGCACCGACGAAGGTCGCCAACAGAACCGGCGAATTGAAATTACCGTATTAGAGGAATAATTCATGGAATACCTTGCCCTCCAGATTTCTGCGTTCCTGATAACGGCAGTAACCGTTGGTCTTGGCGTTGGCTGGTGGGCATGTAAATTCATCTACAGCGGGCGAACGACAGATTGCAAGCACGAGCTGACCGGCTTGCGGCGCAATTACGAAGACATCATCAAGGAAAATGCCGCACTACGTCTGCAACTTCGCCAACTGGAGCAGGCATTGCACAAGCTGAATACGCAACCTTCCGATGCTGACTACGGGCAGTTTCTGGAAACCCGCAAAACCCTAGAATCCACCCGCAAGCAATATGAAACCCTGCTCGAAAGGCTGCACCAGCAGGAAAAAACCCTTGGCATCCTGCGCCAGCAACTGCAAAACCAGCAACAGGAACTGGCAGCACACAAACAGGAGCTTGCCAACAAGTCGGAACCTGTTGCGGTATCCCGCCCAGCCATCCTGCCAACCCTTGAACAACGTGCCAATGGACAAAGTGACGACCTGACCCTGATTCAGGGTATCAACCAGAAACTGGCCAGCAAATTACAGGCACTCGGCATTATCACGTATCGCCAGATTGCCGAGTTTACCCATGACGATGCCCGTGTCATCCAGCGCGTAATTGGTAATGACATCAATTTGCCACTGGAAGAATGGGCGCAAACAGCCCGTACCCTGTTTCAGGAAAAGTATAGCCAGCCTCAAACCTGAGCTTCAGAAGCTATGCGTTTTCTGGCGGCGTTTGACGATCAGGAAACCACGCCGCAGGTCGGCGTTATACACCAGCCCCACTGTTTGCCCCTCACCCGTACCTATAAAACAGGTTTGGCGGGTTAATGCGCGGGGCTGCCACCATGCAGCAGGTGGATTATCTGCCATGAAAACCTGCCGCATGGTTTCCTCGCTCAGTTCACGCTGTTCCAGACGGTTACTGCGGATAAACTGCTCCACTGCCTGACGATCTACCGCAAACGCAAACCAGGCCACACTTCCCCCGGCAGACATTTGCTGGACACCCTGCACATCGGCAAATGCCTCTAGCGGCGTACCAAACCAATCAGCCAGTGCCGCCCTGACATCATCCGGTTTCGCTGCCCGTAAACCGTTGGTTTGTGAAGGAAAGAAATAGTCGGCAACGTAGGGGGTCAATGCCAGACCAAGACCGGTCAGAATAACCAGCGCCATCAGGACAGGAAAAAAGTATTTCATAAGCGGAACAGCCGTAATGCATTTTGGGTTGTGACATCTGCGATGTGCGCGATGGTATCACCACGCAAGTCCGCAAGGGTAGCGGCAATGATGGGCAAGCGGGTGGGGTCATTACGTTTGCCGCGCCATTCGCTATCAGGCTGATCAGGCGCATCCGTTTCCAGTAGCAACGACTCCAGCGGCACACGGGACAGGATCGTGCGTAAGCGGCTGGCACGCGGATACGTGCACGTTCCCCCCACGCCCAGACAAAATCCCAGCCGGACTAGGGTATCAGCTTGTTGCTGGCTACCGGCAAAACTGTGAATAACACCACGACTACCGGGAAAACGGCGTAGATGCTTGATGATGTGATCGACCGAACGGCGGGCATGGATAATCAAGGGCAGATCAAATTCCCGTGCCAGTTGCAGATGTGCCGCAAACAGGGTTTCCTGCTGTTGCACATCCAGTTCCGTCAGGAAAAAATCCAACCCGCATTCGCCGACGGCTACTGGCCTTTCCTGTTCTAGCCAGTCACGCAAAGCGAGCAAATGTTCCGGGCGATGCTCTACCAGATAAACCGGATGCAAGCCGTAACTGGCATGAAAACCGGCGAACTCCGCACAGACTGCCCGCAAACGCGCCCAGCTTGCCGCAGTAATTGCCGGTAAAACCAGATCGGTTACGCCAAGCAACTGCATTTGCTGCAAAATTTTTGCCCGGTCGGTAGCAAAATCCGGCTCGTCAAAATGGCAATGTGTGTCAATTAAACGCATTTGCAGTACCATAGCTCCCTTCGGTATTCGCCATGCATGGAGCTTAACATAATGAAAAAATCCGCCCTCCGGCTTTTCCAGATTACGGATTCACACTGTTACTCCGTGGATGATCGCCCGCTCGAATGGCTCAAAGACCAGACCGTTTATCCCAATCAAACCTTGCAGTCCGTACTGGCAGCATTGCGTACCAACCAGCAACCAGAACATGCCGCCGTGATCGTCAGTGGCGATCTGGTGCAGGAAGAAACGGCAGCATCCTACCAGCGTTGCAACCAGATACTGAACACATTCCCACTACCCGTGCATGTCATCCCCGGCAATCATGACGTTCCCGAGCTGATGCAGGCCAACCTCAACGGCAATATCCGTTACTGTGAACCTATACAACTGGAAGGCTGGCAAATCATCCTGCTCGACAGCAGCGAGACCGACAGGGAGGAAGGCCACCTTTCCGGTCAGCAACTGGCTGATTTGCGCCAGCAACTGGGCGTATACCCTGAAAAACATGCACTCATTTTCCTCCACCACCATCCGGTGCTGGTCAACAGCCCGTGGATGGATTCGATGCGCTTGCAGGAAGCTGAAGCCTTCTGGGATGTGGTTGCCGATTTCCCGCAGGTAAAGGCGGTATTCTGCGGGCATCTGCATCAGGAATTTATCGGCAGCGCCTGCGTTGGCGGACAGGTCGTGCCCGTGTACGGTACACCTGCCACCTGCGTACAACTCAAACTGCATACGCCTACCTATATGCTTGACCATATACGCCCGGCCTGGCGGGACATTGTCCTTTACCCAGATGGCACGGTGGAAACCCAGGTACATTATTTGACTCTGCCCGCCTAATCCCGTACCTTGCCGCGCTGTTCAGGTGCTTGTTCATCGCAAGATGGGAACAAGGTCAATGGGAAACGGGTGCAAAACCCGTGCTGCCCTCGCAACGGTAAGCGTTTACGCAAGCCCGATACCAGCCTGACGATGCACGGTGTGTTTACCCCTCACCTCAAGGAAAACACAACCGTTACCCGTAAAAGTGCGCGATGGGCGCACCGTTTTGGAAACCCTAATCTTATGAAAGCATTCCCTTTTGCCGCTGTGTGTGGCACTGCCCTTATTTGCCTGTCCGTTTCCCCGACTGTGTTGGCGGAAGAAACCACCACCCAACTCGACGAAATCGTTGTCACCGCTGACCGCAAGGCGCGGACAGTGGACGAAACCCTCACCCCAGTTACCATCATTACCCGCAAGGATATTGAGAAGTATCAGGCAACGGATGTGGTGGAAGTACTACGTCGTGTACCGGGTTTGAGCATCAGTAACGATGGCGGCATCGGAAAAAGCACATCAATACGCTTACGTGGCACAGAATCCCGCCACGTGCTAGTGCTACTTGATGGGGTAAAACTGGGGTCAGCGACATTAGGTACTGTGTCTTTTCAACACATTCCAGTGGCACAAATAGAGCGTATTGAAGTGGTACGTGGCTCACGCTCCAGCCTCTACGGTTCGGAAGCCATCGGCGGTGTGATCCAACTGTTTACCCGCAAAAGCAAAGCGGGCTTCCAGCCTGAATTGGTATTACAAGCAGGCACCAACGACACCAACAGCGTCAATCTCAATTTTGCCGGGGGTGATGCCAACACCTGGTACAACATGGGCATTGGTGCAGAACAGGCAGGGGGTATCAATGCCCACCGCGAAGACACAACCCTTGAGCGCGACGGTTATGAGCGCAATCATGGTACATTCCGGGTTGGACACCGTTTCGCCAACCATGTCCAAGTGGAAACCAGCCTGACCCAAACCGCAGGTGACAGCGCCTATGACAATGCTTTCACGCCCACAACCAGCAACCCGACAGAAACGGCGGAACAGCAAACCCTTGCAAGCAAACTCACTGCCCCTATCAACGCAACAACCACTGTAACTGCGCAATTAGGTCAACTGGACGATACCCAGGACAATTACGACAACGGCACATTCAGCAACGGTTACAAAACCAGACGCACGATGGGCAGCCTGCAAGTGGACAGCCAAATTCTGCACTTGGGTAACTTGACGCTTGGTATAGACCAGCAGAAAGACAAGATCCAAGCCTCTGATCTTGATGTCTGGAGTCCTGGCGACCAGCAATACAGCAAAAAAACCAACAAGAATAGCGGCATCTTTGCCAATTACCAGCAGGATTTCGGCAAAACTGACATGGAACTATCCATGCGCCGCGATGCCAGCCAGCAATTTGGCAAGCATAACAGCGGGACTATTGCTGTGGGACATGACCTGTCCGATAACCTGCGCTTGAAAGCCAGTTACGGTACAGCATTTAAAGCGCCCTCCATGAATGACCTGTACTACCCAGATACCCCCTTCGGCATTGGCAACCCCGACTTGAAAGCCGAATCCAGCCGTAACCGTGAAATTGGCGTGCAAGGCAAATGGCAACATGGCACATGGGAAGCCAATGCATTCCACAACCGAGTCGACAACCTCATCACATGGCAACCTGTTGATCCCGCCAATACTTGGGGGCAATGGACGCCCACCAATGTGGGCAAAGTTGACATCAAAGGCGTGGAAGCCAGCATCAGCACCCAAATACACGGTTTTGACATCAGTGGCAATGCCACATTGCAACAAGCCAACAACATCAGCGGGGAAAATGCCGGTAAACGCCTGATCAACCGCCCACACCATCTGGCGAGCGTGGACATTGACCGCAAGCTGGGTAAATTCAATGTTGGGGCAACCGTACAAGGTGAGGGCAAGCGTTATTCCGATGCCACCAATGCCGCAACAACCAAACTACCCGGCTACGCCACTGTTGACCTCCGTGCTGATTACCAATTGTCGAAAGACTGGGCAGTCGGGGCAAAAATCCGCAACGTGCTAGACAAGGACTATCAAACCAACTACGGGTATAATCAGGACGGTATCAACGGTTTGGTGACAGTCAAATACGCACCGAAGTAATTACCCCTCACCCCAACCCCTCTCCCTCAAGGGGAGAGGGGCTTTAGGAGACAACAATGTTCACACTTTCAACGAAACACCAATGGCTGGTCGGTAGCATCTTGTTGCTGGTCATGCTGCTGACCCGCAGCCCAATGATTGACCATCTGCAAGATGCGTCATGGGCGGTCTTTTTCCTGCTGGGCTTTTATGTGCGCCCACTGTGGGCAATGCCGCTATTCTGGTTGGCAGGTTTCGCAGTGGATGCCGCTGTCACCAGTACAGGCATTGTTTCCAGCTATTGCTACACACCTGCTTACGGTTTCACTTTCCCGGCGTATGCCGCACTGTGGGGTGCAGGACGCTGGTTCGCACAGCATTACCGTCCTGACTGGCAGGGTCTGGCAACGCTGGCACTCGCCGTTGGTGTAGGAACAGCAGCCTGCTTTGCCATTTCCAACCTCGGCTTTTATCTGTTTGCAGGTTATTTTGAACAAATGGATGCAGCAGCCTACAGCGTATCTGTCCTGAAATACCTGCCCGGTTACTTACAGACGACCATGCTGTATGTTGGCATCGCAGCCCTGATACACATTGCCGTTACGCAAGTGACACCAGCCAAAACCGCGCACTAAGCCGTGTGGCTTGTGTTGGCAGTTGTTCAGACTGCCAACGCAAACCCAAGCAACCACAGCATTTCCCCGCTTTCCACTGCCGCACCCGCCGTATCCCCAGTGCAACCTTGCAAGCGTTGCAACATCATCCGCCGCAACAGCCAAAAGCCGATGAGCGCGGCGAAAAGTCCCTGCATGGAAACCAGCATTGCCACCACCAGCGTTGCCAGCGTGACCCACCATGCTGTTTCACGCGGCAAATGTTCCGTCACTGCACTTGCCAAGCCGCCCGCCCGCACGTAAGGCGTGGTCAGGAACAGCAGCAGCACCAACGCCCGCCCTAATGCCGGGGCAAACAATACCGCCAACCACGCGCCTCTTTCCAGCAACACCACCAGCGCGGCAAATTTCAGCAACAGAAGCCCGACCAACGCGATCACGCCCGCAGCACCGACCAGCGGGTCTTTGAGAATACTGTGGGTCTTTTCCACATCGCCGAAACCGCCAAGCCAAGCATCGGCACTATCCGCTAACCCGTCCAGATGCAGCCCACCGGTGATAGCAGCCCATAGCACGGTAAGAATTGCGGCTAACAGTATTGCCGGTGAATGGGGCAATAACAGAAGGGGAATGCAGAGCAACGCACCAATCAACAGCCCCACCAGCGGGTAAAACAAGGCAGCGCGAGCAAAATCGGAGGCTTCCAGCTTGCCCAGATCAGCCACGGGGATACGGCTAAGAAAAGACAAGGCGAGCAGGAAAGGTAGTAGCCGTTTTTTCATCCCTGAACCAACCCATGCCCTACCACCGAACTCACCCCGTCCGGGTACACCCGTATCCGCGTGATCTGTGCATAACCCACCTCAAATGCCAGGCTTTTCTGGTAAAGAATATCCAACGCCTTCGCCAGCACCACCCGTATCACTCCTGCGTGGGTCAACAGCAACACCCGCTGCCCCGCGTATTGCGTGGTCAGTTCCGCCCATGCTTCATGTACCCGCGCAATAAAAGTTTCCATCGCCTCCCCGTGTGGGGCAATGAAACGACGTGGCTGTTGCCACAATTGCTGCATCAAATCGGGGGACTCTTCCCACAATTCGGTGGATGTTTTACCGACCCAATCACCGAAATCCATTTCCCCGAAACGAACATCTACCCAAAACGGACAGCCCAAACGCTTCGCCAGCATCCGGGCAAAATCGTGGCAACGGCGACTGGGGGAAGTCACTACCACATCCCACTGCCCGTGTTGGGTGGCGCGTGTCAGTTGTTTCCAGCCTTCGTTGCCGAGTGGTTCATGGCTGGGTGCGCAAAACAGGTGGGGAGTAACAACCTGCCCATGGCGCAACAGGTCGATGGTGGTGGGGTTGGGTGTTACAGCGTCATCCATGAGCCAATCTTTCCTCCAAGTTACAATTTTGCGGCGACAGCAGCTTCGGCAAACGTCGCCATGTTGTTATGCAAAGCACAAGCCAAGCGCAATAACGGTACAGCCACTGCCGCCCCGCTGCCCTCGCCCAGCCGCATTCCCAAATCCAGCAGCGGCGGATGTGTAAATGCCGCCAGCGCAAACTTATACCCTTGCTCTGCCGACTGGTGCGACAACAGCAACCATTCCCCGACCGCAGGCTGATAACGCAACGCGACCAATGCTGCTGCCGTACCGATAAAACCATCCACTAGGACCGGCACACCCAATTGCGCTGCTCGCAAATACGCCCCGGTCAGTGCGGCGATTTCAAACCCGCCGATGCAACGCAATGTTTCCATCGGGTCATGGAAATGCTGGCGGTGCTTATTCAAGATGCGGCGAATGACCGTGACTTTGTGCGCCATGCCCGCCGCATCCAGACCCGTTCCTGCACCCGTTGCCTCACGAATAGGCGCATCCAGCAAGGCACAATAAAGGGCGGTAGCTGCGGTAGTGTTAGCAATGCCCATCTCACCACCGATGAAAAGGTCAGCACCCGCAGCATGGGCACGTTCCAGCGCATCCGCCCCGGCTTGCAGGGCAAGGTGTAATTGCGCTTGGCTCATCGCGGCTTCCAGCGCACTGTTTGCCGTGCCGTCGCCTGCGCGTTGGCTGACCAGTTGCGGGTGGAAAAGCGGGGTTTTCACGCCGACATCCACTACCTCCAGTGTTGCGCCTAATTCCCCTGCCAACACGCTAATTGCCGCGCCACCTGCCAGAAAGTTTTGCACCATTTGTGCGGTAACGGCTTGCGGAAAAGCAGAAACACCCTCTTCCGCCACCCCGTGATCGGCGGCAAAAATGCTGATGCAAACCTTGTCCACACACGGCTGTTCGCGCCCTTGCAATCCGGCGAGCATTACCGCAACGGCTTCCAGTGCACCTAACGCGCCCGGTGGCTTGGTAAGTCGCGACTGGCGTTCCAAGGCAACCTCAAGCACACGGGCATCGGGTAACTGACAGGGTGTGTTTAACCATTCCATGTAACTGTTCCTTTCAGTGGGTAGGGCAAACCTGCCACCATGAAAACCACATTATCCACAGATGCCGCCAGTTGCTGGTGCAACCACCCTGCATGATCGACGTAACGGCGTGTCAATTCGCCCAACGGTACAACCCCCAAGCCAACCTCATTGCTGACCAGCAGTACGTCTCCCGGCAAGCTCGGCAAACAGGCAAGTAACCCGGTCGTTTCGGTGTGCAAGCGGGTTTCATCATCCAGGCATAGCAGATTGGTGAGCCACAGGGTCAGACAATCCACCAGCAATACTCGCTGCGGGCGGGCGTGCTGTTGCAGGGCTGCCGCCAATGCCAGCGGCTCCTCCAGCGTTTGCCAGTGGACAGGGCGCATCATTCGGTGATGCTGGATGCGGGCTTGCATTTCCGCATCATGAGCCTGGGCTGTGGCAAGGTAAACCACCTCCCGCCCGGATTGCAGCGCCAGGGTTTCGGCATAGCGGCTCTTGCCTGAACGTGCACCACCAAGGATTAAGGCTTGCATGGGTATGGATAATCCGAAAAGGGACAGTTTACAATAAGCCCATGCCGCAAACGACCGAACTCATTATCACCCTGAAAAAACTGCTCAAGCGCCACAACAAGACTTACGCAGATGTGGCTGCCTGCCTGCAATTATCAGAAGCCAGTGTCAAACGCCTATTTTCCGAACAAAACCTGTCGCTGCAACGCCTGGATGAAATATGTACCCTGCTGGACATGGAAATCACCGATCTCGTCCACGAAATGCAGGCCGAACACCGCAAACCGATCAGTGAACTCAGCCACGCGCAGGAAAAGGAAATTGCCGATGACCTGTTCCTGATGATGGTGACAGTGTGTGTGCTTAACCGCTGGTCATTGCAGGATATTGTCAGCCGTTACAACTTCAGTGAAACCCAAGTCATCCGTTACCTTGCCCACCTTGACCGCTTGCGTATCATCGAATTGCAACCCGGCAACCGCATCAAGCTGCTGGTCGCGCCCAATTTCAAATGGCGGGATGACGGGCCGATCATGCAACTGTTCCGCGCCAAGATTGAAAGCGAGTATTTCCGCACCAGCTTTAGCAAGGATAGCGAGAAACTGCTCGTGTTGAACGGCATGTTGAGCGATGCCAGCAATGCCCTGTTCCAGCGCAAAATGGCGCAGCTTGCCAAGGATTTCGACACCCTCAGCAAGGATGACGCCAGCCTGCCGATCGGGGAACGCAAAGGCTCCACCGTGCTGGTTGCCATGCGTGACTGGGATTATGAGCGCCTGTTCGGGGATCAACGCAAGCCATGAACCCGCGCATCCATACCCAGAGCTGGGAAGATTACGAGCTGATTGACGCAGGTAACGGCAAGAAGCTGGAACGCTGGGGTTCGATAATCACCATCCGCCCTGAAGTGCAGGCTTACTTCAAACCCGCTCAGACCCATGCCGAATGGCAACGGCAAGCCCACTGGGAATTTCACGAAACCGGCAAGCAATCCGGGCAATGGCAAGCCCTGCAAGCTGATGCGCCCGCTAGCTGGCAAATCCGTTACCAGAACTTGCGCTTCCAGCTCGAACTGACCCGTTTCAAGCACCTTGGCCTGTTCCCGGAACAGCGCTGCAACTGGGATTTCATTGCGGAACACCTGCCTGCCGAGGGGCGCTTCCTCAACCTGTTTGCCTACACCGGGGCAGCATCCTGCATGGCACGCCACACCGGGGCGGAAACCCTGCATGTTGATTCCGTCAAGCAACTGATCACCTGGGCAAACACCAACATGGCACTCAGCGGACTGGCTGACATCAAGTGGATCCGCGAAGACGCCCTGACTTTCGCCGCGCGTGAATGCAAACGTGGCAAACAATACCACGGCATCATCATGGATCCCCCCGCCTGGGGGCTAGGCGTCAAAGGCGAACAATGGAAGCTGGAAAACCAACTGACAAACCTGCTGAGCAATGCCAATCAATTGCTGACACCTGGTGGATTCCTGATTCTCAACACCTATTCCCCCAGCATTAGCTTGCCTGACATCGCCCGGTTGGCACAGCAACACTTTCACTCCAGGCACTGCGAATGGCGCGAATTGTGGATGCAAACCAGCACAGGCAAGGAGCTTTATTACGGCAACCTGCTGCGAGCGTTCAAAAAATAGCCTTTTGGCGGCTGCACTGACATTTGTCAGCACATTCTTGCCACCCGTTTATTAATATCGGAAAGTTACTGTTTGCTTAAAAAGTCATGTGGAGTGCTCAATGAATAATGAACAAACCGGCGAAAACCAAAACTTCGATACCGAACTGACGACAGAAACTGCCGTCGAAACCTTTACTGTCCTGCAAGCCCGTTCCGAAGCACAGGATGCACAGATTACTGCTGCCGAAGACATTCTGGATCGTACCGAACCCAAACCATCGGACACGGCGGCGGCTTTCAAAGCGCTGGAAGCCATTCTGGAAGGCGCATCCCCGGATGACGCTGCCGCCCTCAAGGTTGCCCTGCAACGCTGGCAGAAATTTGAAGCCAAAATGCCGGTCAGCCCGGATGATGAACTGGTTGACGACTGGCGTAACGCGGTTTACCCCTACAAAAACCGCCTGTCACGCAAAGCCTATGAAAAACAGAAATACTACCTGCAAGTCGAGTTGCTCAAGTTGCAAGCCTGGGTCAAAGAAACCGGGCAGCGGGTCGTCATCCTGTTTGAAGGGCGTGATGCCGCCGGTAAGGGTGGTACGATCAAGCGTTTCATGGAACACCTCAATCCGCGTGGTGCTCGAGTCGTGGCACTGGAAAAACCCACGGATACCGAGCGTGGGCAATGGTATTTCCAGCGTTATATCCAGCATCTGCCAGCCGCAGGCGAAATCGTGCTGTTTGACCGCTCCTGGTACAACCGTGCCGGTGTCGAGCGCGTCATGGGTTTCTGTAACGAAAACGAATACCTGGCTTTCATGCGCCAGGCTCCAGAGCTGGAACGCCACTTGGTCAACAGTGGCGTCCACATCATCAAGTTCTGGTTCTCGGTCAGCCGCAAAGAACAGCGCCGCCGCTTCAAGGAACGTGAGCTGCATCCGCTCAAGCAGTGGAAACTCAGCCCGATTGACCTTGCTTCCCTCGAAAAATGGGACGATTACAGCAAAGCCAAGGAAGCGATGTTCTTCCACACCGACACCTCCGAGTGCCCGTGGATCATCATCAAATCAGACTGCAAAAAACGCGCCCGCCTCAATGCGATGCGCTACGTGCTGAACAAACTGGAATACAAAGGCAGGGATTCCCGCAACATCAACGGGGTTGACCCACTGATAGTGGGACGTGCCAGCCTGAGCAGTTAATAGCCATGTAAACTGATTGAAACTTTTCTTCTTTACTCCCGGTCATAGTCAGAATTAATATCCATGAATCTTTTCGACTATTTCCGGGAGGAAATCCAAGTGCACACTATTTATTCCAAAAAGTTCCTTACCTTGATCGCATTGTCATCCCTGTTGACATTAACTGCCTGCGGAGGTGGCGGTGGCGGTGGCGGAAACAGTGGCGTCACAACGGTACAGGTCAACGCTAGAGAGGCGGCACAAATTTATATTGCCAGCGTAAATACCCAAAATATGCTTATAACCTTGGCAATGGAGGAGGTACCCTATCTCGTATCGGCAGGTAAAACCTCTGCACGGGATACAGGTGTTAATTCTTGTTCGTTGGGTGGTTCAACAACACTGCGTTTTTCTGATAATGACCGCAACTCTTCCGTATCCACAGGTGATACCTACACCACTACCTACAACAACTGCAACGATGGTAATGGTACAGTCTATGTGTCAGGCAACATTTCCGGCACGATCACCGCAGCCAACGGGACACTGCCGGACTTCCTCTATGCAGGCAACCCATTTGGGGCATCTAACTGGTCTGTCCAACAGAACATGACTTTTACAAACTTTGTCACCAGAAATAGCTCCAGCAGCGAAACCAGTACCATCAATGGCTCTGCTACTGTAAATGTCTCTTATGACGCAAACAGGATAACCTACAATTCCAGCTTGACCACCAACCGCTTGCAAAGTACAGACACTTTTGCTGGTCAGCAGACACAGTTTATCTATAACCCATCCAATTTTGCCTATAGCCAAAATGTCAGTGGTGCTTACAGCATAGATCATGATGTCAGCATGAGCTTTTCCATGGACAACCAGGTTATCAACCTGACCTATACCACCGCACCGCCATTTGGCGGCAATACTGACTCCGAACCAACGACAGGGCAAGTTTTGGTACAGGGTGCAGGCCAGCCAACCATGCGGGTAACGGCTTTGGCAAATGGGCTATTTGCGTTGCTGGAAACAGACAACAATAACGATGGTATTTTTGAATCTTCGGAACAGGCTTACTGGGGTAGTCTGGGTTTCTAGTAACCGCCCGACTCAGCCGCCCGTCACGCTCATGTGGCGAAAAATGACGGGCTGCCCCCCCAGTGCAAATTCATGCCCTTGCGGCTTGATCGCCATCGACGCCAGCAGTGCCTCACGCACCTTCTCATCCTCAGTCGGATTGGCTCGCAATACCCGGCGCAAATCCACCGAATGTTCCTGCCCCAGACACAGCAATAGCCGCCCTTCTGCCGTCACCCGCACCCGGTTGCAGGTGTCGCAGAAATTGTGGCTGTGCGGGGAAATGAAGCCGATCCGGTAAGGGCTGCCTGCCGGTTTGACGTAGCGGGCTGGCCCGCCGGTATTGTCTTCCACCTCATGCAGTTCCATCTGCTGCTGCAAATCGCGCAGGATGTCATCGCTGGAATAATAGGCTTCGGCACGGTCGTGGTCGCCAATCACGCCCAGTGGCATTTCCTCAATGAAGGTGATGTCCATCCCCCGCCCGTGGGCAAATTCCACCAAGTCCATGATTTCATCGTGGTTGTGGTGTTTGAGGATCACCGCATTCAACTTGACGCGCTCGAAACCGGCCTCCAGTGCCGCATCAATCCCCGCCATCACCTTGCTGATGTCGCCGAGGCGGGTCAGGGCATGGAAACGGTCGGGCTTGAGGGTGTCGAGGCTGATATTGATACGGGTCACTCCGGCATCTTTCAGTTCCTGCGCGTAGCGGGCAAGCTGTGTGCCATTGGTGGTCAGGGTCAGGTCGCGTAAGCCTTCCAGTTGACCCAGGTCGCGGAACAGCTTGAGGATATTGCGCCGTACCAAGGGTTCACCCCCGGTGATGCGGATTTTATGCACACCAAGATCGACGAAGGCTTTGCCCAGCCGTGCCATTTCTTCCAGCGTCAGCAACTGTTCGCGTGGCAGGAAGGTCATGTCTTCGCACATGCAGTACACACAGCGCAAGTCGCAGCGGTCGGTGACGGAAAGGCGCACGTAAGTAACCTGCCGCCCGAAGCGGTCAACCAGCAGGTTTTTGTCGGGGTTAGTTGCTATCATAGGTTTGTTTTACCAAGTTCAAGCCGGGAGCCGCAATAAGCATGACGGAGCATGGGGAATGGCGCAAGGGGAGTACCACCGCAGTGGTACTGGCAGGCGGACAAGGTAGCCGCATGGGCGGGCAGGACAAAGGCTTGCTGCTGTTCCACGGGCGTCCGCTGATCGAACACGTGCTGGATGGTTTGCAAGCACAGGTCGGCAAGGTGCTGATCAGCGCCAACCGCCATGCCGATAGCTACCGGCGTTACGGCATGGTCATCGCTGACGTGGTGGAAGGCTTTCAGGGGCCACTGGCGGGTTTCGCTGCGGCCTTGCGGGTCGCCAGCACGCCTTATGTCCTCACCGTGCCGTGTGATGCGCCCAATGTGCCACCACAACTGGCAGAGCGGCTGTTAACCGCCTTGCAAAGCGAAGGGGCGGAACTGGCGGTGGCGCACGACGGTTTCCGCCTGCAACCTGTGTACGCGCTGTTGTCGCAATGCCTGCTGGACGATCTGCAAGCCTACCTGCAACAGGGGGGGCGCAGCCCGCATGACTGGTACAAACGCCACCGCATGGCAGTGGTAGATTTTTCCGACTGCGCAGCCATGTTCCGCAACATGAATACCCCGGCGGACAAGCAGATGCTGGAAGGGCGCGTGCCTTTGCTGGGTTTCTGCGCCTACAGCGGCACGGGCAAGACCACTTTGCTGACCCAGGTGATCCCGCTGTTGAAGGCGGCAGGTTTGCGCATTGCGGTGGTCAAGCATACCCACCATGTCATTGACCTCGACCAGCCGGGCAAGGACAGCTACCGGATGCGCGAAGCCGGGGCGCAACAGGTGGTGCTGGCCTCGCACCAGCGCATCATTTCCCTGCGTGAAGTCGGGCATGAGCGCCAGCGTGAAGCCTCACTGGCCGACGCCATCAGCGGCATCCTGCCGGAAAACACCGACCTGATCCTGGTGGAAGGTTTCAAGCACGAGCCGTATCCCAAGATCGAACTGCACCGCCCGAGTGTCGGCAAACCACTGATGTTTCCGACTGACGGCAATATCATCGCCATAGCCACCGATGACCCTGCGCTGGATGTGCCGCCCCATTTGCCAAAACTGGATCTCAACCAGCCACAAACAGTGGCAGATTACATCCTCCAGCGTCTGCACGGCAAACCAACCTAAAACCAACCTTTGGTTTTTACAGTCAGGTTGGGAATGTTGTAAGCAAGAGAGAGGAGAAGCACCATGAAATCAACCCGCCTGTTCGCTGGCCTGCTGGCTGTTAGCCTGAGCCTGACGGCTTTCGCCATCCATGCCGACGACACCAAGCCACCCGCCAACAAGGTCATCAAGATGGCCACCACCACCAGCACCGAAAATTCCGGTCTGTTGCAGGACATCCTGCCCAAATTTGAAGCCAACAGCGGCTACAGCGTGCAAGTGATCGCCGTCGGTTCCGGCAAGGCGCTGAAAATGGGCGAAGACGGCGATGTGGATGTGGTGCTGTCGCACGCCCCTGCTGCCGAAAAGGAATTCGTGGAAAAAGGCTTCGGCGACAAGCGCTACCCGGTGATGTACAACGATTTCATCATTCTGGGGCCGGAAACTGATCCGGCTGCCATCAAGGGTTCCACAACTGCCCCGGAAGCCCTTGGCAAGATTGCCGCCAAACAGGCTGTCTTCATTTCCCGTGGTGATGATTCCGGCACGCACAAGAAAGAGCTGAAACTGTGGGAAGCTGCCAGCACCCAACCGGCAGGCGAATGGTATCGTGAAGCCGGGGATGGCATGGAAAAGGTCATCCAGATGGCAGGCGAACTGTCAGCCTACACCCTGGCTGACCGGGGAACCTGGCTGTCGGCAATGGACAAATCCCCGCTGAAAATCCTGCACGAAGGTGACAAGGATCTGTTCAACCCTTACGGCATCATCGCCGTGAGCCAGAGCCGTTACGCTGACATCAACCACGCGGGTGCGCAGGCATTGATTGACTGGATGGTGTCCGCCGAAGGCCAGCAGGCCATTGGTAACTTCAAGGTGCATGACAGCGTGCTGTTTACCCCCAATGCTGACAAAGCAGACAGTAAACCTGCCGAGGCTGCCCCCGCCGCAGCCAAATAAACCCGCATGGCAACCTTGCTGGATGCCAGCGCCGATGCCCTGACCCTGCTGTTCAGCGGGGATCAGGCGTTGTGGGAAATCGTCGGCATTTCGTTTGAAGTCTCGGCGCTGGCCTTGCTGATTGCCACGCCCCCCGCCCTGTTGCTGGCATTCGTACTGGCGTATGGGCAATTCCCCGGCAGACGCCTGACCATTGCGCTGTTCAGTACCCTGTTGTCCGTACCCACGGTGGTGATCGGCCTGACCCTGTACCTGCTGCTGTCGCGGCAGGGGCCGCTGGGGGAATGGCGCTTGCTGTTCACCCAGACCGCGATGGTGATGGGGCAGGTGGTGCTGGCGTTTCCGATGCTGGTGTCAATCGGCCACTCGGCCTTGCAGGCGGCTGACCGGCGGGCGTGGGAAACGGCACGTACCTTGGGGGCATCACACCTGCGGGCGCTGCTGACCATTACCTACGAAGTGCGTTTCGGCCTGCTGGCAGCGGTGTTGGCTTCGTTCGGGCGCATCATTTCGGAAGTGGGCGCGTCGATGATGCTGGGTGGCAATATCCTGCACCATACCCGCAATATCCCCACCGCAATTGCGCTGGAAACCAGCAAGGGTGAATTCGCCCAGGGCATTGCGCTGGGCATGGTGCTGCTGGTGCTGGCTTTCACCCTCAACGCCTTGCTGCACCACTTTCAGGGCAAAGGACACATCGGCTCATGAATGAACTGCATTTCCGCCATATCCATCAGCATTTCCAGCAACGCCACATCCTCGACGGGCTGGAACTGAGCCTGTGCCAGACGCATTGCACCCTGCTGACCGGCGACAATGGCGCGGGCAAGACCACCCTGTTGCGCATCCTCGCCGGGTTCGACAAGCCGGAGCAGTTCCAGGTCGATACCGGCTTTGGCCTGCTCAACTGGAAGCAGTACCGCAAGACCCTGCAACCCAGCGTGCTGTACCTGCACCAGCAGCCCTACATGTTTGAAGGCAGCGTGCGCGACAACCTCGATTACGCCCTGCCACGCCAGCTCGACAAAGCCGTGCGGCAGGCACGCATCCAGCAGGCATTGCAATGGGCGGTGCTGGAACGCATTGCCGACACCCCGGCAAAAACCCTGTCAGGTGGCGAATACCAGCGGGTGGCGCTGGCACGGGCATGGCTGCGGCAACCGCGCATCCTGCTGCTGGATGAACCCACCGCCAATATGGACAAGGATGCCCGCTTACGCACCATCCAGTTGTTGCGCCAGTTGCGGGATGACGGCATGGCCTTGCTGGTTGCCAGCCACGACCCAGACTATTTTTCCTCGCTGGTCAACGAACACCTGCATTTGCAGGCAGGTAAGCTGCAAGCGGTTACAGCCAGGGCGCGATTCGCTAACATAACCCCCTTGCACCACTTTGCCTCATGAGCAGACCGGGAGTCACCCTGCATGGATACCAACACCACCCTCCGCACCAGCGCCAGTTGCGCTGACAGCCAAGACCCCACCAGCCTGTCGGTGGCTGCTGCCCGTAGCCGCATTCTGGCCGCCTTGCCCGACATCACCCCCGCCATCAAGCGCCCGTTGCGCGATGCGCTGGGACAGGTGCTGGCAGTGGAGGTGATTTCACCGTTCAACGTCCCCAACCACACCAACTCGGCGATGGATGGCTATGCGCTGCGCGGGGCGGATTTGCCGCAGGATGCCATTGGTGAGTTCCGCCTGATCGGCACAGCCTATGCGGGGCAAGCGTTTGCCGGTGCGTGTGCAGAAGGCGAATGCGTGCGCATCATGACCGGCGCTGCCATCCCGGACGGTACAGATACGGTGGTGATGCAGGAACAGGCCGAAGTCGCCGGGGAAAACCTGATCCGTATCGGCACTGGCCACCGCAGCGGTCAAAACGTGCGTCATGCCGGGGAAGACATTGCGCTGGGCAGTGCCGTCCTGAAAGCAGGTCAGCGCATCAACCCTGCCGACCTCGGCGTATTGGCCTCGCTGGGGATTGGCGAAGTCGCCGTCTACCGCCCATTGCGGGTGGCGTTCTTTTCCACCGGGGATGAGTTGCGCTCAATCGGCGAACCGCTGGCACACGGGCAAGTCTACGACAGCAACCGTTACACCCTGTACGGCATGTTGCAACAACTGGGTGCTGACATCCTCGACATGGGGGTGGTGCGTGATGACCCGGCTTCGCTGGAAGCTGCCCTGCAACAAGCATCCGCCGCTGCTGACGTGGTGATCACCTCCGGCGGCGTGTCGGTGGGGGAGGCCGATTACATCAAGGGCATCCTCGCCCGGCTGGGGCAGATCAGTTTCTGGAAAATTGCCATCAAGCCGGGACGTCCGCTGGCGTTCGGTACGCTGGGCAAGGCGCTGTTCTTTGGCTTGCCGGGCAATCCGGTGGCGGTGATGGTGACATTCCTGCAATTCGTGCAACCGGCATTGCTGAAACTGGCGGGGCAACACGACTACGAACCGCTGCTGCTGGATGTGGTCTGCAACAGCCGCCTGAAAAAGCAGCCGGGACGCACCGAATACCAGCGCGGCATCCTCAGGCGTGACGGTGGCAGGTTGGTGGTGGAAAAGACCGGCTATCAGGGGTCGGGGATGCTGACTTCCATGAGCCAGGCCAATTGCCTGATCATCCTGCCGGAGGCATGTGCAACAGTGGAGGTGGGGGATGTGGTGCAGGTGCAGATGCTGGGGTGGTAGCTATGACGACTCCCCCACCAGTTCCGCCAGCCGTTCCCGTACCCGCTCACTGCCTTGCGCCCCGTTGCACAAACTGCCGATCAGCACCTCCGGGTCACGGCAGGCAGCCACGACCTGTTCCATCACCGCTTCGATGCAGTTGCGCCATTCTTCCAGTTCCGGTGATGCAGAGCTGGGCATGAACACGCCCCGGTACAGGTTGAGCGCCTGGTCGGCTTGTTGATCCTTGAGCAATTGCCAGAGGATGACGAAATCCGCCCAGGTGGAAACCAGCAGGCGGTAGGGGCGTGAACCGATCTGCCCATCCAGCAGGTGACGCAGGTGGGACAGTTCCGCCTTGAGGGAGGCCAGGGTCACAGGGGCATCGCCATACAGGGCAGAATGCAGCCCCGCCAGCGGCAAGCCCTGCGGGTTGAGGATCAGCAGGCAGAGGATTTCCGTCTGCCGCAGTGACAGGTGAATTTCCTGCCCGCGAAAGATCACGCGCGGAAAGCCCAGGGCGTGGATTTGCAGTTCGGCATGGCGTTGGCTGTCGGGCAAATGCCGCCGGATGGTGCGAGCCAGTTCCGTCACCGCCAGTTCCCCGAACGGGGTATGGTTGTCCCACAGGGTGGCAACGCTGAAAATGCCGAGGGTTTCGCCGGATTGCGGGTGCAATATGGGGGTGGCGTAACACACCCAGTCGTGCATGTAGCGCGAATAATGTTCCGCAGCAAACACCACCACGGTGCGGCGATGGCGCAAGGCCAGGGCAATGGCATTGGTTCCGGCGGAACGTTCATCCCAGCAACTGCCTGCCACTAAATGGACTCTGGCAGCCCGCCCGTGCATGTAAGGGTTGGCTGAAGTCCACAGAATCCGCCCTAGGCCATCTGCCATGGCGGCTACCATGGAGCCATCCGCCACGACCTGTTCCAGCGCTGCCTGTACCGGCAGGATGGCCTGCCGCAGGGGGGAAGCTTCCCACAGTTTTTGCGGCAGGGGTTGCACTTCCAGTGGGGCAGCCGTTTTCCACGGATTGAGGTGTTGCAGGCAGCGTCGCCAGGAAGCCGCAATATCGGCGGCGAGTACACTGCCCGTGGTTGGCAAGGCTCCGCCGGTGACAAAGGTTTGCCATACCTGAGCCAAGGCTTGCTGACGTTGTTCCAGAACCTCCCGGCGGCTGGGTTGTTGCAGCATCCGTTCCCCTCCGTTGCTTGTGGATTTCCTGCTGCCTACCTTTTTACAACCTATGCTTGTGTATAGTCGTTTGCAAATACTGACACAGCAACCGGCTGAAATTCCAGAGGAGGAAGCGACATGCTCAAATCGCTGTATATAAATCCCGATAAATGCACAGGCTGCCTGCAATGCGAGATGGCCTGCTCGTATGAAAACGAAGGTATCTTCAACCCGTCCCGTTCGCGCATCAAGGTGTTCACCTTCCACGATGCCGGGCGTTTTGTCCCCTACACCTGTACCCAGTGTGATGATGCCTGGTGCATGAAAGCCTGCCCGGTCGAAGCGATTGTGTTCAATGCGGCGACCGGCTCGAAAGATGTGCTCAATGACCGCTGTGTGGGCTGCAAGGTCTGTACCATTGCCTGCCCGTTCGGTACGGTGAATTACAACTCTGCCAGCGGCAAGGTGATCAAGTGCGACCTGTGTGGCGGCAACCCGCAATGTGCGCAAGCCTGCCCGACCGGCGCAATCACCTACATTGATGCTGATGCCACCGGTCTGGAACGGATGCGTGCCTGGGCCGACAAGATCAACACCCAACACGCAGCCGCTTGAGGAGGATACGAACATGGCATGGACTAAACAGATTCTGCGCATCAACCTGAGCAACGCTACGGTACAGGTTGAACCCCTCAACATGGAATGGGCGCGTGATTACCTCGGTCAGCGCGGTCTGGCGACCCGTTATTTTGTTGAAGAAGTTGACCCCAGGGTCGATGCGCTCGGCCCCGACAACAAGCTGATCATGACCACCGGCCCGCTGACCGGCACGATGGCGTCCACCGGCGGGCGTTATTCCGTCATCACCAAAAGCCCGCTGACTGGCGCAATTGCCTGCTCCAACTCCGGCGGTTTCATTGGGGCAGAAATGAAAAACGCCGGGTGGGACATGATCATTTTTGAAGGCAAAGCGCCGTCCCCGGTCTACCTCTACGTGGAAAACGACCAGGTGGAAATCCTGCCTGCCGACGACCTGTGGGGCAAATCGGTGTGGGAAACCGATGAGCTGATCCACCAGAAACACCAGGATCCACAAATCCGCATTTCCTGCGTGGGGCGCTCGGCGGAAGCCGGTTGCCTGTATTCCGCCATCGTCAATGACCTGCACCGTGCGGCAGGGCGTTCGGGGGTGGGTACGGTGATGGCTTCCAAAAACCTCAAGGCGGTAGCTATCCGTGGGACGAAAGGGGTGGGCAATATCAAAGACCCGATCCGTTTCATGCAGCAGGTGGCGGCACAGAAAAAAGTGCTGGCGGACAATGCCGTAACCGGTGCGGGTTTGCCCAAATACGGTACGCAGGTACTGATGAACGTCATCAACGAAATGGGCGCATTGCCAACCCGCAACATGCGCGAAGTGCAGTTTGAAGGTGCACACAGTGTGTCCGGCGAAGCCATGCACGAGCCACGCAAATCCGACGGCAAACCCAACCTGACCCGCAATGCCGGTTGTTTCGGTTGCACCATTGCTTGCGGGCGCATTTCCACCATCGACCAGGGGCATTTCTCCATCAAGGAAAAGCCCGAATACTGGGGCAATTCCGGCGGTCTGGAATACGAAGCGGCCTGGGCACTGGGGCCGGATACCGGCGTGGATGACCTGAACGCGCTGACTTACGTCAACTTCCTGTGCAATGAAGACGGCATGGATCCGATTTCCTTCGGTGCAACCGTGGCGGCAGCGATGGAGCTGTACGAAATGGGGGTAATCACCCCGGAATATACCGGCGGGATTGAGCTGAAATTCGGCTCGGCGGAAGCGCTGGTGGCGGTGACGGAACTGACGGCCAGAGGCGAAGGTTTCGGCAAAATCCTGGGGCTGGGTTCCAAACGCATGTGCGAATTGTATGGGCATCCTGAACTGTCAATGACGGTCAAGGGGCAGGAATTCCCCGCCTATGACCCGCGCGGCATTCAGGGCATGGGGCTGACTTACGCCACCTCCAACCGGGGTGCTTGCCATTTGCGCAGTTACACCGTGGCCTCCGAAGTGTTGGGCATCCCCATCAAGACCGACCCGCTGGCAACGGATGGCAAACCGGAACTGGTGATTGCCTTTCAGGATGCGACCGCAGCGGTGGATTCCTCCGGCCTGTGCCTGTTCACCACCTTTGCCTGGTCGCTGGAAAACATTGCCCCGCAGATTGATGCGGCCTGCGAAGGCGACTGGTCTGTGGAAAAATGTGCCGAAGTCGGCGCACGCATCTGGAACCTGGAACGCGATTTCAATATGCGGGCTGGTCTGACCGGTGCGGATGACACCCTGCCGAAACGCTTGCTGAAAGACGCAGCCAACGTCGGCCCTGCCAAGGGTTTGGTGGCTGGCCTCGATGTGATGCTGCCCAAATACTACGAACTGCGCGGCTGGACAGCGGACGGGCAACTGACCGACGCAACCCGCCAACGTTACGGCCTGCCGGGATGAGGTGTGCATGAATCATGTGATTATTGGCACAGGCCCGGCAGGCGTGGTAGCGGCGGAAACGCTGCGCAAACGTTCGCCGGATGCTGACATTACCCTGATTGGCGGGGAAGCGGAGCGCCCCTACTCGCGCATGGCGATTCCTTACCACCTGATCGGCAAGGTAGACGAGGGTGGTACGCATCTGCGTACTGCTCCCGACCATTTCGACGCCTTGCGGATTGAGCTGCTGCAACAACGGGTGGATAGCATTGATGCTGATGGCAAGGCGCTGGCGCTGGATAATGGTTCACGGCTGGGTTTTGACAAACTGTTGCTGGCAACCGGTTCACGCCCGACCCGCCCACCGATTCCCGGTATGGATTTGCCGGGGGTGGTCAACTGCTGGACGCTGGCAGATACCCGCCAGATCATTGCCGGGGCGAATGTTGGCGATGAGGTGGTGTTGATGGGCGCTGGCTTCATCGGCTGCATCATTCTGGAGGCACTGGCATTGCGCGGCGTCAAGCTGACCGTGGTGGAAATGGAAAACCGCATGGTTCCGCGCATGATGGACGAAAAGTCCGGCGGCTTGCTGAAACGCTGGTGTGAAAACAAGGGCGTGCGCGTGTTGACTTCCACCCGTGTCAACGGTGTCAGCAGCGATGCAGGCAAGCTGACAGTGGAACTGGAAGGTCAGGAGCCACTCAAGGTCAGTCTGGTGATTTGCGCCACAGGTGTGAAAGCCAACACCGATCTTGCCAGCGGTGTGCTGGAGATTAACCACGGCATTCTGGTGAATGAGCGCTTGCAAACCAGTCACCCGGACATTTATGCAGCGGGTGACGTGGCGGAAGGCAAGGACTTTTCCACCGGCGGTTACAGCGTGCAGGCCATCCAGCCCACAGCGGTGGAGCACTGCGCTCTGGCTGCCATCAACATGGCAGGTGGCAAGGATGCCTTGCACCGTGGCAGCATCAATATGAACGTGCTGGATACGATGGGGCTGATTTCAGCCTCGTTCGGTTTGTGGCAAGGGGTGGACGGGGGCGGCGCTGCCACGCTGGATGCTGCCGACCGTTACCGCTACATCAACCTGCAATTTGCGGAGGATGTGCTAGTGGGGGCGAATACCCTGGGGATGACCCAGCATATCGGCGTGTTGCGCGGCCTGATCCAGAGCCGTACCCGGTTGGGCAGGTGGAAGCACAAGCTGATGGCTGACCCGACCCGTGTGATGGAGGCTTATCTGGCACAGCATATTCCGTAACGGTCATGAACATTACCCTGAAACTGTACGCCAACCTCAGCCCACTGCTCCCCGTGAATGCGCAACGCAACGCGGTAGCGGTGGAGGTGCCGGAAGACGCGACCCTGAACACGGTCATCGACCTGTTCCGTGTGCCGCGTGAACAGGCGCATCTGGTGTTGCTGAATGGCGTATTTGTCTGCCACGCAGACCGCGATCAGGCGGGGCGGCTCAAGGCAGGTGATACGCTTGCCATCTGGCCGCCAGTGGCGGGGGGGTAAGGCGATTTCTCTCCTCCAGCGCGAAATGGGGTTTACGCGGGCAGAGTTTCTGCAACTCTTGCCCGCAGCCCTGCATGGGTATGCCTATACGCAAGACGATAACCACATCCACGTTACGCTGGAGGGCAAATCATTGCGCATTACCTTGGGCGAAGAGCAGGTGCGGCGGATTGCGGCACTGGCCTTGCCGTGGGTTCCGGTGGAATTCGATTATGCGCAACTGGACGAGGTGGCTTTCCAGACTTTCCTCCGGCGCTTTGACTTGTACTACCGCAAAGGTGGTGGTTAACCACCCAACATCCCAAGGAATCCCACATGACACTGGCAACTGACTTGTTGGCACAGTCGGTGTGGTGTTTTTTTGGGTTATGCAGCCAGTTTGACACTTTCCAACCGTTTCAGTGCAATTCCAATCACACGTTGGTCAAACAGGCGAGCCTTGCGTTCCCCGCTGCCACGGCCTGCTGGCCATTCGCGCAAACCTTGCTGAATACTGGCAGTATCCGCAGAAACCTGTTCCCGAACCAGCAGCCAACCCAAGGTTGACAATAATTCCAGCCCGAATGGAGACTCGAAACCGTCAATCACTTTGGCAGTATGTTCCAGGGCAGGCAGATAGGGTTTGACGGCATCGCTTTGCAGATAGGCTTGCAGATGATTTTTGCGGGTATCGTCAAACCAAATGACATCCAGCGGGGAGGCATCACTGATACGCTTGTCACAATGCAAATAGCTGCCATCCAGCCCGTCCAGCAAGTGGCGCAAGCGGTCAGCATACGGGCCATAGATGTCTGGTTTGAAACGCAAATCCAGCGGGTTGTCACCCGGAGTGAAATGTTCGATGGCTTGTTCCAGAAACCAGGCCAGCTTCTGGATTTCCAGCAGGGTGCATTCCATACCCATGATCCAGTAGCGACGTACCAGTTCGGCAATCAATGCACGGGCAGGGGTTAGCTTTTCCACGCCTTTGCGCTTGGCTACGTTCTGGTACTTCTGGATAGGCTCATAAACCTGAATATCCACCTGCGGCAAGTTACCAAGTACATGCTCGATTTTTTCACGTACAGCAGTCCAGTCCAGGCCACCATTACCCGCGCCCAGGGGGGGGATGGCAATGGATTGCACCTGGTTTTCGAGAATGAAATGGCGCAAATCCTGCAAACCTTCAACGATCCACTCCATTCTGGAGGGATGACGCCAGTGCCGTTTGGTTGGGAAGTTGATGATCCAGCGCGGCCCCATCAGCTCACCGGTTTCGGTGACAAACATTTTGCCGGTTTGCACCTGATGGTTCTTGCAGGCTTTCTCGTACTCAATCCGGTTTTTGTCGAACCGCTCCTTGAACATCAGGGCAATACCCTTGCCCATCACACCCATGGTGTTGACAGTATTCACCAACGCCTGCGCAGGCGCATCCAGCAGATTGCCTTGAGTGTAGTGAATCATTGAAAGTACCAACCTGGACGAACGTATACCTTTAAATTCAGACCGCGTGCCGACACCTCACGGTCTATTCTCTCTTTCATCTGCTCATTATAGCAAATGACACCTAAAAGGCTGCTGACTGGGCATGTCTGGTAGACAAGTGCTTCCGCCTGATAACGGTCAAGTTTCCACGGATCATCAGGGTCACGGCGGAAATCACGCCGTTGCAACAGTGGCCAGTCAATTTTATTCAAGTCATTGAGACTATTGTAAAATGTGGTTAATGTCGAATAAGCATGGCTATCGGTAAATAAAAAAGGCAGACCCGCCGAGTGGATCTGGTGCAGGCTCGATACCAGAAAGATGATTTCTTCATTACTGCGTTTCTGGATGCCAGCCCAACCGGAGTGGATATTCTTCAGCATGACCGAGAAGGGGGTGAAGTAAAATGGCACATAATCGTTCAGTGTTCCACCCGGTGCTAATGGTACAGGGTGCATTGCCCGCTTGCTAATCAACTCAGTATTACCGATGTTGACCCAACGGTCTGAGCGTACTTTGCAGTTACCACAATGCAATCCGTTGTCCAGAATCCACCACAGGTTGTCACAATGGACAATTCGCCAGATCAGGGCTTTTTCCGGGTTAAGACTCTGGTAGTCACCTGCTGACATGATTACCTCACAAACAATGTCTGTCGATAGAACCACACACCGGGCAGTGCGGATCACGCGGCAATTTAAACCCCATCCACTCCATCGCCTGCCCATCAAACAGCAGCACCCGCCCGGTCAGGGTTTCACCGTTCCCCACCAGCAGCTTGATCACTTCCAGCGCCTGCATACTGCCGAGGATGCCGAGTAGCGGGCCGACCACGCCGTTTTCGCTACAGGTTTGCGCAATCCCGCCAACCTTGCCGTAGAAGCAGTGGTAACAGGGGTTGTCACCCAGCCATGGCTGGAACACACTGATTTGCCCTTCCCAGCGGATTGCCGCCGCAGACACCAGCGGCTTGCGGGCAGCCACTGCAACCCGGTTGATCAGCAGGCGTGAATCGAGGTTGTCGGTGCAATCCACCACCACATCGGCCTGCTGCATCTGTGCCAGCAGGGCGGCTTCATCCAGTTTGGCGGGGATGGTTGCGACGGTAATTTCCGGGTTGAGGCGGTGCAGGGTTTCGGCAGCGGAAGCCACCTTGGGCTGACCGACCTTGGGGGTGTCATGGACAATCTGGCGTTGCAGGTTGGTCAAGTCCACCACATCCGGGTCGCACAGCACCAGCTTGCCGATACCGCTGCTGGCAAGGTACATGGCAACGGGCGAACCCAGCCCGCCCACACCGAGTATCAGCACCGTGGCGGCACTGAGCCTGGCCTGCCCGTCAATATCAATCTGCGGCAGCATGATCTGGCGGCTGTAGCGCAGGAGTTGGTCATCATTCATGGCAGTTCTCCGCTGGCTTTTACCAAGCATAACGGAAGTGGCGGATGGCCTGCGCCAACTTTTTTCCAACCTTTGCGGCTTACAGTGACGAAAGGCTGCCATGGCGTTTGCGCACCAACCTTTCCCCAACCTTTTTGCCTTATGTTATCCACAAGAGCCAACGAGAGGATTTCGGCTCCAACCTGATTCAACTTTGCTAATGAGAGAGGAGACAACATGCAATACGCAAACCCGAATACTGAAGGCGCAGTCATCAATTTCAAAGAGCGCTACGGCAACTTCATTGGCGGTGAGTGGAAAGAGCCGGTCAAAGGCGAATACTTCGACAATATTTCCCCGGTCAATGGCAAGCCATTCTGCCAAATTCCACGCTCCAGTGCCGAAGACATTGAACTGGCACTGGATGCCGCCCACGCCGCCAAGGATGCCTGGGCTGCCACGTCTGTGACCGCACGTTCCAACATCCTGCTGAAAATCGCTGACCGCATCGAAGCCAATCTGGAAATGCTGGCGGTCGCTGAAACCTGGGACAACGGCAAAGCCGTGCGCGAAACCCTAAATGCTGACGTGCCACTGTCTGCTGACCACTTCCGCTATTTCGCAGGCTGTGTGCGGGCGCAAGAAGGCACTATCGGTGAAATCGATGCCAACACCGTGGCTTACCACTTCCACGAACCGCTGGGTGTGGTTGGTCAGATCATCCCGTGGAACTTCCCGCTGCTGATGGCGGCGTGGAAACTCGCCCCGGCACTGGCGGCAGGCAACTGCATCGTGTTGAAACCGGCGGAACAAACCCCTGTTTCCATTCTGGTGCTGGCTGAACTGATCCAGGATCTGCTGCCACCGGGCGTGCTTAACATCGTCAACGGCTTCGGCGTGGAAGCGGGCAAGGCACTGGCCACCAGCACCCGCATCGCCAAGATCGCCTTCACCGGTTCCACTCCGGTCGGTTCCCTGATCATGAAATACGCTGCTGACAACATCATCCCGTCTACCGTGGAACTGGGCGGCAAATCCCCCAACATCTACTTCGCTGATGTGATGGATCAGGAAGATGCCTTTGTCAGCAAAGCGGTCGAAGGTGCAGTACTGGCGTTCTTCAACCAGGGTGAAGTCTGTACCTGCCCATCCCGCTTGCTGGTACAGGAATCCATCTACGAAAAATTCATCGGCATGGTGATTGAGCGTGCGGCGATGATCAAGCGCGGCAATCCGCTGGATACCGAGGTGATGGTCGGTGCACAGGCTTCCCAGGAGCAATACGACAAAATCCTCAGCTACATCCAGATCGGCAAGGAAGAAGGCGCGGAAGTCATCACCGGCGGTGAATCCGAACAACTGGGGGGCGACTACTGCGATGGCTACTACATCCAGCCGACCCTGCTGAAAGGCACCAACAACATGCGCGTATTCCAGGAAGAAATCTTCGGGCCGGTGGTGTCGGTTGCCACGTTCAAGGACGAAGCGGAAGCGCTGGCGATTGCCAATGACACCGAATTCGGCCTGGGTGCTGGCGTGTGGACGCGCGACATGAACCGTTCCTACCGCATGGGCCGTGGCATTCAGGCAGGCCGGGTGTGGACTAACTGCTACCACCTGTACCCGGCGCACGCAGCCTTCGGTGGCTACAAGAAGTCTGGCGTAGGCCGTGAAACCCACAAGATGATGCTCGACCACTACCAGCAAACCAAAAACCTGCTGGTCAGCTACGACATCAATCCGTTGGGCTTCTTCTAAGTTTCCTCCTCCTAGCGTGGTGCGCGGGTTGGGTCAAGCCTGACCCGTGCTTTTTTAGGTGGCGTCATGCGGCGTTTATCTGAACTCAGATTTCAACAACTGTTCCATACGCTGGGCAGCGAATTTTACACCCCTCACTTGCCGCAAGGCTTGCAGCAGGCTCAATGGGTGCGCACCAATTCCAGTGTTGCCGCCATGCTTGAGCTTGATCCTGCCGAATTTGCTACCGATCCATGCCTGCAAGTTTTCAGTGGCAATCGCTTGTTGCCCGGAATGCAGCCTCTCGCCCAAGCCTACGCAGGGCATCAATTCGGCAAATTCAATCCGTTTCTGGGTGATGGGCGCAGCGTATTGTTAGGGGAAATCACCAGCAATACGGGTACATGGGATATTGTCCTGAAAGGTGTGGGCAGAACCCCCTATGCCCGTCGTGCAGATGGACGTGCCGGGCTGGATGAATGCCTGCATGAATACCACCTCAGCGAACAACTGGCAGCATCAGGCGTACCAACCAGCCGCGTGTTGTGCATCATTTCCGGCAAACCGCTGGTATATCGGCATGGCGGCTTCCAGCCTGCGGCGATCCTCACTCGCGTTGCCCCAAGCCATATCCGCTTTGGCACATTTGAATACCATTATTTTCGCCGTGATCATGCTGCCTTACGCCAACTGGCTGACCATGTAATAGCCCGCCACTACCCGGAATGCGCAGGCACGGATGAAGCACGCCATGCCCGCCTGTTTCAGGCTATCGTCCTGAAAACAGCGCAACTGATTGCCTGCTGGCAAGCCGTGGGGTTTACGCATGGGGTGATGAATACCGACAACCAGTCGATTGCTGGCATTACGCTGGATTTGGGCGAAAGCAGTTTTAACCCGGAACACGACCCGAATTACATCGGCAACCGCGAAGATGAAAAGGGTCTCCATGCTTTCGGGCAACAACCCATAGTCGGGCTATGGAACTGTAACGCACTGGCTCGCGCCCTGTCGCCACTGGTGTCAGCGCAGGATTTGCGGGAAGCCTTGCTGCAATACGAAACGGCGTATTTACAGCACTACGCACAATTGGGCGGTATCACGTAGTCATCAGCTCCGCCAGACGCTCCCTCACCAGTTCACTGCCGGATGTGCTATGACACAGTTTTTCCATCAGCACGTGTGGATCCTGACACGATTCCAGCGCCCTCCCCATCACGGCATCAATGCAATGCCGCCATTCTTCCAGCTCTGGTGATACCGATTGCGGCAGGAAGGAACCACGGTACAGGGAAAATGCCGTAGTCCCCTGCTGCCGACGCAGCGCTTGCCACACCTGAATAAAATCAGCCCACACCGGCATCTGCAAGCGGTAAGGGCGCGAACCGATCTTGCCATCCAGCAGGCGGCGCAGGTGGGAAAGTTCCGCTTTCAGGGTGGTGGTGGAAACCGGCAGGTCGCCGTACAGGGCTGCGTGGAAACCTTCCAGCGTCAGCCCTTGCGGGTTCAACGCCAGCAGGCAGAGAATTTCAACCTGACGCATCGGCAGATTCAGGGGTTTGCCCCGGAACAGGATACGGGGCTGGCCAAGAGCGTGAATTTCCAGTTCCGCACGTGGCAGGTTTTGTGGCAGGCAACGCCCGATGGCACGAGCCAGTTCGGTAACGGCAGCCTGACCCAGCGGCGTATGGCGGTTCCAGGTAGTGGACATGTCCAGAACCCCAACCACTTCGCCAGACTGCGGATGGGTAATCGGGGCTGCATAACACACCCAGTCGTGTACAAACGGCATGTAATGCTCTGAGGAAAACACCGTCACAGAACGGCGCAGCTTGAGTGCCAGCCCGACCGCATTGGTGCCTACCGAAGCTTCATCCCAACGCCCTCCGGCAGTGAAATGCACGGATTCGGCACGGCTACGCATGTGGCGGCTGGAAAAAGTCCACAGCAGACGGCCTTGCGGGTCGGCAATCGCTGCAACCAGTTCACCTTCACTGGCAAGCTGCATCATCTGTTCCTGCTCGCGCTGGGCTGCCAGGCACAACTGGGACTCCTTCCAGCGATGCAGGGTGGAATATTCATCATCCAGTGGCGCATAGACCTGGCGGGGCGGGATATGCTGGGCACTACGCTGCCACGACGACATGATGTCTTCACGGATACTGTTGCTTTTCGCAAACGGGCTACCTGTTACAAACCGGTTCCATTGCGACTCTATGGCGTTGCGGCGTTGCGATAAATTGCCAACTGTCAGATTCACTTGCTCCATACGCCTCCTCCTGCGTTCAGCTCAAGCTCTTGTGGTGTCTGGAAAACGGCCTCCCAACCTTTTCCCAACCTTTAGCGTATTACTATTGCGGGAATGTTACAAACCCAAGGTTCCCCGCTACGTTACAAGACTAGCACGCAAATCCAAACATGAAAAGAGAAATAAAACAAAATTTTCATATAAATTTAAAAATTAATACAACAAGTCACCATGTAAATCTTCGCTTTGCTCGCCTGGATAAATAAACTCATCATTTTGATTTAAATATACATTTACAATAAATCCAAATAAAAATTAATTACAATGAAATTCAAATAAATAAGAATAAAAATCATAAAACCAACGTTTTTCCAACCTTTCAACAACCTTTAACCAACCTGACAAACCCTAGCATGGCTCCTCGCACACCCGCGCAATGGGGTGTGTAACGACCTTGAATCAAGTTTTACGGAGAGGAGAAACGACATGCACAAAAACCAAATCGTGCTGGCAGTCACACTGGCACTAGTAGCAACCGCCATGCCTTACGCCCATGCAGCCACCTGGCAGGCAGGCGATTGGGAATTGGGGCTAGGCGGCAACGTCAACACCTTTTACACCGTGACAAACTGTGATAGCAGCAAGCTGGGAGCAGGTGGCGGCACTTACGCAGGTCTGGCCTGTCTTGACCCTGATACTGGTGCAATCGCCAGCGGTGACACCCATAGTGTTTCCAACGGCTTATTGCCTGCATCCCTAAATTTCAGTGCCAAAACCAAACAAAACGGTTACGACATCAGTGGTAACGTCAATGTTTATTATGGTACTGCCACCCAGGATGCCAACGGCTTGCCGGGTGATGCACTGGACTTTTCCACGGTGGATGCCCGTCAGGTTTACCTGACCTTTGGCAATGAAAAAATGGGGACAGTCAAGGCGGGACGCGACTTCGGCCTGTTCGGTTTTGACCCGATCATCAATGACATGAGCCTCAGTGGTAACGGCGCGACCTTCGCTTCCGCAGGCCCTGGCCATACCACACTGGGCGGGTTGGGTTACGGTTATGTCTATACTGACCGCCTGTCACAAATCAACTGGACTACCCCCAAGAAAAACGGGGTGGAAGCTACCGTCGGCGTTTTCAACCCGGTTGACGGGGTAGAATCAAATGGTTCATCTACCGGCGATGGCGGTCAACCCGGCGTGCACGGGCGCGTCAGCTATGACTGGGACAAAGGCAATGGTGTCAAGGGACGTGTTTCCGTCAGTGCCCTGAACCAGAAGGTCAAGCTGGCGAATGGCAACAAGCCCAGCATCAATGGTGCAGAAATCTTTGGCAAGGTGGATGTCAACAAAGCCAGCTTTGCCGCTTCCTACTATCAGGGTAAAGGCATGGACAGCCTCGGCCTGGGCGGTGTGGTTTTCCCCGGTTTTGACAGTGCCAGCGGGCAGGCTGAAAAAACCAAAGGCGGTATGGTGCAAGCCACTTACAAGGTGGGTAAAACCAAACTGGGGGTCAACCTTGCCCAAAGCAAGCAAACCAATCTGACCAAGGTCAAGAATGACAAGGTAACGGTCGGTGCTTACCACAACCTGACCGACAACCTGACCCTGATTGGGGAAGTTTCCCAACAGAAGAGCAACCTGGATGGTGTTGGTACAGACAAAAGCGGTAGCGTTGCAGTAGGGGCAATGCTGTCGTTCTAAGGTTCTCTCCCTGTACGGTTTGCTGTTCCTGAGTCAGCGGCAAGCCGTTTTCCCTGTCGATCCTGTTTGCCTGTTATGTTTTAGCCGGGTTCTCCTTTCCCGGCTTCTTTTTACCCGCATCCTGCACAACCAACCTTTAGCCAACCTCTGTTGCCGTATTCTGCAATCTCACCTTAAACCCTATCGAGAAGGAGAGATCGTATGAAAAAATCCCTGAAGTGGACCAAACCGGCATTCAAGGAAATGCGTTACGGGTTTGAAATCAACCTGTACATCATGAACCGTTGATAACTGGTCTGACCCATGTACGTTCTGGTACTGGGTTCTGCTGCGGGTGGTGGATTTCCCCAGTGGAACTGTAACTGCCCGATGTGCAGCGGCGTGCGGACGGGTGAGATGCTTGCCCGTCCGCGCACCCAGTCTTCCATCGCGCTCTCCACCGACAAGGTGAACTGGTTGCTGGTGAATGCCTCACCGGACATCCGCACCCAGCTCAATGCCAACCATGAACTGTTGCAACCTGCCCGCCAGTTGCGTGACACCGGCATTGTGGCGGTGATGCTGGCGGATAGCCAGATTGACCACACCACCGGCTTGCTGATCCTGCGCGAAAGCAAACAGCCGCTGGAACTGTATTGCACCGACAGCGTGTACGAAGACCTCACCACCGGTTTCCCGATCCTCAACATGCTGCAACACTATTGCGGAACCAACCGCCATGCCCTGCCGCTGGATGGCACGGCGTTCAGCATTCCCAAACTCGACAACCTGCGCATTACCGCCGTGGGTTTGCACAGCAAAGCACCGCCTTACTCCCCGCACCGTGAACACCCCACCCCCGGCGATAATGCCGGTTTCTGGTTTGAAGATACCGCCACGGGTGGCAAACTGTTCTATGCACCGGGCTTAGGGGAAATCGAGCCGCACCTGCACACCTTTTTCGCCAATGCCGACTGTGTGCTGGTGGATGGCACGTGCTGGACTAATGATGAAATGCTGCGCCGCGCAGTGGGTACGAAATATTCGTTGGAAATGGGGCATCTGCCGCAATCCGGCGAGGGTGGCATGATGGAATGGCTGGGAAATTTCCCCAAAGTGCGCAAAATCCTCATCCATATCAACAACACTAACCCGATTCTGGAAGAGACTTCGCCCGAACACGCCGAACTGACGGCGGCGGGGATTGAGGTTTCGCATGATGGGATGTTGCTGGAACTGTAAGGCGACAGCAGCCTCGTAACCAACCTTTCGCCAACCCAGCGCCCACCATACTGTCAGTCATCTTTGGGAGAGGAGACTGACACATGACCACAGCGTGGACACCCGCCGAATTTGAACAGCAACTGCGCTCGTTAGGGCGTTATTACCATACTTACCACCCATTCCAGCAGATGATGTACGAAGGCAAGCTCAATGCCGAACAACTGCGTGGCTGGGTGGCGAACCGTTTCTATTATCAGGTGATCATTCCGCGCAAGGATGCCGCCCTGTTGTTCAACTGCCCTGACCGCGAAGTGCGGCGGGTGTGGATTCAGCGCATCCTCGACCATGACGGGGGGCCTGCCACCAACCATGTATCCGACGGTGGGATTGAAGCCTGGTTACGGCTAGGGGAAGCCTGCGGTGTGCCGCGAGAGGAATTGCTCGATCACCGCCATGTATTACCGGGGGTGCGTTTTGCGGTCGATGCCTATATCAATTTCGTCCACAGTGCGGACTGGCGCGAAGGGGTGTGTTCCTCGCTGACCGAGCTGTTTGCGCCGACTGCGCACCGCCAGCGCTTGCAAAGCTGGCCTGACCATTACCCGTGGATTGATAACGCGGGCTTGCAATATTTCCGCAACCGCCTGACCGAAGCACACCGCGATGTTGACCACGGCCTTGCCCTGACCTTGCAGCATTTCACTACGCCTGAGCAGCAGCAACGCGCCCTGCACATCCTCAAATTCAAGCTGGATGTATTGTGGACAATGCTGGATGCGATGTATCTGGCCTACATCCAGCACATGCCGCCCTATTTCAATATCGCGGAGGTGGAACATGCCTGACCTGGATGCCAAACCGGCACTTGCCCCTGGCTACCGTTTCCAGTGGGAGCCGGTACAGGGTTGCCATGTGCTGCTCTACCCCGAAGGCATGGTGCAACTGAACGAAACCGCCGCTGCCATCCTGTCGTTCTGCGACGGGCAGCGCAATATCCTGCGTGTGATTGCCGACCTCGAAAACGAATATGCGGCGGAAGGTTTGCGCGAAGACGTGCTCAGCTTCCTCGCCGAAGCGGTTGAGCGCGGGTGGGTGCGCTATGCCTAAACCACCTCCCCCGCTGTGGCTGCTGGCGGAAGTGACCCATTCCTGCCCCCTGCAATGCCCGTATTGCAGCAACCCGCTCGACTTAATCCCCAAAAAAGACGAACTCGATACCGAAAACTGGTTGCGCGTGTTGCACGAAGCCCGCCAGATTGGCGCGGCACAACTCGGTTTTTCCGGCGGCGAACCGCTGGTGCGCAAAGACCTGGAAGTGCTGATCGGGGCTAGCCGCAAGCTGGGTTTTTACAGCAACCTGATCACCTCCGGCATTGGCATGGATGCGGAACGGGTGGAACGTTTCCGCGCACTGGGGCTGGATCACATTCAGGTCAGCTTCCAGGCCGATGATGCGGTATTGAACGACTATCTGGCAGGCACTAACTCGTTCCAGCACAAGCTCGACATGGCGCGGGCGGTGAAAGCGAACGGCTACCCGATGGTGTTGTGTTTCGTGATTCATCGGCAAAATATCGGGCAAGTGCGGCAAATGCTCGATTTGGCTGCCGAATTGCAGGCCGATTACGTGGAATTGGCAACGGCGCAATACGAAGGCTGGGCGTTGCTCAACCGCGATCACCTCTTGCCCACGCAAGCGCAAGTACGCGAAGCCGAACGCATTGCCCACGATTATCAGGCCAAGCTCAAGGGCAAGATGCGCATTTATTACGTCGTGCCGGATTATTACGAAAACCGCCCGAAACCGTGCGTCGGCGGCTGGGGACGGGTGTTTCTGGCGGTTGCACCGGATGGGCTGGCGTTACCGTGCCATTCCGCACGCGGCTTGCCAGGGCTGGAACTGCACAATGTGCGTGAGCGCAGCATTGAGTGGATTTGGAATGAATCGCCCGGTTTCAACCATTTCCGGGGTGAAGGCTGGATGAAAGAGCCGTGCCGCACTTGTGATGAGCGCGAAAAGGATTTCGGCGGTTGCCATTGTCAGGCGTTCAAGCTGACCGGCGACCCGACCAATGCTGACCCGACTTGCGCTAAGTCACCGCACCATCATCTGGTGGAAAAAGCGATTGATACCAGTGAGTTGGGGCTTGTTCCTGCCAAACCGATGGTATTCCGGCAACGCAACAAGCGGCTTGAGGTTAAGGGGTAGCTGCCTGACGTGATGCCAGCCACTCCGCCCGTTCAATACCGTTTTACAACGCTTGCCGAAACGTCAGGTTGAGACGCTCTTCACCCAACAACGGATGTTGCCCCGACTTGAGTGGCGCAATACCGTGGAACACCAACCGCGCTTCCCCACCCCACACCACCACATCGCCGTGCAGCAATGGCACTTTCACCGCCTTGTCACTGCGCTGCAAACCGCCCCACAAAAATGTCGCTGGCAAACCCAACGACACCGACACAATCGGCGCAGTCAGGTCGCGTTCGTCCCGATCCTGATGCAGTGCCATTTTCGCCCCCACCGGATAGCGGTTGATCAGGCAAGCATCCGGTGGGAAACCGGGGAAACCTGCCGCCAGTGCTGCGGCTTGCGCCAAACTACGGAAATCTGCTGGCATCGCAGGCCACGCTTGCCCACTCAGCGGGTCAGTGCTGCTGTAGCGGTAGCCTTTGCAGTCGGTGATCCAACCCGCCGTGCCGCAATTGGTCATCGCCACCGACATCGTATGGCCGCCGGGCGTTTGCATCCGACGAAACGGGGCTTGCGCAGCAATAGCACGGATGCCTGCCAGCAAGCTGTCGGTGTGGGCGATGGCGTATTGGCGCAATACCAGTGCACCGGGGCTTAAAGGTTCAGTCCACGGTTCGGGCGGGGTGTTGAAAAGGTCGAGGTTCATGGCAGAAGTAAATGCCTACGGAATTTCCCGCATGATACGCAACACCCGTTCATCCATGCACGAACGCATGAAGGCATTCATCGCGGTTTCATCGCCGGATGCATAAAACGCCAGCATCAGCATATTGAACTCCAGTTGGCGTTTGGCGGGCAGATTGATCGCGGGGTAGCCGTGCTGGAGCAAATGCCCGTTCATCATGAAACGCCCCATCCGCTTGTTCACGTCATAGAAAAACTGGCAACGCGCCATCGTCAGGAAAATGTGGATGGCTTGGTCGTAAATGTCGTCGATGTGGGCAAGGTCGGCAATCATTGCCTCGAAACGGGCGGGCAATTCGGCGACGGGGGGAGGCAGATAATCTGTCCCAGCAATCAGGACGCCGCCGGAGCGGAAACGTCCCCATTCCAGGGCTTCTTCTTTCCCGGCTGCGGCATGAAGTTTACAAGCGATTTCCGCCGAAACAGTGAATTCGCCGCATTCCAGCCAGCCGAACAACAACCGCCATGCATTGCCTTGGTTGACGGTGACTTGCTGGTCGGAAAGTTTGTGTCCGCCCACGGTGATGCCATCCAGCAGGGTTTGTACTTCCGGCAGGGTCATGTTGATGCCTTCCAGATTGACTGCATCGCAGACGAATTCGCTGAGTTGGCGCTTTGCCAGCATCAGGGCGGTGGCGGGGTTGGGGGGCATTTGCCAGTGGGTGTCGTGCATGATTACCGTACCTGTCAGGGTTTTGCTTCCGCAGCAAACAGTTGGTCAAGATGGCTGTTGCCCGTCACAGCCAACACCTTTTTGCGCACTACGTCATCCCCGATATTGAGCCGGAAATAATGCTCCTTGCCATCGGCTGCCTTTTGTTTACGCACCAGTTGGATGCGGTCAAATTTCACCTTATCCGCGCCACGGTCAGAATGGGTGCACGAATAATCCATGTGCAGACCGTTATCCAGCAAACGCCCTCTTTGCTGGAAATGGCACTCAATGTCGTCGCTGATATAAAAAAGGCAATGCACGAGTAAATTACTCCTGAAATTACTGAATAAAACGATTTCTGTTATGCCAATCTAAAAAATCAGGATTAGGGCGCAAATTCGGAGCTTCAGGAATGGAGGCGAGTTTACAGCCTTGTAAACGATAATACGCTTTTCCATTGAAATAGGACTCTTTAATTCTTGAACTAATTTTTATGGTCAAGTCGGGCTTTACAGTCACTAATCCTGAGTCAAATAGCTTATGGAAATCAGCTCTTAATAGTAGTCCATTTGAAATATCGTGAGTGCCACTTTGAGAGTATGGGACAATATGTGCTGCTTCTAAAACAGGCAATGTGCTTTCTCCTGTGATGGCGCAGCGTCGTTTATAAGCATCAGTTACTAACAGCCTAAATGACCCTTGCCCGATCCTTGGTTTTGTAAGATATGGATTTCCATACTTCAGAACATTGCTTTCTTCGATTCTTGAATTATCAGGCTTATATGCATAATTCTTAAAAACATCATCTTCATTCAGATTTTTTTGGACGTTATTCCATAAAACGAGGCCATCATTCTTTTCGGTATCATACATTTTCCCCCGGACAATGTTTGAGGAAAATGAATCAGGTGTCTCTATCTGTTGATTTTTTAAAAAAAGAATGGACTAGCTAATATGGTGCAGCCAATCAAGTTATCGGTCTTATTCTCCTGTTGGAGTGGTGATAGTAGATTTAACAGACCAGTGAGAGAATTTGCGCCATTTTTTTCTCCAAACAAATCCCATGCAACTGAAATAGGTAATGTGCTGTAAGTCACAAAAAAGCCACCGCCAGCAATATAGTTATTGGGTTTCTTTAGTTTAAATAAGAAAGGCATTCCTGAAGGGGCATTTTTGAATGGTGGTGTAGCACTAGGTTGCCAAAAATTAACCTCATCAGGCTTATTAGCCTGCTGGAAATTAAACCATGAGTTATCTGTAACGCCAACCCAGAACTTCATGCCCTTTCCCCTTGTATCATGTGTTCCACCTGCAACCTCTTGTGTTGGTAGGTGTTCAGCCGCTTATCAAGCTCCAATTGTAAGTTAACGAACAAACCATTACCCGCCTTGCGGACACGCGCCGAATACACTGGGGTCAGTTCCGGCAAATGGTCTTCAAACACCAGTCCGAACTTCTTTTCCTTGGTGATGCGCCCCATTTCCAGCCGCAACCGCTCCCGCAGGGTCTTGTCTTCAATTTGTGCAATCAGGTCGTCGATAGCTGCCACGCGAATCTGTTCCTTTTCATCTAGATGATTGATTTTTCAAGGTAATAAAAACCAATGCAGGGCTTGTCGTGTTGGGAGTCAGTATAGCCTAAAGGTGAGTGGGTAGCATCTGCGCGGCTGCCCCCTATTCTCCCCTAATTCACTATTTCCTCGCCCCCCGCCATCATCCCCAACGGCACTGCCCATAACTTCACCCCGTCACATTCCCCAAACGGCAACACCCGCTCCCCCGCATACAACACAATCCCCTGTACCACCCGCCCCGGATTCTGCCCAATAAAGTAGCTGATATGCCGGAAATCCGCCGGGGTCACGCTATGCGCCGCCTTCACTTCCAGCAACACCAACCCTTTGCCGTTATCCAGCACGAAGTCGATTTCCTTGCCATCGCTAGTGCGGTAAAAGCTCAAATCCACTGGCTGCGCCGCGTAAGTATTCGCCTTCACCAATTCACTCAGCACAAACGTTTCATACACCGCCCCGCGCTGGCTGGATTGTTGTAAATCTTCCGCGCTACTGAGCTTGAGCAAATGGCACAAAATGCCGCTATCGAGCATGAACACCTTGGGCATTTTCACCAGCCGTTTCGCCGCATTGTTAAACCACGGTTTGAGCAGGGCAATCTGGTAGGTGTTTTTGAGGATGCCGAGGTAATTATCCAGCGTTTTATTGTCAAGCTGGCAATCCCGCGCCAGATCAGCCTTGTTGAGCAGATTGGCACTGCGCAACGCCAACGACAGGTACAAACGCATGAAACTATCGAGATTGCGGATATTGCCCATGTCGTGCAAATCACGCTCAATGTAGGTGCGAATATAGGAACTGAACCACAACATGCGCGTTTTAGCGTGTTCAATCGCCTGCACTTCGGGAAACCCACCCTTGAGCAAATGCGGCACAATATCCGCCACCTCTGCTACTGCCGGAAATGCCGTACCGGAAAACACCTGGTCGATGAAATTGAAACGGCTCCCGTACAACTCGCTGAGGTTGAAAGCATACAAATCCACAATCCCAATCCGCCCTGCCAGCGAATCTGAAATATCGCGGAAGCCCTGCAAACTGCTCGAACCCGTCAGCACAAACCGTCCCGGCGTGCGGTCAAGGTCAATCTGTTCCTTGATGGCAACGAACAGCCCCGGCACACGCTGCACCTCATCAATCACCACTGGCTTGGGCAGACTGAGCACAAACCCTTTCGGGTCGGCCTTGGCACTTTGGTAAGTGGCGATGTCATCCAGCGTGACGTAGTGTTCAATCCCCAACTGCAAGGCCAGCGTAGATTTGCCCACTTGCCGAGCGCCTGTGATCAGCAGAGATGGGAAATGCGCGAGATAGGCTTGTACGTCAGCGGCGATATGGCGGTTTAGCATTAGCTATTCCTGTAAATCTAAGGATTATAATCCATGAATTTACAGGAATAGCTGTTTATCATGCAATGCCATTTCACAACTTCAGTCTTCTACTGATATGCCCAACTTCCTACCGCCCCGCCCAACCTTTTTCCAACCTGCTCTTAGTTAAGCTGTTTTCCAGCACCCGCAAAGGCATTGGGAGGCGTTGCGGGTATTCCCCTGATAATTGGCTTGATAGCTGGAGAGGAGATTCCATTCATGAAACAAGAGCATTCATTCCGTCAATTCGTGCTGGCGCTGGCAGTCGGTACTGCCCTGAGTGCCACCACGGCATCCGCTGCCATCACCGACCAGGACATTGCCGATGATGCCAAAACCACGGCTGATGTGGTCAGCTACGGCCTGGGCCTGCAAGGCCAGCGGTTCAGCCCGCTGGACAAACTCAACACCGATACCGTGAAAAACCTCACCCCAGCCTATGTGCTGTCTTACGGGGATGAAAAGCAGCGCGGTCAGGAAGCCCAGCCACTGGTGGCCAACGGCAAGATTTTCACTACCGCATCCTATTCGCGGGTGTTCGCGGTCGATGCCAAGACCGGCGAAGAGTTGTGGCAATACGACCACCGCCTGCCAGAAGGCATCATGCCGTGCTGTGACGTGGTAAACCGGGGCGGGGCGCTGTACGACAACCTGTTCATTTTCGCCACCCTCGACGCGCAACTGGTTGCCCTTGATCAGGAAACCGGCAAAGTGGTGTGGAAAGAAAAAATGGAAGACTTCAAGGCTGGTTATTCCAACACCGCCGCGCCAATCGTGGTCAAAGGCAAGGTCATTACCGGCGTTTCCGGCGGTGAATTCGGTATCGTCGGCAAGGTCGAAGCCCGCGACGCCAAGACCGGCAAACTGGTGTGGTCACGCCCAACGGTGGAAGGTCACATGGGGACGCTGGATGGTAAAGACAACGGCATTACCGGTGAAACCAACAAATCCTGGCCGGGTGACTTGTGGAAAACCGGCGGGGCAGCCACATGGTTAGGCGGTACTTACGACGCGGAAACCGATTCCCTGTTCTTTGGGACAGGCAACCCCTCACCCTGGAACTCACACCTGCGCCCAGGTGACAACTTGTATTCATCTTCCGTACTGGCAATCAACCCCGATGACGGCAAAATTAAGTGGCACTACCAGTGGACACCGCACGACGGCTGGGACTTCGATGGTGTCAACGAATTCATTCCATTTGACCTGAAGAAAGAAGATGGCACAGTCATCAAAGCCGGTGGTCATGCTGACCGTAACGGCTTCTTCTATGTACTGGATCGCACCAATGGCAAGTTGATCAATGCCACGCCTTTCGTCAACCAGATTACCTGGGCAAAAGGCATTGACCTGAAAACCGGTCGCCCGGAATACATTGACGACAACCGCCCCGGCAAACCCGGCGAGGGAGCTGACAAAGGCACCTCGGTATTCTCCGCGCCCTCCTTCTTAGGCGGTAAAAACTGGATGCCAATGGCGTACAACCCGAACACTGAATTGTTCTACGTACCAGCCAACGAATGGGGCATGGACATCTGGAACGAGCCGATCAGCTACAAAAAAGGCGCGGCTTACTTGGGGGCGGGTTTCACCATCAAGCCATTGAACGAAGATTACATCGGCGCATTGCGTGCGGTTGACCCGAAAACCGGCAAGATCGTCTGGGAAGCCAAAAACAAAGCGCCGTTGTGGGGTGGTGTACTCACGACCGCAGGCAACCTGGTGTTCACCGGCACACCGGAAGGCTACCTCAAGGCGTTTGATGCCAAAACCGGGGCAGAACTGTGGAAGTTCCAGACCGGTTCTGGTGTGGTCGGCATCCCAGTGACATGGGAACAAGACGGTGAACAGTTTGTTGCCGTACCGTCCGGCTGGGGCGGTGCAGTGCCGTTGTGGGGTGGTGAAGTGGCGAAGAGTGTCAAGCACCTCAATCAGGGTGGCAGCCTGTGGGTATTCAAACTGCCGAAAACATCCTAATTCCCGCGTTTAGTGTGGTAACGGGGGAACTATCTGCCCCGTTACCCACCGAGTAAGGGGCTATTTTTGATCGAAGGTATGAGATATGCAAATCGTTAAACGTTCTGTATCTGTGGTAGTGGCGGCCTTGGGTTTGGTTGCCTGCGTGAATCTGTTTGCCCACGGTGATGTTACGCCACAAGCCATTGACATCAGTGGTTTGGAGCCGATTAAAGACAGTAAAGTCTGGCTGGATACCAACCCGTATTCCGGCAATGAACGTGCGGTCGAAATTGGTCATGCGGCTTACGCCCAGAACTGTGCGCGTTGCCACGGAATTGATGCGGTTTCCGGCGGGATTGCCCCTGACTTGCGCGAAACCCTGCCATTGGGCGCAGAAGGCGACGAGATTTTTAAAGAACGCATGGTTAACGGCGCGATCCGCAACGGCGTCACCTACATGCCCAAATTTGACGGGATTGTCGCACAGGAAGGGCTGTGGTCGATCCGTGCTTGGCTGGAAACGGTGTCGGTAGACGCACCACCCAAAGATGCTAAAAAAGAAGATGCCAAACCCGAAGAAAAACAGGAAGAAACCAAGCCTGACGCGAAAAAGTGATATTTCTGCCTTGTACCGCTTGGGGAGAAGTGGTGCAGGGTTTTCCACGTAGAGGAGGACGTATGAACGTAACAACCGTATTCGCCGCAGCATTCGCCTGCTGCCTATTGGCAAACCCAGCACACGCTGATCTGGAAAATGTCAAAACCAAAGGCACATTAAGTGCATCACTGTATAAAGATTTCCCACCGTATTCCTTCGTTAAGGATGGCAAGCAACAAGGTATTGACGTAGCGCTTGCCGAAGCCATCGCCCAAAAACTCGGTGTCAAAAGCGAAGTGCGCCTCGTCACCCCCAGCGATGAAAAACTCGAAGATGACTTGCGCAATAATGTCTGGAAAGGGCATTACCTCGGCGGCGGTGTCACCGATATGATGCTGCACATGCCTTATGACAACGCTTATTCCGCCAAGGTAGATCAGGTCAAATTCATTGCCCCCTACCAACTGGAACAAGTGGTGTTTGCGTTTGATACCAATAAAGTCGGCAAGCAACCCACCCTAGCCAATTTCACCAGTGCAGCGATTGGGGCAGAAATCGACACCCTCAGCGATTTTTACCTGCTGGAAGCCATGCAAGGTAAAATCAGCAACAATGTGCGCCACTTCCCCAACCTAACCTTGGCAGTCGAAGCCCTCAAAAAAGGTGACATTGCCGGAATCATGGGGCCACGCGGTGAGCTAGAAGGCATATTGGCAGAACGTCCCGAACATATTCAGATTCAACGCCTCATTACCCCCGGTTTAGCGCGGGATAGCTGGGCAATGGGTGTAGCGGTCAAAGCCGAATACGCCGACCTTGCTACGGCTATCGACAATGCAATGGCAGAACTGGTCAGAGACGGCACAGTGAAACAGATTTTCGAGCAGCACAAACTGACTTACGCACCGCCCGCTGTTCCACCGACGGCGACCACCACAACCCCTGCGGCAACCACGGCGCAGAAGTGAGGCTTTATGTTCCGGCATGGCAGATGGTTATTACTCTGCCTGCTCTGTCAATCGGCAGGCGCAGCAGAACCTGACCCGCTCAATTCCCCGCAATGGGGAGCGATGCATTCGCGCTTCCTTAAGAGTGAGCCGTATGTATTCGATGATAACGTGAAAGTGGATGCTCCGGCAGATGCCGAGGATTCGCTGAATGTGCCGGTTGCGTTCGATGCTAGCGCCTTAAGCGGTATTCAGGAAATCGTGGTGGTATCGGACTTAAACCCACTGCCCCACGTTCTCAATTTCCGCCCCAAAACCGTCCCCGCGAGTCTGGCATTTCGCATGAAACTGCAACAAGGCAGCCCCATCCGCGTCGCGGCAAAAACCGCTGATGGGGTGTGGCATGTGGGGAGCACTTACGTCAATGCGGCGGGTGGCGGCTGTACATTACCCAGCGTTGGCACCTCATCCGGTGACTGGAGCAAAACACTGGGGCAGGTCTCCGCGAATGTGTGGGAACGGGCAGAAAACAACCGTTTGCGCATTCGTGTCATGCACCCGATGGATACCGGCTTGGCAAGCGGCATTCCCGATTTTTATATCGAAAACCTTAACGTCAAAGATGCCCAAGGCAATCTGCTGGCAGAGCTGGATCTGTACGAACCCATCAGCGAAAACCCCATGCTGAGTTTGGATGTCGGCAAAGTCACCACCTTCAAACTGGAAGGGCGCGACAACAACGGCAACAAGATTGCAGCGGAGGTAGCACGATGAAAATCTGGTGGTTGACGCTGTTATTGCTGAATGGCGCGGTATGCGCTAATGACTTTGACTACGCCTTACAACCGCAGCAAATTGCTGCCGACACTTACGTCATCGAAGGCAAAACCGAAGACTTTTCCAAAGCCAATGGCGGTTTCATTGTCAACACCGGCTTTATTGTCACCCGTGAAGGCGTAGTGGTGATTGATACGGGCGTATCCCGACGTTTTGGTGAGCAACAGCGGGCAGCCATTGAAAAGCTGACCGGCAAGAAAATCCTGCGCGTCTACATTACCCACCATCACCCCGATCATTTCCTTGGCAACCAAGTGTATGGCGATGTGCCGATTTACGCCCTGCCCGCCACCCGCGACGGCATCAAAGCGGAAGGGGAAACTTTTAGCGGCAATATGTACCGGCTCATCGGCGACTGGATGCGCGATACCCGCATCACCGCCCCCACCCACGAAGCCAAAGCAGGCAAGGAAACCATCGGTGGGCATGAATTGGAAGTGATTGCCTTGCAAGGGCATACCACTGGCGATTTAGTGCTGTTTGACCATACCACGGGCGTGCTGTTTGCTGGTGATTTGGTTTTCAATAACCGCGCTGCCACCACCCCGCACGCCACACTGAAGGCATGGCTGCAAACCTTAGACAGCCTGCAAGCCTTACCCTTTAAAACCCTCGTGCCGGGGCATGGCAACGTTACCAATGACCCCGTTCCCATTACCCAAACCCGTGCATGGCTGCAATGGCTGGAAACCGCCCTGAAAGACGCGGCTGCCAATGGGCTGGACATGACAGAAGTAATGCAAACGCCCATCCCAGAGGCTTTCAAGGATGTAGCGTTAGCCCAAAATGAACTGCGGCGCTCGGTCAGCCATCTGTACCCGGTGCTGGAACAAGCAAACCTGAAACCGGCGAAACAGGCGGAATGAAGCGGAGCCTCCTCCTCATCTCCCTGCCTCTCTGCTTGGCTGCCTGTCAGCCGGATTTGGGTGTTACGGACTGTGAACGCACCCCGGAGATGCCGCCAGGGTTGAAAATGGAGCATTACCGTAGCCCTACCCCGGCCTGTGTACCGGATGCGATTACCCTGAATACGGCTGAACTGCAACGCCTGCTGGCAGAGCAACAGCCGGTGCTGATTGATGTGTGGGCGATTTTGCGGCGGGTGGATGAAGGGTTTGGCAATACCTGGCTGAACAGCGAACCCCACGCCAGCCTGCCCGGTGCGGTGTGGCTGCCCAATGTTGGCTATGGCACGCTGGAACCGGATATTGAAGCCTGGTTCCAGCGCGAACTGCACCATCTCAGCGCTGGCGATAAAGCCAAACCACTGGTGTTTTTCTGTGTGGCGGATTGCTGGATGTCGTGGAATGCTGCGCAACGCGCCCGCGCTTACGGCTACAACCAGGTGTACTGGTACAAGCTGGGGGTGGATGGCTGGAAGGAGGCCGGGCTGCCGCTGGTCGAGGTCAACCCGGTAACGATAGATTAAAACTCGTAATTCAGGCGAGTCATGACGCGATGTCCATCGGTATCATTGACACCAAAACCGACGCCCAAACCCACATCCAGCCCTTTGCGTGGTTTCCAGAAAACCCCCGGTGTTACCCAGCTTTCTTCTTCACTCCAGTTATATTCACCGACCAGCACGTGTTTGCCCACCGCATGGAATGCCGCCAGATTGGCGAAGGTTTCACTGTTGCCAGCGCTGCGCTCCGTACCCACCTGCAAGGTCGCCTGGGTATTACCGGTTGCGTCCAGGTTGCGGGCAGCAATGAGATAAACTTCGTCACTGTCTTTGGCATCGTCACCGACAATTTCGGCAGCACCATTGGCGAAGGTATGTTCATAACCGATGGCAACACTGTTGGCTGATCCGCCGATGTGCATCCAGATGTTCTTCACCCCCATCGAGATATTGCCGCGTCCATCAACGCTTTCCTCATTATCATCCGCAGGTTTGATGCGCACATGGGGCGTATGCTCAATTTCAACCTGCAAGCTGTCCGTGATGCCATATTCCAACCCGGCGCTGATTGCCGTGGTTTTGGCATCATCATCCTTGCCGAAATCAGCCCCCAGTTTGAGTTGCCATTCACCCTGATTCTGGCTGAACACGGCCTCGGTCTGGAAAAAGTCGTTCAACGGTTGGGCTTTTTCCATGGCCTCGTCATCAGCAGCGGCGAAACTGGTCACAGGGGCAAACAGCAAAGTGCCCATCAAGCTCACCAGCAAGGTACGTTGTAACGGCATTTGAATTCCTCCAGTTAAAATTTGCATAGGCTATCGCGTTCGTCGAAGCCTAGCGTGTCGAGGTTATTGGTTTGATGTAAGAAACCATCCAGCGGCAGGCGCTCCACCACCCAGTTATGCGTACCCAGCAGGATTGGCTGGCGCAACTGGTGATCCCACGGGCGGAAATTGCTGCGTTTGCCCTTAAAACCATCCAGGATAAAGGCATCACTGAGCAGGTAGTCACGCAATTTGGCAAAATCGGTGCTGGCACTGCGCTGCACCGCTTCGGCAATCGCCTTGACCGCCAGCCATGCCGCCCAGTCCACATCGCGCATCGGGCGACCGGCGTATTTCTCGAAGCGCTTTTCCAGTTGCGGTGCGCCGTGACGATCCCACGCCCAGTGCCATGCCGCCGGAGCCAAGCCTTCCGAACCGACCACCAGTTGTGGCCTGATGCTTTGGTAAGGCACATTGCGGGCAAACTCGCCGTGGGTATCCGCCACAAAAATCACGTCGTAATCGGCTTCACTGGTGAGCAAGGCCACATTGTTCTGGCTGCGGTGGCGTGGGTCATTGCTGAGTTCAAACGGGCGCTTTTCGGTGATGTCCACACCGTAACGCTTGGCGGAACGTTCAAACGCGGCAGTCAGTTGCAGGTCTTCGTCAGACGTGCCGTGCAGCAACAGGGCTTCCGGCCATTTGCGCACTTTCAGGTACTGGGTGAGCGCATCGGTCAGCATCGCGTAGTTGGGGATAATGTGCAGCAAATGGGGCTGACACTGCGCCTGCCGCAAGCTGTCTTCGCGGGCAGAAATGTTAAACAGCAACAGGTCTTTGCCCTTGGTAGCCGCTGCCAGTTCCGCTACCGTCACGGCTGGTGCATCCACCACGAAAAACTGCACACCCTGCTTGCCAAGACTATCCACCTGCGCCAGCAACTCGGCAGTATCCTTGCCATTGACCGGTTGCAATTTGAATTCCGCACCGACGGCTGAGCCGTGGAACTTGCTTTCCTTCAACGCCACCTCCGCCCCGGCGTAAGGGCGACCCAGCGGCTGCATCAGGTACTGGGCAAAGCTGCGTTTGCTGCTGTAACGCGGGTCATCCTGCAATTGCAGGTAGCCGATGGTGAAATCGGTTGCCATTGCCGCATTGCCCAGCAGCAGGGCAATAAGCAAGAAAATCCCCCTAATCATCGATCAGTACCGTATGCGGCACCCGCGCAACCGGCACGGATTTGACCACCTTGCGGCTGGCAACATCCACCACCGACAGGTCGTCGCTCAGGCCGTTGGCAACGTACAGCAGGCTGTTGTCACGGTTGAAGGTCACGTTCCACGCCCGTTTGCCCACCAGCACGTAGTCCTGAATTTCATGGCTGGCAACATCCACGAAGGCAATGTGGTTTGCCCCACCCAGACCGACGATCACGGTTTTGCCATCGCTGCTCATGGTGATGCCCACCGGAGTCACGTCTTCCTCGCGGAAACCCTTGGGCTGGAACTTGATGGTTTGGGTCAGTTTATTGGTGGCGGGGTCAATGATGGTGACTTCGCCGCTGATTTCGTTGGTCACCCACAGCTCTTTCTGGTCGGGGGTCATGGCGAAACGGCGCGGGCGGTTGCCGACCACGATGTTGGCTTTCATCTCACCGCTGGCGGTATCCACCACATGCACGGTGTTGGCAACTTCGGAAGTGACGTAAGCGGTTTTGCCATCCGGGCTGAGCAGGATGCCTTCCGGCTCTTCGCCCACTTCCACGGTTTTCAGGCCGGGAATGGCGGCAGCATCGTCGTCTTCACCTGCTTTTTCTTCATCCTCTTTAGCGTCTTCTTTCTCTGCATCTTTCTCTGCGTCGTCATCCGCCTTGTCGTCTTCAGCTTCGCTGGTTTCACCCGGTGGCGCTGGTTCAGCCACACTCAAGTCGGGCTTGTCGCCGCGTTTGGCGAAGTATTCGTCCAGATTGAGGATGCCGAGTGCGCCGTCATCTTCCAGCGAGATGTACAGGGTTTTGCCATCGGCGCTGATGTCGAACAGTTCCGGGTCTTCGATACCGGCAATGCGGTCAACCAGTTCCAGCTTGGCGACATCGATCACGTCAATCGCTGCACCATCACCGCAGGCGGCGTAAATCTTGCTGCGGTCAGGGCTGAATTGCAGGTGGCGTGGGCGGGCAGCCGTGCCAATGCGCTTGACAACTTCAAAGGTTTTGGCATCGAGGACGCTAATATTGTTGTCTTTTTCGCTACTGACAAACAAATAGCCCGTGTCTTTGGCAAACGACGGGCTGGCTACCAACAGGCTTACAGGTAGTAATGACAGAACAAAACAGGCACGAACAGGGTTAAAAACCTTCACGAGGTCCTCCTCATCAATGAATGAATATCCATGCTTTCCAACCTAACCCAATCAGGGTTGGCAGAAGGTTGGTGACTTGCCAGGGTTGGTAAAAGGTTGGTAGCCAGCCCCCCCCGTTTGCTGTATCAACAGGAAAACCACCGGGGAGGCACACATGACACACACACGGCACTGGCCTGCACTGCTGGCAATCAGCCAGCGCGAAACGGTCAAGTTCTGGCATCAGCGCGGACGCCTGCTGTCAGCATTGGTGCGCCCGACCCTGTGGCTGGTGGTGTTCGCTGCCGGGTTCCAGAACATTTTCGGCGTTTCCATCATCCCGCCCTACGAAACCTATATCGAATACCAGGTGTATGTGGTTCCCGGCCTGCTGGGGATGGTGCTGCTGTTCAACGGGATGCAGTCGTCGCTGGCGATGGTGTATGACCGCGAAATGGGGCTGATGCGCCTGCTGCTGATTGCGCCGCAACCGCGCTGGTTTTTGCTGTTCAGCAAGCTGGTCGCCGGAACCGTGCTGTCAGTGCTGCAAGCCTATGCGTTTCTGGCACTGTGTGTCGTGTTCAAGGTCGATATTCCGTGGATGGGCTGGCTGTATGCCTTGCCACCGCTGATTCTTGCCGGGTTGATGCTGGGGGCGTTGGGCTTGCTGTTGTCGGTGTCGATCCGCCAACTGGAAAACTTTGCCGGGACGATGAATTTCGTCATCTTCCCGATGTTTTTTCTCTCCACCGCCCTGTATCCGCTGTGGAAATTGCAGGAATCGGGGGCTGCCATTGTCCACAAGCTGGCGCAGCTCAACCCGTTTACCCATGCGGTGGAAATGATCCGTTTTGCCCTGTACGGCCAGTTCAACATCCTCTCTTCCTTGGTCGTGCTGGGCGCTTTGATGCTGTTTTTCCTGCTGGCGGTGTGGGGCTATGACCCGCAGCGCGGGATGGTGAAAAGGGCGCGGCAGGCTTAACAACAGATACTGAAAATCGTCCATTACCTGGATGATTTTCAGCGCTTGAATAGCTGATATGCGTAGCCTAAAATCAGGGTATGTATACACGTCACATCACCCCCCTGCTTCAGGAAGCACTGGCAGACACGCCCGTGGTGCTGCTCAACGGTGCACGCCAGACCGGCAAAAGCACGCTGGTGCAAACCCTCGCCAGCCATGAAGGCCGCCGTTATTTCACCCTGGATGATTACGCTACCCTGGCGGCAGCCAGCAGTGACCCTGCCGGATTCATTGCAGGCATCAACGGCCCGGTAGCACTGGATGAAGTGCAACGTACCCCCGGCCTGTTCCTGGCCATCAAGGCTGCGGTTGACCGCGAGCGCAAGCCGGGGCGTTTCCTGCTGACCGGCTCGGCCAATGTCATGCTGTTGCCGGATATTGCCGACTCACTGGCAGGGCGCATGGAAGTGTTGTCATTGTACCCACTGTCCAGCGCAGAAATTGCCGGGGATGCCAGCACCAACCTGGCTGACTGGCTGTTTGATGGTCATCTGGACGCCAAGCCGGTTGCACCTTGCGAGCGTTCCCAACTGGTGGAACGGCTGGTGACGGGTGGTTTCCCTGAAGCAGTGGAGCGTAGCAGCGAACGGCGACGGGCAGCGTGGTTCGACAATTACCTGCAAGCGATCCTGTACCGCGACGTGCGCGAACTGGCACGGTTGGAACAACTGACCGAAATCCCCAACCTGTTGCAATTGCTGGCAACCCGCAGTGCCAGCCTGCTGAATTTCGCCGAACTGTCACGCACCAGCAACCTGACGCAAACCACCCTCAAGCGCTATTTCACGTTGCTGGAAACCCTGTTTCTGGTCTACCGCCTACCGGCGTGGGAACGCAATCCCGGCAAGCGTCTGGTCAAAGCCCCCAAGGTGTTCGTGCCTGACACCGGCCTGCTTGCCCATCTCGCCAACTGGACAGTAGCCCGCATGGATGTAGCCAGCGGTTTGCCCGGCGGGCTGGTTGAAACCTTCGTCCTCGGTGAACTGCTCAAGCATCTGGCATTTTCACCACAACGCCTGAGCCTGTGGCACTACCGCACCCAAAACAACATCGAAGTTGATTTCATCCTCGAAAACCGCTCCGGCGGCATCACCGGCATTGAAGTCAAAGCCAGCGCCAGCGTGGACGCCAAAGATTTCAAGGGCTTGAAACATTTGCAGGAAACCGAAGCGGCGATATTCCAGCGCGGGATTGTGCTGTACAGCGGGCGCGAGCTTGTGCCGTTTGGGGAAAAGCTGTTTGCCGTGCCGTTGTCGATGTGGTGGTAAATCCGATTTGTGCATACCTCACTGTTCAGGCTATCATGCCTCATGCTATCTACACATTTGTAGAGGATTGGATTCATGACCACAGCAACCACCCAGATTTCCGCCTACATCTCCGAAGAAACCAAAGGGCAAATCGAGTCCTACGTCAAACGTCGGGGCGTGACCAAGGCATTCATGATCGAGAGTGCCTTGCAACATTTTCTGCAAGCCCTGCGCGAGATACCGGAGGATGTGATCATTCCTGCCCGTTTGGTGATTACCGAAACCAGCCTGTTGAAATTGGTGGAGAGACTGGAAGCTGACGAAGAACCTACCCCCGCCCTGCGTGCCCTGATGGCAGGCTCGTAATGCCTGACTCTCTGCTGATACAGGTTCGCCGTCTGGAAAGCCACGATGACCGTTCCGGTTTTGGCAGCGGCGACATTGAGCTTGACCGTTTTTTCCAGCGTTTTGCCGGGCAGAACCAGTTCAAACATTACGTTGGAACCAGTTACATTGCCGAATGCAGCGGGCAAATTGCCGGGTTCGCCACCGTCAGCAGCGGTGAAATTACGGCTGAATTGCTGACAGGCGTAGTACGCAAACGTCTGCCAGACTACCCCCTTCCCATCCTGCGGCTGGCACGGTTGGCCGTTGACCAGCGTTTCCAGGGGCAAGGCATCGGCAAGCTGCTACTGAAAGCCATGCTGGAACTCGCCTTGCAGTTGCGTGACCAGACTGGCTGCCTTGGTGTGTTAGTGGACGCCAAACCCACCGCCGTCAATTTCTACGCCACGCTGGGTTTCCAGCCACTGGAAAGTGTCAGCGGTGAACTGGGCAACCGCCCGCAACCGTTACCCATGTTCCTGCCCATCCAGATCATTGCCAAAGCGCTTCCCTGACCGCCCCACAGGTTGGTAAAAAGTTGGTAGCGCCCCGCCCCGCTTTGCAGTATCAACAAGCTATTCATGTCATCGGGGAGGAGGACATCATGCAAGGTTCGTTTTGCCACTATTTTGTACGCTGGCTGCTGGTGCTGGGCTTGCTGTTCGGGCTGGCTGCGCCTGCTGTTGCGCTGGAAAAAATCCGCGTCGGTGTGCTGGAATTCGGCACGGTCAGTTGGGAGATGGATACCGTCCAGCACCACAAGCTGGCGGAACAACAGGGCGTGGAACTGGAAGTCGTGCCGCTGGCTTCCGCCGATGCCTCCACCGTGGCCTTGCAGGGCGGGGCGGTGGATGTGATCGTCTCCGATTGGGTGTGGGTCAACCGCCAGCGGGCGGCAGGGCAGGATTACACCCTGTTCCCGTATTCCAACTCACTGGGCAGCCTGATGGTCAAGGCTGACAGCCCGATCAAGACGCTGGCAGACCTGAAAGGCAAAAAACTTGGCATCGCTGGCGGGGCCAACGACAAAAGCTGGCTGCTGTTACGCGCCTACGCCAGGCAGCAGGGGCTGGATTTGCCCAACGATACCCAGCCGCAATACGCCGCCCCACCCTTGCTCAACGAATTGCTGGAACAGGGCGAGCTGGATGCGGTGCTGAATTTCTGGAATTTCGCCGCCCGCTTGCAGGCCAAGGGGATGCGCAGCGTGATCAGTGTGGCGGATGTGGTGCAAGGCCTGGGCATCAAGGGCGAATTGCCGCTGGTGGGCTGGGTATTCAGCAAACAATGGGCGGCAGAACACCAGCAGGCGATGCAGGGTTTCCTTACCGCCTCCTACGCTGCCAAAAAGCTGCTGAAAGACGATGATGCCGAATGGCAACGGCTGCGCCCGCGCATGAAAGCCGACGATGAGGCGGTGTTCACTGCGCTGCGGGACAGTTTCCGCGCCGGGATTCCGGCCTGTTTTGGCGACAAGGAAAAGCAGGCCGCTACCGACACGTTCCGCGTGCTGTCCGGGATCGGTGGCAGTGAACTGGTGGGCGAAGCCAAAGCACTGGACGCCAAGACATTCTGGGCTGGTTTCAGCTTGCCTGCCTGCCCATGAGGCCAGCGCAATGGCGGCAGGTGCGGCTGCTGGTGCTGGTGGGTTTTCTGCTGTTATGGCAACTGGCGGCTTGGTGGCTGGCTAGCCGCAGCCTGCCAACACCGGTGGCGGTGCTGGAGGTGCTGTGGCAACAATTACTCAGCGGCGAATTGCTCAAACATCTGGGCGCAACCCTGGCGCGGATGGCCGCCAGTTTCAGCCTGGCCATGCTGGTGGGGGTTGCCATCGGCATCCTGATGGGCAACCGCCGGGTGTGGAACGAGTTGCTGGATGTGCTGCTGATTCTGGCGCTGAATATTCCCGCGCTTGTCACCATTATCCTGTGCTACCTCTGGCTGGGGCTGGGCGAAACGGCAGCGGTACTGGCAGTCGCCCTCAACAAGATGCCGACGGTGGTTGTGACCCTGCGCGAAGGCGCTCGTGCCGTCGACCGGCAATTACTGGAAGTGGCACAAGTCTACCGCCTGTCACGCTGGCAAACCTTCAGCAAGGTCTATCTGCCGCAGCTTTACCCCTACCTGTTTGCCGCCGCCCGCAACGGGCTGGCGCTGATCTGGAAAATCGTGCTGGTGGTGGAACTGCTGGGGCGCAGCAATGGGGTGGGTTTCCAGCTTGGCAACTATTTCCACTTTTTCGACATCAAGGGGATTCTGGCCTACACGCTGGCGTTTGCGCTGATTGTGCTGGCGCTGGAAACCCTGCTGCTACGCCCGCTGGAGCAGCGGCTGAACCGGTGGCGCAGATGAGTTTCCTCACGGTTTATATAACGGACAAGACTTATACCAATGGGGTGCAGGCCATCCGTGACCTGCACTTTCAGGTGGCGAAGGGTGAATTCGTGGCGCTGGTTGCACCTTCCGGGGCAGGCAAGAGCACCCTGCTCAACCTGCTGGCAGGGCTAGATACCGATTTTCAGGGCAAGCTGGCGTTTCCCGCAGATGCCAGCCTCAGTTTCATGTTTCAGGAACCGCGCCTGTTGCCGTGGCTGACGGTGGAAGACAATATCCGTCTGGTTCTGGATGCGCCTGCCCGCCACACCGACCTGACCCGCTTTGCCCGCATGGACTTGCTGTTGCAGCAACTGGGTTTGCAGGATTTCCGCCAACTTTACCCCAACCAGTTATCTGGCGGGATGAAACGCCGGGCGGCTCTGGTACGAGCTTTTGTTACCCGTCCGGCGGTGTTGCTGATGGACGAGCCGTTCCAGTCGCTGGATGAACCCACCGCGCAAGGCTTGCGCCAGTTGCTGTTGCAATTGTGGGCGGAACATCACCCTACGGTGCTGTTTGTTACCCACAGCCTCAATGAAGCGCTATTGCTGGCTGACCGCATCCTGTTCCTGTCGGCTCGCCCGGCGCAGGTGGTGCTGGATTACACCGTGCCGTTACCACGCCCGCGCCCGCAACAACTGAGCGAGTTGCAGGCATTACAGACGGAATTGCTGCAACGTTTCCCGCAGTTGCTATCCGGCAGTGGCGTCAGCTCCCAACCTTTTGCCAACCCAGCGGCCCCTAAGCTGTAAGGCAATTTTCAGATAACCGGTGTTACGGGAGAATTGTGATGCGCACTGTGAAAATCATGGCTTTGGCAGGTCTGGTCGGGCTTAGCAGCGTTGCCCAGGCTGATACCTCAATGCTGGAAACCGCCACCCAGAAAGGCTGTTTCATCTGCCACTCGGTACAGGCCAAAACCGGCCCGGCGATCCCGCTGGCTCCGGCTTATGCCGACATTGCCGAACGTTTCAAAAACCAGAAAGATGCCGCCAGCTATCTCTCCCAGCGCATCCTCAAAGGCACGGTCGATACCCCACAGGACTGGGAAGGCAAGGTCAATATGCGTTTCATGCCACCCAACGTCAATGTGAGCGCTGAAGAAGCCAGCAAACTGGCAGAGTGGGTACTGAGCATCAAGAAGGATGCGATCAGCGAGGAAGTGATCACCCACGAAGGGATGATGACGCTGGCGGCGCAAAACGGTTGTATTGCCTGCCACGGCATCAGCAAACAGGCCGATAGCCACTATGTCCCGCTCGCGCCACCATTCCATGAAGTTGCCGCCCGCTACAAGGATAACCCGGACGCGAAGAAAACCCTGGTCGAATCCATCATCCAGGGCACGGTCGACAAGGAAAAGAAATGGCCGGATGTGAACATGCGCTTCATGCCTCCCAACCCGTCCCTCAAGCAGGAAGATGTCGATAAACTGGTGGAGTGGATTCTTACCCTGTAACCAGCCAACCCTGCCAACTGGAAAACCCTATGCCTGATGAAACGGTCTTAAGCGTCACTTCGGTCAGTAAACACTACGGCAAACTGTGTGCCGTCAATCAGGTCAGTTTCCAGCTTGGCAGCGGCTTTTATGCCCTGCTGGGGCCGAACGGGGCGGGCAAATCCACCCTGTTCCAGCTTCTCACCGGCCTGTTTGCGCCCGATCAGGGCGATATTCACCTCAATGGCGTCAGTATCCGCCAACATCTGCCGCAAGCACTGGCACAGATGGGGGTGGTGTTCCAGCAACCGGCGTTGGATCTGGATTTGAGCGTACAGGCCAATCTGGATTTTTACGGGCGGCTGCATGGGATGGGCAAAGCTGCCATCCGTACCCGCAGCGCGGCGGTGCTTACCCAACTGGAATTGACGGCGGTTGCCCAGCAAGCCTGCCGTAGCCTCAGCGGGGGCAACCGCCGCAAGGTGGAACTGGCTCGCGCCCTGCTCACCGAACCCCGTTTGCTGCTGATGGATGAGGCCACCGTCGGGCTTGACCCGGCTTCCCGCGCCACCTTGCTGGCTTACGTGCATCGCTTGTGTCAGGAACAGCAGTTGTGCGTGCTGTGGGCGACCCACCTGATTGATGAGGCCGAACAAGCGGCGCAAGTACTGGTGTTGCACAAGGGCAAGCTACTGGCACAGGATACGCCTGCCACGCTGAGGCAGCAGACGGGTACGGCTTCATTGCTGGAGGCATTTTTCCAGTTGTCCGGCGAAGCAGCCGTAGACTCACCACCCACCTCCCCAAGCCTGTAAAAAAATAGACCGGGATATTTCCCGGTCTTAAACAGCTCACGAGAGAGCTTGGAGGATGTACGGTGCATGACTTACATGCTGCCTATTGTAAACACTTGGGGTTGGAGAAAGGTTGGTGTCGAATTACCTGATGACCACACAAGGACACAGCATTTACTTTGCGGAATTGGGCAACCCGGCGGGTATTCCGCTGTTATTCGTCCACGGCGGCCCCGGTTCCGGCTACAACCCTGCCCACGCTGACCTCCTGTATCCACAAGGCTTCCGCATCATCCAGTTTGACCAGCGTGGTTGCGGGCGTTCCACCCCCGGCGGCAGGCTGCTCGGCAACCGCACCTGCGACCTGCTGCGGGACATGGAACACCTGCGCCAACACCTCAGCATCGCGCAATGGGTCATCTATGGCGGTTCGTGGGGGGCAACACTGGCGCTCGAATACGCCAAACACTATCCGCAACAGGTGCTGGGTTTGCTGTTGCGTGGTGCGTTTCTCGCCCGCCAGCAGGACTGGGAATGGTTCAGCCTGCCACAGGGGGTGGCGCAACAGTTTCCCGCTGCTTATCAGGCATTGCTGCACGCCTTGCAGGTACGGCCAGGGGAAAACCCGGTCAACAGCCTGTACCGGCATCTGCTCAACCCGCGTCTGGCAACGGAAACCGCCTACCGTTACGCTTTGGCGTGGGATGGCTGGGAAGCCGCCGTGATGGGCTTGCCAGCCCCCCGTTGCAACCCCGACCCGGCAAGCTGGCAGGCACGCATCAATCGTGCCCGTGTGTACAGCCACTATGCGTGTCGGCAGTTTTTCCTGCCCACAGCAGGGGTACTGCCGGGGCTGGAACGTATCCAGCATCTGCCGCTACTGCTGGTGCATGGACGGCATGACCGGGTTTGCCGTTATGTCGGGGCGCAAATGCTGGCAACGGCCTTGCCCAAGGCGCAACTCATTCCCGTAGCAGCCGGGCATGGCTTGCATGAAGCCGCCTTGCAACAGGCACTGGCAGAAGCCGCCAGCAAACTATTCCAGCATTTGCACAGAACAATAGACAACACCACCCATTAAGCGATTAAAGAAACGTGAATTCAAGCAATACGTGTTTAAAACCATGTTCATGCACGATTCACTTGCGCAAATATTATTCATTGGCATAAGATTGTCTGGCGAGCGCGAGTGATAGCAATAACACAGCATATAAAGACGAACATACAAAAACGGGGGCTTGACGGGGATGCAAAAGCAAAGAATTGCGTTAGTGGCTCATGACAACCTGAAGCCAATATTGTTGAGCTGGGTCAAAGAAAACCGGCAGGTGTTGGCTGGTTGTGAATTGTTTGCAACCGGTACAACCGGCAAGCTGCTACAGGAACATACCGGGTTGGATGTGATTTGCCTGTTGAGCGGCCCTTATGGTGGCGACCAGCAGATTGGCGCAAAAATTTCCGAAGGCACAATTGATATACTGATTTTTTTCTGGGATCCGCTGAGTCCTGTTCCGCATGATGCCGATGTCAAAGCGCTGCTACGTATGGCGACTCTGATGAATATCCCTGTTGCCAACAACCAGAGCACCGCAGATTGTGTGCTGGCAATGCTGCAACTGGACAAACCCTCGCACAGCGGCGTGCTGTATCAACATCCGGCAACCCATTATTCCGCCCGCTTCATGCTGCCCCAACCTGCCAAGACGAAATATGCCCAGACGGAGGGGAAGGTGAAGTACAAATTTTCTCCAGCACGTTCAGTAAATCCTGCGCATTGAAGGGTTTGCTCATGAAACCATCCATGCCCGCTTCCTGACAACGTACCCGGTCGCCGTGCATGGCATTAGCCGTCAGGGCAATGATGGGGGTGCGGGACAATTGCCGGGTGTCTTCATGCTGACGGATGCGGGTGGTGGCTTCCAGCCCATCCATGACAGGCATTTGTACATCCATCAAAATGATGTCGTGAGTGCCGCTTTGCCATTTGTCGACCGCTTCGCTGCCATTTTCAGCTACGGTCACTTTATGCCCAACCTTGTTGAGCAGGCGCACTGCCAACATCCGATTGACGGCATTGTCTTCTGCCAACAAGATATTGAGCGGACGTTCGGTCTGAACCAGTTGCGACGGCTTGCCCTGTACGGGTGTTTTGGCTGTCGCTGCCAGCAGGAATGGGATGCTGAAATGGAAAATGCTGCCATGCCCCAGATCGCTGTCCACCTGCAATTTCCCCCCCATCATGGCAATCAGTTGTGAGGAAATGGTCAAACCCAAGCCCGTCCCCCCATAGCGGCGGGTAATGGAGCTGTCCGCCTGCTGAAAGGGTTGGAAAATGCTGGCCTGCTTTTCCTGCGGAATGCCGATGCCGGTATCGCGTACTGCAAACAGCAGGTTGGCTTGCCCGGCGGGTGCACCACTTTGCGGGGAAATGTTGACAGTGACTTCGCCATGCTCAGTGAACTTGATGGCATTCCCCACCAGATTAATCATGACTTGTCGTAAACGCCCTGCATCGCCTTGCAGTTCGTTAGGTACACCTGCGGCGATTTCCCAATGGAAAGCCAGTGATTTCTCCTGCGCCCGCACTGCCAGTGGTGTGAACGTATCCTGTAACAGGTTTTTCAGGTGGAAAGGTGCAGGGCTGAGTGCCAGCGTACCCGCTTCGATGCGTGAAAAATCGAGGATTTCATTGATGATGTCCAACAATGCCCGTGAGGATGACTTGATCATGCCCAGGTATTCGCGCTGGGTATCGGTTGCTTCGCTATACAACATCAGGTCGGTCAGGCCAATCACCCCATTCATGGGAGTGCGGATTTCATGGCTGATCATCGCCAGAAATTCACTTTTAGCTTTGCTGGCTTTTTCTGCCGCTTCCTTGGCTTGCAGGGCTTCACGACGGGCCTCTTCCAGATCGGCGTGTTGCAAACAGGCCAGACAAGCCGTTTCCAGCCGTTTCAAGACCAGCCCCAAGGCGAGCAAGTGGGATTCAGGCAGAGGTGGATCACGCAACAACACCAGCAAGCCACTCGCACCAATCGGCAGGAAATGGTAACTCATGGTATCGGTGACAATGATTTCACCGGGTTTTTTAGCCTGCCAGCCATTGAGGGCAAGCTGTTGCAAATGTGCCGCCATGACAGGCTGGCAATCTGCCAACGGTACATTCAATGCCGGGTAGCTATAGCAAGGTGCAGGCACTGTTTGGCTGGGCGATTTGCCAAACAGCCATACATAACCGCTACGGCAGTTGAGCAGTTTCAAGGCTGGCGGTAGAAACTTGCGTAACATGATGCGCAAATCCAGATCCTGACCAACCAGCAAAGCCAGTGCATACTGGATGGAAACCAGCTCCAGGGTCGATGTCATGCTGTAGTCCCTGAACCAAGCGTCCCCAGCACGATGGTCTTGTTAAACAGTTCCAGACAGGAATTGTCCGCATCAGCAATTTCGCCCAGTGACATGGCACCAATCAGTGGCGTACCCTGCGGCAGACAAGACTGGATGTTGCCGAGTTCTTCCTCAAAACGTTCCTGTAAAAACAGGGTGCGGCTGATACAGTCAAACAATAATCCCATACAAGGGTCTGGTAGGTGCTGCATGGCCGTTTGGGCACAACGCTGGGAGGCTTCCAGCAAAGTATCGGCGTCACCCTTGAGGATGTAAATGATGTGATTGGCGGGTACTTCACCCACACAAACCAGCGTATTGTCATTGCGGAACAAGGGGTCACGCACCACCACATCGGCTTTCAGCCTGTCCAACCCGAAGGGGTAGGCTTTTGCCAAGTCGAAAAACTCATGCTCACTGAAACGCTTGCCACTATCGGCTTCCACCACCTCGCGGTAAATCTCGAAGGCAGGGCGGTAATCCAGCGTGGTGATGGTGTTGTTATACGCACCTGTCACCACAAAAGGCCCGGCAAATTTGTGCCAGCCGTGATCAATACCAATGCCAACCGGCAGGTTGATGGCGGTAATCTGTGCGCAATCTACCAGCAACCCCTGATTACTGAACAAACAGGGTTTCTGTTCGAAACTGAGTGAGCCAGCGCCACCACCGAGGTACGGGCAACTGCTGCCAAGGACTTCATACAGGCTTTCCAGCACCGCCGAAATGCGCTTGCTCAGGCCATCCACCAGTGTGATCAGGGTCTCGCCGGGAGTAATGCTGCCAGAGAGGCTTTCAGCTTGAGCGAAATAGTCGGCATCCGGGTCAGACAGCCTGTCAATATGCTGGACATTGGCATTAACCGGCAAACCACAAACGATGCTGCCACGTTTGAGGGTATGCCCTTCTGCAATGATTTCAGGAAAAATGCCGCCGAAGACAGGTACAGGCAAGCTACGCAAGCGGGCATCTGCCTGGGCTGGAGTCAGCCCATTCGCATCACAAGCCAGCACAAACAGGCTTTTGGCTCCAGCGATGATAGCGGTATTGATGTTATGGAACAGTTGGTCAGTAGTACCACGATGGTCGACCAGAATCATGGGTGAGGTGCATTTGTTGTTCATGTTGTTGCCTGCCGGGAATGACTGTAGTTATGAAGTGAAGACCCGCTCACATTCTATACATTACATTTGCTTTACAACAGCTTGAGGCGACACACGGCAGGATGGGTTCAGGGTAGGGAAAGGGCTGCTTGCTTCCTCAAGCAAGGCAACGTTTCAAGCAAAAATGTTACAGTTGCATAAATTTTGACAATCATTAGATTTTCTGCAATTGTAACAAAATGTTTTATTGCGAGGGAGTCAGGGTCATGACAACGCTGTCAGGCTACCGTTTTTGGTGGGTATCTGTTTGTCTGCTCATGCTGGCGGGTTGCATATCACCCGACAATGCTACCGTTGAGGGGGCTGGCACTCCCGATGTTACCCAGTGCAGCACCATCCCCGGTGTGGCTGATGGCGCAGACTTTGAGCCGCAAACAGCAACGGTACATGGCAGTGACGGGCGAACCCACCCCGACCTGTTCTATATTGCCTGGGCGCAACTGGATAACCGCACCGACCTGCGATTCCCCGGCAAAGGTTATGACGATGTGGGCTTTGAAGACAAACTGCTGGTTAGCCGTCGTGATCCTGAAGGCAAATACAATACCTGGCAGGTATGGCCGCCGCTGGACAATGACTGCAAGGATACTGAAAAAGTCCGTATCCACAGTTTTGATGTAGCCCCTGATGGCAAAAGCCTGTTTGTGTCCATGAGCCGCGAGGAAGCGGATAATCCGAACCGCAAGCTGGCGATTTACCGCATGGATATTGCCGCCCAAACCATCAGCAAACTGTCCAAAGACAATTCGGTGGATTTCATGTACCCCACCTACATCGGCAATGACGCGGCAAGCGGGCATGAAATGTTGCTGGTAGCCAAAACCGTGCAGGACAATGAAATCCCCATCAACTATGCCGCCCGCAGCACGCTGGCTGATGAGTATGACCGCGCCCCCACGCCACTGATCCACAAGATGGATACGCAAACCGGCGATGTTACCCGGATCGGTTTCAACAATTCCCACCAAACTGAACCAATGGTCATGACAGGCCCCGATGACACCAAACTGGTGGTGTTCAACCAGTGGGAACATCAAGAGACCACCAACCGCTTCAGTTTGTGGAAAATGCAGATTGATGGCAGTGACAATTTCACCTTTTTCGGACAAGAAGCCTCCACCGATCGTGGCAACCAGGATTTGTACTCGCCACGGGTGGTACGCTCCGGCAAATACGCAGGTTACGTGCTGATGGGGCAAAGGGCGCGTAGCAACCACCCCTTTGTGTCGGAAGGCCATATCCTCATGACCAAGCGCGAGCATCTGGATTTGCGCAGCGACAAGGTGTTTCTGGGGAAAATGGATGGCAGCAGCGGTGTTGACCAACATATTGCCCGCACGCCGGAACATTACAACGACCAGAGTTTTACGTATGCCTACCGGGCGTCGTCTGACCACAGCTATGGCATTTACGTGAAAGATTTTCCGGCGAATGTCACTGACCCACTGGATAACACGCCAGGCACGCTGATCATCCAGAATAATGACTACCATTTTATGCAGCCGCGCAGCTTCTATCCCCCGACCAGCCAGACGGTTGCACCGGGCGAAGGTGACATCGGTGAAAACCGGGTATCGTTTACCAACACCCATTTGAATGGCAAATCCGGTTTTCTGGTGCAGAACCTTGGGCAATCGGACAATGGCGTGCAACATCAGCTCGATAATATCCCGCCCACTGATTTGCGTTTGCAATTCTTCATTCCATCCCACCACTTTGCCCATTCCAATGCAGTTGGCATGAAAAACAGCCAGGAAATGAGTATTCCTGCCAGTGATTTCATTCAGCCGGAAACCGATGGCTCACTTGGTGTGGTGATGAAAAACGGCTTGTATGTATGGAAAGTACACAAACGCTTTGAGCATACCGATGCTGCCGGGGCGAAACAGGATATTTGGGTTCCGGTACGTGCCGAGCGCCAAGAGGTCAGTTTCGTTCCCAACCGGGTAAATGCCTGTAACCAGTGCCATCAGGAACGCAATCAGGCCAATATCGACAAATACGCCACTTATAATTCCATCGCTGCCCAGAAAATGCAGGGCGACTTGAGCAATGTGCTGGGTACGGACAAGGACATCAGCACCTACAACGCCAGTGAGGATGTGCCTGATTTCCACCGTGACATCGTGCCGTTGCTGGCAAAACGGGGAAACAATGGTGGTCAGTCCTGCGTGGATTGCCACAATGCCAAGGACAAACTCAACCTGTCGAATACCACGGGGACATCCAGTATCAATTCCACCTTCCGCAACCTGTTGGCGGGTGCTCACAAGCGCAGTGATGGTAATGGGGTTGTGCCATTCCTGATTGACTCGATCAATCCGCTGGGGATGGATGACAGTTACAAGCCCGCCCCGTTCCTGTGGAGCCTGTTGCTGAACAATGACCTGAGTGTGCCACCAGAGACAGGCTACCCCAATGCAGCCAGCCGTGCCCTTGACCGTGCCGGGGATTATGGTGCTGCCTATGATGCTGTCGTGGAAACGGATATTGCTGCCATCAATACCCAGTATGATCACAGCAAGCACTGGTCGGCGGAAGATTTGCAGGCATTCATCACTTATACCACCACACAAATTCCCGTGGGATTGTCTGACCGTATCACCTTCAAGACAAACAGTATCTCCCGCACTACCCCTGCCGCGCAGAAAGCCTACCAGTCCATGGTCAGGCAGTGTTTCAGTTGCCACAGTAACAATCAGGGGGGAATTGATACGGCAGGTGTCCCCTTGCTCAAACGTTATATTTCGACCACCTGGCTGAAAGACCCTGATACCCGTTTCGTCATCGACAGTCATATGGAAAAACTGGATGGCGACCGCTTCTCGCAATACACTTGGATCAGCAACTTGACCAACGACATGAATCGAACCTTGCTGTCTGCTACTCAGCGGATCGACTTCAGCAAACCAGACGATTCCGAACTGCTGGTGTATGCACGTGGGGGCAAGGATGCGGATGGCGCATCCGGTGCATTCCACAGCAATGTTTCACCAAGCCATCCGGGCCTTGCCATTTCCTCGGAAGATTATCTGGCGTTGGCAAACTGGGTGAAAGGCGTTGCTGGCAGCAATCAGTCACCGGGCATTACCACCAACGTTCCGAATATTACCTTGAAGGAATATGACGACCCCTCCTACCTGAAAGATCCGCTCACAGGTGATCCGCTTGCCATTCAATGGGCTGACCCGGATGCAGGGGATTTGTCACAGGCATTCATCAACGGCAGCGGTACAACGACCCATAGCTTTAACGACACCATGCTAGCACTGGAATACCAGTCGTTTACCAGCGCCAAACTACGAACTTACGCCATTCTCGGTGATCGTGGTGCGCAAAATCTTGAGTTCAAGGTAACGGACGGTCAGACATGGAGTGCTGTACAGCAAGTCCCTGTCACCGTCACCAGTGACTATCAGGTTCCCCGCCCTGCTAGCGCATTACCCAACTTCTACGCCTTCTACACGGTGCGGGCAACCGGTGAGTTGCACAAGGTGGATGCCAGCGGCACCGACACGCTGGTTGGTATCATCCCCAATTACAACGGTAAAACCTGGACAACAGTTTACCGCCGCGCTGACAAAGGCTGGCTGTATTTCGTGGAACAAGCTGCGCAGGTTATCCATGTGGTGGATGAGACTAATGCCAGTTACCTGTTCAATATCCAGCTTGACCACTCCTACAACAAGGATTCCGACACTCACAAACAGACAGTTTATCTGATCTGGTGGCGGCCTGCGGAAGGCAACCGTCCTGGTGAGTTGCAAGGCTTGCTGGAAAGCAAATTGAGCAAATACAAGAATGGTGATTTCTATGTAGGCTTGGGCGATGGTGAAGCACCTACCAGTGGAACCAGCCAAACCTTCAAACTGGACAGTTATCGCACCAAACTGGTGGATGGCGGTAATACGGTTGGGGTGTATGTATGGCGACGTGCCACTTTCATGACCAAGTGGAACAATAATGCAGCAGATGCTGGAGCAATTGACCGCGTAAACGTATTGAATCTGGAAACAGGCAAGGCCAAACCACTGGCAGAGTACCGTTTCGCTGCAAAAACCGTGGATGGCGTGGACTATCCTGCCGCCGATTACCTGAACGTGCGGGCGCTTGCCGTGGCAGAAGATGGCGCATTCTACGGGTTCAACAAGGATCTGAATCAGGAGGTCAAGATTTTCAACTTTGACCCACTGGAGGGTATCCAGCAGCCTGTTGCCAACGTTCCGGCAAGCATCAAGGCATTGCTGAACGACCCGGTAACTTACGCCACACCGTTTCTGGTGGTTGAACCACGCCCAATCACCCCACCACCCGCCAGCCCGTAGGAGGCAACACGATGCACATGACAAAAATGATGTTTCCGGTTTTGCTCCTGTTGCCAGCCAGTCTGCTGGCAGGTGGCTTGGGGGGCAACATTGAAACAGGCATTTCTGCCGCCAAAATCGGCGATCTGGGCAAGAGTTACGGGCTGGAAGCCGGGTATCAGCTAACGCCTGCCCTGCGGACGCGCCTGTCATACTCCACCCTAGATTACCAGACAGACCAAACCTTCGGTTCCATCCGTTTTACGGAAGAACTGGATCAGAAAAATGCCCGCCTGACGCTGGACTGGTTTCCGCAGCGTAAAGCAGATGGTTTGTATGGCAGTGCAGGTCTGGTTCATTTGGGGGAGCCAAGCAAACTGGCAGCCACCTTGACCCCCGGATTGAACTACCCGGTGAACGGCGTGGTATACAGTGCGGCACAACTGGGACAAATCAGCGGTACGCTCGAAACCAGCAAGACCGTACCTTATGCTGGGGTTGGCTATAACCACCATTTTGGCAAAAGCAATGGCAATGGCTGGTATGTGCAGGCGGAAGCCGGAAGCGTTTTTGGCCTTGATCCGCAACTGAAGATGCAATCCACGGGTGTCTTACCTGGCTTGGCAGATAACCTGAATGCCTACGCTGCACAAGAAAGCACCAAACTGAAGGATTCTTATGCTATATATGGGATCACGATTGGCTACCGCTTTTGACCATTGAAACTATCATTCCTGTACCCACTCCTGACCAGCATGGTGATGACCGCCAGTATCATGCTGGCAGCTTTCCACCTGCTGCTGCATACCCAGCGCCCGGAGATCAGCCCTGAGTTGCAGGCCAGCAGCCAGTGGGTATGGCAATATCTATTGCATGATTCCGCACTAAACCTACCCAACACCAGCTTGCTGGACATGTCTGCCCGCCGCCACATGCTGGATGTAAAACGCATCCTTGCTACGTTCCAGCAAGCCGCCTTATTGCTGGCTGCCGTCGGTGGGCTACTGCTGATCTTGCAAGCTCGGCCTGCCGCCAATTTGCGGCGCTTGCTGGACTGGTCAGGCAGAATGGGAATGAGCCTCATGGCAGTCGGCATGGTCGCGGCAAGCGTGGATTTCCGCTGGGCATTCATCCTGCTGCACAAGCTGCTGTTTCTGGAGAGAACTTGGGTATTCCCGGATGACAGCCTGCTGATCCGCCTGTTTCCGCTGGAATATTTTCAACAATTCTTTTTGTACTGGGTATTTTTGTGTGTAATGAGCTTCCTGCTATTGTTGCTGACAGCTCATTTTTGGCGGACACCCCATGCACATCCAGATACATGACAGCATTGATGACATCCCTGCCAGCCAGTGGAATGCACTGGTACGTGACCACAACCCCTTCCTGCATCATGGCTGGCTAGCAGCGCTGGAGCAGCACGGCTGTGTCGGTGAAAATTTTGGCTGGATTCCTCGCCATATTGCAGTGCAGGAGGATGGCAAGCTGGTCGCTGCCATACCTTTGTACGAAAAACACAATTCCTATGGCGAATTCGTGTTTGACCATGCCTGGGCAGATGCCTACCAACGACAAGGCATGGCCTATTTTCCCAAGCTGGTAACGACAATCCCCTATTCGCCGGTCAGTGGACAACGCCTGCTGGCAGAAGCCGGGCGGGAAACGGAACTGTTTCCCGTGTTGCTGTCGGCTGTCCAGCAAGTGGCAAAAATCCTGCCCGCCAGCAGTTTTCACTGCCTGTTTCCACCTGCCAGCCAGCTTGAATGGCTGGCACAGCAAGGGCTAACCATCCGCCATGACTGCCAGTTCCACTGGAATAACGCAGGCTATCAGACCTTTGAGGATTTTCTGGCAGTTTTACAGCCGAAAAAGCGCAAAAACATCCGTCAGGAACGGCGCAAGATCGTGGATGCGGGGATCCGCCTGCGCCAACTGGATGGGCATACCGCCACCGCTGCTGACTGGGAACGCTTTGCCTTTTTCTACCGGCAGACTTTTGAAAGCAAATGGGGCATCCCGACCCTGAACGCAGGATTTTTCCGGGCAATGGCACAGGCACTGGGCGAACAGGTATTGCTGGTGATGGCTGACAACCATGATGGGGAATGCATTGCCGGGTCACTGATGTTACGTAGTGATACCCGCCTGTACGGCCGTCACTGGGGTTGCACGGAATATGCCGACAGCCTGCATTTCGAGGCGTGTTATTACCAAGGCATCGAGTACTGCATCCGACACGGCTTGCAGGTATTTGAACCGGGAGCACAGGGGGAACACAAGGTTCCGCGTGGTTTCATCCCAACCTTGACCCGTTCAGCCCACTGGTTAAGGGAAGAAACCTTCCAACAGGCAGTTGAACGTCACGCAGGTTATGAACGCACGTCAGTGGAGCAATACATGCAGGCCGTCAAATGCCATTTGCCTTACCGTGCAGATAGCGTGCCCGAAAAAAAGCCGGAACCTTAGCCCCGGCTAACAGAGAGATCCAACACTATCACTCCAAACATCTGTTAACACGCTTGTCAGGCACGGGCATTCTGATCGGCAGCCCAGGCAACCTGATAGCGTTTGACACCCCGAAACATGGCATCCGCCAACTGCTGCTGGTATTCAGCCGTGCGTAAACGGCGTTCCTCGGTAGGGTTGCTGATGAAAGCGGTTTCCACCAGCATGGAGGGAATATCGGGGGAACGCAGCACCACAAAGCGGGCACTTTCCACCCGGTTGCGCAACGGATTATTGACCTTGGCAAGCTCGCCCAGCACACCTTTGGCAACGTACAGACTGCGTTCAATCATGGCATTCTGACTCAAATCCAGCAGCACGGAAGCGATATGGCTGCGGGTATCGCTCAGGCTTTGCCCACCGAATTTCAGGTCGTAAGAGTTTTCACTTTCCGCCAACAAATGCGCTGCCTCACTGGACGCGCCGTTTTCCGACAGGATATAGACTGACGAACCATTCACCCGTGCATTGTTGTTGGCATCCGCATGGATGGAAATGAACAGGTTGGCTTTGTGGGCATGGGCAATGTCCATGCGGTCACGCAAAGGAATGAAACGGTCTGAATCGCGGGTCAGCACGGCTTTCATGCCCTTGCTCTGGTCAATCTGTTTTTTCAGGCGACGCGCAATCTGGAGGACAACTTCTTTTTCCTGCGTGCCATTGGGGCCAATCGCACCGGGGTCTTTACCGCCATGACCGGGGTCAATCACAACGATGAACTTGCCGCGTACCGGCTCTTCCGTTACCGGCTTTTCTTGGCTTTTTTTCTTGCTGGCGGTGGTTTTCTTGGCTTCCTGTGTTTTTTCCGCAGGACTGCTGCGTCCGCTAGACTTGAGGGAAACCACCAAGGAACTGCCTTTCATGTCTGCACTGACGCCGACAGGCTCAGACACATCCAGCACGACCCTCAAACTGCCGTCCTCACGTTCTGCATAACGGATACCGATCACAGGCGGGCGATCATGTGCACCGTTTTTGAGCTTGCCCGCCAGTCGGGTATTCAGCAGGTCGATAACCACCCGATGCGGATTTTCCAGGGTAAACGTCTTGTACGGGACGGCCTGATCCAAGGAAAGGGAAAACGTCAGGTTAGTGCTGCTACCTTCCAGGCTTGCGCCCGTAACACGCCCTTGGGAAGATGCCGCAAACGCTGCGGGAGCACCCCATCCACCAGCCACGGATGCCGCCAGTGTACCCAGTTTTAACAGAAAATCCCTTCTGCTTGCCTTATTGCTATTCATAACCCAAATCTCTCAAACATTTGCTGACCGATAGGACAAAGAAACCCGCAGTGTTGCCCATCAAGCCACTGTCATATCAAAACTTGTATGCTTCCAATTAGTATTGAACCATATCGGCTTTTTTTCAAGTGCTTTTTTATGAAAGGCCTATAACATTATGAAAATTATGAATATTAACTCAATTCAACCCGACGTTCGGAACCCGCATGGTGTATAAATACTTGCAAATCGGCAATGGGTAAAATATCGCCTGCTTTTTCGGGCCATTCCACCAGACAAAGGGCATCCGGGCGCAAATAATCACGGATGCCCATGTACTCCAGTTCTTCCGCCTCTGCCAACCGGTACAAGTCGAAATGGTAAATGTCCCGACCTGCCAGATGATAGGGTTCCACCAATGTATACGTGGGGCTTTTGACCACACCTGTATGCCCCAGTTCGCGCAACAAGCCACGCACCAAGGTGGTTTTGCCTGCCCCCAAATCGCCATGCAGGGTAATCAGCCCACCTGCCGGAAAGCGCCGCGCCAGCCTTGCCCCCAACGCCAACATTTCCGTTTCATCGTGGATCTGCAAACTTTCTGTCATGGATTCACCGCTTCCCGCAAACAGGTCAGTACATCACTTGCCAGCAACCCTCGTTCCCCGCTGGCGGCGGCTTGGTCGGATGCCCGTGCGTGGGCATAAACCCCGGTTTCGGCAGCCGCCTGTAATCCTAAACCCTGCGCCAGTAAACCTGCAATGATCCCGGTAAGAACATCGCCCATTCCACCTGAAGCCATACCAGGGTTGCCCGCCGGGCAGAATGCCATGCTGTCGGCGGAGGCAATGACCGTACCTGCCCCTTTCAATACCACCACACCACCGTATTGCTGTTGCAGGCGGCGGGCAGCACTGGGGCGATCCTGTTCCACTTGCGCCGTTTCACAACCCAGCAAGTGGGCAGCTTCCCCCGGATGCGGGGTCAGTACCCAGTCGTCACGTTTGACCGGCGTTTGCGCCAACAGGTTGAGGGCATCCGCATCCAGCACTTTGGGCATCTCGGCATTCTGTACCATCGTCAGCAGACCACGTGACCAGGCCGTTTGCGCCATGCCGGGGCCTATGCCGAGTGCATCCATTTTTTGCAGCAGGGAACGCAGGTGTACCGGCGATTCGACCGGATGCACCATCAGTTCCGGGCGGGTCAGGTTGAGCATCGCGGCATGATCCTGATGGGTAGCGATGGAAACCAGCCCGCTACCCACCCGCAAGGCCGCTTCCCCTGCCAGCCGGATGGCACCACTCATGCCGGGAGCACCACCCACCAGCAAGGTATGACCGAAATGTCCCTTGTGCGCGGTGCGATGACGGGGGGGCAAGTTGGCTTGCAGGGTATGTAATCCCAGCAGGTGCATGTTGCCAGGAATGTTGGCATAGGCTTCATCCGGCACATCCAGCCGGGCAAAATGCAGTTGCCCGCAATAATCACGCGCATCGCCAGTCAGCAAACCGGCTTTCATGCCGATGAAAGTCACGGTCAGGTCAGCCTTGACAGCACAACCACACACTTTGCCAGTGTCAGCATGGAGACCGGAAGGGATGTCCACCGCCACCACTGGCGCAGCGTGCTGGTTGAGCAGGCTGATGGCAGTGGCATGGATGCCCTCGACCGTGCGGGTCAGGCCAGTACCAAACAGCGCATCCACCAGCAGGTCGACAGGTGGCAATTCCCCATCAAACGGCCTAACTCGTCCGCCTGCCATCTGGAATTCGGCACAGGCACGCTGGGCGTCATCCCCCAGCCGCAGGATGTCACCCAAGGCCAGCACTGTCACCTGCCAGCCTGCCTGCAAAGCCAGTCTGGCAATGATGAAACCATCCCCGCCGTTATTGCCACCACCGCACAAAACGCAGACCGAGCGTGCCTCAGACCAGTGCTGCTGCATGGCGTCGAATGTGGCTTGCCCTGCCCGCGACATGAGGGTGAAGCCGGGAATGCCGCATTCCTGAATCGCCACCCGATCCAGTTCACGTACCTGTGCTGCACTATAAACCCGGTGAGAAATTGCCGTCATGATAGTCGTCCTTTGCTGATCACATCCCTAGAGCTTATGCACAAAATGGTGATATTTCCTCACCAAAAGCAACAAACAGCTACACCTGCCATAGCGGAAGCCAGCAAGATGACAAGGGCAACGGCAAAATGATGGCAAGCGGCAAGATCAGCGTTCATAGCCTGCGCAATTCCTTGGGCAAAACAAACGACACGTTTTCACTGATGCCGGAATCCTGCACCCGCACGTTAGCGCCCAGCGCCTGCAAATGGGTGATCACGCCATCCACCAGCACTTCCGGGGCAGAAGCTCCAGCAGTGACGCCGATCTGCTGTTTGCCTGTCAGCCATTCAGCGCGGATGTCTTCCGCACCGTCGATCAGATAGGCGGGCGTACCGCGTTTTTCAGCAATTTCGCGCAAACGGTTGGAATTGGAACTATTGGGGGAACCGACCACCAGCACCAGATCGGATTCGTCTGCCAACCGTTTCAGGGCATCCTGCCGGTTCTGGGTGGCGTAACAGATGTCATCCTTTTTCGGCCCGACAATCGAGGGGAAACGCTGGCGCAAAGCGTCAATCACGATGGAGGCATCATCTACCGACAAGGTGGTTTGGGTAACGAATGCCAGTTTTTCAGGATTGTACACATGCAGTGCCGCTACTTCGGCGGGGCAATCGACCCGGTAGACCGCACCGCCAAACGAAGTGTCGTATTGCCCCATTGTGCCTTCCACTTCCGGGTGGTTTTTGTGCCCGATCAGGATGGTTTCACGCCCTTCACGGCTATAACGGGTCACTTCGATATGGACTTTGGTCACCAGCGGGCAGGTAGCGTCGAACACTTTCAACCCGCGCCGCCTGGCTTCATCCTGCACCGCACGGGAAACGCCGTGGGCACTGAAAATGACGGTGGCATCATCGGGAACTTCATCCAGTTCCTGGACAAAAACCGCGCCTTTTTCGCGCAGGTTGTTGACGACAAAACGGTTGTGAACGACTTCGTGGCGCACGTATACCGGCGCACCGAGCACCTCCAGCGCCCGGTCAACGATTTCAATGGCACGGTCAACACCGGCACAAAAGCCGCGTGGATTGGCGAGAATGGCTTGCATGGTGGTTGTCTTTTCTGGTGGTTAATCTGATAGGAGCAAGCGTACAGGCGGGCTGGGGGTTAGTCCAATATCGCCAGAATCTCCAGTTCAAAGCTGATGTGCTGTCCAGCCAGCGGGTGGTTGAAATCCACTTCCACCTCATCAGCGCCGAGGCCAAGAATTTTGCCCGGAATTTCCTGCCCGGATGGCAAGGCGAAACTGATCACTTGCCCGACGGCGACATTCAGTTCAGGCGGAAACGTATCCCGCGCAAGCTGCTGGATGGCATCCGGATCTGGCATCCCGAAGGCTTCGCTTGCCAGCAGTATCAGACGGGATTTTTCTCCTTCCGGCAAGCCGACTAGGGCACTTTCGACATTCGGATGCATGTCACCGCACCCCAGTTGCAGGATGTCACCCTCCGGGTCTTCGCTGGTTTCCACCAATTGCCCGTCAGCAAGGAACAGTTTGTAACGCCAGCGGATGCGGCTGTTGGCCTGAATGGTTTTACTCATGTTGGCAGAATTAATTGCGTGTAAAAACCATCAGGATAGCAGAGCTTTCAGGAAACTGGCACAAGCTCGTTGGTATTGATGTAACAACTTGGGCGATGTCCCAGACGCGGGTAAACGTGCAGCCAGAATTGTCCCCCCTGACGCAATGTGCCCTCCTCCAGTGCCACCAGATCAACCAGTTGCCCATTGTGCAACAGCGTTACAACCGGGGCAGCAGCATCCGGCAGGCGGTAACAGGACACCGTATCGCTGGCGGAACGGGTTTCATACACCGTGGCCACAATACGTGTAGGAGGCAGTTCCACCGTTGGCTGGGATGTTTCCTGTTTGCAGCCCCCCAGCACGGCAGCAGCGATCAAAAATCCACAATAATACATATTCATCTCCCGGAGATTCCTTTTTTCCGGCATTAACCCTTTGTGGATTAAACGCATGAACTATTGAAACAGCTACCTAATCCCGCTTTAATGGTGCGTTTTTCAGGATTTAGGGAGCAAAAGGCATGAAAGTTCTGGTGGTAGGCGGTGGCGGGCGTGAACACGCACTGGCATGGAAAATTGCGCAATCCGGGCGCGTGAGTGAAGTTCTGGTGGCTCCCGGCAATGCCGGTACGGCGTTGGAACCCAACATGCGCAACCTGCCGATTGCCGCTGAGGATGTGGATGCCTTGGCAACCTATGCCAAGGAACACGCAGTTGACCTGACGGTGGTTGGCCCGGAAGCGCCCTTGTCCAGAGGGATCGTCGACAAATTCCGCGCAGCAGGCTTGCGCTGCTTTGGCCCGACCCAGCAGGCGGCACAACTGGAGTCATCCAAAGCATTTGCCAAGGATTTTCTGGCACGCCACCACATCGCCACGGCGGAATACGCCAATTTTACCGAAATCGAACCAGCGCTTGCCTACATCAAAGCCAAGGGTGCGCCGATTGTGGTCAAGGCTGACGGGCTGGCGGCTGGCAAAGGTGTCATCCTTGCCCAGACTGAGGAAGAAGCCATTGCCGCAGTGCAGGACATGCTGGCAGGCAATGCCTTCGGTGCTGCTGGCAGCCGGGTGGTCATTGAGGAATTTCTGGTGGGTGAAGAAGCCAGTTTCATCGTGATGGTGGATGGCGAGCATGTGCTGGCAATGGCGAGTTCACAAGATCACAAAGCACGCGACAACGGCGACAAGGGGCCGAATACCGGCGGCATGGGAGCGTATTCCCCGGCCCCGGTCGTAACACCCGCCATGCACGAGCGCATCATGCAGGAAGTCATTTATCCCACGGTGCGCGGTATGGCAGCCGATGGCATCCCTTACACCGGTTTCCTGTACGCAGGCGTGATGATCACCCCTGATGGTTTGCCGAAAGTGCTGGAATTCAACTGCCGCTTTGGCGACCCGGAAACCCAGCCCATCATGGTGCGCCTGCAATCCGATTTCGTCGGTCTGCTGGAAGCCGCACTGGATGAGCGCCTGGACAAGGTTTCAGCCGAATGGGACAGCCGTGCGTCTTTGGGCGTGGTACTGGCAGCGGGCGGCTACCCTGATGCTTACCGCAAAGGGGATGTCATCAGCGGGTTGGAGCAGGCGGCGCAACGCGATGGCAAGGTATTCCATGCCGGAACCAGCCAGCAGGATGGACAAGTCGTCACCAACGGCGGACGAGTGCTGTGTGCAGTCGGGCTGGGCAACACAGTGACTGAAGCACAAGCCAACGCTTATGCACTGGTCAGAGAAATCGGCTGGGATGATGTTTACTATCGTACTGACATCGGACACCGGGCAGTGGCGCGGGAACAGGGGTAAGTTACCCCGACCATGCGGCGACAAGGGCGTTGATCAAACAGGCTTAATCATCTTCGCCCAACTCGCTATCCCAGCCTTTGGCTTTTGCCTCACTAATCGCGCGGCTATGCAAGTCGCTATGCCGCTGCTGCAATTCTGGTGGCAGACGGCTCGGTAAATGCCCGTATTTCATCCACTCTGCATGGACTTTTTCATACAGGTTTTGCAGCATCCCGGCACTCCAGCCAGCGCATTGTTCGGTGTCAGGCAGCACACCAAACACCCACGCATCGCGGATCAGTCGCCCGACCGGACTCATGCCAAATTGTGAATCGTTACCCAAACCTTCGTATTTTCCACTCATGGTATTCCTGCCTGTATTAATTGGTAGCCCGTGCATTGATATTGGCAACAGCCTGTTCTGCCGCCCGCAGGGCTTGCGCCATTTCCGCTTCACTGCCCATCATGATCAGTCGCCCGAATGCACCATAGGCTTTCACATCGACCAAGGTGACATGGGCGGCTTTTTCGGCTTCGTTGGCAACGTAAACGATATAACCGGCGGGTTCGGTTTCAAAAATGAACATGCTTTTGCCCGGTTGTAACATCGAGCCGTGGCGCATTTGCCGGTTTATCAGGGTGGCGTGGTCTGGGGTAATGGCGCGGATGATTTCTTTCCAAGCGACGCGGCACGCCATACGGCTTTCGACATTGGCGTAGATTTCACGCAAGACCGCCTCACCTGCTGCGGTGACTTCACTCTGGTTGCGGTAGTGGACTTCCATTGAACCAAAAGCGCGTTCCACCACCTGTTGGCCGAGACGCACATTACTGGCTTTAAGGGCAATGTCGCTCAGGCGGTGGACTGCCATGCCCGGTGCGACTTCAATCCACAAACAGGCATCGCCGGGAATCGGCAAGAACCCTTGTGACGATGTTCCCAGATAAGAGGCAAGCTGGGGTTGCAGCGAGTCAATGAAAGAATACACACGTAAGGTCACATTATTCATCGGTATCAGGCTCAGGGCTTAGGATCAATCGGCGACATCGGATTTACATGATGGGCGGGGAAATGTAAGCGCGTTTCGTTAATGCCTTCCCAGATCCGCGCCCCGTCTTGCAGCAGGAAATCGAGAAAACGTTTGGAGGTATTGGAAAGTTTTTTGCCTTTCAGGTGTACCGCATACCATCGGCGCATCAGCGGGAAGTGCTGCACATCCAACACAGCGAGCAACCCGGCTTCCAGTTCGAGCCGCAAATTATGCCATGACAAGACAGAAATACCCAAACCTGCCATAACCGCTTGCTTGATGGCTTCGCTGCTACCGAGTTCCATATAGACATTGGCTTCCAGCCCGTGTTCGGCAAACAGGCGGATACGAGCTGCGCGTGTACCGGAGCCTTCCTCGCGTGACAAAAAACGCTCTTGGGCGATGCGTTCCAGCGTGATATTACGTTCACCAACCAAGGGGTGGTTAGGTGGGGCAATCACCACGATGGGGTTATCCAGAAAGTATTCAGCGGTTAATTCCAGATTATTGCCGGTGGGGATAGTGCCCATGATCACCAGATCGTCCAGATTGTCTTCCAGACGGCGGATGACTTTGGCCTGGTTGGTAATGGTCAGGCGCGGTTCCACCCGTGGGTAATCCTTGAGGAATGCACCGAGCAGGTGCGGCATGAAATACTTGGCAGTGGTAATGGCTGAAACGCTCAATGGGCCTTTGACACCCTCTTCCATGCCGATCATGTCTTCATTGAGTACCCGCAAACGCTCCAGGACATCACGGGATGCCTCGAACAGTTCACGTCCGGCTTCGGTGAGGAACAAGCGTTTACCGATTTGTTCGGTCAAGGGGATGCCCACACTTTCCTCCAGCCGTTTGATCTGGATGGATACTGCTGGTTGGGTCAGATGCAATTCTTCCGCTGCACGGGTAAAGGACAAATGCTTACCCACACTGTAAAACAGGCGTAACTGGTGCAGAGTGATATGGCGCAGGTTCATCATTAAGTCCGCTTTATCGAGAGCATTTACATTTACTTAGGTTAATATATCTAATATTAACGATTAACTTTAGTTGATTGTCAAGCTAATTTATAGTGCGCCTCAACTTGAGGAACTCACAATGTCGCAACCGCAACACGATGATCAACATGAGACAGACAAGATGGAAAATCCATCACCAGAAAAAGCATTAATCCTAGGCTTTGACCCGGCAGTATTGGCGGTGCTACTGGTATTTGTGTTGCTGTTTTCTGCTATTTTACCGCGTGCTTGGCCTCTGATTGTGGGTGTGGTTGGTTTGGGTTTGGCAGCCCGCTGGGGTATCCTTTGGTATGAGGGGCGTCAAAGGAGTCATTCATGAGCATAGAACCTGTCGTCTTGTTTTTTGTGTTAGGTCTTGCTGCGGGATTATTGCGGTCTGATCTGAAAATTCCCGGTAGTATTTACGACGCTCTTTCCATCTACCTGTTGTTGGCGATTGGGCTAAAAGGCGGGGTCAAACTGGCGGAACAAGCCACGCCGGGGATGTTGCTGGATGGTGTGTTGATTATCGGTGCAGCCATCCTGATACCGTTGGTAGCCTTTCCGGTGTTGCGTTACCTCGGTAAGTTGAAGCGTGCGGATGCGGCTTCGATTGCGGCACATTACGGTTCGGTCAGTGTGGTGACATTCTCTATCGGAGTGGCATTTCTGGCACAAGCCGCGCAAGAATACGAAGGCTACCTGATTGTCTTTCTGGTATTGCTAGAAGTGCCTGCCTTGGTAATCGGGGTGATGTTGGCTCGCTATGGTGCAGGGCAAGTGCGTTGGGGGCGGATGTTGCATGAAGTATTTTTCGGCAAGAGTATTTTTCTACTGTTAGGTGGCATGATTATTGGCTATGTCGCCGGGCCGCAAGGTATTGCACCGCTGGATAAAGTGTTTTTTGACCTGTTCAAAGGCGCATTGGCAATCTTCTTGCTGGAAATGGGGTTGGTAGCAGCGGGCAGGCTAGCCGATTTGCGGGCGTATGGGGTATTTTTAATAGGCTTTGGGATTGTAATGCCAATATTGTCGGCTTCACTAGGTACGGCAGTGGGTTGGGTGTTGGGTTTGTCGGTCGGTGGTACGATGTTGTTGGCGGCGCTGTATGCCAGTGCTTCTTACATTGCCGCACCTGCCGCCATGCGGATTGCTGTTCCTGAGGCGAACCCCGGATTATCTATCGGTGCGGCACTGGGTGTGACCTTTCCGTTCAATATTCTGATAGGAATTCCCCTGTATTACTGGATGGCGCAAACCATCCATCAGATTGGAGCGTAAACACGTGTCTGACCAGAACCAACGCTTGCTGACCATTGTGTGTGAATCCATGCTGGAATCATTCCTGCAAGAAGAACTGCCCCGTCTGGGAGCTAGCGGCTATACGATCACGGATGCCCGTGGTGCGGGGCGGCATGGGCGGCGTGGCGGTGCTTGGGCCAAAGAAAGTAATATCAAGGTCGATATTGTCTGTGATGCCGAGGTTGCCCAGCGGGTAGTCGAACACATTAACCGCGAGTACAAACAGCATTACGCGCTGGTGATGTATTCCACCGATGTCACCATGCATTGCGTGTCAGCAAGGTAGCGGGCTCATGCCTTATTCGCTGAGTCAGTTACGGGTGTTTGAAGCGGTGGCACGCCACGGCAATTACACCCGTGCGGCTGAGCAGTTGAACATGACCCAGCCTGCTGTTTCCATGCAGATACAGCAATTTGAAGAAGCAGTTGGCATCCCGTTATTGGAGCGCAAGAATAAACGCAGCGTCCCTACTGCTGCGGGTGCGGAAATCCTGCAATACACCAGTCAGGTATTACAAGCCTACAACGATTTACGTGCCGTGATTGACCGCCAAAAAGGCAGCGCACATAAACGCCTAACCCTGTCAGTCACCAGCAGTGCCAGCTATTTGGTGTCGCAAGTGTTACAGGCATTTTCCCAAACACGACCGGATCTTGAGGTCAGTCTGGATGTTTGTGACCACAAAACGCTGTTGGCGCAATTTGAGAATCACGAGCCAGATTTCGCCATCATGGGCGAACCACCCCGCAGTCGAGGCTTGCACTCGGAACGCTTGCTGGAAAATCCCCTGGTGGTCATTGCTTCCGCACAACACCCGTTTGCACACCAAGCACAACTGAGTATGGATACGGTACTGGCGCAACGTTTCGTGATCCGCGAACAGGGTTCAGGAACCCGTGCCAACATTGAACGCCATCTACGCGCACATGGCAAAAGCCATAGCCAAACCCTCGAAATGCGCAGCCACGAAAACGTCAAACACGCCGTCGCGGCGGGGCTAGGGCTGGGGATTGTCTCGCTGCATACAATTCAGCCAGAAATTGACAGCGGACGCTTGGTGGTGCTGGATGTGGAGCATTTCCCCATCAAGTTGCATTGGTACATTGTGATGCGCAAGGGTAAACAACTGTCCCCCTTAGCCAATGCGTTCAAACAATTTGTCATGGCAGAAGCGGCACGGTTTATCCACTGGCAAGAACCGCTGCCATGACGCACCTGCCGAACTGATTTTGCATTTTTTAGGAACAGGAATGATGAACGACCTAACTGAACAATACACCGTCAAACGTGAGCCATTTTACCGCACTGTCGCCAATGAGGTGGAATTGTTTGATGCTGCTTACAGTGCGCGGATGCCGGTCATGCTTAAAGGGCCAACCGGCTGTGGCAAATCGCGCTTTGTCGAATACGTAGCATACCGGCTGCGTCGACCTCTGATTACCGTGGCGTGTAACGAAGACATGACCGCTTCCGATCTCGTCGGGCGTTTCCTGTTGGACAAAGACGGCACAAAATGGCAAGACGGTCCGCTAACAATGGCAGCACGGATGGGCGCAATCTGCTATCTGGACGAAGTGGTCGAAGCCCGCCAGGATACCACCGTGGTTATCCACCCACTCACTGACCACCGCCGCCAGTTGCCACTGGATAAAAAAGGTGAAATGGTCGAAGCCCACCCCGATTTCCAGTTGGTGATTTCCTACAACCCCGGCTATCAAAGCCTGATGAAGGATTTGAAACAATCCACCAAACAACGTTTTGCCGCACTGGATTTTGACTACCCAGAAGCCGCCATCGAAACCGACATCGTGGCGCGTGAAACCGGCGTGGATACCAAAACGGCAGAAAAACTGGTACAAATCGCCCACCGGGCGCGTAACCTCAAAGGACACGGTTTGGATGAAGGTATTTCCACCCGTCTGTTGGTCTACGCTGCGCAATTGATCGTGAAAGGGGTAAACCCGCTGGCAGCGTGTTCCATGACGTTGGTACGCCCGCTGACCGATGACCCGGATATGCGCGACACACTGGATGCCGCAGTCAATACTTTCTTTGGTTGAAAAATAACCTTCAAGCAAAAAGGTTTCCTACAAAAACACTAACGTGCTCCGCAAAATACGGCATTCAGTGGCGGATTCTACCCCTGAGTGCTGTTAAGTGTATTGGTTAGGAGAAAGGCAGTGATGACTGTTGTTGGTGATGATGTTGCTGCTGCTTGTCAAGCAGTACAACAGGGCAAGGTGATTGCTTACCCCACAGAGGCGGTATTTGGTCTGGGGTGTAACCCCGCCCATCTCGAAGCCGTGCAGCGTATTCTGACACTGAAACAACGCCCTGCACACAAAGGGCTGATTCTGATTGCCGCTGATTTGCAACAGCTTGAACCGTGGTTATTGCCGTTAGCCCCGGAGTTGCTGGAACAGGTCTTACCTACCTGGCCGGGAGCCGTCACTTGGCTTTTGCCAGTGCGCCCTGACGTTTCCCCACTGATTCGTGGCGAACACGATACCTTGGCGGTGCGGGTCACGGCACATCCTGTTTGTCGGGCGTTGTGCCAACGTTTGGGACATCCGTTGATTTCCACCAGTGCCAATTTGAACGGGCAAGAACCCGCGCGTAGTGTGACCGAAGTCGTGCAGCAGTTTGACCAGCAACTCGGTTTTATTCTGGACGCGCCCTTGGGTGGTCAAGCACAACCAACCCAGATTCGTGATGGGCGTACTGGGCAGGTTATTCGCCCTAGCTGAAAAGAAGGTCAATTACTTACCGAAAAATATTCATTATTCATTTATTAACAAGGAAACTACCCTCATGAAACCCGTATTTACCATGACAGGACTGTTACTGGCTGTATCATTGATGACCGTTGGCTGTGGGCCTGCTGAACAGGCTGCGGAAGACACCAAAAAGGCAGCGGAAAAAGCAGCCCAAACAGCTATTGAGAATACCCACAAGGCTGTGGAAAAAACCACCCAGACAACCTTTGAAGATGCAAAAAAGGCAGCGGAACAAGCAGCCAACGCAACCCTTGAAGAAGCCAGAAAAGCGGCTGAAGATGCCAAACAAGTGGCAGAAAAAGCGGCTCAGATAAGCATTGAAGAGGCCAAAAAATCGACGCAAACAGCCGTTGATGACGCGAGAAAATCCCTTGGCAATGCCATTCTTGGCGTTGACAGTGGCAAGCAAGCAGACGGGACTCCCCCTAGCAAAACAGAAAAGGAGGGCAACAATTAACTAGGCATATCAACTGGCTAGGTGTGCCACCAAATAATCGGTTATTTTTTATCCACCACAATCATGCTGTGGCTCACTATCCAGCTCGTGCACCTGCCCGTCACGCAATTCCACCTTGGCACAACTGCCCACGGCTAAATCACCTTCAGTTTGGTCAAATTGCGTGACGGCATTCACCGTGAAGCTACGCCCACCAATCTGCCATTTGCCATGAAGTGTACCCACTGGGCGACTTTCTACCACCCCGTAAAACTCGACACGTTCCCGACCATCATCTTTGCCTGATGAATGGCGGTCATCTTGTTGATGACCCCCACGCCAACCATCCACATGCTTGTCATCATTACCGTGTTTGGCATTTGCCAACCCTGACAACAACAACGATGACAATACCAAGGTGCTTGCCCAAGCAAGCAAATGCAGGATCTTCATGCACACTTCCTCCTCTTCAGCTTTGATGGTTCTGCTTAGAACGCCTTGAGTGTGTGCTTGGCAGGAGGTGAATTCAAGTAATAAGTGGTGATTCCGTCTGCCGTTTAATCAATGTGTCACGGTATCACTGAAGACACACGTCATGCCTACTAAACCTTGCGAGAGTCTGGTTTTATCCATGCTATTAACAGGTAGCGACTACTATCATGCTATCAGCCCATTCGGAGAAAACTGCATGTCTGAACCCCGTGTTGTGCTGCCTTGGCATACCCAGGCTATTGCGGCAGCACTGGCAACCCTGCAAACGGATGCGCAGCAGGGTTTGACCACAGAATCTGTCGCCACCCGTCTGAGACAATACGGCGCAAACCGGTTGCTGGAGGCAAAGCCGCGTTCTGTCTGGCTGAAGTTTCTGGATCAGTTCAAAAACCTGCTAGTGATCGTGCTGCTGATCGCTGCTGCATTGGCATGGCTGATTGGTGATTTGAAAGATGCGGTAGTAATTCTGATCGTGGTGCTGTTAAACGCCTCCCTCGGTTTTTATCAGGAACACCGTGCTGAACAAACCCTTGCCGCCTTGAAACAAATGCTGGCAGCGCAAGCGCGAGTCAGGCGCAACGGGCAGCTTGTCGATGTGGATGCCACCAGCCTAGTACCCGGCGACATTGTGCTGCTGGAAGCGGGCAACCGGATTCCAGCCGACGGACGCTTGCTGGCAGCCCATGCGCTGGAAGTAGAGGAAGCCGCACTCACGGGTGAATCACACCCAGTCGGCAAGTCGACAGATGCATTGACAGGCATGGACTTGCCGCTTGCCGAACGTACCAACGTGCTGTACATGAATACGGTCGTCACCCGTGGACGGGCAGAATTGCTGGTGACAGCCACAGGCATGGCAACCGAAATGGGTAAACTGGCAGGCATGATTGCCAGCAGCGAGGAAACGGCCACGCCCCTGCAACGCCAATTGGATACCCTAGGCAAGAAATTGGCGGCGATTGCCGGGGCGGTCGTGCTGGTCATTTTTACACTGGATTACCTGCGAGGTCTGGATCTGGTGCAATCCGCCATGACAGCGGTAGCCCTAGCAGTGGCGGCGATTCCCGAAGGTTTGCCAGCGGTAGTCACCGTCACCTTGGCTATCGGCATGTGGCGCATGGCACAGCACCGCGCCATCCTCAAAAAACTCGCCGCAGTAGAAACGCTTGGCTCGACCAATGTCATTTGTTCTGATAAAACCGGCACGCTGACCCTCAACCAGATGACGGCACGGGCGGGTTGGTTTGCTGGGCAACGTTTCAGCGTCAGCGGCGAAGGCTACCAGCCGCACGGGGAAATCAAGGGTATTGCCGGTGGGCAAGCCGCTTTGCACCCCTTGTTGCTGCCGATGGCATTGTGCAATGAATCACGGGTGCGTGACGGGGTACTGATCGGCGACCCTACCGAAGGCGCACTATGGGTATTGGCGCAAAAAGGTGGGCTAGACCCGGAACAGTGCCAACAAGCACAACCCCGGATTGCCGAAATCCCCTTCGATTCCACCTATAAATTCATGGCAACCTTCCACCATGCCGGTGATGTTGTGCAAATGTATATCAAAGGTGCGCCGGATGTGTTGCTGGCACGTTCCATAGCAGATGCCGCCATTTGCCAGCACATCGAGGCTGAAAACAGCTATCTGGCGCAACAGGCATTGCGGGTGTTGGCAGTGGCACAGCGTACCATTCCCGTTGCACAGTTCGACCCAGCGGGGGATTTGATGGTGTGGGCGCAGGATTGGGCATTCATCGGGTTGGTAGGTCTGATGGATCCGCCACGCCCAGAAGCCCAGCAAGCCATCGCTGCCTGCCAACACGCCGGGATTCAGGTCAAAATGATTACCGGTGATCATCCCTTAACCGCATCTGCCATCGGGCAGGAGCTAGGGCTGAACGGGCGGTCAATCAGTGGGGCGGAACTGGATCAACTGGATGATGCCACATTAGCCGCAAACATTGATGACATCAGCATGTTTGCGCGAGTTTCCCCCGAACACAAGGTCAGGCTGGTCAATACGTTGCGCAGTCGTGGTTATGTCACTGCGATGACGGGGGACGGGGTGAATGATGCGCCCGCCCTGAAAGCGGCTGACATCGGCGTGGCAATGGGGATTACCGGGACGGCTGTCACCAGAGAAGCTGCGACACTGGTCTTGACCGATGATAATTTCGCCACCATTGTCAAGGCAGTGAAAGAGGGGCGAGTCATTTATGACAATATCATCAAGTTTGTGCGTTTCCAGCTTTCCACCAATATTGGTGCCATTCTGACCGTTTTGGTAGCCACGTTATTGAGTATGCCCTCACCGTTTACCGCCATTCAGTTATTGTGGGTCAACATCATCATGGACGGACCACCCGCCATGACACTGGGGGTTGAACCGGCACGACCGGGTATCATGCGTGACCCGCCGCGTTCACAAACCGCGCAGATACTCACGTTGCCACGGCTAGGGCGCTTGTTATTGTACGGCATCACCATGATGGTCGGTACACTGTTCCTGTTTGACTATGCGTTAGCGAACCATTCACAGCAATATGCGCTGACACTGGCGTTCACCACGTTTGTTATGTTCCAGTTGTTTAATGCCTTCAATGCGCGGGCAGAACACAGTAGCGTGTTCAACCGTAACTTTTTCAGGAATGGTAAATTCTGGCTGGCATTAGCTGGGGTACTGGTTCTGCAAGCGTTAGCCGTTCACTGGACACCCGCGCAAGCCATTTTCGCCACCACCGATTTGCACTGGCAAGACTGGGTAATGGCAGTATTGACGGCAGCCAGCGTGCTGGTGCTGGATGAGGCACGCAAAGCCATTCGTACCATTTACGCGGGTTAATACTGGCTATAAACATTAACCATTATTTATTAATACAATTTTTACAATTAACTGTAGTTCATAATTCGCCTTACTTATAGTTGCCGCATCTGGCACACACCACAGCCAGAGCAAGATTCCCTAGAGCAACTTCTGCAAGGAGAAGATGATGGCAAAGAAATACGAAGCCGGGGTGAAGGAATACCGGCAAACCTATTGGCAGCCTGATTATATTCCGTTGGATACGGATATTCTGGCGTGCTTCAAAATCACCCCGCAAGCGGGTGTTGACCGTGAAGAAGCGGCTGCGGCGGTAGCGGCGGAATCTTCTACCGGTACCTGGACAACCGTGTGGACAGACTTGCTGACCGACATGGACTACTACCGTGGTCGTGCGTACATGATTGAAGATGTACCGGGCGACGACACCTGTTTCTATGCTTTCATCGCCTACCCGATTGACCTGTTTGAAGAAGGCTCTGTCGTCAACGTCTTCACCTCATTGGTGGGTAACGTGTTCGGCTTTAAAGCCATCCGCGCTCTGCGTCTGGAAGACGTGCGCTTCCCGATTGCTTACGTCAAAACCTGTAACGGCCCACCACACGGTATCCAGGTTGAACGTGACAAGATGAACAAGTACGGTCGCCCGATGCTGGGTTGTACCATCAAGCCTAAGCTGGGCTTGTCGGCGAAGAACTACGGTCGTGCGGTTTATGAATGCTTGCGCGGTGGTTTGGACTTCACCAAAGATGACGAAAACATCAACTCACAACCGTTCATGCGCTGGCGTGACCGCTTCCTGTTTGTGCAAGACGCGATTGAAACCGCCGAAGCACAAACCGGCGAACGCAAAGGTCACTACCTGAACGTGACAGCCCCTTCCCCAGAAGAAATGTACGAGCGTGCGGAATTTGCCAAAGAAATCGGCACACCGATCATCATGCACGACTTCCTGACTGGCGGTTTCACTGCCAACACTGGTCTGGCGCGTTGGTGCCGCAAGAACGGCATGTTGCTGCACATCCACCGCGCAATGCACGCGGTACTCGACCGTAACCCGCACCACGGTATCCACTTCCGCGTCCTGACCAAGGCACTGCGTTTGTCCGGTGGCGACCACCTGCATACCGGTACGGTTGTAGGCAAGCTGGAAGGCGACCGCGCTTCCACACTGGGCTGGATTGACCTGTTACGCGAATCCTACGTACCAGAAGACCGTTCACGCGGCATCTTCTTCGACCAAGACTGGGGTTCAATGCCGGGTGCATTCGCAGTTGCTTCCGGTGGTATCCACGTTTGGCACATGCCTGCACTGGTGAACATCTTCGGTGATGAGTCTGTTCTGCAATTCGGTGGCGGTACATTGGGTCACCCATGGGGCAACGCGGCAGGTGCAGCGGCTAACCGTGTCGCCTTGGAAGCGTGCGTTGAAGCGCGTAACCGTGGGGTGGAACTGGAGCGTAACGGTAAGGAAATCCTCACCAAAGCGGCACAATCCAGCCCTGAACTCAAGATTGCCATGGAAACATGGAAAGAAATCAAGTTCGAGTTCGACACCGTTGACAAACTTGATGTTCAGAACCGCTAATCACAGGAGTTGCAAACCATGGCTGATTTTCAGGATTACAAACAAACCGTCAAGTACGAAACCTTTTCTTACTTGCCTGCGCTGACGGCAGACCAAACCCGCCAGCAAATTCAATACATTGTGTCACAGGGCTGGAACCCGGCGATTGAACACGTCGAGCCTTCCCGTTCACACCAGTATTACTGGTTCATGTGGAAACTGCCGATGTTCGGTGAACAAAACGTTGATCGTATCCTGTCAGAACTCGAAGCGTGCCGCCGGGAATACCCTAACCACCACGTGCGTCTGATCGGTTACGACAACTACACCCAAAGCCAAGGCACATCCTTTGTTGTGTATCGCGGCTAATCACTGACAGGGAGGAGGCACCATGCCTGCACAAACTGCAAACAGCGCGGAAAAAGCCCGCGAAGCAGCCGCCGCACGTCGGCGAGCTGCTGCCCAGCGCAGTGCCGGTCAGTCACGCCCGGTAGCTGCTGTTAAAGCAGCCCCTGTGGCATCCGCCCAACCTGAACCTGTACAAGCTGCCCCTGCGGCAGCTTATGCAGCCCCGTCTACTCCTGTTGCTGTCAGTAATGCCAGTGCGAATAAAGCGCGGGAAGCGGCTGAACGCCGCCGTATCGCTGCCCAACGCAGTGGTGCACAAGCCCGGCAGCGTTCACGTCCGGCTGTAGCCCCCGCACCTGCGGTTGCCGCTTACCCCGTCAGCACTGCTTTGGATGACAATCTGGGCAGCCTGTTTGGCAGTGAGCCGGTGACAGAAGAAACGATGGATGCACTATGCGAACTGGTTGAAGCTGACCCGAACGCTTTGGGTGTGAGTGGCAACAGTGTCCGTGCCATTTGCCGAAACCGTCGCCAACAACTGGCAGCGCAAGGCAAAGCCGCCGCACCACGTCGCCCCGGCAGCCGTCCTAACGGTCGTAACCCACGCTTGGGTGTCGTCCCGCAAGGGCGCGATGCAGCTCGCCAGCACCGTGTACAAGCGGCTCGCGGGCAACGTCCTGATGCACCAGCAGCACCACGCCCCACCGGGCGGATGCGTCCGCAGCGTGTTCCCCCCAAAGTTGAGGTTGACGAGACCCTGTTGGGAAACGCAGTGACCGGTACTCAGGTTAGCCGTATTACCGCTAATACGGTGACTGGGGGCGAAGCCGGTACATGCCGCACGGTGACAGGAACGGAATACTTGGGTACTGACCATTTCGATACCATTTGCGGGACACGTCCCGAACCGAATCCGCCGAAAGTCGGGTTAACGGTGACAGGTGGCGGTCTGGCAGTTTCCGGTACCGAAGTCGGTCGCTCCAGCAAAGTGACGGGTGATGAAAATGGCAGTTGCCGGGCAGTGACAGGTACAGAATACCTAGGGCTGGAGCAGTTCTCGGCTTTTTGTGAAAACAAAGGCTTAACGACTCGCGCCCCCAAGGTAGTGGCTGGTACAACGGCACGCAAAAAGCTAACCGTAACAGGGGTTGATGAAGCCCGCCTGCAACCTGTCACTGGCAATGAGCCGGGCGCAGGACGCAGCATTACGGGTTCGCAATACGCCGATGCCGGTGCGTCACGTCTGACCATCAATGGCCCGCAGAAAGTTGCCCTGACTCACACCATCGCGGGTCGTGAAGTGACCGGCACCGAAGTGGGACGTTCGGTCAAGGTAACGGGTGATGAATACGGCAGTTGCCGCCCGGTAACGGGGACGGAATACGTGTCCAGTGAGCAATTCCAATCCATTTGCAATACGCAAGCACCTGTGCGTTCTGCCAAAGTGGGTGAGGATAACAGCCAGAAAGGGCAGCGTATTACCGGCAATCTCGTCAATCGTACTGAAAAAGTCACAGGAAACGAGGCAACCGCAGTGGGTAAAGTCACCGGTTCACAGTATGGCGACAGCCAAGTGGCAAAGCGTGCGCCACCGAAAGCGTATCCGATGCAAACCCTTGCGGGGCGCAGTCTGACAGGCAATCGGGTTGACCATAGCCCAAAGCTTACCGGTGATGATCGTGGCGGCTGCTTGCCCGTCACCGGGACGGAATACTACGGCAAGGAACACTTTGCCGAGCATTGTGCAAGCGAACCGCCACACGACCATGCGCAGGGTCACGACCACCCTCATGACCATGCACACGGCGAAGGTGAACACGGCTTTTGCTGTGACGAGTGCGCGGCTGACCATTTCGCGAAAGTGAAAGTGGCGCAGGCGCGGCGCATGTTGCCACCGCCGCCGGTGATGTGCCACGGCTGTGCTGACAGTGCGGTAGCGGAAATGAAACAGGCAGATCAACAAGCGGCAGCCGGTTTCAGCATCCAGTCACCGGCACGGGCAGCATTGGGGCGTGTCACGGGCAGTGCTTACGACGGCGCAGGGCGCATTACCGGCCCTGGCAATCGTGGCAACCAGACCGTTTCCGGCACACCGGAATTCCGTTACCAGCCGCCAGCAGCCGCCACGGTTGCCAGCGAACCGGTCGCGGCAAGTGCCGAACCAACAGCCTCACGAGTAACGGGTGACGGGCGTGACAACCTGCGCATCACCGGTGATGACTGGGGTCGCAGCCAACGCATGACAGGTACAGAAGGGAAATGGGCGCAAAACCGTAACCCGACCTTACGGGGGATGCAGCAGGCGATGGCAATGGTGAATGCCCACGCCAACAAGTCATTGGAACGCCCCGAAGCTCCCCCTGTCGCGAAAGTGACCGGTAGCAGCGGCAACAGTGGCAAGGGTGCAGTCATCACCGTTTCCGGTGGAGCAAGAGGTTAGGAGGCATAGATGAACAGCCGTCAAGCCCAGCAAGCCTTGCGTATGGCAAGCCGCACTCAAGGCAAACCACAAACGTTACGCAAGGCAACACGCCAAGCAACTCCGATTGCCTTGGCGGTGGAGCCGGGAACACGGTTAACACCTGTCGCAAACGGGGCAGCGGTGAGTTCTCACCGCCACCCCTTGGCTAACCAATATGCCAATGCCCGTTTGGCGCATTGTGAAGAAAGTGTCAAAGGGCGTTTTGATGCCATTACCCCGGCACTGCAAGCCATCGCTGGTTTGCATCTAGGGGAAGGTTTCAGCGCACAGGCACAAGCGATTGCCCAAGCCCAATTGGGCTACCGCTTGCCGGAACGCATCCTCAACGATGCGTGGGTCAGTGGCGTGGACATGAAAGCCCTGTATGCGTATTGCACGTTTCAGGCTTTGAAGCTGGCAACCGAACAGTTTGCCAACGATTTACGCCAACAGGTGGAAGCGGTGCAGGATACCCGCAACTTCTTCCTCGACTGTGGCTTTCACGCGGTGGACATCAGCCCCTGTGCTGATGGTCGCCTCAAAGGTTTGATGCGTTACATTTTGCGTCTGCCTTTGACTTCGTTTACCCGGCGCAAGGCGTATGCCGGGGCTTTATTCGACGTAGAAACGGACGTGCGTCACTGGATGGCAACCGAGTTACGCCGTTTCCGCGAAGGTGTGCCAACCACCGTGGATGCAGGGACACGTTACCTGAAAATCGCGGTGTACCACACCAGTAGCAGTTCCCCCTGCCATGAGGGATGTGCTGCCCACGGGAGTAACGACCATCAAGCTGTGGCAGCGGCACTGGATCGCCTAAACCAGTTCCGCCAGGCCATTGAGAATTCGTTCTGCTGTGGTGCCAGCACGGATATTTTGTTGATCGGGGTAGATACCGACACCGATGCCATCCGGGTACATATTCCCGACGGCGAAGGTGAGCTTTCCCCACAACGCTTTGTGGATAACAAGGTGCTGTTCCATGCCACGCTGGGTTTGTCAGCAGATCAGGCAAGGTTGGCAGTACACGAGGCGGTCGAAGCCGCGATTAACCAGCATGGCTGGGGAACCGGCAAAGGTTCGCCTCACGACGGGATGCGACGGCTGGTGACTAACCTGCTGATCAACAACCTGTCACAGATGGATTACGTGATGGATTTGCACAACGGGCAATACGCCGACATCGGTCACGCCGAACGCTACATCAGCGTCGGGGATGGCTTCGAGGAAGTGCAAATCCGCAACGTGGCGTATTACGCCCATCTGCACACGCTGGAAGAAGGCGTGGCAGACATGGATGTCGGCATCAAGATTTTCAAAGGCTTGAACGTGAAACACGGTCTGCCTGTGCCGGTAGCGATTCACTACCGTTACGATGCCCGCGTACCGGGGTCACGCGAACGCACAGTGGCGAAAGCCCAGCAGGTTGCCGCAGCCATCCGCAGCCGTTACGCGGCATTGGTGGAACAAGGTTTGTTGCTGTGCCATTTGTCAGTGCAGGACACACCGACAGGTAGCCCAGTCGAAGTCGTGGAGGATGTGGCATGAAGATCATGCGCGTAGAAAAAACGCTGGTATCCACCAACCGCCTTGCCGAACTGGGGCATAAGGGTTTGTTGGTGGTACAGGAAAAAGTCGGCGGAGCGCGGCAAGTGGCAGTGGATGCCATCGGTTGCGTCCCCGGTGACTGGGTGATTTGTGTGGGTTCCTCTGCCGCTCGCGAAGCCGCAGGCAGTAAGGAATACCCTTCCGACCTCACCATCGTCGGCATTATCGACCGATGGAATGGCGAGTAAGGAGCAGCAAATGGAAATCATGCGGGTACAGTCTGATTTGGTCGCCACCCAGCGTGTACCTGGCTTGAAGGCTATGTCCTTGCGGGTTTTGGTGGACAGCAAGGGCGCTAAGAATGTGGCTTGCGATCCGGTGGGCGCACCGCCCGGAGCGTGGGTTTTCACCATCAGCGGATCAGCGGCGCGTTACGCGCTCAAAGACCCGAAGGTGCTAACGGATTTGACCATCGGCGGCATCATCGACCATTGGGAAGAATGACCGACGTTGTGTTGATTAATGACTGATTTTATTACGAGAGGATACTCAAATGGCTGAAGTAACTGGTATTGCATTAGGCATGATTGAAACACGCGGTCTGGTACCGGCTATCGAAGCCGCTGATGCCATGACCAAAGCGGCAGAAGTACGTCTGATTGGTCGCCAGTTCGTTGGTGGCGGTTACGTGACTGTACTGGTACGCGGTGAAACAGGTGCGGTTAACGCTGCTGTGCGTGCCGGTGCTGACGCCTGTGAGCGGGTTGGCGACGGTCTGGTGGCTGCCCACATTATTGCGCGTGTTCACTCTGAAGTGGAAGGCATCCTGCCTAAAGCAGGCGAAACCCCTGACAACGCTGTTATCGGCTAAGTCACTAGATTGATCGTTAATCGTTTTTAAGGAGAATAAACATGGCACAAGTAACTGGTGTTGCTTTAGGTATGATTGAAACACGCGGTCTGGTTCCGGCTATCGAAGCAGCCGATGCGATGACCAAAGCCGCTGAAGTGAAGCTGATCGGTCGTCAATTCGTTGGCGGCGGTTATGTGACGGTTTTGGTTCGCGGCGAAACGGGCGCGGTTAACGCAGCCGTGCGTGCCGGTGCTGACGCTTGTGAGCGCGTGGGTGACGGTTTGGTAGCGGCGCACATCATTGCCCGTGTTCACTCCGAAGTCGAAACCATTCTGCCTAAGGCGTAGTAAAACCTGACCCCTCACCCCAACCCCTCTCCCTCAAGGGGAGAGGGGCTAAGAAAATAACCTCTCTTGCTCCCCCTCTCCCCTTGAGGGAGAGGGGGCTGGGGGGTGAGGGGTATCCTAAATCAAAGGAGCACTATCATGACCGCAACCCAACCCAGCAGCGCATGGAATGTCCAGCAACGCCCAGCGGCAATGACTCGCCGTTATGAATTTGCCTCCTACGCTGAAACACGCACGTTTTTGGATCAACTCGCCGCGCTTTCCGAACGCACGGGTTTGCATCCGAATCTGAATTTCGCCCGCAATCATGTGAGCGTGAGCATCAATGCGGAAGGTGACGCCTTAACGGATGCGGATCACGCCTACGCAGCCGAAGCTGACGCTTTAGCCCAACAATAATTTGGTTTAACCACGAGGTTTGACAGATGCCATCAGCAAAATCGAGCAAACCCAAAGCCGTGAAAGCTACCCCGGCTGACGTGCCTGAAGCACCCGAAGCCGCAGTAGTACAAGAAGAGACCGTTCCAGCCGTTGCTGATATACCGCAACCGCCGCAAGCACCCACAACGCCACCAGCCACGCCAGCAGCAGCCGACGACCTGAACCAACCGGGTTTCCCGTTGCACCCTGAGCGTATCTGGCCTGATTAACCTGCGAGAAGACACCATGACTTCCAGAGTAACCACTTCTGCCTCGATGCAGTCACGCGCCCCGCGCAGTGCCGTCACCGGTGCGTATGTCGGCAATACCACCCCGCCCCCCGTGGATGTGGATGCCCTGTTCAAACGCTGGGATGCTGCCTTGCACACCCGCAGTGTCGATGCGGTGGTTGCCTGTTACAGCCATGATGCGGTATTGCTGCCTACGGTTGCCGATGAGCCACACGTTGGGCACAACTCTATTGCGGAATACTTCAAGCATTTCCTCGCCGGTGCGCCACGCGGCACTGTCACCGAGCGCCATGTGCAAGTCGGCTGGGATATGGCGGTGGATATGGGTACGTATTCCTTCGTGTTCGCAGACGGGCGCAAAGTGACCGCACGTTATACCTTTGTGTACCGTCCGCGTGCCGGAGAGTGGCTGATTACCCATCACCATTCTTCCGTCCTGCCAGAACAATTCTGTAAGGTGTAAGGTAACAAGGAGCACTTCGATGGCGTTACAACTCAGCGATTATCAGGACATTATTGATGATTTGGGTGATACCACCAAAGAAGTGCTGGAAGCCAACTGGCAGGAAGCCGCACGGGTGTTTTCCCCGCGTGGGCTGGATACTTATTTGCGCGGTGCTGCTGGGCTGAAATCGCTGGGGCGTGGCACGGATTTGGTCGAATCCTTTCTGGAAGCTGCACCACTGGTGGCGAAAGAAGTCGGTGAGCAAGCCGTTGCAGAATTACTGTCAGAATCCATCAAAATGTTCTCCAAAACCAGTGCCAGTGTCTTGGTGCTGCTGTTTTCCACCGCACCCACCGCAGCAGCGCGGATGGGCGAACTCGAACTGTTCAAAGGCTACCTGAGCCTGTTGAACCATCTGCTGGCACAAGCACCGCGTGCGTTGCGCCCCATGCTGGAAAAGCTCGATGTGTTGCTGGCACACCTGACGCTGGGCGGCTTGCGCCGCTGGGCAATGTGGGGGATTTCCGCTTACCGCAACGATTTCAACGGGCAGGCGGAATATTTCGGGCTGCAAAACGACGCGGCCATGAACGTGCTGAAGAAAGAACAGCGCGGGGTATTGTTCGTCGATGTGCAACGCCGCCTGATTATGTATTTACGCGCCTTGTGGGGACGTGATTTTTTCCTGCGCCCGACTTCCGGCGACTTTGAAACCCGCGAAGGCTACCGCCCGTATATCGAAGCCAGCTTTATCCACCTGCCGGATGCGTTTGACGATTTCACCCTGCCCAATGGCGAAAAAGCCAAGGGCATGGATGTGTACCGCGCTGCCGCTGCCCATACTGCCGCGCATATCGTGTATTCCCGTTATTATGACGATGCCCAAGGTTTGACCCCGCTGCAACAAGCAATGGTTGGGGTAGTGGAAGACGCACGGGTGGAAACACTGGCGGTGAAGGACTTTCCCGGCTTGCTGACCTTGTGGAAAAACCTGTTACCGGCGGATTCGCAAGACAACAGTGCCGCCAGTGTGTTGGGGCGCATGGCGCGTGGCTTGCTGGACAACGATTACCGCGATGATCACCCGCTGGTGGAAGCAGCCACTGCTTTGTTTGCGCAACACAGCCAGCGTTTACACGACCAAACCTTGGCGTTGGACATTGGCTTGCAACTGGCGGAACAAGCAAAAGCCTTGGATTTCAAATACAACCCGCGTCAGGATCAGCCCACCAACCCCTACCGTGACGATAACCGCTACCTGTGGCAATCCCCCGACGACCCTGAAAATACCGTGCTGTTACCGGGGCAAACCCAGCAGGTGCGCAAATACGTCAGCGTCATGGAAATGGTCATGGGGCTGGACGTGGAATACGCAGGCGATGACGCGCAAGAAATTTGGGTGTTGGAAACCGAATTTTTCCATGACGACGGCACGACCCTCAATGAAAAAGAGGGCAAAGAGCCGGTGGCATCGCCCGTGCATTACCCCGAATGGGATTACCAAACCCAACTGGAACGCCCCAACTGGGTAACAGTGCTGGAGAAACGCCCCAAGCGCGGTGATACCGACCTAATTGACCAGGCAGTGGAAAAAAACAAGCCGATTATCCAGCGTCTGAAACGCCTGATCGAAGCCGCGCAACCGCAAGGTGTGATCCGCCAGCGCAATCTGGAGGATGGTGACACCATCGACTTGAATGCTGCGGTGCAAGCGATGATCGACATCCGCCTGGGGCGACAACCCAACCCACGCATCAATATCCGTACCCGTTTGCAAATCCGTGATCTTTCGGTGCTACTGCTGATTGATTTGTCAGAATCGACCAATGATCAGGCACGTGGCGCGACGGAAGGAGTAAAAGTCATCGACCTGGCCCGTGAAGCCGCTGCCCTGCTGGCGGAAGCCCTGCACAGGATCGGCGACCCATTTGCCATTCATGGTTTCGACTCCAACGGGCGACATGATGTGGAGTATTACCGCTTCAAGGACTTCGATGCACCCTACAACGACACGGTAAAGGGGCGACTGGCGGCAATGGGCGGAAAACTTTCCACCCGTATGGGCGCGGCCTTACGCCATGCAGCCAACCTGTTGTCACAGCGCCCTAGCCAGAAAAAGCTGATCCTGTTGTTGACCGACGGCGAACCGGCTGACAATGACGTGCGCGACCCGCAATACCTGCGCCATGACACCAAACGCGCGGTGGAAGAGTTGGCACGCAACGGTATCCGCACCTTTTGCATGACGCTAGACCCGCAAGCCGACCAGTATGTGGAACGCATTTTCGGCGCAAAACATTATCTGGTGCTGGATAACATCACCCGCTTGCCGGAGAAATTGCCTGCCTTGTATCTGGGGCTCACCCATTGACAGACCGCCACCAGCATCAGTACGGCAGATGCAGGTAAATTTCTTCCTCGCCCTCCATCATGTGAATCGCCTCATCCAGTGGTAGCTGTTGGGGGTTTTCCGGGCTGCTGGCCTTGATCTTTTCAAACAGCGCATCCTGTTCCAACAGGTAGCGCTCCCCACTTGCCAATTGCACATAAGCTGCCCAGGGAATGAACTTGGTCAGGACAAACGTCTGCTCCGGTGAGGGCGAAATGTCGACATGTAGCCCCGCGATATACACGAGGTTGCGTCCACGATAGGCTTTGTCCTGTGAAATGCTGCGGTAAGCACGGTCAAATTCTGCCTGGGTATTGGCTTGCGCGGCGGTCAACATCGGCTCAGCGGAAGTAACAATCCACGGCATTGCGCCAATCAGGTTTTGTTCGAGCTGGCGACTACCATCCACGTCTTCGCGCAAGCTGGTGTGAAACGTGAAATATTCCGGTAACAGTGCATCCCCAATGGGTTGACGATCTCCTGCCTTGAAAAACCAGCTCATGTGTTGGCAGAAGGTTGGCGTTGCCATGAATGTGCGTGACGTGCTCTGAATCGACAGCGGAATCATTTCACCATCAAGGTTGTGTTCCACAATTTTCGCCAGATGCAACACCAGGCTGCGTTCGCGGCTGCGTGATAGGTACTGGTTATCCAGCGTCACCCGGCAATGGTCTGAGCGCATGTCGATGGTGATATTGCGGCAGGCAAATTCGTATTCACGCAAATACCAATCAATCGTGGCGTGGATTTTGCCGCAATTGCTCGAACAGCGGTGGTTGACGGACTGAATGCGCCGGTATGTACCAAAGGTATAGGCTTCAGGGTCATAACCGACGTGGCTAGCGTGCACAATCACCAAGTCTTTACCGTGATGCGCGTGCGGGCCATGACGGTCACACGCCATAATGCCGCCGACCTGCCCATGATTAAAGGGGAAAGTACCGAAATGCTTTGCCAGCAAAATGATGGGGTAGCCTTGGCTTTCGTCCGAACAAAATGCACGTGAAGGCATGATTTTGCCCGGTTCAAAGCCTAACTCAAGACACCAGTTATACAGACGCGGGACGAAACTGCTGTAACGGAACCAGTAGTCTTCCATGCGAAAATGACCGAGGCTGGCTTGCACATGCTGATGGACGTTGTACATGACGAGTTTCCAATAATAACCAGAATAATAAAGTGTCGACATTATCAAAAATAAGCCGTCAGACAAGGGGTAATGCCCAGCCCTGACTTTTGGTTTATCCTACACATTAGGTATTATTTATCCTACCCATCACGGGTCAATCATTGTATTATCGCCCGCTAATATTCCTCCTGACCTAAAGCGTGGACTGCATGGATCCGCTCATCCTTTTGTTGCTATTGCCTGCTGTAGGGGCAGGGATTGTGGCTTTGTTGCCCGATCAACGCCCACACTTGATCCGTCATACGGCGATTGGTGTCGCAGTCGTGACCCTGCTGTATGCCTTCAGTCTGCTTGCCAGTTTTTCATTTGATAATCCGCAAATACAGCTTTATACCCACCAAGTTTGGAATGAACGGCTGGGTACGTCATTTGCGGTAGGGGTCGACGGTCTTTCGTTTCCATTGATTTTGCTGACCACGGTGCTGGTGCTGATGGCGTTATTGGCCTCGCACATGATCAACCACCATGTCAAAGGCTATTACCTGTTGATGTTGCTGTTGGAAGCCGCCACGATGGGGGTATTCATGGCGCAGGATTGGGGCTTGTTCTACGTCTTTTGGGAACTGGTGCTGATTCCGCTGTTTTTCCTGATTGATCGTTGGGGTGGAAAAAATCGTCAGACGGCTGCCTTGAATTTTGTGTTGTATACGATGGGTGGCTCGGTCTTTATGTTGCTGGCGTTGTTGGTGCTGTTTGATGCCACGCCAGCACACAGTTTCAGCTTTGCAGCAATGGCAGAGGGTGCAAAGCAATTATCCGCCAATGAACAAGTGCTAATTTTCCTCGGATTATTGATCGGTTTTGGGGTGAAAATGCCCATTTTCCCCTTGCACGGCTGGCTACCGTTGGCGCACGTGGAAGCCCCTAGTCCGGTGAGTATTTTGCTATCGGGCATTTTGCTGAAAATGGGTTCGTATGGATTATTGCGGGCGGTGGGCATTCTGCCGGACGCAGCCACTTTTATGCAAACGACTCTGTTTGTGATTGGGGCAATCGGTTTGTTGTATGGCGGCTTGTTGGCTTGGCGGCAAAGCGACATGAAAAAAATGATTGCCTATTCGTCGGTCAGCCACATGGGAGTGGTGATGATCGGCATTGCCAGCCTGAATGTTCATGGCATTACCGGCGCAGTTTACCAAATGGTGGCGCATGGCTTGGCGGCTGGGGCAATGTTCATGCTGATTGGTTTGCTGTATGAGCGCACCCACACCCGCGATATTAACGATTATGGCTCATTGATTAAGATTACGCCGCGCTTTGCCTTCCTGATTATCATGGCATTTGTTGGCGGGGTCGGGTTGCCGAGTACTGCCGGGTTTGTGGCTGAATTGCATGTGCTGATTGGCGGTTTCCAGACGTGGGGTTGGGCAATTGTGCTGTTGTCGCTGGGGGTGTTGATTACGGCGGCTTACAGCATTCGTACGGTGAAACACCTGTATACCGGTCCGGTGCGGCTGGATATGCAACAGGTGGAAGACCTGCGCCCCTTGGAAATGGTGGCTGCGGGCAGCCTGATTGTCGGCACAGTTTTGCTGGGCTTGTACCCTGCACCGTTGCTGGCAATGATGCAGGTATCGGTGCAATACTTTGTGACAGCGGGAGCATTGATGCCGTGAGTGTTGCCGGAAACTCACCTCAGCATTCCCACGACTTCCACCACCTGCTGGAGCATCTGGAACACATTTTGCCGAGTCAGGCACCGCTGCGCGACTTTGTACACCACAATACCTTGCACGGTTTACAACACCTGCCCTTCCCACAAGCCCTTGACACTGCACATGAAATAACGGGCGCTTACGGTTATTGGCCAACGGAAAAATTCCGTGAGCAATTCCGGTGTGGGCGCATTGACGCCAGCGATTTGCAGGCGGTGCTGGCGGCGGATGCGAGCCTTGCCAGTGAAGCGCTGGTCTTCACCCACAGCATCGGCGAGGTGTGCCAAGGCGATATTTACCGAACTGCTTTGGCTTGCCCCATCAAACCCATTGCCCCCAGCCAGTTTGTGTGGGAGGTGGAAGAAAACAAGGTTCTGGAGCGCGATGGCGAACGTTGGGCAGCGTGTTTGGCAGCATTACAACTCGATCATCACGTATTGCACTCTGAAGACTTGCTAAACTTTACCCCGCAACGCGCAGCGCGGTTGTTTGCCGCACAACTTGAAGATCAGGCGGAAGACATCGGCGCACAGGTGACGCACGAGGCGCATGAGGTGTTGTTGCAACTTATCCTGCACGTGGGTGAAAACATCACGTTACGCGGTTTGTTACAGGCGGTGACAGGTGAAGACATCCTGCACGATATGCGTCCATTGCTGGTGCGGCAAGTTGCTGCTTGGCTGGATCAAGGCATGTCAGCATGGCATAACGGCACGGTGGGCAATGGTTTTTTCACGGCGTGGCGCACTGCCAGCCACCACGATTTATTACCGGCGCTGGACGATTTACCCGACTGGCAGGAACACCTGGATTCCCTGCCCGACAATGCCACTGATGCAATTGTCGCGGAATTGCAGCGCATCGGCATTCCGCAAGAGTACTGGGATGGCTATCTGGAACGCTTGGCACTGGAGCTACCCGGTTGGTCAGGGATGTTCCTGTGGCGGCATTTTCACCCCGATTATGTCAAAACAGCGGCTAACCACGCCGATATGCTCGATTACCTTGCGGTGCGTTTGAGCATGGAACACCTGTTTGCGCGGCGTTTGTGCCGCCGTATCTGGTTGATGGAAGCCAGTCTGGACGATATTCGCGGGCGTTTCCGCCGCCACCCGGCAGAGTTTCTGGTGCGCTATTACACCTTTAACCGCCCGTTGCCGGAATACCTGCTCACCCCGGCACAGCAACTGATGTACCACCGTCGCCCCAAGGTGTACGACGAACAACCTTGGGAATTGCTGGCACACCAAATCTGGACATGGGCGCAGGTTAGTGCGGGAAGTGACGGGTTCTCCGCTTACAATCACGGCTGGCGTTTGTTCCGCCTGATGCAGCAGTTGCAGGTGGATGCAAGCAGTATCCGCAGCCTCACCCCCACGCAAATCCAGACGATTTTCACCTGTCTGGAAACGCTGGATGACGAACACAGCGGTTTCTTGTGGTTGCAGGCGTATGAACGCCATTACCGCGAACAAATTTTCAATGCACTGCTCAACAACCACGGGCGCGGCATGTGGGAACAGCGTGAGCAACGTCCACAAGCGCAGGTAGTGTTTTGCATGGATGAGCGCGAGGAAGGGATCCGTCGCCATCTGGAAGAACTGAACCCGCAGATTGAAACCCTTGGCGCGGCGGCATTTTTCAACCTGCCAATGAACTGGCAAGGGCTGGACGACAACAGCGTCACCAAACTCTGCCCTGTGCCAGTCACGCCCGTGCACTTGGTGCGGGAAATCCCCGCCGATGAAGCTGCCGCGTTACACCATGCTCACGCACAACGTACCCATTGGCGTAAACGGCTGTTTGCCGGTGTGAATCACATCACCCGCCACCACCTCTTACTCGGAACGCTCAGCCAACTGCTCCTCGCGCCGTTTTCGCTGGCGGTATTGCTGGGTAAATCGTACCTGCCATTGGGATTTGGGCAATGGGTAAAAAAACTGAGCCGCAAGGTGGATATGCCGATTCCAACCAAGTTGGAATTTATTGCCCTGCAAGCGGATGCCGAACGCTCCAGCCAGCACAATCAGATGGGCTTTACTGATGCGGAACAGGCAGAAAAAGTCGGTGGTTTCCTGCGCACTGTGGGCTTGACGGATGGTTTCGCGCCACTGGTGGTGATCATGGGGCATGGCTCAACCAGCCAGAATAATCCCCATGCTGCCGCTTACGAATGCGGGGCGTGCAGCGGTCGCCATAGCGGTCCGAATGCACGGGTCTTCGCGGCAATGGCAAACCGCCCGGAAATCCGTGAGCTGTTGGCTCAGCAAGGCATCTGCATTCCGGTGGACACATGGTTTGTGGGGGCAGAACACGACACCTGCGACGAACAGATTCCTTGGTATGACACCGATAAAGTGCCAACTGCTTTACGGGAGCGGCTCTCCCGTTTGCAAGCAACACTGGTTGAAGCCGCTCGCCATTCTGCGCACGAACGTTGTCGCAAACTGGCATCTGCCCCGCGCAAACCCACCTTGGAACAGGCTTCTCGGCACATTGCCGCGCGGGCATTCGATTACAGCCAAGCCCGCCCGGAACTGGGTCATGCGACCAATGCCAGTGCCTTGATTGGGCGGCGCTCCGTAACCCGTGGCAGTTTCCTCGACCGGCGTTGCTTCCTGATTTCCTATGACTGCACCCGCGACCCTGACGGCAGGATTTTGGAAAATATCCTGCTGAATGCGGGGCCAGTGGGCGCGGGGATCAACCTCGAATACTACTTTTCCACCATCAATAACGCGCATTACGGCGCAGGCACAAAAGTGACCCATAACCTCACCGGCTTATTCGGGGTCATGGAAGGCGTGTTCAGCGATTTGCGCACCGGTTTGCCACAACAGATGATCGAAATCCACGAACCCATGCGCCTGCTGGTGGTCGTGGAAGCGAAAACGGCGGTGGTTGGCGAGATTTATGCGCGGCAACCGCCCTTGCAGGAGTTGATCGGGGGCGGCTGGTTGCAGGTAGCGGTGAAAGACCCGGATGCGGCAAGCATTGATTTGTTCGTGCCGGGGACGGGGTTTGTGCGTTGGGCAGAAGCTGGGAGTGAATTACCAGTGGTGAATAAATCTGCGGAATGGTACAGCGGGGATTATGGGCATTTGTCGCCTGCGTTGGTGACGGCTAACGCCGTTTCCCCTCACCCCCTAGCCCCCTCTCCCTCAAGGGGCGAGGGGGAACAAGAAGGGAGAGTGCACATTGTTTAATCGTAAGCTTTATTTGGAGTCTGTTTTAAGTCAGTTGAGTGGTAAAGCTGGAGAGGATGCTTATGTCTCTACACTAGCGGATGTGGTGCAATTGGGCAGAGGACATAAGAAAGCTAAAGATAACAATCAGGATGTAAAACCACGTAGGGAATCAGTTGAGGTATTGACTGGTTTACGAGCAAATGCAGACAAGCATGTGTTGTTATTGGGTAAACCCGGTTCGGGAAAATCTACAGCTCTCAAACGCTTATTACGAGAAGATGCAGAAAAATGCTTACTAAATCCTGATTTAAAAATCCCGGTTTTACTGGAATTGCGACGGCTAAGTGCAAATACTTCGATTGAATCATTGTTAGCAAAAGCTCTTAGCGTGCGAGATTACCGAGTTAAGCCTGAAGATATTGCTGATTTACTAGATAAATACCCTTTCTTACTCTTGCTTGATGGTTTGAATGAGCTGCCATCCGGTTCTGGATTATATGACTGGAGGAGAGACTTTTCCGCCGTTTCCATGATATTTACTAGTCGGAAATTAGGAGCAGAATCTTATTTGGGTATAGATACACGTCTTTCCATGCTGCCACTAACAGAAGAGCAAACAAAAGACTTTATCAAAAACCGACTCGGTAATGATTTAGCATTCGGGATGCTACAATCCCTACATGGTCGAGTCAAAGAGCTTACTGATACACCATTATTGTTGGATATGTTATGTGACACATACTCAACATCAGAAAATGTAGCTCAAAATCAAGGGGAGTTATTTCGCCAGTTTACTCATGATCAGTATGAAAAACACAAGCCTAAAGACACGCTAACTCCGCGTCATAATGAGTTCTTTGATTTCCGTGATGAGGTATTGCAAGAAATTGCGTTCTATATGATGAATGCTGGCGGTGATGGAAAAGGCATTTGGTTACAGGTGAAACGTACTGATATAGAAAAGAGATTGGAAAAATATTTTAGAGACAAAGGTTTATCTGATGCGCCTAGCAAGGTAAAGCAATGGTTAGATGATGCACTCAATTTTTATTTGCTGCAACGTTCAGCAGATAAAGATGAAGTTGAATTTACCCATCAATTATTTCAAGAGTATTATGCTGCTGAATATTTGCAAAACAACTTTGATAATTTTACGGATGAAGAGTTTGGATCGCATTATTTAAATTCTCTCAAGTGGACGGAGACTATTAGTTTATTGATCAGTCTATTTCCTGATTGGAGTAGTATTGAAAGGTTGCTTCGTATTGCCCTTAGTATTGATTTAAAGCTTATGGCAACACTCTCAGGCAAGGTAAAAGATCAATATCAAACGATGGCATTTGATTTTTTGTTACATTGTTTTAATGTTGACACGCATCCCGGGACTGTTTTTTTACTTGGAAAAAATGCCACCACTCTTGCTGTTGGCAAGTTAACTGATTTGTTAAATAATCGTAATGTAAAAGTAAGAATTGCTGCAACTAACAGTTTGGTTGATATTTCCGATCCAAGTACGCTATCTTTTTTAATCCACTCATTAAAAGATGAAAGTCCAGAAGTTCGAGAGCTTGCGGTACTTGCAGTCGGCAACATTGGTGGTGATGATATATATCATTCGTTAATTGAGCTTATACATGATGATTTCCCGACTGTTCGTTCTTCAATAGCTTTAGCTCTAGGAATGCTAGATAACACTGATGTTTCAGATATTTTAATATCACTACTAAAAGATAAAAGTTCTGAGGTTAGAGAAAGTGCAGCAATTTCTTTAGGACACCTTCGATGTAAAAAGGCTGTTAAGCCCTTATTAGAGTTGTTGCATGGTGACGAGTTATCATCTATCGAATCATATCTGTCAGCACTAAAAGATATAGGTGATATTTCCATCCTGCAATCAATAATAGATTTCCTGCATGAACAAGGCAATGATGAGTTAACAGACTCTTGGCTTGAGTTACTTAAGGGGTTTGCTGATTCTTATTTGGAAGATATAAATAACTTAATTGAAATCTTTCAAAGCAAAGATCAGGATGTGCCAAACGGATTGGCAAATTTAATATCTAAGACAAAAGATTATCGGGCTGTCAATTTTTGCTTGTTGCTATCAAGTCACGAGAACACCAAAGTACGCTTCTGGTCAGTATACATTTTAAGTCAACTAGCAGATAAAAGATCAACAGAGACTCTTGTTGGCTTATTAAAAAATGAGGATTCAGAAATTCGTTTTTGGGCTGCATATGGACTAGGGGAAATTGGGGATTTGGCTGCATTAAAAAGCCTAGATGTGATTTCTAACGACAAAAATCTAGATGTCTATCAATCATATTTATTTGCCGCAGCGAAGTTAAAAAAACCTTTTATTGAAAGCAACATAATTGATGCTATTGTAAGCACAAAAAAGTCAGATGATCGTGCTCAATTGATTGACCTGCTAGGGGAATTGGGAACTGATGAAGCCATTGATTTTCTAGTCAAGCTAATTCATGGTAAATCATTAGCTGACCGTATATATGCAATGCACTCTTTAGCACAAGTAAAAAAATCAAATGTAGCTGGTCTTTTAATTGACACCCTAAAATATAAAAATATTGAAATTCAAGTTACTGCAATCAACTCATTATCAAATTTTAGAGGGTCAACAGTTACAAAAGCATTAATCGAAAAACTAAATAGTAAGAGCATAGAAGTTAGAGAAGCTTCCGTCCATGCACTATGGGAGATTCAAGATATTGATTCGATGAGTGCATTAATTGAAGCTTTAAATGATGCCAGTGATGAAGTACGAAATATAGCTATAAATGCATTAGGGGAGCTTAAACATCCTCTTGCTATTAGTGCTTTAATCAAAGAGCTTGCTCGCGAAAATAAGAGAGCAAAAGATGATTTAATTTATACCCTCGGTGCTACTAAAGAAATTGATGCTATCATTTCTCTGATTAAGTATTTTTCGGATGCTGATATAAACACTAAGGAAATCATATTGGAAGCACTTGGTGATATTGAAATTCCATGTGTGATTGATTTCATGATTTGCTCATTAAATGATTGCAATTCCAAAATATATAATACTGCGGCATTACACTTATCCACAATGACTTCTGAATATGCGTTTAAATCTTCTATTGAGGCATTAAGCACTGCCGACGAGGAAGTGGTTAAGCAAATTTTGTTTGGTTTTTCTAAGAAAATTAATTTAAAGCAGCTTGATGAAATTGGTAATAAATTACCTTTCAGGTTAAGCTATTTTGAATGTGCTGAAGAAACGCAGGGGCGTTGCGGCTATTATTCTTACGAATGGTTTGAAAAATATAAAGTCATTTCCAGGTACACACCAATCAAAGAGGTTAACATGTCAGGAGCCACTATTAACTTTAATGCTCCAATCAATCAGTATGGGAATGGCACTCTTACTGGTAATGTCACGAACAATCATTATGGAGACAAACCCCAAGCAGAGCATCACCCCTTGATTCTAACCGAAGGCAAAACAGACTGGAAACACCTTGAATTTGCTTTAAAAAAACTACAAGCACAAGGAAAATTTTCATCATTAAAAATTGAATTCAGCAAAACTGAAGAGCATATGGGATATGCACAAATGCTTCAACATTGCCAAGCATTATCTAAATCACCTCAAAATCGCCTACATATATGTATATTTGATAGAGATGAAGAAAAGGTTAATTCTGAATTCAAAGTAAAGAACAATAGTGACAAAGCATTCGCCTACTATGGGAACAATGTATTTATCACAAGAATCCCTCAACTCATTGATGTGGAAGATAAAATTTCCATTGAAAACTACTATTCAAATCATGATTTAGAACGTACAGACTCACAAGGAAGGAGACTTCCCCGCGCTGGTTTCAAAGTAATAAACAATCAAACACCAGAAGATTTAAGTAAAAATGACTTTGCTGACAATATAAGGAAAGAAACACATGAATTTAAAGATGTTGATGTAAGTAATTTCGCCAAAATCTTTGAACTCATCGAAACCATCATCGCGGAGGCAAAAAAACCAAGATGAAGCACACACTCCGTGATGGCAAAAATACTCTTATCCCCCCTCGCCCCTTGAGGGAGAGGGGGCTAGGGGGTGAGGGGAAGCCGCAAGAGCGGCTAACCATCAGCGTAGACCTCCACCAAAGGATGATTGAGTGCGCCCGCGATTTCCGTAAAATCCCCACCCCAAGCGAAGCCCTTTTGTGGCAAGTTCTACGCAACCGCCAAATAGCCGGTTACAAATTCCGCCGCCAACAACCCATTGGAGCTTTTGTCGTGGACTTCTTCTGTGCCGAACACAATCTAATCGTCGAAGTCGACGGCGCAATCCACGCAACCCAAGAAGCCCACGACCAAGAACGCCAGCACCTGCTCGAATGCTGCGGCTACCAATTCCTGCGCTTCCCCGCCTCCCAAGTAGAACAAAACCTAAACACCATCATCACCACCATCCAAACCCACATCTTATCCCCCTCTCCCCTTGAGGGAGAGGGGCTAGGGGTGAGGGGTAAAGCGCAGCTTGAGGGAGAGGGGC
>ERZ761609.67-NODE-67-length-159500-cov-23.329581_pt1 | contig 159500 bp, 132 predicted proteins | sample MGYA00511163_ERZ761609 | MGnify/ENA primary metagenome ERZ761609 (study PRJEB28899, sample SAMN02445070) | bioreactor sludge metagenome | biome: EBPR sludge | place: Australia: Brisbane, Thorneside Wastewater Treatment Plant | collected 2011-12-16 ... | reverse complement strand
ATATTGGTAAAAGTGTGGTGCAAAACATTGTGTTGCACTTTCCAGTTAAAAGCATTGCCGCCAACAAGGTTCAAGGAATATCCAATTAAATCATTGAGCCATGGTTTTTTTGAATAGGCTCCATGGTTGGCATCATGCATTACTGACATTCCAATTCCTGCAAGTCCTATACCCATAACAGCATTGAGTAAATAAAAACCTAATGTGTTATAATAATTGCTGCTTATGATTAATGCATAGGGGATAAAGTATAGCGCAAACATGACAACGGTTTTGAATACCATTGATGAATTTGCGTTGCGGCTTATATTTCTTGATTTAAAATATTCGTTTACTCTTTGGTTGAGGGTAGTGAAAAAATCATGTTGTTTCGAAACGAACTTGACGGTTTGGCTCATGTGTTCTTCTTAGGGTTTTGGAATTTGTGCTTCACAAAAAAAACAGTAACTATATGAGGCACAACAATTTGTAATTTGCAAAGATACACATTACAAGGCCTAAAAACGCACGTTAGGTCTATGAACTTTTGCCTAAATCAATCTGGAATGAAACTATTTACACCAATGGTTACTCCAGTTCAGCCAAAATGGTTCTTCCTCCTTTGGTGATGTCGCCCACTTTTACTACGATTTTGGTGTCTATAGGCAGGAATACATCTACTCTGGATCCGAATTTGATGAAACCAAACTCCTCACCTTGCTCCAATTGTTGGCCTTCAGTGACATAGCATTTTATTCTTCTGGCTACAGCACCTGCAATTTGCCTAAATAGCACCTCTGTGCCGTTTTTCATTTTGGCCACCACCGTTGTTCTTTCGTTTTCAGTACTCGATTTAGGGTGCCAGGCCACTAAATACTTGCCAGGATGGTATTTATAGTAACTAATGACTCCTTCTACCGGCATGCGATTTACATGAACGTTGACAGGCGACATAAAGATGGAGATTTGTTTTCTGCGCCCTTTGAGGTATTCAGTTTCTTCGGTCTCTTCAATCACCACGACTTTCCCATCTGCGGGAGCCAACACGTGCTTGTCATTTTTTAAAATTTGAAAAATAGGGTTGCGAAAAAACTGTAACACCAGCAAAAAGAGAATCGCGCTCCCTATCAGGATCAAAAGCCGAGCTGTATAGTAATGAGATAAATAATTTGAGGCAGCGATGTTGACTATTCCCAAAAAAACTAATAGAAAAAAAAGTAACGTACGTCCTTCTTTATGAATCGTCATGATAATTGTGCCGCAGTTTTTTGATTGATCAATTTAAGCTATTCTCACACCAAAGAAAATAGCGTAATGGCCAATAGGTTCAGACTTAAAATCCTCCGCGATATTTATAGGTCTTGGCCACTTTATCAATGGCTACCATATAGGCTGCAATTCGCAAAGGCACTTTATATTCTTGTGCAATTTTAAAGACATGATCGAAGGCATCTTTCATGATCCGATCGGATCTTCTGCTGACACGTTCAGCAGTCCATTTGTAGCCCAATCGGTTTTGAACCCATTCAAAGTAAGAAACTGTAACACCTCCAGCGTTGGCCAGGATGTCAGGAGCTACTGTGATTCCCTTTGAATTTATAATACTATCTGCTTTGGAGGAAGTTGGGCCGTTGGCACCTTCTACAATCAATTTCGCCTGAATTTTGTCTGCGTTTCTGCTGGTAATGACATCTTCTGTGGCTGCAGGTACAAGCAGATCCACCGGTAGGGTAAGAATTTCTTCACCAGGGATCGCCTCAGCCCCCTTGAACCCTTGTAATGAGCCTTTATTTTCGTCTCTGTATTTTACTGCATCTTCAATATCAACTCCATTTTCATTGTAATAAGCACCATACAAATCGCTGATCGCAACCACCTTTAAGCCACGTTCTGCCAATAATCTGGCAGCCCAAGAGCCAACATTACCAAAGCCCTGAACTGCGCAGGTAGCGTTGTAAGGATTGATCTTCAATTTTTGCATGGCCGACATTGCAGTCACCATTACCCCGCGGCCAGTGGCCTCTGTTCTTCCCAAAGATCCACCTAGCACGATAGGTTTGCCAGTTACAACAGCATTTACAGTCATTCCCTGTGTACGAGAATACTCGTCCATTAACCAGGCCATTTCTCTGGGGCCGGTACCCATGTCAGGAGCCGGTATATCTTTATCCGGACCGAAAATATCGATCATAGAAAGCGTGTAGGATCTCATTAGACGCTCAATCTCACCCGCTGACATTTCTCTGGGGTTACAACAAACACCTCCTTTGGCTCCTCCGTAAGGGATATCAACTACGGCACATTTCCATGTCATCCAGGCAGCCAAAGCTTTTACCTCATCAAGATTCACGTGTGGATCAAAACGAATACCGCCCTTGGATGGTCCTAATATGGTGGAGTGAATTACCCTATAACCCTCAAAGACTTTAATGCGTCCATCATCCATAGTGATAGGCAGTGAAACAATCGCCTGACGCGCTGGAGATTTGAGTACATTATACACTTCTTCATCCAATCCCAGGATTTGTGATGCGGTTTGAAAGCGGGACATCATCGCTTCAAATGGGTTCTCTTTGTCTAAAAGCGGGGCAGGTTCAATATATGCCATGTGAATTCGTTTTTGTTCTTTGTTTCGAGTCTTAAAACGGATGCAAAGATATAGAAATAAATACATGCAATAATTGAAAAAGCATCAAATGATTCTGACGCTTTGAGCTAACAAAAGTGGGTAAAAATGCCACAGGGAATTACCCTAAATAGAGTGTTTCACGAGCTGTTTGTACGTTCTGATCCAAATCAGAAGATCTCTAAAAAGGCCACAATAAAGGGAGCGGAAATCAATAGCCCATCGAACCGATCCAGAAAGCCACCATGTCCCGGTAAGCTGGCTCCAGAATCTTTAATTTCTATGCTTCGTTTGAGGAGAGATTCTATAAGATCACCATAAATGCCACCAATGATAATAATGATACAGATAATGATCCATTGCCATTGCTCAAGCGACTGAAAATAATGCGCAATGCTAAGTGTGAAAATGACCGCCAATAAGGCTCCACCAAGAGCACCTTCCCAGGACTTCTTTGGTGAGATACGTTCAAATAATTTTCGTTTTCCAAATAGGGTTCCTGCAAAATAGGCACCGGTATCACTTGCCCATAAGATGAAAAGACAGCCAAAAATAATTTCATAATTATAATATCCGTTTTCATAGGCGGCAATATTGAGCAAGGCAAACGGCATGGCAACATAGAATAAGCCAAGAATCATATAGGCGATATTCGTAAACGGTTTTCTCTCAAATTTTTTATACAGCTTAATCATGTACACAAACGACACGATAGGAAATATCAGGAAGTAATAGCGATAAGAAATGTCCCCCTTTTCAATAAAAAAGGACAAAGAAAAAATAAGCATCCCGCACAACGTTCCAAAAGTTTTTTGAGGCACCATCCCATCCAACCCCGACAAGTCGTAAAATTCAATGAGTGTACAAAGGCAGAGTATAAAAAATACTGCGTAGTAGGTCCATTCACTGAACACAACACCAAAGATGATGACGGCTGCACCCAAAAAGGCAGTAATGAGCCGCTGTGTAAGGTTGTTATACTTTTTTAAGGCTGAGGTCACGAAACGAAGCTGTTATTTTCTCTGTGGAATTTTTTTAAGTACAAAAGCAGCCCAAATGTGATAATGGTAAAAAGGCCCACAATAAGGGGTGATGCTGATTTTCCAGACTCAAGATCAATAGAAATGATTTCCAATTGGTATAAATACACCATCAAAATTGAGAAACCATTATTTACAAAATGAGCTAGCATTGGAATTATGATATTACCTGACCAATAATACAGGTATCCGAACATTACACCAAGCAACATCCTTGGAACAAACCCAAAAAACTGAAGGTGTATAGCACTAAATAGGATGGCAGAAATCCAGATGGCGGCATGGATGTTTCCTGTCGCTCTTTGCAATTCAGGCTGCAACATTCCTCTGAACACTAACTCCTCTCCAATCCCGGGCAAAACAGCAATGACAAAAAACGCCAGGGCAAAGTGCCCGAAAGTATCGAACTGAGTAAGGTACGTAGTGAGCTCAGCCGCAATGTCTTCCTTCTCCCGAGCCCAGGATTCAAAGCCTTTGAGAAAATCAGGCATGGATAAATTAGAATTCCATTCAATAAAGAAACTGTTAGGAATCATGAATAGCACCACAACCAATATGGTGGCGAAAACACTTTGTGCGTATACCGTTTTGTTTTGGAAAAGGATGAATGGATTTTTCTTTTCAAATCCTTTAATATAAAGTGCGGGTATCAATATTAATCCAAAAAAAGTAGCGCTTCCCTGCATGATAAAAAAAGGAATCTTTAATTCCGGGTAAGCGGTGGGGTTGGATAGTTTTGATTGAAAGCTTAAAAGGCCACCTTCAATGAAAGGCATGGAAAGAATAAAACCTATAATGGGGCCTATGACTACAAACCCAAGCATTGAAACGATAAAAATGAGAATTACTGAAATCCATGCTGGTCGTTGTTGCTCAAATAGTTCACTGCTCATATCAAATCAAAAGTCTTAAAAATCAGCTAAATTTGCCCCGCCTATAGGTATGTAGGCACGAATATGGCGAAAATTGGCAACATAGCGTTAGGTGACTTTCCACTTCTGCTCGCACCAATGGAGGATGTGAGTGACCCTCCGTTTCGTGCTGTGTGTAAGCAGGGAGGTGCTGACCTCATGTACACTGAGTTTATCTCATCTGAAGGATTGATTCGCGATGCGGCCAAAAGCAGAAAGAAACTGGATATTTTCGAATACGAACGGCCCATTGGCATTCAACTCTTTGGTGGTGATGTGGGTAACATGGTTCAATCAGCCGAAATAGCTACTGCCGCCAATCCTGACCTTATTGATATCAACTATGGATGCCCTGTAAAGGCGGTCGCATGCAGAGGTGCAGGTGCGGCCTTGCTACAGGATATTCCCAAGATGGTAAAAATGACTGAAGAGATAGTGAAGTGTACCCATCTGCCCGTGACAGTAAAAACAAGGCTGGGTTGGGATGATAAAACCAAAAACATAATTGAAGTAGCCGAGCGATTACAAGACATAGGCATTAAGGCTTTAAGTATACATGGTCGCACGCGTGTTCAAATGTATAAGGGCGAAGCGGACTGGACTTTAATAGGTGAAGTAAAAAATAATCCAAGAATGACCATTCCCATCTTTGGCAACGGAGATATTGATTCCCCTGAAAAGGCCTTAGAGTACAAGAACAGATATGGTGTCGATGGCATCATGATTGGGCGTGCATCTATTGGCAATCCCTGGGTATTCTCTCAGATAAAACATTTTGTTAACACAGGAGTGCATCTTGCGTTACCAAATATTGAAGAACGAGTGGCAGTCGTAAAGAGACATCTTGACTTTTCTATTCGATGGAAAGGTGATCGACTTGGGATTTTGGAAATGAGGCGTCACTACTCCAATTACTTCAGGGGGACACCCAACTTTAAGCCCATTCGCGCAAAGCTGGTAGAGTCACTTTCTTTGGATGAAATCTATTCCATTCTGGATGACGTAGCGGTGACATATGCACAGGAACTGGCTGTCGCTTAATGTTTAAAGCGAGTTTCCGTGTTTGAATTCGCTGAGGTATTTCCAATATTTGCGTGCCTTTAGCAAATCATGACAGAACAAAAAGACCTTAGCTCAATTATTCTACTCTGCATATTAGCACTCATTTGGGGCACCTCATTTATTTTGATAAAGAAAGGTTTGGTGGTGTTTTCTGGAGGCGAAGTTGGCGCATTGAGAGTAGCGTTCGCATCCATTTTTGTGTTGCCTATCGCACTCACAAAACTTAAAGGACTTACCTCCTCTGATTATGGAAAGCTATTTCTATCTGGGATGATTGGTATTTTTATTCCTTCATTTCTATTTTCATTTGCTCAAACAAAAATTGATAGTTCCATTGCAGGGGTGATGAATAGCCTTACACCTATTTGGACAATGATCATTGGAGCCATATTGTTTTCACAACGATTCAGAGGATTGGCTATAGTGGGTACCATGATTGGGTTTGGAGGAACTGTAATACTCATCATGGCCAATGCAAATAATTCGTTGGGAAGATTTAGTGGTTATGCATTATTTGTTGTAGCAGCTACTTTTTTATATGGATCGAATTTGAACTTGATCAAGTTTAAAATACCACATCTGCGTTCGCTCACAATCACTACCGTCTCCGTCATGTTGCTTGGTCCGTTTGCATTAATTTATCTTTTGGGTTTTACTGAATTTATTCCCAAGCTTTCGTCAGCGGAAGGTGCATGGAAAGCTTTTGGATTCATTGCTATTTTAGGTTTGATGAGTACAGCCGTAGCCACGGTTATATTTAATAAACTGGTTAAAACCAATTCTCCCTTATTTGCCAGTTCGGTAACTTATTTGATACCCATAGTTGCGGTCATGTGGGGTGTGCTTGATGGAGAGCGCCTTTATTTGGGGCACTATATTGGCATGATTGCCATAATTGGAGGTGTGTACCTGGCCAATCGTAAAAAATAAACCTTTTGGTCTTGAGCCGGGGGTCAGGAATTCAGAATCTGGAGGTTATCCCAGGGCCTCTACAGACTTTATTTCGCCAGGCATCATGTTCTTAAAGAGGTTTTCAATACCTGCCTTTAAGGTAATGGTGGAAGAAGGGCAGCCGCTGCAAGAGCCTTGAAGAGTCACGGTAACCACACCATCTACAAATGAATGGAATGTAATGGCTCCGCCATCCTGCTCCACAGCAGGCTTGATGTATTCGTCAAGAATTGACTTTATTTTCTTTACAGTTTCTGAATCAGTCTCCGTTTCTGTAACTTCTGGAGCTTTACTGTCAAGAATGAGCTTTCCTTCTTCCAGAAATTTTTTAATGTGATTTTTAATGGTGTTCTGCACTTCAATCCATTGCACATCCTCATTTTTGGTTACCGTTACAAAATTGCTCATGTAAAAGACCCTGTTTACATATGGGTATTGAAATAACTCAAGAGCAAGGGGTGCCTCTTTTGCACTCTCTGCATTAGGAAAGTCAAAGCTCATTCCATCGGGTATCAAAACCTCGTTCAACACAAACTTGAGAGAATTAGGGTTAGGGTTTGATTCGAGGTAGATGTGTATATTTTTTGGGCTTGCCTGAAGCATATTATTGTCTTTTAAGAGCCAACAAAAGTAGAGAATTTAAGTTCGTTTCGGGTCATATTTTCGAGCCATTTCAAAGATTTGATGGAAGGAGCTAGTCCAGTTGTATTGCTGGATAACAACTTTTCATATATTGGCAGGTTGGTCTAAAATTGACCACGCCAAAACCAATGTCCCTGACAAAAAAAAACCTTGCCGTTATTATTCTCGGCCTTTTTAGCATAGCTACTGTGCTACATCTTGTAAATTACTATGCCGGTCTATCTATTCCGCCCATGGTGCTTGTGGGTGCCAGGTGGGTAACTGTGGCTTTTGCCATTGTCTATGCCTTGAAGAAGGGATCCCTTACCACCTGGATTTTATTGAGTATGATTATAGGGGTGGAGATCGGCCTCAACTATCCCCACTTCGCTCAAAACCTGCAGGTACTGAGTAAAATCTTTCTCAGCCTGGTGAAAACCATAATTGCTCCCATCCTCTTTTCAACTTTAGTGGTGGGGATTGCGGGTCACTCCAACCTGAAGCAGGTGGGAAGAATGGGGTGGAAGTCCATTTTGTATTTTGAGTTTGTAACAACGCTGGCGTTGGTAATTGGGTTAATTGCCATTAACCTGACACAAGCAGGAGCTGGTATAGAATTGCCTCCAGGATTTAATCAGGAGTTACCAGAAGCGAAGGCACAAACCTGGTCAGAAGTGATTTTACATGTGTTCCCTGAGAATTTTGTAAAGTCGGTATACCATGGAGACGTACTTCCTATTGTAGTGTTTAGTGTAATTTTTGGTATTGCGTTGGCCATGCTTCCTGAGAAAAAGAAAAAGCCCATGTTGGATTTCTCAGAGAGTTTAGCGGAAGCCATGTTCAAGTTCACTAACATTATTATGCACTTTGCTCCATTTGGTGTAGGTGCGGCCATTGCCGTTACAGTAGGGCATCTTGGAATTGACATACTCACCTCCTTACTCAAATTATTATTCACTTTGTATGGTTCGCTATTGGCCTTTATGCTTTTGGTATTGTTGCCTATCGCATATTTTTTGAAGATACCTATTCGCAAATTTATAAGAGCAGTATCGGAGCCCGTTTCCATTGCTTTCGCAACCACCAGTTCGGAATCTGCTTTGCCCAAGGCGATGGAGAATATGGAGAAGCTTGGCGTGCCTCGGAAAATTGTTTCTTTTGTATTACCCACAGGTTATACCTTTAACCTGGACGGTACAACTTTATACTTGTCCTTGGCTGCTGTATTTGTAGCGCAGGCAGCGGGAATTCCTCTTACCATTGGCCAGCAATTATTGATGGGCTTAACTTTGATGCTTACCAGTAAAGGTGTAGCAGGTGTGCCCCGCGCCTCATTGGTTATTTTGTTGGGAACGGCTGCCTCTTTTGGATTACCACTTTGGCCAATTATGGCCATCCTGGGTATCGATGAACTGATGGATATGGCAAGAACTTCCGTAAACGTAACAGGGAACTGTTTAGCCACAGTAGTAATTGCCAAGTGGGAAAAAGAATACGTGGAGCCAGAAGGTGAAATTAACTTTGACTAGTGTCCACCTGACTCGTGTCAATTTCTTTTATTTTACCGAGTTCAGATTCGTCTTTGATGGCACCCTCTGAGCTGGCTATTATAGCAGCAACCGTGCTGTCTCCCGTTACGTTAACGGCTGTGCGCAACATGTCAAGAGGGCGGTCAACAGCGAGAATGAGTGCCAAACCAGCGGGATCCAGACCCACGGCCTCAAGAACAATAATTAACATGATAATACCTGCTCCCGGTACTGCAGCTGCACCAATAGAAGCCAGTACGGCTGTCATTAAAATGGTGAGTTGTTGACCCAGCGAAAGGTCAATGCCAAAAGCCTGTGCGATGAAAACCGCTGAAACGCCCTGATGAATACTGGTGCCATCCATGTTGATGGTGGCCCCCAATGGTAAGACAAAACTGGAAACCTCTTCAGAAACACCGAGGTTTTTTTCCACACAATCCATGGTAACAGGTAAGGTAGCAGCACTGGAGCTGGTAGAAAACCCAAGGATCTGAGCCGGTAAGACGGCTTTCATAAAACGTGAGTACTTCACCTTCGTCATCGATTTAAGCAGCAAAGGATAAGCAACAAATACCATTAAGGCCAATCCGAGTACCACATTTAAGCTGTAGACGCTAAGCGCCTGCAACAACTCTAAATCAATAGTTAAACTGGCAAGTAATGCAAAAACGCCAACTGGAGCGTACCGCATAATAATGTCCACGATGGCCAGAATGACATGGTTTGCCCCATCAAAAAAGTTTTTAACAGGAGCCACTTTTTCCTTGGGAGAGAGAATCATGGCCACCCCAAACAGAATGGCAAAGAAAATCACCTGAAGCATGTTGGTGTTATCAGAAAAGGAGTTGAACAAATTGTCGGGGACAATATCAACTAGTATTTGCAGGGGGCCAGAGTCTTTGGTGCTATGTGCGGTGATAATGCTGGTGTCCAGGTCGGCAGCAAAGGATTCCCTTAGTTGATCCCTTCTTTCTGTTGAAAGATAATGACCGGGGTTAATGATGTTGACAAGGGTAAGGCCGATAGTAACTGCGATTACAGTAGTGCCGATGTACAAGCCAATGGTTTTGCCGCCCATTCTTGAAAGTTTACTAACATCAGACAAATTAGAGACCCCATCAATTAACGAGACTATAATAAGAGGGACTGCAATCAGCTTTAAACAATTAATAAAGATAGTTCCAAATGGTTTTATCCAATCATGTGTGAATTCAACAATTCCAAGTGGCCCCGCAGCTATTCCCCATACCAATCCAATGCCCATTCCAATGAGAATCTTTGCATACAACGGCATCTTCTTTTTCATAACAACATACTTAGGTTAACACAGTAGTTTAAAAATAAGCCTATTGATAAACAATATCGACTTTTATCAAGATTTCCTGAGGTCGGAAGGTACAATTTTTATGGAAGGCTTATGTCTGATGATGCTTCTTCATGTGCTGCACAGAAGCCTTGATAAGCTTTTTGAGGACAGATTTGTCAACATCTTCCCAATTTAGATATGTATAAGCAAGATTTTCCAATCCTGAATTTTCCATTCTTTATGCCACGAAGACACCAAGGCACTAACTTTTGCATTAGCTGTTCATTATTATAATATTATTCTCTTAATTCCACTTTTAATAAGAGGGACGTTGAAATTAATAAGATAACCAAGTCTTAACCCAGTCAATTTAAGGTGGCTTAAAACCTGAGCCTGCCAAACAGGGTTAACTTGATCAACGGCTTTTATCTCAACAACTACTTTATTTTCAATTAGTAAGTCAAGTCGCAGACCTTCATCAAAATGAATTCCAGCGTATTGTATGGGTATATCAACTTGTCTTGACACTAGCATCCCTACTTTCCGCAACTCGTGGGTAAGACACACTTCATAAACTTTTTCAAGTAAGCCTGGACCAAGTTGAGAGTGGACTTGGTATGCTGCATTTACAATAGCTTTTCCAATTTTCTCTTCGTTATCAGACAATTTTTCAAAAGTCATTGAGTCTATCTTTTTACCCTCTAAAGTAGTTAAGAAAATAAAAAAGATGTACTTGATCTTCGTGTCTTTGTGCCTTCGTGGCCAATTAAATTCTAGAAACCTTTCCTCTCAATAAAAAATCAGCAATCACTAATGCAGCCATTGCCTCTACTATAGGCACTGCACGTGGCACAACACATGGGTCATGTCTGCCTTTACCGGATACGGTAGTTTCATTGCCTTGCTTATCAATACTGGCTTGATCTTTCATAATAGTGGCTACAGGTTTAAAGGCCACATTGAAATATATATCTTCGCCATTGGAGATGCCTCCCTGTATGCCTCCTGAGTGGTTGGTTTTGGTTTTTATTTTTCCTCCGTCATTGTAAAACTCATCATTGTGCTCAGAGCCTTTTAACTGAGTACCTTCAAATCCACTTCCATATTCAAACCCTTTTACTGCATTGATACTTAACATGGCTTTCCCCAACTCAGCATGTAACTTATCAAATACAGGCTCTCCTAACCCAACGGGAGTGTTCTTGATTACGCACGTAACAATGCCACCTATGGTATCCTGTTGCTTTCGCACTTTATCAATCAACGCGATCATCTGATCGGCAATGCGGTCATCCGGACATCGCACTATGTTATTTTCGGTGTTGCTCAAGTTGAGCTTTGTATAGTGTGGAGTTTTAATGTCACCCACTTGCGACACATATGCACTGATTTCAATTTTTTCTTTCTGTAACAGGAGTTTTGCAATGGCTCCCGCTGCTACCCTTGCTGCGGTTTCACGAGCAGAACTTCGGCCACCACCCCGATAGTCCCTATTTCCATACTTGGCCTCATACGTATAATCTGCATGAGAAGGGCGGAATGCCTCTGCAATATGTCCATAGTCTTTACTTCTTTGATCCTGATTCTCTATTACGAGGGCTATAGGAGTACCCGTTGACTTGCCTTCAAAAACTCCAGAAAGAATTTTGAATGTGTCACTTTCCTTCCTTTGGGTGGTGATCTTAGATTGACCGGGTTTTCTACGGTCGAGTTCGGATTGGATAAAATTTTCATCAATCGCCAGTCCAGCCGGGCATCCATCTATCACTGCTCCAATCGCAGGACCATGAGACTCGCCAAAAGTTGTTATCTTAAAAAGTGTACCGTAGCTGTTCATTCAAAATTTGATGTTCAAAATTCAATGTTAAATTTTGAATGTGGAATTTAGAATTATTTCTTGAATACGAAGAACGCGGAGGCTCCAAGCATCAGCAAGATAAAAAGATTAGCGCCAATTTTCAGCCAATCATTTTTGATAGAAGAATGGATGGTGTTATCCGCCAGTGTAATGCGATCATAAAAAGATCCGGAATCCTTACTGTCTATGGATATATTCTTTTGGCTTTCGCCAGTTACAGTAATAGAATACCGAGATTTTAATGTATCGTATTTGTTGGATTTTGGGTTGAAAAATACCCAAGAAAAGTAATCGCCTAAATCATAATCTCCAGGCTCTTTGGGAATCATGTAATAGCTAAAAGCCTTTGCCCCGGCCACGCGTCCATTTTCACGCTTAATACTTTGTTTTATATTGGGTTCGTAGAAGTCAAAATTGTTGTCCTTCCTCACCATCGGTTTTTCAATGGAAGAAATATTTCCTTCTCCATAAATATTAAATTCATAGCTGGCACTTTGCCCGGTTTTTAAATTTAATGATCCTAGTTTTTCATCCAGGCGGTAACTACCAACGGCTACAGACTCTTTAAGGGGATGTGGTGGTAATTCTTTCACCTTAATTGTTTTCGGGGAAGAGTAAAAAGTTTTGAAATCTTCCTGTCGATTTTGCCCAAAGAAGGATGGGTTTTTGGCTACTCTGAATTTGATCATCTCTAAACCCACACTTGGGAATACTATGGGTTGCGTATTGAGCGGGTAGAAGGTAGCCTGATATATTTTATACTGCGTGTAGAACTTATTATTTATTTCTATCGTCTCACCCTCAATATTTTCAATGTTGAAGTTTTCTTCCCAGCAATTGGAGGGTCTTAACTTCTTTAGAATGTCAGAGAGCTGTTTTCCAAGGTCATGAAATTGCATAGGTGCTCTGTTGTTATCTGCTACCAGAAACGACAGGGTGGTAGTGAAGCCTTCCCCAACGTAAACTTCATTTTTGTTGGTAGTCAGCGCCAGCAATGCATCTTCTTTGATATCAACAAATTCTGTTTCACCTCGCCCAAAAAAATCATCAAACGGATCTCTCTCAAAGAGACTCCTCACAGGGTCGCGCTGTTGTGCTTGCTTTGGTGATCCGACAGTGATCTTTTTCCCCTGAGAAGAAAGGATCTGATCATTTATGGTCATTTTAAACGGAGGGAGCGTAAATACCCCCTGTTTTGTAGCCATATAGGTCATTACCACACTTTGGGACGAGCTGATCTGTCCATTTACAATACTGGTTTGAGATTGGGTGGAAGTGCCCCTTTTACGGAAACCTTCTATGTCCGGGAAATTATCATAGCTCTTCAGCCGCTCATCATTTACCGTTACGGTAATGGTCCAGGGTTGGTTTTCGGCTATTTCATCAGGGCCTAACTCAATTTGTATTTTTTGCCCAAAAAGGGAGCTAAAAAGCCCCACAAAAGCGATTAAAAAAACGGAAAAAGACAGCTTAAAACACATACAACTTTGAAGCATAATTCTCGTTCTACAAATGAAGGTTGTTCTTTTTTGACTTTAACTGTTTTTGTATATTAACGGTTATTGTGAAAAGAAGACCACGCACAAACTTAAATTTAATTTTGCTGATGAGAAAAATGCTTAATTACGTTAAAACCGTCTTGGCGAGAGTAAGTTTTGATGCAAAACTCTTTGAAAAGGAGTTGAGAAAGGCAATTAAAATGCTAATTGCCGATGAAATTCAGGACCTCAGAAACTGGTGTTATGCCAATTATGAGGATGAACACGGGGCGATTCTCAATCGCTGCTTTGTAATGACCAGTTGACTACACTGATAAACTTTAAAAACCCCGGCATTGTCGGGGTTTATTTTTTATCCCAAATTAAGCGTTAGAAGAATACACATAATGTAAATTAATGACGAACCCTGCCGTTACCGTCAGGATTGTCGATTGAATTCTATTGCATAATTACGGCTTAAGCTTACCGGAGGTAATAAATCGAATATTTCTTTGAAGTCCCTTCAATCCTGTTCTTTTAACAGCTGAATTTTTAAACACACTTTTAAATACTTCTTCTGTGATTTCTTTCCAATCATCACTTTTCATGTTTTCGAGGGTTGGTGAGGGATCAAACCGGGATTCATTGTGTGGTGAAGAAAATCGATTCCAGGGGCACACATCCTGGCAGATGTCGCAACCAAAGATCCAATTTTCAAACTTACCGCTTACGTCATTGGGGATTTCATCCTTCAACTCAATGGTAAAGTAAGAGATGCACTTACTGCCATCCACTACATAGGGTTCGGCAATGGCATCCGTAGGGCAGGCATCCATGCAAGCGGTGCAAGTACCACAATAATCTTTAGTGGGGCTATCGTACTCCAATTCTAAATCAATGATGAGTTCTGCCAAAAAGAAAAAACTCCCGGCACTTCTGTTGAGCAGTAAACTGTTTTTGCCTACCCAGCCGAGTCCGCTTTTTTGTGCCCAGGCTCCTTCCATTACCGGAGCAGAATCGACAAAGGCCCTTCCATTCACCTCACCTATGGTTTCGTTTAAGTGCGAGAGTAATGTTTTTAGTTTGTCTTTAACGACAAAATGGTAGTCCTCACCATAAGCATATTTGGCAATCTTAAAATCAGAATCTTTCCCTAAATCTTTTTTTGGATAGTAATTATAAACAAGACTTACTACTGATTTGGCTCCGGGAACCAATAAGGTGGGGTCGAGTCTTTTATCAAAATAATTTTCGAGGTAGCTCATTTTCCCCTGGTATCCCCGCTTCAACCATTCTTCCAATCGGGGCGCCTCCTGTTCTAAAAACTCAGCCTTTGAAACACCACAAAAAATGAATCCCAGTTCCTTAGCTTTTGATTTTATACTTTGTGTTGCAGCGCGTTTATTCAAGATGAATAAGAATATCTCTGTTGGAAGTCGTAGATTAGATCACTCGAAAATTTATGATACTAAAGGTAGGTGTAATTTTTATTTTATCGTGGGTAAATATACCTGTTGATGATCCCATTGTCTGGAGCAAAGAGAAAAAACTTTCATGGAATGATTTTCATGCAAATGCACCAAAATTAGATTCACATATAGCCCTTTCATGGGTAGAGATTCAGTACGAATCTTCTGTTGGTAAAGCGGGTAAGATGACTATGGAAATCAAGGCTGTTTTTATAAAAGAACAATCATGGGTAAAACAAGACCGTAAAAGTGAAAGTATATTAAAGCACGAACAATATCACTTTAATCTTACTGAAGTGTGGGCCAGAAAACTGAGAAAGGAAATCACTTCAAAAAAGTGGAATACCAAAACCTTTGAGAAAGAATTTAATTCGTTATTCAAGAAACATATGGCGCAAACTTTGAAAGAACAGTTGCGCTATGACAACGAGACCAATCATTCACAAGTGAGTGATAAGCAGACCGAGTGGGAGCAAGCAATCGATAAGGAGTTGATTAGCATGAAAAACTACTCAGGAATTAATGTTCCTTTTTTATTCGAATAAACTACCCGCTTTGCCCGGTCTTGGAATTTTAAGATGCTTATAGGCTAATTCGGTGGCTTCTCTTCCTCTGCTGGTTCTTTTGATGTATCCTTCCTGTATTAAAAAAGGCTCATACACTTCTTCAATGGTTTCGGCTTCATCACCTACAGCAGTAGCAATGGTAGTCAATCCAACAGGGCCGCCTCTAAACTTCTCAATGATAGTAGAGAGAATGCGATTATCCATTTCATCAAGTCCGTTTTCATCAACATCCAATGCATTGAGTGCCATTTGGGCGATAGACATAGTGATCACCCCATCTCCTTTTATTTGTGCAAAATCCCGTGTTCTGCGCAAAAGGTTATTGGCAATACGTGGCGTACCTCTGCTTCTTCTGGCAATTTCATGGGCGGCATCATCCTTCATGGGAGTCTCTAAAATTCCTGCCGATCTTTTTACTATAGTAGTCAGTAATTCAGCATCATAATATTCAAGCCTGGAGTTGATGCCAAATCTTGCCCGCAAAGGCGATGTCAACAAGCCTGCCCTGGTAGTAGCGCCAATTAATGTGAAGGGGTTAAGCCCAATCTGTACAGACCTGGCGTTAGGCCCGGAGTCAAGCATGATATCAATTCGAAAATCCTCCATGGCAGAATAAAGATATTCTTCCACGATGGGATTCAGTCGATGGATCTCGTCAATGAACAAGACATCGTGAGGTTCGAGATTGGTAAGTAAACCTGCGAGGTCTCCCGGTTTGTCCAACACTGGCCCGGAGGTTACTTTGATTCTTGATTCTAATTCGTTGGCGATAATGTGACTCAAAGTGGTTTTGCCCAAACCAGGAGGGCCGTGCAACAACACATGATCCAGGGGTTCACTTCGTTTCTTGGCTGCCTGCACGAAAATTTTGATGTTCTCAACCACCTTGTGCTGTCCGGTGAAGTCAGCAAAAGAGAGTGGGCGGAGGGCTCTTTCGATCTCTTTTTCATCCGGGGTCAAGCCTTGGTCATCCGCACTTAAATAATCTTCGCGCATGGCTCAAAAGTAGTGAAAGTTGATGTCTTTGAGCGTTATGGTCGCTGGTGAATTCTTTTTTAAACATTGTTTTGGGGTCTGCAATCAAAGTATTTCTTCTAATTTGCAGGAATATCAACACCCAAGATGAACAACCGTGTCAAAAATGCCCTCTACTCCATTGCTCTGGTCATTTTGGTTTTTGCCGTGTGGAAATATCGGCAATCCAATTCGGTCAACGAGATTAAAATTGAGGGTAAAACCATGGGAACGGCCTATCATATTACCTATTATGATAAGGAATCCAGAAACTTCAACACTCAAATTGACTCGGTATTGGTTGTGTTCAATCAATCGCTGAGTACGTACATTAAAAACTCAGAGATTTCAAATTTTAATGAAGGAAACTCATTCCGGTTCAACCTACCATTCTTTTTACCTGTACTTGAAAAGTCCAAAGAAGTAGAGAGGTTATCGGATGGTGCTTTCGACCCAACAGTGATGCCATTGGTCAACGCATGGGGCTTTGGCCCTGGTAAAAAACTTAAACCCGACAGCGCCAAAATTGATTCCATCATGGAATTTGTTGGGTTTGAAAAGATTCAATTTAGCAGTGACAGCCTTTGGAAAAAGGATACACGAGTTCAATTAGATTTTAGCGCCATTGCCAAGGGATATGGAGTGGATGTGGTGGCTGGCTATTTGCAGTCTATGGGTGTCACTGATTGGTTTATTGAAATTGGCGGAGAAATCTCAGCCTTTGGAAAAAATCAAAAGCTGGACAAAACCTGGGAAGCAGCAATTTTAGATCCTTCTTCCACTTATGAAAACCTCATTAACAAAGCGTATGTAAAACTGGAAGACAAGGCCATGGCCACTTCTGGTAATTACTTTAATTTTTACGAGGAAAACGGAAAGAAGTATTCGCACACGATAAATCCATCCTCAGGTTATACCATTCAACATGAGTTGTTAAGTGCATCTGTGTTTGCCGATGACTGCATGACCGCAGATGCGTGGGCAACTGCCTTTATGGTAATGGGAAAGGATAAAGCAATCAAAAAATTAGAACAGATAGGGGAACTGGATGCGTTTTTAATCTATTCTACTGAGAACGGTATTGAAACCTTTGTAACGGAAGGGATTAAACCGATGGTTAAAATTAACCCCTAAGGTTATTCGATGAATATGCTCATTCTTTTTCTTGCACCTCTATTAGCGGGCCTTTTAATCTATTTAGTGCCGAAGGCCCGCAATGGCAGTTTTAAACTGGTGTTGGTTTTTGCCGGATCTTACCTGTTTGCTATCACCGTCATCCATATACTGCCCGAATTGTATCGTGAGTATGCTGAGGTGGAATTAATAGGCTTGTTTGTCTTGCTGGGTTTTTTTCTTCAGCAACTGCTTGAGTATTTCACCTCGGGTATAGAGCATGGCCATATCCACACGCACGATCATAAAGGACATGCACATTCCCATAGCCATACAGAAGTTTCAGCTTTGGTGTTGCTATCTGCCTTGTGTGTTCATGCTTTCCTGGAAGGGGGGATGCTGGCGCAGCCTCAGTCTCAAGCTTTTCATTCTGATAATAATGCCATTTTACTGGGGATTGTTTTACATCGTGCTCCGGCAGCCTTTGCGTTGATGGCCGTATTATCAGATCAACTTCATTCAAAACGAAGGGCCATTCCATACCTGTTGGTATTTTCCCTTGCAGCGCCACTAGGTCTTTTTATAAGCGAATATTTTGTTGAAATCAATTTACTAACTGAAACAGGGCTCATATTGCTGTATGCACTGGTGACGGGTAATTTTCTTCATATCTCTACTACCATTGTATTTGAGAGCAGTCCTGAACATCATTTCAATGCAAAAAAACTAGCGGTTGCTATTGTAGGATCACTGGTTGCAGTGGCAGTGGAGTTCCTATTTTAATGAACTCCTTCTTACTTATTTACTCATCTTTTGCATTTGCCTTATAAGGTTAAAGGGTTGAAATTGGATTGAAATGACAGTATATTACTGTTTCACAACGCACCGATATGAATCACGCAATCAAGAATTTCGAAGAGTACGAAAGGATATATAACAAGAGTATTTCAGACCCGGAATCATTTTGGGCAGAAGTGGCAGAGGGTTTTCACTGGCGCAAGAAGTGGGACAAGGTTTTGGAGTGGGATTTTACCAAGCCAGAAGTAAAATGGTTTATTAATGGCAAATTAAATATCACTGAAAATTGCCTTGATCGTCATTTAGAAAAACGAGGCAATCAGACGGCCATCATCTGGGAGCCCAACGATCCGAAAGAGCAAGCGAAGCACATCACCTACAAAGAACTATACGGCAAGGTTTGCCAGGCGGCCAATATGTTAAAGCGCCTCGGAGTGAAAAAGGGAGATCGGGTTTGCATTTATTTACCAATGATTCCCGAGTTGGCTTACGCCATGATGGCTTGTGCAAGAATAGGAGCGGTGCATTCTGTGGTGTTTGCGGGGTTCTCAGCGCGTTCTTTGATTGATCGGATTACTGATGCTGGTTGTAAGATTGTATTGACTGCAGACGGAGGTTATAGAGGAGCAAAAACAATAGATCTCAAAGGGATTATGGATGAAGCTTTGCAGCAATGCTCTGAGGTAGAAAAGGTTGTAGTGGTTGATCATGTACATTCAAATCCTGAAATAAAACAAGGCCGTGATCTTTGGTGGCATGATGAAATAAGTAAAGTGAATGAAGAATGTGAAGCGGAGGAAATGGATGCAGAAGATTTGTTATACATTTTATACACTTCGGGTTCTACTGGTCGGCCAAAGGGTATGGTGCATACCATTGGTGGTTACATGGTCTACACGGATTATACTTTTAGAACCACTTTTCAATATCAGGAAGGACAAGTCTACTGGTGCACAGCGGATATTGGCTGGGTTACGGGTCACTCCTATATTATTTATGGACCACTTTCGGCAGGCGCCACTACGGTCATGTTTGAGGGTGTGCCCTCCTGGCCGGATTGGGGAAGGTTTTGGCAGGTAATAGAAAGACATAGAATAAATATTCTTTACACAGCACCCACGGCCATTCGCGCACTGGCAAAAGCACCTTTACACTTTGTGGAGGCTTACGATCTTTCTTCTTTAAAGGTATTGGGCTCGGTGGGAGAGCCCATCAATGAGGAAGCGTGGCACTGGTACAATAAAAATATTGGAAAAGGGAATTGCCCGATTGTAGATACGTATTGGCAAACAGAGACAGGCGGGGTTATGCTTTCTCCAATCGCTGGTATCACCAAAACGAAACCAGGTTTTGCCACATTCCCTTTACCAGGGGTTCAACCTGTAATTATGAATGATGGCGGGTTGGAGGTAAAAGGGAATAAAGTAGAGGGGCGATTGGCCATTCAATTTCCATGGCCCGCTATGGCCCGAACTATTTATGGGGATCACAAAAGATTCAAAGACACTTACTTCTCAACTTTTCCAGGCAAATATTTTACAGGAGACGGTAGTAAACGAGACGAGGAAGGATATTACCGAATCACAGGAAGGGTAGATGATATCATTATTGTATCGGGACATAATTTAGGGACGGCAGAAGTTGAAAGTGCAATTGACGAACATGTTGAGGTTTGTGAAACTGCCGTGGTGGGTTACCCTCATGATGTGAAGGGACAAGGTATTTATGCTTTTGTTATTTGTTACGAAAAGCCAAAAGAAGAAGAGAAACTGAGGAAGGAAATTATTGACACGGTTTCAAAAATCATCGGCCCGATTGCCAAGCCGGATAAAATTCAATTTGTGAGTGGTTTGCCCAAGACGCGGTCAGGAAAGATTATGCGCAGGATCTTGCGCAAGATTGCGGAAGGGGATACTTCTAATTTAGGAGATGTAACTACGCTACTAGATCCTACGGTGGTGGATGAAATTAAGGAGGGAGCACTTTAAAATAAAAAACCCTGCCTCGACAGTATCCAGGCAGGGTTCAAATCTTGTTTAAGTATTAACTAACTTCCGCAGGCTTCACAATCATCCGGATTGTCCAGCGAACAAGCCATATCTGTGCGCTTTTGATCCAAATCTTCTTTTGAAACATAGGTAACTACAGGTTCTTTAGCGCCTACCTGAGCGGTTGCACCAATTTTGGTGGCCACCTCTTCGGGCTGATCCTTAGTCGTCTTGCGGTCAAGGGTAAACTTGATGGCATCAGCAGCGGCAGTTGAACGCAGGTAGTACATACCTGTCTTCAAACCTTTCTTCCATGCATAAAAGTGCATCGAAGTCAGTTTACCAAAGTTAGGATCAGTGATATGGATGTTCAAACTCTGAGACTGGCAGATGTAAGCCCCGCGATCAGCAGACATATCGATAATCGATTTTTGAGAAATCTCCCAAACTGTTTTGTAAATCTCTTTGATGTGTTGCGGAATTTCAGGAATCGCCTGAATAGAACCATTGGCAGCAATCAACTTCTGACGCATAGCGTCATCCCAAAGGCCAATCTCAATCAAATCTTTCATCAGGTGTTTGTTTACTATAATGAAATCACCAGACAAGGTTCTTCTTGAATAGATGTTTGAAGTATAAGGCTCAAAACACTCGTTGTTGCCAAGAATCTGTGAAGTAGATGCTGTAGGCATAGGTGCCAGAAGCAGCGAATTGCGCACACCATTTTTCTTCACTTCTTTTTTCAGTCCTTCCCAATCCCAACGATTTGAATTTGGCGTAACTCCCCACATATCAAACTGGAAGATTCCTTTTGATACCGGTGAACCTTTGTAGGATTCGTAAGGGCCATGTTGTTTTGAAAGCTCCATAGAAGCTTCCATTGCAGCAAAGTAAATGGTCTCATGAATATCCGTATTCAATCCCCTTGCTTCTTCAGAGTCGAAAGGCATACGAAGAAGGATGAAGGCATCAGCCAAACCTTGTACACCGATACCAATAGGGCGGTGTTTCATGTTGGAATTACGAGCCTCTACTACAGGATAGTAATTGATGTCAATTACTTTATTCAGGTTTTTGGTGATCACTTTGGTGATCTCATAAAGCTTCTGATGATCAAATACACCTTCTTCCGTAACAAACTTAGGAAGTGCGATAGAAGCAAGATTACATACTGCGATCTCATCAGGTGAAGTGTACTCTATTATCTCTGTACACAGGTTGCTCGACTTGATAGTACCCAGGTTCTTCTGGTTGGATTTTTTGTTGGCCGCATCCTTGTAAAGCATGTAGGGTGTACCGGTCTCAATTTGAGCCTCCAATACTTCAAACCATAAATCCTGTGCTTTTACTTGTTTACGGGCTTTGCCCTCTTTTTCATATTTCTCATAGAGGCGTTCAAATTCTTCCCCGTAGCAATCTGCCAATCCGGGGGCTTCGTTTGGACAGAAAAGTGACCACATTTCATTGCTCTCCACACGCTTCATGAACAAATCAGGAATCCACAGTGCTAAGAAAAGGTCACGGGCTCTCATTTCTTCCTTACCGTGGTTTTTCTTCAATTCCAGGAATTCAAACACGTCTGCATGCCAGGGCTCAAGGTACATGGCAAAGCTACCTTTGCGCTTTCCACCACCCTGGTCTACATAGCGGGCAGTCATGTCAAAGTTGCGTAGCATAGGCACGATTCCGTTGGATGTACCGCCTGTTCCTTTGATGTATGATCCTTTTGCGCGAATGTTATGGATGCTTAGCCCAATACCTCCGGCAGATTGTGAGATTTTCGCGCAATTTTTAAGCGTATCATAGATACCATCGATACTGTCATCCTTCATAGAAAGCAGGAAGCAGGATGATAGCTGTGGCTTAGGCGTACCCGCATTGAATAAAGTTGGGGTAGCATGCGTAAACCACTTCTCAGATAATAAGTTATAGGTTTCAATGGCAGCCGGAATATCTTCTGCATGGATTCCTACGGCCACACGCATCAATAAATGCTGTGGACGCTCGACCACCTTACCGTCCATTTTCATGAGGTAAGAGCGTTCCAGTGTTTTAAAGCCAAAGTAGTCGTAGCTGAAGTCACGATCGTATATGATCGCGCCATCCAGTTCTGCGGCATTGGCTTTTATTACTTTCCACGTGTCCTTCGAAATAAGAGGGGCGTTTTGGCCTGTCTTAGGGTCGATGTACTGGTAAAGTCTCTTCATTGTATTGGAAAAAGACTTACTGGTGGTTTTATGCAAATTCGATACAGCTATCCTGGCGGCCAGTTTGGCAAAGTCAGGGTGCTTAGTGGTCATCGTTGCCGCTATTTCTGCGGCAAGATTGTCAAGTTCCTGTGTAGAAACTCCATCGTACAATCCATTGATCACCTTCATGGCCACTTCAACCGGGTTCACAAAGTTGGTTTCCAGACCGTAGCAAAGCTTTTCAATGCGTGCGGTGATCTTGTCGAACTTTACGGACTCTCTGTGTCCGTCACGTTTAACTACGAGCATGTTGGGTTGTTTGGGGGTGAAAAAATAGTTTAAAAAATGTTGTTCAAGATATTAAAAATCCTCGTTCAAAGAAAACTTAGGAGACGAATCTTTTTCAGTACTGTTCATCACTCCGGCTTTCTGATACTCGGCCACTCTTTTTTCAAAGAAATTAGTTTTTCCTCGCAAGGAAATCATCTCCATAAAATCGAATGGGTTGGTTGCATTGTAAACCTTCTTGCCGATCAATTCGTTCAGCAAGCGATCCGCTACAAACTCGATGTACTGTCTCATTTGTTCTGCATTCATGCCGATAAGGTTTACAGGCAGTGCGTCAGTTACAAATTCTTTTTCAATCTCTACTGCATCTTTGATAATTTCCATCACCCTTTCTTCAGACAACTTATTTACCACGTGCTGTGTATAAAGGTGGCAGGCAAAATCGCAGTGCAATCCTTCATCTCGAGAGATTAACTCGTTGGAGAAACTAAGGCCAGGCATCAAGCCTCTTTTCTTTAACCAAAAGATCGAGCAAAATGAGCCTGAGAAGAAAATGCCCTCCACGGCAGCAAAGGCAATAAGTCGCTCTGCAAAATCTCCATTATCTATCCAGCGAAGAGCCCAGTCTGCTTTTTTCTTCACACACTCCATGGTTTCTATGCCATTGAATAGCTTGTCCTTCTCTTTTGGATCCTTTACGTAGGTGTCAATCAGAAGCGAATAGGTCTCAGAATGGATGTTTTCAATGGCGATTTGGAAGCCGTAAAAGAATTTGGCTTCTGTGTATTGCACCTCACCAACGAAGTGCTCAGCCAGGTTTTCGTTAACAATACCATCACTGGCCGCAAAAAAGGCTAATACGTGAGTGATAAAGTGCCTTTCACCATCGTTCAGGTTGGCCCAGTCCTTTAAGTCCTGACTAAGATCAATTTCTTCAGCCGTCCAGAAGCTCGCCTCAGCCTGCTTATAAAATTTCCATATATCATGGTGTTTTATAGGGAATAGTACAAAACGGTTTTTGTTCTCTTTTAAAATAGGCTCTTCGTGTTTGGCGTCATTCATTATACTTATATAGTTAATAGGTTATTATATGTATTTAAATCAAAAAATATCTTGTTGAACAAGAGAATCTAACTTCAGAGGAAAATCTTTGGGTTAGGTTCCTGCAAGGACAAATATTTGAAATGATACATAGAATTCAAAGGGCAACATGATCAATGGAGAATTCATTTGGACAATATTCCTGATAGATATAACCCGAAGGAATTCATTTTCATTCACTTAAACAGTTGAGATGAAGGGAAGGCTTAAGTAAAATAATTTAGAAATATTTTTGCCTTAATTTTTGAATAAGATCAGGTCGTTCTGAGATGATCATTTTTGTGTAAGCCACCCTCGCCAAAAGCAAAATTTTTGCCTATATCGATTATTTATTAAAATTTTAAGGAGTTGTTCAAAACGGCCCAATTTGGTCTTATTGGCCATAAATCTATATTTTAAGATGTTTTTTGTTTTTCAAGGCTTAAAATCTATCTTTGCACTCCATTTTTAAAGCTGAGAATAATGTACGCTATTGTGGATATTGCTGGAAAGCAGTTTAAGGTTGAAAAAGACCAATATATATATGCCCCCAAGATGGAGGGAGAGGCTGGATCTGCTGTGAAGCTGGATAAAGTGCTTCTTATCGATAATGGGGGTAAAGTTGAGGTTGGAGCTCCTGTATTGGCCAATGCCAATGTTTCTGGAAAGATTTTAGAGCATGTAAAGGGCGATAAAGTCATCGTGTTCAAAAAGAAAAGAAGAAAAGGGTATGCTGTAAAAAACGGCCACCGCCAGCAGTACACAAAGTTACTTATTGACAATATTTCAGGTAAATAATACAAGACCATGGCACATAAGAAAGGTGAAGGTAAAGTAAAGAATGGCCGTGAATCGGAAAGTAAACGATTGGGCATAAAGGTCTTCGGAGGCCAAAAAGTAATAGCAGGCAATATTATTGTTCGTCAACGAGGCACTAAGCATCATCCTGGCAATGGAGTAGGCATGGGTAAAGACCATACCCTATTCGCTTTGGCCGATGGAGTAGTAGCCTTCAAGAAAGGTAAGAAAGACAAGTCTTTTGTTTCTGTAGAAGGACAAGCTTAAGACGACTCATAAAGTATAAGTAAAAAGACCTCTTTGGAGGTCTTTTTTGTTTTCATTAAACGCTATCCTCTAAGTTTTTAAGCTGATCAGGTTCAAACCCTCTCTTTATAAAATGATGACTTTCTCATCTGATTCAGATCATAGTTAGATCCCATTATTTACTTATTTATTGTCGTATACTGGAGAAGAAATCATCAGGTTATAATTGTGTTCCTCGTGATTGTGTCCCTTGCAGGTATAAATAATTGATCGGGTGACCATTTTGGGAATTATGCATTAAAACTGCGTAGACTCAACCTCAAAACAGGGTGGGTGAGTTGTTAAACAATTTTTATACTTCAAATTGGGTATAATTACCCCAATAATTCAGACCAATTGTACCCCTTGTTAAGGGATACAAAGAATTTATTTCCGTTATGTTATTTTGCCATTCAACCGTTTGTCAGACCTTCTGAATTGAAATAAATCTATTTGCAGTATTTTATATTTAGGATAAATACCCTAATTTGTGCGATTGTTACCCCAAACATTTCCAAACATGGGGGCAAGTATTTAATATTTTTAACTAAACTAAAACCTATGAAGAAGTTTTTACTATTATGCTTCTCATTCGTTTTTGTACTCAGTGCATGGGCGCAAGAGCGAGTGGTTTCAGGTAAAATTACGGCCGCGGAAGACGGCTCGACATTACCTGGCGTGAACGTAGTTCTGAAAGGAACTACAAATGGAACGGTTACCGATGTAGATGGTAACTACCGATTGAATGTGCCGTCATCAGGCGGAACATTAGTGTTCTCATTTATTGGTCTGCAAACTCAAGAAGTTGCAATTGGAGAACGCTCCATTATTGACCTTCAAATGGGATTGGATGTTCAACAACTTACTGAGGTTATTGTAACCGCTGTAGGTATTGAACGTGAGAAGAAGGCATTAGGTTACTCAGTTGCTTCAGTAGATGCAGCTAACCTTCAGCAGCGCTCAGAGGTTGACCCTCTTCGCGCCCTTCAAGGTAAGATGCCAGGTGTAAACATCACCGGTGGTGGTGGAGGTCCTGGTCAGTCTACTAAGATCAACATCCGTGGTATTTCTTCATTGACTGGTAATACTCAGCCTTTGTTCGTTGTGGACGGTATTCCTTTTGACAACTCAGTTAATTCAAGCACCTCTCAAGGTTCAAATGGTGAAAATCCTGGACAAAACACCATGTTTTCAAATCGTGCATTTGACCTTGATCCCAACAACATCGCCAGCATCTCTATATTAAAGGGAGCAGCGGCAGCAGCGTTGTACGGATCACGTGCCACCAATGGCGTGGTGATTGTAACAACCAAAGCAGCCAGCAAGGGAACCAAGAAAGGAATGGAAATCAACGTGACTTCTAACTACAACGTGGAGGAGATTTCAGGTATTCCTGACTACCAGGATGTGTATACTCAAGGTTCAAACCAGGTGTACAATGGTGGATATATCGGAAACTGGGGATCCCCATTTCCCGATCATGTGGATCGCATTAATGCGCAATACGGAACCAAATACCCAAAATATTATGGGGTATACCCAAATAGCGTTAAGGATCCTGTAACACTAATTGACTCTAACCCGTATCCTGATGGAACAGGTCCTCACCCTTGGGCTAACAGCGGAACCAATGGAGCAAATCTGCCACAATTCAGGGATCCAACAACAGGCTATATACTTCCAGTGCCCATTTTGCCTCATGACATCATTGGAGGCTTTTTTGAGAAAGGACACACGCAAGAGAATTCACTGACCATCTCCAATGGATCAGAGAAAGTAAATTTGAATGCCAGTATTTCCCGTATGGATCAAACTGGTATGATTCCAAATTCAGGAACTAATCGTACCACCATCAGTTTTGGTGGTAATGGTCAATTGGACAATGGTGTGTTCATTTCCGGTAACGTGAATTTTGTAAGGACATCACAATTTGGGCCTCAATCCGGAGCTAGTGCATTTAACGATTACTTCTCAGGAGGAGGCGGATCGATCTATGCTCGTTTATTCTATCTGCCTCGTAACGTGAATTTGAATGAATATCCATTTGAGCATCCCATCACGGGGGACAACCTGTTTTACAGGGCACTTGATAACCCAAGGTGGATTGCTAAATACAATCAATATACTTCTGATATCAATCGTGCCTACGGTTCATTCTCTGCGGGATATGATGTAACAGAATGGTTGAATGTGCTTGTTAAAGGCGGTATCAATACCTACACAGACCTAAGAAGAGACGTAGTGAGAAGTGGAGGTAGCAACGAGCCCTTGGGTCACGTATGGAACGATGACCTGACCAACACAGAGCAAGATTATAATATGCTGGTAACTGTGCAGAAAGATATAAACCAGGATTTGGCTTTCCGCGGAATTGTTGGATACAATATGAATCAGCGTGATTTCAGACGCAACAGGGTAACAGGTACTGGTATAATTTCTGATGGATTGAATACCGGTTTGTATCGTTTGGATGGAACTGTGTCACAGATTGCCACCAGGGATTACACCAGCCAGAGAAGGTTGAACGGTGCCTACACCGATCTTTCTTTGTCTTTCCGTGATTACCTGTTCCTGAACATAGCCGCTCGTAATGACTGGTCATCTACCCTGCCGAAGGATAACAACAACTATTTCTACCCTTCAGCCAGTGTTTCATTTGTGTTATCTGAGGCACTCACAATGCCAGGGTTCATGAACTATGCAAAGGTGCGAGTTGCCGCGTCTAAAGTGGGTAACGATGCTGATCCTTATCTGACCTCAACTAACTACCAGATTGGTGTGCCCTTTACGACTTCAGGTGGAACCAAAGTAAACCGAGCCTCGCTTGCGAATACTTTAGGTAACCCTGCACTAAAGCCTGAATTCACTACAGAGTATGAGGCAGGAGCAGAATTAAAGTTTTTGAACAACAAGGTGGGCTTGGATGTAACTTACTTCCAACGTACATCTACGGATCAAATATTGAGAGCCGCTCTACCTCGTTCTACAGGTTTTACTGAGCAGGTTGTAAACTTTGGCGAGTTGGAAAACAAAGGATGGGAAGTGGGTTTGAACATAACCCCGGTTCAATTGTCTAACGGCTTTACATGGGATACTTACTTTGCTTTCACCAGAATCAAATCGCTGGTAGTGGATGCTGGTCCTACAGGTGAGGTAATTATTGGTGGTCCTGGTACTTCATTAGCCACGATCCACAGAAATGGATTTCCTTATGGACAGATCTTTGGTACCGTTAATGCAAAAACCGATGACGGTCAGTTGTTGATCGACAAAGAAACTGGTCTTCCTTTCGGAACCGGACAATCTGAAATCATTGGAGATCCTAACCCTGACTTCACATTGGGTATCAACAATACTTTCAGCTGGAAGGGCATCACCCTTAGTGCATTGATTGATTGGAAACAAGGTGGAGACTTCTATTCATTTACTGGAGCATCATTGCTACTTCGCGGCCAGTTGAAACAAAGTATCGATCGTGAAGGACTTCGTGTTGTGCCTGGAGTATACGGAAGTAATCAAACCTTCTTACCAGTCACAGATACTGGCGGAAATTTGATTAAGAACACCACAGTGATCTCTGCATTTGATGCACACTTCAGCGATGGTTGGGGAGCATACGGACAAGATGAGGTTAACGTTTACGATGGAACAACAATTAGGCTTCGCGAGATTAGCTTAGGCTACTCGTTGCCAAAGAGTTTGTTGTCAAAAACTCCTTTTGGAAATGTGAAAATCTCAGTAACGGGTCGTAACCTATGGTGGAAAGCGCCAAATGTGTTGGAGGATCTAAATCTTGATCCTGAAGTATTGGCTGGTACATCAGGTAGCAACGTACAAGGATTCGAGTACGGAGCAGCACCTACTACCAGAAGATACGGTGTGAACCTAAATTTGACATTCTGATTTTAACTCAAGAGAATATAATTATGAACAGAATAAAAAAATACGGATCAGGTTTGCTTATAACTGTGTTGATGCTGTTTACAGTGTCATCCTGCGACCTGACCGAATTGGATATCAACAGAGACCCGAATAATCCAGCTCAGGCCTCTTTGTCATTGTTGCTCACAAACGTGGAGTTAAATGCGTCATCTACTTTCGCAGGCAACCTGAACGATGCAACACATGGCTTCGTGGCGATTACTGATTATTTCGATAGTTTCAACATGACGAACTCGTCATGGAATGGAACCTGGAATTATTTGTACTCCAATCCATTGAAGGATTTGGACGGCATCCTCAAAACAACAGCTCAGCAAAGGGCAGACGGGGCAGCCAACCCCTACTATGAGGGAATAGCCAAAGTATTGAAGGCTTACTACTTCAGTTTGATGGTTGACCTTTGGGGAGATGTTCCGTATTCATCAGCTTTCCAGGGAGATGCAAAAACGCAAAACCTGGCACCCGCTTTTGATGGAGGAGCAGCAGTTTACAGCGATTTGCTTACTCTTTTGGATGAGGCATTAGCTCATTTTAATGAGACCAGCCCGGTAAACATTTCAGGAGACCTGATCTACGGTGGAAGTAACACGAACATTAAAAACAAATGGTCGCGGGCGGCCAGATCTCTAAAGTTTAAATTGTTGTTGCAGATGAGTAGAGCGGATGCATCTGTTATCCCGACTCTAACTACAATGGAGGCAGCGAATACAACTCCTGGGGAAGAATTTATATCTTCAGCGAGTGATGACTTCCAGTTTACTTTCTCAACTACCAACAATCCGGATGATCGTCACCCTACCTATTCTGATGGATATGCCGGAGGAACAGCTGCTTATTCTTACTATGGACATCAATTGATGTATGAGATGTTGGTGCCTTTGACATTGGGTGGAACAGTTCCTGGAGACCCCAGAACCTATTTCTACTTCAAGCGTCAGACATCTACAGTACTCAATCCAGATGATCCAACAGACAAGAATACGATGCCTTGTTCGCAGCGTACGGATTGTACTTATGGGTATTTCCCATTGAGTGATTATGTAGCAGGAGGAGTTTATAATAAAACGGCCGCTACATTAACGAACTCACAGAAAACTTTTCTTGCTGGGTACTTTGGCCGTGATCGCTCTGATCCATCAGGTATTCCTAATGACAACCCGATCAGAACTACAGTAGGATTGTATCCTGCTGCAGGTTTGTATGATGATGGTCCGGAAGCAGGTGGAGGAAACAAAGGAAAGGGAGATGGTATTTTCCCAATGATTACTACCTGGATGACAAAGATCCATAGGATTGAAGCGGCATTGGCGTTGGGTGTGGCAACAACAACCACTCCCAGAACGTTGTTTCAAACAGCTATGCAGGAGCAATTTGCTAAGGTAAATAGCTTTGTGAGTAAAGATCCAGGAGCGGTGGCTATTTCCACAGCGAGACGTGATGCGTACATCAATGACCAATTGGCAAAGTATGATGCAGCAGTTTCTAATACGGCAAAATTAAATGTGGTTTTAAAGCAAGCTTGGTTCATGAACTTTGGAAACGGGTTTGAAATTTATAACACGTTTAGAAGAACCGGAATGCCAACTGGATTGCAAACACCATTGCAGCCGCCACGTCAATTTGCGTTGCGTTTGCCATATGCACAGGATGAAATCAACCTCAACACCAATACACCGACAGTTGTTTTTGATTCACCAGCTAATGCGGTATTCTGGGATGTGTTGAAGTTTCAATTTTAAACTTGAAGAAACATGAATAAGATTAAATATTTAGCATTGACATTGGCGGGGATATTTCTCCTGTCCGTGTCGTGTAGTGATGACAAAGAGTTGATTCCGGTATGGGAATCAGGAGTCAATGGCGAGGGAAAGATAGTAAGTACCGCACAGGACTTTAAGCGCGGTGACGCTTCGATCACTTTGGACTTCCAACTGAAATGGATTTCAATTGACCAAAAGGCAACGGTGACCAAGATGGAAGTATTTTTAACGTGGGAGGAGACCTACACAGATGTAGATGGAAACCCTGCCGTGGCTGACCATGGTACTAAACCGCTCATTTCCTATGAAGGAGGAGCTGTGCCGGCTAATCGTACTGCGGCTGAATTTTCATTAACGCAAGCCCAAGTAAAAGCCTTGTATTCTGGTGCCACATTTGACTACAATGATGGAGTTAGTGGCAATGCCATAGATGTGTTTGCCGCACCTTTCAATCCTGCAAGGGATGCTACCAATATCTTTATTGATAAGGATGTATTTACTGTTGTCTGGCACTTTACAACCGATGACGGACGTGTATTTGATTCCTGGTCGCCCAGTGTTTGCACTGAGGTTCCGGGATCAAATTGCGAGGTACAATTTGGTGTAGTATGTGCTGAGGAAATCAGTAATCCAGGAGCCAATGGTGGAAACTGGACTATTGATATGCAGGATACCTACGGTGATGGATGGCAGGGAGGTTACATCAGTGTGAAAATTGATGGGGTTGAGACTAAGGTGTTTATTCCTACTCAATATCTTCCTCCTCCTGAAGGATCTGGTGGAGTACCCATAGGGGCAATGCAAACAGTGATAAATGTACCACCAACGGCAGTTACACTAACCTTTGCATGGAGTGATGATGATTACAACTCAGAATGTGTATTTTCAATTAAGTCACCCAAAGGGAATGTGGTGGCGAACGTAAGTACTCCTTCTGCTGGTCCAATTAAATTAAACCTGTGTCAGGAATAATTAGAGTTTAGAACCAGAACTAAAAAGGCCATCACTTGTGATGGCCTTTTTTTTGTGGTCAATTGACGGAACAGGCTTATAATTATATTATCGCCTAAGGGATTGTATGAAAAAGCATTGGAAAAGAGGACAATAGTTTAAGGCAAATGGTACGTTTGATATCTATGCAGTATTTTTGGGTAACACGGGTAATCAAAGTAAGATTACAGTTGCTCCACAATTAGCAGGAGTAGTGATGAATTAATTTTGAATTACTTTTCAATAAAGGACTGCCTCACAAGGGCAGTCTTTTTTTTTGAACAGAAGGAGCAACAGGGAATAAGACTGACTGTATTTCCTTGAAACATTTTATGCGGTAGGTTTAACTAAGTTAATGTCAATGATCTCAGAATGCATGTTTTTTGCCACCAGGGCAATAAGTCACGAAGAATTTTGGGAGGGAAATATTTTTTAGTGTCCTTGTGCCTTTGTGGCCTATATGATCAATGTTAGGCCAACATCCGCAACAACGTAGCCAGTTTACTTTTTAAGTTTCTTCTGTCTACGATAAAGTCCAGGAATCCATGCTCAAGTACAAACTCTGCACTCTGAAAACCCTTTGGAAGATCTTTCCCAATGGTCTCTCTGATTACACGCGGTCCTGCAAACCCAATTAATGAGTTGGGCTCTGCAATATTAAAATCACCCAACATCGCATAGGATGCTGTAACGCCTCCGGTAGTGGGGTCGGTGAGAAGTGAGATATAAGGGACTTTAGCTTGATCCAATAATGCCAGCTTTGCCGATGTCTTTGCCATTTGCATCAATGAAAGTCCAGCCTCCATCATGCGGGCTCCCCCTGATCTCGAGATCATAAGGAAAGGAGTTTTTGTTTTTATAGAATGGTCGATGGCGCGGGAAATTTTTTCACCTACCACCGATCCCATAGAGCCACCAATAAAACTGAAATCCATACAAGCGATAACAATCTTAATACCGTCCATTTTTCCATAGGCACTTCGCACTGCATCTTTAAGATTTACTTTTGCCTGAGATTCTTTGATGCGTTTTGGGTAAGGTTTGGAGTCAACAAAATTCAGGGGATCAGCAGACTCCATATCGGCATCCAATTCCTTAAATTCATTGTTATCAAAGAGTATCTCAAAGTATTCTTTTGAACCAATGCGCACGTGGTAATCCTCTTCGGGCACCACATAAGCATTGTTTTTCAACTCTCTGGTGTGAACGATTTTCCCTTCCGGAGATTTGAACCAGAGACCATCCGGTACCTCTCGCTTCGCTTCTGTTGGGGTTAATATTCCTTTGTCGGTGCGTTTAAACCAAGCCATAATATTGTTTTAAATGAGTGCTGATTTTTATGTCTAATCAGCAATGTAATTTAGGCTATTGTTACGCCCTTATCCAGATATATGTCCTGGATGGCATTTAATATTCCAACACCATCTTTCATAGGTCTTTGAAAGGCTTTTCTTCCTGAAATCAATCCCATGCCACCTGCTCTTTTATTAATCACAGCGGTTTTTACAGCCTCAGCCATATCACTGGCTCCAGAGGATGCCCCTCCTGAGTTGATCAAACCAGCACGCCCCATATAGCAGTTAGCTACCTGATAGCGACAAAGGTCAATAGGATGGTCAGAGCTTAATTGTGAATACATTTTTTCGTCAAGCTTTCCATAGCTTGATCCACCAGTATTCAATGCCTTATATCCTCCATTGTTTTCAGGTAGCTTTTGTTTGATAATGTCTGCCTGAATGGTTACTCCTAAATGATTTGCCTGACCCGTAAGGTCGGCCGATACATGGTAATCTTTTCCGTCCTTTTTAAAGGCACTATTTCTAAGATAGCACCAAAGAATAGTTGCCATTCCCAGTTCATGCGCTCTTTCAAATGCTGCTGCTACCTCCTGGATTTGCCGGGTCGCGTTTTCAGAGCCAAAATAAATAGTGGCACCCACGGCTACCGCCCCCAGGTTCCATGCCTCTTCAACGGAACCATACATTACCTGGTCAAACTGATTAGGGTAAGTTAAAATTTCATTGTGGTTGATCTTAACTATAAATGGTATTTTGTGCGCATATTTTCTGGAAACCATGGCCAGGTTTCCGAAAGTTGTAGCTACTGCATTGCAACCTCCTTCAATTGCCAGGTTCACTATGTTGTCTGGATCAAAGTAGATTGGATTCTTGGCAAAAGAAGCGCCAGCGCTGTGTTCGATACCTTGGTCGATCGGTAGAATTGAAACATATCCAGTGCCCCCTAATCTGCCATGATTAAATATTGTACTTAAGCTTCTAAGCACTTGTGGGTTTCTGTTGGACTGACTGAAAACCCTATCCACAAAATCAGCTCCTGGTAGGATAAGCTTGTCTTGTGAAATGGTTTTGCTCTTGTGATCCAAAAGGTATTTGGCCTCTTTACCTAGTAGCTTAGAAATGCTTGTTTTTGCCATAATGGAATTAAGATTTGAGGTTCAAATATAGCGCCAAGCCATAACTACTCCAATCAAGTTTATGGCTGGGGTAAAAAAAGAAACCCGCCCTGGTGTCAAGGCGGGCTCTTGGATTAGAATCTTTATGCTTTAGGAGCCTGACTACCGGATAATTTCTCCTTAATTCGGGCAGCCTTACCTTGTCTTCCTTTCATGTAATAAAGCTTGGCCCTACGTACTTTTCCGGATTTGATAAGCTCAATTTTGTCAATGCTTGGGCTTAATAAAGGGAATATACGCTCTACGCCTACTCCGTTAGATATTTTACGGACAGAAAAGGATTCTCCGTTCGTGCTCTTTCCTCTGCGGTACAATACTACACCCTGGAATTGCTGAATACGCTCTTTGGCACCCTCTGTGATTCGAACGTGCACATTGACTGTATCACCAGCCTTGAAATCAACGATATCTGCTCTCTTTGAAGCTAATTCCTGCTCCACTATCTTCATTAAATCAGCCATAGCATGATGGTTTTTTAAAATGGACTGCAAATATAGGATTTAGGAATTACAAAAACTGATAGGATGCAGTTTTTTTGTTTACCTATTCATCTCCTTGAAAAAGGCCTGGTCGCCTTGTTTTGGTTCTTTCCACGGCTTTTTCGTGGCGCCACTTCTCCACCTTCGCATCATGACCGGATAAGAGTATTTCGGGCACATTCCAGCCTTTGTACGAGGCAGGCCTGGTATATACTGGTGGAGCAACCAATCCATCTTGAAATGAGTCGGTCATGGCAGAGCTTTCATCCGATAAAACACCCGGTATTAGCCTTATAATGCTATCTGAAAGCACTGCTGCCGCCAGCTCTCCACCGGAAAGCACATAGTCCCCAATGCTTATCTCTCTTGTGATAAGGTGCTCCCTTACCCGTTCGTCTACGCCCTTGTAGTGGCCACATAGCATGATGAGATTTTGACTGAGGCTGAGGTGGTTGGCTACAGATTGGGTCAAAAGGTCGCCATCAGGGCTCATATAAATGACCTCATCGTATTTGCGTATGCCCTTTAGGTGAGAAATACAGCGATCGATAGGCTCTACCATCATCACCATTCCCGCTCCGCCTCCAAAGGCGTAGTCATCAATTGCCCTGTGCTTGTTTGCAGAGTAATCCCTCAAGTCATGGATATCAATACTTACCAACTGCTTGTCCTGGGCTCTTTTCAAAATCGAATCTGAAAATGGACCTTTCAACAATTTGGGTAAGCAGGTGATGATATCAATATGCATACAGCAAGTTACTAATAGAAGACCTAGATATCCATAAAGCCATTAGGCAGTGCTACCATTACTTTCCTGTCACTTTGGTCGATTTCTTTTATAAAGTAATCACTAATAGGGATTAGGATCTCTTTTTCCTGGAGCGTCACCACTAAAAGTGGATTGAGGGCATGGTTGTTAATAGAAGTTATGGTTCCTAAATTTTCTGAATCAGCGTAAACGCTGAAGCCAATCAAATCATTGGTTTCCAATTTGTCGGATTTTGGTTTTAATGATTTGGGAAGATAAACTGCGCATTTGCCAAGCCGGTCTGCCTGCTCTGGACTATCTACGTCTTCAAGCTTGACAACAGCAATATCTTGTAAAACAGAGATTTGTTCAATGAAAAATGGAACCAATCTGTTGTCAATTTGAACAAAGATTGATTCCAATTTTTTAGGAAGGGCTGACTCTATAAGAATCTTTACGTCACCCTTCAGTCCATGTCTTTTGATCACGTACCCAACCTGGTAGCACGAGTCAATATCCATGTCTTTTAATTATGCTTTTGGCTCCTCACTTTCGGGAGTTGTATCTGCTTTCGGTGCTTCTGTTGTTTCTGCTGCGGGTTCAATAGCCGCTTCTGCCGGGGCTTCCTCTGCTGGTGCAGCTTCAGGTTCTTTCACTACGTTTTTCTTCTTAATGGCTTCAGCCCTGGCTTCTTTTACTTTTGTTTCAGCCTCTTTACGTGCTTTTGCCTGTTCTTGCTTGCTCTGGGCAAGGGTGTCTTTCTTACCCTGAATCTTAGCTTCCTTCGCCTTCATCCATTCTTCCCATTTGGCATCTGCCTGCTCTTGGGTAATGGCACCTTTTACAACTCCAATCTGGAGGTGTTTTTTTAGCATCACTCCCCTATATGATAGCATTGCCTTCACGGTGTCAGTAGGTTGTGCACCATTCATCAACCAGTGAAATGCCCTATCATCCTTCAGCACAATGCTGGCAGGGTTAGTCAAAGGGTTATACGTACCAATTTTTTCAATAAAGCGACCATCACGTGGTGCTCTGGCATCCGCTACGACTACATCGTATAATGCCAGTTTTGTGCGGCCTCTGCGAGCCAATCTAATTTTTACAGCCATTTGCTATTTTATTTTGTGGATCTCGTCCAGTATTTTTTTAGGACTGCAAATGTAGTGTAATTTTTCTATTTGACAATGTTATTGGTTCAGTGAAAACCAGTACTTTGATTTTATATATTTGTTAATGCGGTTATTCAGTTTTTAATACACAGAACGGTTATTTACATTTGTTTACACACCATCAATATTATGGACAAATACTCCTATATATCCAATGCAGACGTTGGATACCTCGATGAACTTTATCAAAACTATAAGCAGGATCCCACTTCTGTAGATGTCTCGTGGCAGAAGTTTTTTGAGGGGTATGACTTCTCTCAACAACGGTATGGGGACAACGGTTCTTCTGCGGTGGTGGCAGACGGACTTACCATTAAAGAAACACAGGTAAGGACATTAATTCATACCTATCGGTCTCGAGCTCATCTTAAGTCGTATACCAACCCGGTTCGACCCAGAAGGGATCATAAAGTGCCATTAGATCATAAATACTATGGTTTGACGGATGCCGATTTAGATGCCGAATTTGATGTGGGTCTGGAGGTGGGTTTAGGAAGAACCACTTTAAGGAAGATCATTGAGAAACTTGAAAAGGTCTATGTAGGCCCGATTGGGTTTGAATATAGTTACATAAGAAATCAAGACATTTTCGACTGGTTTGTTGAGAAGTGTGAAACGGAATATTATTCCTACAATCCAAGCATTGAAGAAAAAAGAGACATTCTCTATAAGCTTAACGAGGCTGTTGTATTCGAAAACTTTCTTCATACCAAATTTCTTGGACAGAAAAGATTTTCATTAGAGGGGGGAGAAAATACCATTCCGGCCTTGCAGACTATAATTAATAAAGCGGCAGAACTTGGTGTCTCAGAGGTGGCGATTGGTATGGCACACAGAGGCCGATTGAATGTTTTATCAAATATTTTGGGTAAAACCTATGAGCAAATATTTAATGAATTTGAAGGAAATGCAGGTTTAGACGGAACAATGGGTGATGGTGATGTTAAATACCATCAGGGCTATGCCGGACACATCGACACACCTTCGAAAAATAAGATGTATGTAAAGTTGACGCCCAATCCTTCTCATCTCGAAGCGGTTGATCCGTTGGTACTTGGCTATACACGGGGCCAGATTGATGATGAATATTCAGGTAACCTAAAAAAGGCAATGGCCATTCTCATTCATGGTGATGCGGCTATTGCTGGACAAGGAATATTGTATGAGATTGTTCAAATGTCAGGCCTACCCGGCTATAGTACTGGTGGCACTGTTCACTTTGTTATTAACAATCAGATCGGGTTCACTACTGATTATGATGATGCCCGCACCTCTATTTACTGTACAGATCTGGCGAAAATTATTGATGCACCAGTACTTCACGTAAATGGTGATGACGCAGAAGCAGTAACTTTCTGCAGCAAGCTGGCGGTAGAGTACAGGCAAAAGTTTGGTAAGGACATATTTATAGACATGGTCTGCTATCGCAGACATGGGCACAATGAAAGTGACGAGCCTAAGTTTACACAGCCGAAACTGTATAACCTTATCGCCAAGCACCCCAACCCAAGAGAGATATATTCTAAAAACCTCGTAGAAGGAGGTAGTGTTGATGCCAAGTTGGCAAGTGAAATGGACAATAAGTTTAGAAGTCAACTGCAAGACAGGCTAAACGAGGTGAAACAAAACAAGCTTCCTTATAAGGTTCAAAAAATTGAAGAGGAGTGGCACAAGCTCAGAAAGTCTACCCCGGAAGATTTTGATTCATCACCAGCCACAGCTATCAAGCAGGCTGTAATAGATAAGGTGGGAAAAGCTTTGATTACGTTGCCCGAGGGATTCAAACCAATCAAGCAGATCGAAAAATTGTTGAAAGATCGAAAAGCTGCATTTTTCGAGAATAAGGAACTGGGTTGGGCTGAGGCCGAATTGTTGGCTTATGGATCTCTTTTATTGGAAAAAAGATTTGTCCGTTTTTCAGGGCAAGATGTAAAAAGAGGTACGTTCTCTCATCGTCATGCCTATGTAACGGATGTAACAGACAACCAGGATTATTGTAACCTTGATCATATTGAAGAAGGTCAGAAAAAGCTTCAAATTTTTAATTCATTGCTCTCTGAATTTGGGGTTCTTGGATTTGAATACGGATATGCGATGTCTTCGCCAAATGCATTGGTACTTTGGGAAGCTCAATTTGGTGACTTTGTTAATGGGGCACAGGTAATGATCGACCAGTTTATTGCGAGTGCCGAATCGAAATGGCAACGCATGAATGGATTGGTAATGCTATTACCCCACGGATATGAAGGGCAAGGGCCTGAACACTCCAGCGCTAAACCAGAGCGCTTTCTTCAGCTGGCTGCGGAATACAATATGGTCATCACTAACCCGACCACAGCAGCAAATTTTTTCCATTTGTTGAGAAGGCAAGTGACCTGGGAATTTAGAAAACCATGTATTGTGTTTTCTCCAAAATCTTTGCTTCGCCATCCTGCTGTAGCTTCACCTGTCAGTGAGTTTACGAAGGGAGGGTTTAAAGAAGTTATAGACGATCCTTCAAATCCTAAGTCAGCAAAAAAGTTGATATTTTGTAGTGGTAAAATTTATTATGATTTGTCAGAAGCAAGGCAGAAGAAAAAGATAAAGGATATTGCCATTGTTCGCATTGAACAATTGTATCCATTTCCGGAAAAGCAAATCAACGCATTGCTGAAGAAATACAAAGGCGCCAGGGTGGCGTGGGTACAGGAAGAACCTTCAAATATGGGTTGTCAGAGTTTTATTATTCGCATGATGCCCAATCAGAAATTTGAATTTGTATCAAGGAAGGCGAGTGCATCTCCAGCTACGGGTTACTCTAAAGTACACAAAGTGGAGCAGGAAAAACTTGTTAACCAGGCCCTGGAAATTAAAGCTTTAAAAAATTAACAAACCATTATGTCTGAAAAAGTCAAAGTCCCCACTGTAGGGGAGTCAATCACCGAAGTAACCATAGCAACATGGCTTAAAAAGGATGGCGATCAGGTTGCCATGGACGAGGTAATAGCAGAGTTAGAATCTGATAAAGCCACTTTTGAATTGCCCGCTCCAAAAGCAGGAATCCTAAAAATTGTAAAACAAGAAGGAGAAACAGTGCCTGTTGGTGAGGTGATTTGTGAGATTGACACTGATGCTGCAAGTAAAACAACAACTCCGAAGGAAGAGCCTAAATCAAAAGCTTCGAAAGAAGAGTCGAAACCAACACCATCCGCTTCCAGCGGACCAAAGGCCACCGGTGAAGTAAAAGAAATGAAGGTGCCGGCTGTTGGAGAGTCAATCACCGAAGTGACAATTTCTACCTGGTTGAAAAAAGAAGGTGATTTTGTGGCACTTGATGAAGTGATTGCAGAGGTAGAATCTGATAAAGCCACTTTTGAACTACCAGCAGAAGCACAAGGTATTTTAAAAATAGTGGCACAGGAAGGCACAACATTGCCAATTGGTGGTTTGATATGTAAAATTGAAGTGGCAGAAGGCACTCCTGAGGCTACTACATCGAGGCCCACGGAAACGGCACCTTCGCAAAGCGCACCTTCAGGGGATAAATCTTATGCGGCTGGCCATCCCTCTTCGGCAGCGGGGAAAATTTTGTCTGAAAAGGGAATTTCTCCAGATCAGGTTTCGGGCACAGGTGTTGGCGGTAGAATTACCAAGGAGGATGCTGTGAATGCACAGGCTGGTCAGCAAAAAGCAGAATCTGCTGCACCTGCACCTACACCAAGCGGAACACGCGAGGAAACGAGAGAGAAGATGTCTTCCATACGCAGAACCATTGCGAGGCGTTTGGTGACGGTGAAAAATGAAACGGCTATGCTCACTACTTTCAATGAGGTAGACATGAAGCCGGTGATGGATCTGCGCTCCAGGTACAAAGATAAATTCAAAGAGAAGTATGATGTAGGCCTGGGCTTTATGAGTTTCTTCACTAAAGCGGTATGTGTGGCCTTACAGGAATTCCCGGCAGTAAATGCGTATATCGATGGTGACGATGCAGTGTATCACAATTATTGTGATATTTCAATTGCAGTGTCTACACCTCGTGGTTTGGTAGTTCCGGTTATTCGAAGTGCTGAATTAATGAGCATGGCAGAAATAGAAAAAGAGGTGATGCGATTGGCTCTTCGTGGTCGCGATGGAAAGCTTTCTATTGAGGAAATGACAGGAGGCACCTTCTCTATAACCAATGGTGGTGTGTTTGGGTCGATGTTGTCAACACCCATATTAAATCCTCCACAATCAGCAATTTTGGGTATGCACAATATCGTGCAGCGCCCTGTAGCAATTGAGGGTGAAGTAGTGATTCGTCCTATTATGTACCTGGCACTTTCTTATGATCACCGCATTGTGGATGGAAAAGAGGCTGTGAGCTTTTTGGTAAAAATAAAAGAGATGTTGGAAGATCCTGGACGCTTAATTTTGGGAGTTTAATAACTATTGACAGAATAATTTTTCACAGAAAGAACAAAGAAATATTATGCAATACAACGTTACGATAATAGGATCAGGGCCTGGTGGGTATGTGGCAGCCATTCGCTGCGCACAATTAGGTTTTAAAACAGCAATCATTGAAAAATATGATGTCCTGGGAGGTACTTGTCTGAATGTTGGTTGTATTCCATCAAAAGCTTTGTTAGACTCATCTGAACATTTCATTAATGCAAAGGAGAATTTCAAAGAACACGGTATCGATATCACTGCACCAAAGGTGAATATCAAGCAGATGATCACGCGCAAGGCAGATGTAGTGAAGCAGAATGTGGCCGGGATTGCTTATCTGATGAAAAAGAATAAAATCGATGTGCATACAGGTGTCGGTTCTTTTGTAGATAAAAACACAATTAAGATTACAGGAAAAGAGGGGAAAGAATCAACGGTTACCACAGAGAAGGTAATCATAGCAACTGGATCAAAACCTACACCATTACCATTTGCTTCATTTGATAAAAAGAGAATTATTTCCAGCACGGAAGCACTTGAACTGAAAGAAGTGCCCAAACATTTAATTGTTGTAGGGGGAGGCGTAATTGGTATGGAGTTAGGCTCAGTATATGCTCGCCTTGGATCAAAAGTTACAGTAGTTGAATTTCTTGATAGCCTTATTCCTACCATGGATGGCACAATGGGCAAAGAGTTACTAAAGGTGACAAAGAAACTGGGAATGCAATTTTACCTGGGTCATAAAGTGACATCCATAGAAAACAAGGGTAAAGAAGTGGTGTTGAAAGCGGAGGATAAATCAGGTAAGTCTATTGAATTAAAAGGTGATTATTGTCTGGTAAGTATTGGAAGACGACCCTATACTGAAGGCTTGGGATTGGATAAAGTTGGAATTGAGTTGGATAAAGGGAAGATACCTGTTGATGATCATTTGAAAACCAAAGCGGATAATATTTATGCAATTGGTGATGTAGTGCGGGGTGCTATGTTGGCGCACAAAGCAGAGGAAGAGGGTGTGATGGTGGCGGAACAAATGGCAGGGCAGAAGCCGCATATTAATTATTTATTGATTCCAGGTGTAGTATACACATGGCCAGAGGTGGCCAGTGTAGGGTATACAGAGGAGCAATTGAAAGAAAGTGGTAAAGCATATAAGACCGGATCATTTCCCTACAAAGCATTAGGCAGGGCAAGGGCCAGTATGGATGTAGACGGTCTGGTGAAGATTTTGGCAGACAAACAAACAGATGAAATCCTAGGTGTACATATTATAGGCGCACGAGCAGCAGATATGATCGCTGCAGGAGTGACAGCTATGGAGTTCCGGGCATCTGCAGAGGATGTTGCCCGAATGTCACATGCACACCCTACGTACATGGAAGCGGTGAAGGAGGCGTGCCTTGCTGCAACGGCCAACAGGCCTATTCATATGTAAGCTTTCTTTCGTAGGGAGTAGTTAAGGCCATAACGAATGGCTAATGAGATTACTACAGGAATTAAAAAGACGTTCAGCTGCTGAGGTAAAAACACCCAAGTGATAAGTAGGAGTAGGGTGATTCCGGTGAGGAATCTAAAATACTTCTTAAGTATTTCCTTTTGTTTTCCAAAGAGCAAGAATGCTGCAATGAGATTGGTGGGAAATGCCCATAATAAATTGAAGTTGTTTGCTGCGGCTTTGTGATCAGTCGCTACCCACAAGATAAAGAGCAAACACCCTATTGTTCCTGTTATAAAAAGCAATGCAAAGTCAACCCACCTGGATACTTTCTTCTTCTTAAAATCAAAAAAGGAAACGGCTACCACCACCACAAGCAAAGCCCCAAATACTGTCCAGGGATGGGGAACACTATCGAAAGCCATCGGTTTACCAGGTGGATCAGAAATGACAGTTTCTTTCACCAGCGGCTTTGAACCGTTGTCGGTGATAATGGTTGCGTGATTAAACGATGATTCGATATAATCCGGCAAAAACATGTAGTCATACGGAGTGGCTTTTTTATCCATGGGCAAACCAAGACAAATGTCAATACCCAAATCTCCCCAGGGTTGTTCTTTGAGGTACAGGTCTGTAAGATCACGAATGGTGTAGTCTGTGGTAATATATGAGTCGTCAAATTTTATATTATCACCCAGCACGTTCACAAAAACATCTCTGATTATTGTTGCACAGTTGTTGTAAAAATAATCGTAGAGATACTCCTGGTTTTCTGGTTGTGCATTCTGTTGTAAAAAATCAAAAAGCTGTTGCTTTTGCTGTTGATTGAGATCAATGATTTGCTCATGAACCCATCTGTTATAATAGAGATAGTAATACCGAAAGTCCGGATAGGATTGTACTGACAATTTATAAAGCAGGCGTCCGCGGGTAAAGTTGAGATAGAAATTGGGTTGGTTGAAATTGAAAGTGCCATAGTTATAAGCATAATCAATTCTGTTGACTGGATCGTACACCCTGATGGCGCTATGTCCAAATGCAGAGTATAGCTCGCCTTGAAATGGAGCGCATGTGATGACTCCAATATGGGCTCTTTCGGACAGTTGAATTTGCTGCCCTAACAGTTGGATAGAGAATAGAAGCGAGAAAAGGACAAGAATAATTCTCATGGGCTAAATAATGGGTGGAAAGATAAAACAATCGCTTTGTAAAAGGTAATTTTGGAATGGCCATGAATAGAAATATAACGGATGGATTGAACTTTGTATCGAAGCTTACTCTGGCCAGAGTTTGGAATTCGGGGAAAGTGCTTTCCAGTTATTTTTACTCCAGGCTTTCTGGCAAGGCCACTATGCCTGCATTGCCTATTAGTATATCCATTGAACCTACAACCTCCTGTAATCTGAGGTGCCCGGAATGTCCGAGTGGACTGCGATCATTCACCCGACCTACCGGGATGTTAAAACAGGATTTATATGAAAAGATAATGGATGAACTCGCGCCAACTTTATCCTATCTGATATTCTATTTTCAAGGAGAACCCTATTTGCATCCACAGTTGTTGGAAATGATAAGCTATGCTTCTCGCAAAAAAATTTATACAGCCACTTCAACCAATGCGCATTACCTCAATGACGAGATGGCAAAAAAAACGGTCGAGTCCGGCCTGGACAGGATGATCATTTCAATCGATGGTGTAGATCAGGAAACCTATTCTTCCTACCGCGTAGGGGGAAAACTTTCCAAAGTGATTGAGGGAACACAAAATATTATCAAATGGAAGCGAGAATTAAAATCGAAAACGCCACATGTTATCTTTCAATTTCTCGTTGTACGCCCTAATGAATCCCAGATTGATCAGGTATACAAACTGGCGGATGAATTGGGAGTAGATGAGGTAGCGCTGAAAACCGCCCAAATTTATGATTATAAGAATGGTTCAGGTTTAATTCCCATCAACGAGAAATACTCGCGTTATAAAAAAAAGAGCGATGGTTCTTACGACATCAAAAACAGCTTACTCAACCATTGTTGGAAAATGTGGCACAGTTGTGTGATCACGTGGGATGGCAAAGTTGTGCCTTGCTGTTTTGACAAAGATGCTCATTTTGTTTTAGGAGATTTAAATGAAAAATCTTTTAAAGAGATATGGAATCAAAAAAAATATCAAAACTTCAGAAACTCTTTGCTGAGATCGCGCGAGGAAATAGAAATTTGTAAAAACTGTACGGAAGGGACGAAAGTTTGGGCCTAGGTTGTAGGCTTCTTTTCAGCCATTGCTTTCTGAATGGCCTTGACATCAAGGGCACCACACGAGCCACAGCCAGACTTACAATCTGTGGATGTAAATGATTTGAAAATCATCCAGCCTAAATAAGTTACCGCTCCAATTGCGAGTAAGCCGATTAAAATGTACTGAACCATATCACAAATTTAAACAATTCTGTTTAGTAACCCCAGTGCTTTTTGATTACCTCTACCATCTCAGGCTGGATCGCTCCGGCTGCACAGATCTCTCCACCGTATAAAAAGTCATTACCTCCTTTGAAGTCAGTTACTTTTCCTCCAGCTCTTTCCACAATTAAACTGCCAGCAGCCACATCCCAGGGATTGAGGTTGTATTCAAAAAAACCATCCATACGCCCGCACGCTACATATGCCAAATCTGTTGCAGCACTTCCTAGTCTACGTACACCATGAGTTACTTCAAGAAATGTTTTGATGATTTCGAGATATTCTTCCCTTTTATCGAAATGATAATAGGGAAACCCCGTGGCTAAAAGGCTTTCATTCAAATATTTGGTGTCTGAGATAGTAATTTCTACACCATTGCAGGAGGCAGGGCCATCTTCAGTGGCCGAGAAACATTCCATTTTAGACACCTCATGCACCACACCCAGTACAATTTTATTTTTATGAGCCAATCCTATGCTTACAGCAAAAGGAGGCAGCCCATGGGTAAAGTTGGTAGTGCCATCTAAAGGGTCTATGATCCAACGATATTCCGTTGATCCTTCTAATGAAGTTCCTTCTTCTGCTAAGAATCCAGAGCCTGGTAAAATCACTTTTAGGGCCTTTACCAGTCTTTTCTCCGCTTCCTTATCGACATACGAAACCAGATTGTTGGGTGTGTTTTTATGTTCAATTTTATTTTTATCAAAATTTCCAGCCTCTTTGCCAATAAAATGAGCCACCTCACTGCTGAGTTCAATTACATCCATCTCCATTTGGGCCAGATCAATCATTTCTTAGTAGTTTTTCTTTTGACTAAGGTAAACAATAGAATTAACACAGAAACCCAGGATGTAGTTCTTGGAATGAATTCTCCCCTTAAAGCATAGTCACTATTTACATCTGGCAGTGGGGAATAAAGTTGCATCATCTGTTCTCTTGTGATTGCATCAGCAGATAGCGTATAGGAATAAACAATCGGCCCTACAACAGAGATGGCAAACATCACCACAAAGATCCAATTCACTTTTTTTTCGGTAAGCACTGCCTGATAAAGGAGTGTGTTGGAAATAAGCACCCAAAGAGATGTGCCAAGGTATCCTGTATTCGTATTCCAGGCTGTCCATTCTGGTTTTAAAAGGAATAAATCCGCAAGGAAATTAACTGGAAATGGAGACCATTTTAATAGAACATATTCAACTGTTAGCCAAAAAACAGAAAGTGTAATGATGCTGACTCCAGGGCCAAGGCTTTTTCTAACAAAAGTGTAGCCCAAGAATGACATCGTGAAAAGGATGGCTTGTACCAAAATGGAAACCAACAGATTGGGTGAAAAAAGACTTCCAGCAAAGAAGGAGACGGATAACCCAAGCAGTACGAGTTCCAAAGAACTCCACATGGATTTTTCCTTACGATTGTTGGCGGCAATTGCAATAAATGGAGCAAAACCGATAAATGCTAATAATGGAAATGAAGGCATCAGCCAGGCCAGGCTGAATAATAGGGTGCCTCCTGCGAAAAGATAAGAGGTTCCGATGCTATTCTTTTTTGCCATCAATCACGATCACAATTTCTCCCTTTACTTTATGCTCATTAAAATAAGCTGCCACTTCTTTGATAGTCCCTGTAATGGTTTCTTCATGTATTTTGGTAAGCTCCCTTGAAACTGAAATTTTCCTTTCTTCATCAAAAAGCTCTAACATCAGGTTCAGTGTTTTTTCAAGCCGATGCGGAGACTCATATACAATTACTGTACGCTCTTCTTCCGCAAGCTTTTTCAAAAGCGTCTGCTTTCCTTTTTTATGAGGCAAGAATCCCTCAAATACAAAGCGATCTGTAGGGAAGCCAGACTTGACAAGTGCAGGGACAAAAGCCGTTGCGCCAGGCAAACATTCCAGCTTTATGCCCGCTTGAAGGCAAGCTCTGGTTAATAAAAAACCGGGATCAGCAATACCGGGAGTACCAGCATCGCTTATCAGAGCCATGGTCTCTCCGGCTTTCATTTTCTCTACCAGTCCGGTTAATTTTTTGTGCTCATTGAAAATATGAAAACTGATTAAAGGTTTTTGTATATCGTAGTGCTTGAGCAGGATACCTGATTTGCGGGTATCCTCTGCCAGAATGGTATCAACTTGTTTTAATATTTCCAGCGATCTTAAAGTAATATCACCCAGGTTTCCAATTGGAGTAGGGACGAGATAAAGGGAAGTTTTATCCAAACTCACTTTGTTAATTTATCAATGGCCTCAGCCAACTGGCGATCTTTTTCTGTTACAATATTTCCCGCATCATGGGTGTTGAGTTCGATGGTGACCCTGTTGTAAGCATTGGACCAGTTGGGGTGGTGATTCATTTTTTCAGCCAGTATGGCCACTCGGGTCATAAAGGCAAAGGCTTCGCTAAAATCTTTGAATTGAAATGTTCTCTTAAGCTTATGGTTCTCTTCTATCCACATGGCTCGCCTTGTTTGGTTGACTATAAAGTTACTATTAAAGAGGCAATCTTTGGGAGCCTAAAGGGCAATAATACCTTCAATGCCGGAGGCACTCTGATAGACTTCAATTACCGCTTCGGTAGAGGGCATCATAGTTTGCACAGTGAAGCTGGTATAGTTGCCATTTTTTGAGGCCCTTTCACTGGGAGTGTGCATGGGAAACATTTTTCGCACCTCCTCTTCCTTTCCTTTAGGAACAATAAACTTGAAAGTGTATAGAGAGGGCCAGGCGTAATGGTTGTCTAATTTATCCCGGAATGAATTGAGCCAGTTTTGGTCTATCATAAAATAAAAAAAGACTCCATTCGAATTACGAATGGAGCCTCATGTTGTGTTTTTTGTTAATAAAATAAGTAACGCTTGTCTTCGATATTGGCACCGTTCTTAAGGGCTTCTGTAATATTGAACCCAGCTTGACTATTAAGCGTTTGGAGTCTTTGATTCTTAAACATTGTATAGTCTCCAAGTTCAGGAGCAATGGTTTTATTATTATTTTCAATGATCAGCACTCCATTTTGGCCTATAATAGGCTCAGAGCGTTTTCCTGATTCCAAAGCAAATGCTGTTCCTACAGCAACAGGGTCAATACCTACTCCTGGAAGGGAATTTGAATTCAGTTTTAGATCACTTGACGAATTGACAGTAGCATCTTCTCCATAGGCAGTAGCTATTTCATCAATTGTGCCTGACAAACTCTTAAGTTTTTCTGCAATTTTTTGCCCTTTTAATTTATTTTTAACCAAAGGAGTGATTTCTTCTTTTACATCCTCGAATGCCCTGTAACCTTCTTCTGTTTCCTTGGTCATTACAGCTACCACATAGCTGGTTTGTACATCGAATACATCTGAAACCTTACCTTTGCTGGCATCACGGAAAAGCCAAAGAACGATCTGACGAGCATCATCCAGTGTATTTATTCTGCTTGCGTTGGTGCTCACATCCTCTGCGTTATAGACAGTCAATTTCTCTTCCTCTGCCTTTTTAGTAAACTCATTTAAACTTGAAACACTGCTGGCAAACAAATCTGCTTTCCTATATGCTTCATTTTGTGTTTCATCACTAGGTGTAATTTCGCGTCCTATGATGGCCACTGTGTAAGAGGTATTGTCTTTTACGCTTGTCACATCAATGATGTGGTAGCCAAATTCAGTTTCCACAAGATTGTTTAATAGTCCAGTAGTTTTGGCATTGAACACTGCAGTTTCAAAAGGTTTTACCATTTGGCCGGACGTAAAGTATCCAAGGTCACCTCCATTTGAAGCAGTGCCATCGGTACCAAATTCACCTGCTTTTTGTGCAAAATTTGCACCCGCCTTCAGGTCGTTCAATATGCCTTGTGCCTTTTCACGGGCTGCGCGTTTCGCAGCAGGTGTCTCATCATCCCATCGGATAAGGATATGGCTGGCACGTGCGTTATAAACAGTATCTCTGTTTTTTGAAACTAACTTTGCCACTTTGTAACGGTCGCCATCTAACAGGGGGCCAATTACGGTGCCATTAGACATGGTGCCAATTTGGTTGCTAAGAAAGTTGGGTAACTCATCTGGCGTATACGTAGCAAAGGAATCATCATAGTCAGAATTAATGGCTGCAAATACCGAGTCTTCCTCGGTCGTTTTGAAGTCTGCAACAATTTTGGTTAACTCGTCCCGTATGTCAGCAGAATCGATCGCTGATGGCGTAAGAGGAAATGAGACATAGCTTAGGCTACGTGCTTTCTCCGCCTTGTATTTTTCTTTGTTTTTGTTGTAGTAGTCCCTTAAATCTGCATCTGAAGCCGTCACCAGCGAATCGCTCATGGTATAGAAAGGAACATATACATACTTTACTTCACACACGTCATTTTGCAAATGATACTCTCTTTCAGACTCGGCTTGTGTAACGTAGTTTGTCTTTACGATGAGGTTCTCAAACTTTATGCGCTCTCTTGCAGGCACCAGATCAGCTCTGAAAACATTCCAGCGTACCCTAGGCTCTGAATTGACTGGTTGATTATCCAATGACTGGAGGTAAGATATAAGGCTATTTCTATCAAAATTCCCAGCTGAGTCAGTGAAGGATAATTTGATGTTTTCATCTACATTTTTTCCCTGAATAATATCCCACTCTTCATCGCTGGTTACTTTTACACCCACATTTTCGTATTGCGGTGTAATGGCATAGCGGGCGATAAGAAGATCCCAGGCCTGTTGACGCAATGTTGGTCGCTCAAGTTCTCCAGGTTGACGGCCAAAATTTAGGATATAGTTGTTTTCCCGTGATTGGACTGCTGCCTGAAATTCTTCCAGGGAGATAGATTTCCCACCTATTTCACCTACTACATTGTCATTTCCTGAGAAAACAGAAGTGGGTCCACTTCCAAATAAGTCATTAAGAACAAATGCAGCGATTGCTACGGTAATAAATCCTACGACCACCTTGGTCATTTTGTTCCTCAAAGTTCCGATCAGCGCCATACCGCGTGTTTAATTAGAGTTAGCCTAAGTTAATTTTTAAAGACCGCAAATTTAAGTCCTATTATCAATTCAGCAAAGGGGTAAATCACTAATTAAGGAATTAATTTTGCTGATTATCAGGCAATTAAATGACCCAACCTGGGCTAAGTAGATTAGGGCTGTGCACCATTTTTTTCTATAATCAGCTTTACGATGTCGATGCGATTATCTTCTGTGGATTGAATGATGAAAACATAGGGTGGAATGGGGATGGCATCTCCTTCTTCCGGGAAATCTTCAGTATATGAAAGGATCATGCCGCCAAGGGTTTCATAATCGCCCTCCGGTAAATTCCATTCATATATGTCGTTGAGATAGTCAATTTCGAGCCTGGCACTTAAAAGGAAGGTTTTCTCATCCAATTGCTGTTCAACAAGGTCGTCTTCATCATGCTCATCTTCAATTTCGCCAAAGATTTCTTCAATGATGTCCTCCATACTCACTATACCTGAAGTTCCTCCGAACTCGTCTACTACTACTGCAAGGCTTTTTCTGTCCTTAATAAATTGGATCATTAGCTCATTTACCATCATCGCTTCGGGTACAATATTGATGGGTGTGAGGATTTCGTTGATTGTTTTTGGTTTGGTGAAAAGGGCAGAAGAGTGACAATAGCCAATTACGTCATCAATAGTATCCTTATAGATGATGATTTTGGAGTGCCCACTTTCAATAAAAGCTTCTTTCAGTTTATCCAGACCTTCATCCGAACCGATCCCGATGATCTCTGTACGCGGAATCATACACTCTCTTACTTTAACCGTTTTGAACTCCAGGGCGTTGTGAAATATTTTTTTATCCAATTCAATTTCCTCATTCTCATGCTTTACATTTTGCATGTTAACGAGGTAATGGTTCATGTCGGTAAGCCCAAAGGCAGGCTTTTCTTCAGAATATTCGAGCCTTAGCACATGAACAATAACAAGCTTGGACAGATAAACAATGGAAAAAGTAATGGGTGAGAGGATGTAAAACATGATGCGGAAAGGGATTGCCAGGGTGGCTAACATCAGGTTAGGATTAATCAGAAACAGACTCTTTGGAAGAAACTCGGCTGTAAAAAGTATAATTAAGGTGGAGATTACTGTTTGAACCAAAAGCACGTAAAGGTCGCCCTTAAATGCTTCCGGTAAGATAGAGACGAGCCAGGGCTCAATCATTTGTGTGATGAGAATTCCAAAAAGGACTAAAGCGAGTGTGTTTCCGATCAGTGTTGTACCGATAAACCAGGATGGTTTTTTGACGAATTTGGACATAATTCGCCCCCAAAGAACCCCTTGTTTTCCCTGTAATTCTATTTGTAATTTGTTGGCAGAAAAGAAAGCGATTTCAATTCCGGAAAAGAAAAAAGAGAAAATGAGTGAAATGAGAATAGGGGTGAATAGCGCTGTATTCATCTATGTTGATCGTTTTCTCATAGAAAAGATAAAGAATAGGATCATTGAAAGCATAATCGCCCAGTAAGCCTGGCCAAGACCTACAGTCATCACTTCGTAAGCCCCTATTATGATAAAGACCACCGCAAGGGAAAGCAAAAGCATGTCGACCAGTTTCATGGATTCACAAAGATAAGCATAATGGATGATTGGCAATTATCACTCAACAACCTCAAATTCCCCTTCAGGGTTTTTAATCGTATAGTCGGAGAGGTCCTGGGCAGCCTCTAAACCGGTACCATAGATCACTTCATTTTCCAGTTTTATGGTTACGAATTTTTCTGTGAAAATGCGTTTGGTATCCTGCTTCCAGAAGAGTTCTTCTGTGTTCAGTTGTTCTTTTTTTTGAATGTTAATGATTTCCACCTTGCCTCGACCTCTCCATTTGTCCTCATCACTGAAATAATAGGCACTGTTGGCGCGTAACGTAGAAGTAATCTTCCCTGTTTCGTCAAAAAACTCAAGGTATATGCCTTCGGGGAACTCCCTGTCTCCACTTTCGAATTCAAAGACCTTTTGAGCGATCATTTTTACCTTAATCAGATCTTTTTCTGCATAGTACATTTCTACGTTTTCAGCCTCACTGAGCGGGCCATGGTATTCAACAGGTTGAGAGGTTTCGGTGGGAGTGCATGAAAGCAGAATGATACAGCAAAGTACTGTTGTGCCTATGGGTTGAATTATTTTCTCAAACACCTGTGTTGCCATCTTTGAAAAACAAAAAGGCTGGCTAAAAGCCAGCCTTTTGCATTGTGATAATTTTTCTAATCTCTCGTATCTATTGTTACAGTCTCTCCTATCCAGCAGCTCACCCTCATGGTGTCACCTACTTTCCAGTTGAAAAGAAATATCTCTTCTTTTGAAGGAAACTGTGATTTTGCCTGGCTCATTTTCTGACCGGCTCCGGCTCTTGCATACATGTTGTATGCCGCAATGTATACCAGTCTGTCTTCGGCCATATTTGCTCCCTTCTTGCAATCGTTGAAGCTGCCGTAGTAGAGGTCACCAATTTTTTCATAGCCCTCTTTGTTACCAGCTTCTGCAGCTTTGCGGTAGTATTCGCGGGCTGCATTCTTGCTGTTTTTCTTTGCCTGGATACTGCCAAGGTATAAATACATGTCTCCTTTATCTTCAGGTGTAGTAGCCAATTCCAAAGCTTCCTGCAAGAAGGCTTCTGCTTTGTCAAGGTTATCATTACCCATATGTTTTAAGCCCATATTCTTAGCCAATCCGAAATCCGGTTCGGTCTTGTTAATATGCTCACCTACTTCAAGCCACAATGGATCATCAGTACATTTACCCTGAAGCATAAACCCAAAGATCTTCTTGGCCAGGGCAATGTCATTAGGTGTTTTTCTGTACTTGGGCTCAAGATTGTTCTTCACAAAGTCACAATCCACTTTTACCATTCCTATCAATAAATCATCAATTACACTTATGTATTCTTTGATTTTGGCAACATCTTTAGTTTTGCCAGCTGCCTCATCCTCCTTGATTTTGGCATTGGCTATAGATATGATTTTATCATAGCGTTCAAGAATTTGCTCGTCAGAAAGGTTTTTGAGCAAGACGTAGTTTGCCTGAACTGTTGTCATGTAGGCGACCAGGTTACCATCAGACATTTTAGTTCCACTGATTTCGGCTACACGGTCAAACAACTCAAGCAGTTCTACTGATTTATCTTTGTTTGTTACATTGTATTTATAGGCATAATATGCTTTTCTGTTCAAGACGTTTACTTCGTCACCACAGTATTTGATGCGCAAGTCATACATCATCAACATAGAGTCGACCAATTGTTGTTTTCTTGCTGGATCTTTTTCTTTCTCAGCAAGATTATCATAGATGTCAGCTCCATCGATGTACAATTTTACATGCCAATCAGGAGCATTTTTTAGCATCCATGTAAATGGCTTAGCTGCCGCACGGTATTGCCCTTGTTTCATGGCGTCACCATAAAGGGCCACCTTTTCTTCAGCCATACTTTTGTCTTCAGGCCATTTGAACTCACGACATTGAGCTATTGAATCAAAGTTCAATGCAACAAGCATTATCATTAAAGCACCAGTTACTATTGTTTTCATTGTTTTCATTTCTAGTCAAATCTTCTTTTTATAAACCACTGGTCGTTGAAAGTAACGCCAAAATATAACTTAAAGTAATTTTCTTCAATAGTGTTTGTTTGTAAATCACCCCTCTTGCCCACTTTTATCGCCAAATCCAAGCTCGAAATCCTACTTACAGGAAGAGTTAGTCCAAAATTAATGCCAAAATCCTTTAAGGCATTGCCATTGATCAAATAAGGGGCTTCACTAAGGCTAATGCCTGTTTGGTAGGTCATACGTTTCAGATAGTTGGTCAGGGAACCGGCATCTGGGGTTATCTTTCCACCAAGGGCCAGTTGCCAACCAGATTGACCTGCTGTTGAGGATCCTCCAAAGGATTTGAATTTAGTATAATCCATGTATGTAAAATCTGCCCCTACTAACCATTGCAACTCTTTGCCAAATGAGATACCGCCACCAATTGACTGAGGAAGGGTAGTGGTGCCAGGGATATTGTTTACAATGGTTGCAGAATCTAAAATCCCACTGACATTTCTACGCTCCAAACGTTCATAAAACTTCGTATTGATATCTGCATTGAAATCATAAACTAATCCCAAATTCAGGCTATAGTCTTTTCTTCCTATTGAGTCTTTGTTAAAAGATACCCCTCCTGAAAAACCAAATCCATTAAAAGATTGCCGGTCGTAAATATTTGTTGCGTATTGAACCAATTGACTAGATTCCGAAAGAGTTGATGCGTGCTGATTAACGATCGCACTAAAATAATATGTTCCCTTGAGACCAATAGAAATATTAGGATGGAGTCTGACTCCATTTGACCAGTATAGTTGATTGATGCCACCACTACCACTTTCAACCACATTTACCATTTCTGTACTGTTGGCGATTTCACTTTGATAGTTGAGCCGATAGTTAACAGATGAGTATGGCATAAGGCCAACGCCCATTCCCCATTTATTCCTTTTTATAGGAAAGCCCATTGCCAAGTAATTAAGATTACCACTGCCTGACTTTTCGGAGGCATTAACTCCCTTTGCCGTTCTTTGCTCTCCAATAAACCCTGCTTCAAAAACGGTGATGGTATTAAATACCAGTAATGCAGGATTTATGTTATTCAAGTGCCAGTATTCGGGGTTACTCATACCCAGCCCTGCCATGCCCTGGTTATGGGTAAGTCCATTGCCAAAAGTTTCTCCAATTCCAAATGATGAAAATGGTGTTTTGGCTGCCTGACCAATTGACTCCAATGGGCTGAATGCAATCAGTAGAATTATTGAGGCGTACTTACAAATTGACATTATGAAGCAAAATCTTGTTCAATCCGCTCAAGACGAGATTGGGGGCTACAAATATGGGGTGTTTCAACTTGTTTTCAAAAAGAGGAGCATCGCCCCCACACAAAATCACTCCCATTGTGGGGTATTTTTTTTGATATCTATCAATTATTCCTTCCAGCTCAGCCAGCACTCCATTTACAACGCCACTCTGCATACACGATTCTGTACTATTTCCTACCAAGGGAGGATTATCAACGAAATTAACTAACGGAAGGCGAGCCGTGAAAGTATGCATGGCCTCGAATCTCATTTTTACTCCGGGAGATATCGCACCTCCATAATAATTGGCTAGGTCATCTACAAATTCATAATTGATGCAAGTGCCGAGGTCAATAGCCAGGCGATGCCCGCCTGGTATTATGTCGAGGGTGCCACAGGCAGCAGCAATTCTGTCTAACCCTAATGTTAGTGGTGTACTGTATTTTACAGCAATGGGGAATGGGGTAGATTGACTCATGAAAATTTTCTTTCCATTGCTGTTTATTTTATCCATCAAATTATCTGTTGATCTGGCAACAGAACTGACAATGGCATTTTCAAACTCATTCTTATCTAACCATTCGTTAAAAGTATTACTGTCTTCAAAAGAAAGAGTTTGAATCAGGTTTGTCTGTTCAAAGACACCTGCTTTAATTCTGGTGTTACCGTGGTCAATTGCCAGATTCATAAAAATGTTTTTGCAAATGATTACTTTAGCACATTACAACATGGGCAAAAGTATGAAAATCAAGTACATGTTGATCATATAGCAGAGCAAAGAAAAGGTTGTAAAATGAATTCAAACACAAAGATTGCCAGGTACAAGGTAATAGGGTTGATGTCGGGGACTTCGCTGGATGGATTAGATATTGTTTGTTGTGAGTTTACTTTAAATAATAATAAATGGCACTTCAAATTAAAGGCCAATGAGACATTAAAGTACTCAGACAAATGGAAAATACAACTGGCTAATGCCCATCTCCTCGAAGGAAGTGCTTTGCAGCTATTAGATATTGATTTTGGTTTTTTTATAGGGAAAGCCTGTAATAAGTTTATTGAGAAGAATAAACTGAGAGGCATTCAGTTTATTGCATCTCATGGACATACCATTTTTCATCAACCCAAAAAGAAATTTACTTTCCAAATGGGTAATGGAAACGCGATTCATCAGATAACAAATCTTCCTGTTGTCAATGATTTCCGTTCTCTCGATGTGCTGAAAGGAGGTGAAGGGGCTCCTCTCGTTCCCATCGGGGATCATTTGCTCTTTTCTCAATTTGATGTGTGCTTAAACCTGGGTGGAATTGCTAACCTCTCAAGAGTGGAGAAAGGGAAAAGAGTTGCGTTTGACATTTGTTTTGCCAACATGGGATTGAATTACCTGGCCGAAAAAACGAATAAGGCTTATGATAAGGACGGTAAAGAAGCGGCAAAAGGTGAGGTGAATATTAAAATGTTCAATCAGCTAAAGAAGCAGTACTTACAATGGAAGAAGAGCAGGCCGTCTCTCGGACGCGAAGGTTTTGAAAAATCCATTCGCCCTATCCTTAATAATGATACTATTTTATTACGAGACAGACTTCGAACAATGGTAGAGTCTATTAGTCATGAGATAGTGGAGAGCCTTCCTCAAGAATCAAATCTTAAGTTGCTGGCAACAGGAGGGGGTGCAATGAATTTGTTTTTGATAAAATGCATTCAGGAGAAGTTAGGGAATAAGGCACAGGTAATTACTCCAGATGCTGCAACCGTAAATTATAAAGAGGCCATAGTGTTTGCGTTGCTTGGCGTCCTGCGCATCCGAAATGAAGTAAACGTGTTGAAAACTGTGACAGGCGCGCCCACTGATTCTAGCGCTGGTGTTATGATTGGATTTTAGTGGTGGGTTGAGAATTACTTTTAAATTTGCCGCAACTCGAAATTATAGCTATGAAAGAACTTCTGAAGAAATTTGAAAACAAGAGACCTGAAATTGTTTTTGAATGGAAAGATTCTGAAACAGATGCAGAGGGCTGGGTAGTGATTAATTCCTTGCGTGGAGGGGCTGCGGGGGGAGGAACCCGCATGCGAGTAGGACTGGATAAAAGAGAAGTAGAGTCGCTTGCAAAGACAATGGAAGTGAAGTTCACCGTTTCGGGCCCGCCAATTGGTGGCGCTAAGTCAGGAATAAATTTTGATCCGAATGACCCTCGTAAGGCAGAGGTTTTGCACCGGTGGTATGCAGCGGTGATGCCTTTATTGAAATATTATTACGGAACGGGAGGTGATTTAAATGTGGATGAAGCACACGAAGTAATTCCTATCACAGAAGACGTTGGAATTTGGCATCCACAAGAAGGCGTATTCACCGGGCACTATAAACCCTCTGAACCTCAGAAAGTAAATCGCATTGGTCAGCTTCGCCAGGGAGTAGTGAAGATTATTGAAGACGAGCGCTTTACTCCTTCATTAGAAAAAAAATATACAATTGCAGATATGTGTACCGGCTACGGTGTGGCGCAAGCTGTGCGTCATTACTATGAGTTATGGCACAATGGGGTCAAGGGGAAACGTGTGGTGTTGCAAGGCTGGGGTAACGTGGGTGCAGCGGCAGGTTTTTATCTTTCGCAAATGGGGATGAAAGTAGTGGGAATAATTTGTAGGGAGGGAGGGCTGATCAATCAGGCTGGATTTAGCCAACAAGAGATTGAACAGCTAGTGCTTGATCGTAACAGAAATAAATTAGTTTCTCCTGATTTGTTACCCTTCGAGATTGCCAATGAAAAGATCTGGGACCTGGAGTTTGAGGTATTCATTCCTGCGGCTGCCTCTCGGCTGGTTACAAAAGATCAGGTTGATAGAATGATTGCCTCCAAACTGGAAGTGTTTTCCTGCGGGGCTAATGTGCCTTTTGCCGATCCAGAAATATTCTTTGGCCCTACCGGTTTATACGCAGATCAGAAATTCTCCGTTCTACCGGATTTTATTGCTAATTGTGGGATGGCGCGTGTTTTTGCCTATTTCATGGAGCACGAAGTGAATATGAAGGATGAAGATATTTTTAATGATATCTCAAAAACGATTAAACGTGCACTTGAGAAAACTAAGAAAGTTAATCCCGGTACAACAGGGATAGCACAATCTTCATTTGAAATTGCTTTAAATCAATTGGTATAAATTGATCTGTTAGAGTAGGGGAGGTACTCCCTTAGCTGTGTTCATCCTATCAGGCCAAAATCCAGTTTTGTTTCAGAAATTTGCTATCAAACCGGGTATAAATTTGGAGCCACTTCGGATTTGAATCTTTCCTTACAGATTGGTAAATAATTCTTAAATTTCGTTTTACCTATTGGGATTATGGTAATACAAATAATTCTGCTGTTAGCCGGTTTCGTTATTTTAGTCAAGGGTGCTGATTTTCTTGTTGGCGGCTCGTCCTCAATTGCGAAAAAATTCAATATTTCTAATTTAGCAATAGGCTTAACCGTGGTGGCGTTAGGTACCTCCACGCCAGAGTTAATTGTCAGCGTTATTTCTGCCATCAATGGCAAAAGTGATGCAGCCTTTGGCAATATTATTGGGAGCAATAATTTTAACCTTCTTTTTATTTTAGGTGTCTCTGGATTAATCTATCCATTAGTTGTACAAAGAAATACCATCAAATACGAAGTGCCTATTTCTTTGATAGCTGCTTCTGTCATGCTTTTATTGGTAAATGATCAATTCTTCACAAAAGGTGCCAGCATGGAACTTTCGCGTGGTGAAAGCATGATCTTACTGATAGGCTTTGGCTTGTTCCTATTATATGTTTATCGAAGCATGTCTGGTGCAACAGATCTAGACGAGGGTGGGAAAATAAAAATTTACAGCACCTGGATATCAATTGGATTGGTAATTGCAGGCTTGGCCATGCTAGTGGGAGGTGGTAAACTGGTAGTAGATAATGCCATAGCCATTGCACACCATGCAGGATTGAGTGAAAGAATAATTGGGTTAACGATATTGGCAGCAGGCACATCGTTACCAGAGCTGGCCACTTCGGCAGTAGCTGCTTATCGCAAGAACACAGATATTGCCATTGGTAATGTGGTAGGGTCAAATATTTTTAATGTATTATTTATACTTGGAACAACAGGACTTATTCACCCCGTTAGTTATAACAAAGCATTGAATTTTGATGTCTACATTCTAATGGCCTCTACAGTCCTGTTGATGGTATTTATGTTCACCTTGGGAAGACGTCAACTCGATCGATGGGAGGCGTTTATACTTCTTGCAGGATATGTCACTTATACCATTTTCCTTATAGGAACAGAAAACACCTAGTTTGTTGTGAAGAATCACCAGCCAATAATCATGTAAATGAGAGTACCTTATCTATGATAAAGCAACCAAGGGCGTACAGGAGGAGTGTATAAAACACATTGTATCCATCTTTTTTATGATATGACATGTGTATACTAGAAAAGCCAGGTGGTTGCCTGGCTTTTCTAACTCGCAGAATAAATCTTAGTGGTGGACTGCGAAGTAAGGATATAACATAAGGTAAGCGGCAGCTCCGGCAAAGTATCCTAACAAAGCCAATACGGATATTTTCTTGAGGTACCAGATAAAATCAATTTTTTCCATTCCCATTACAGCCACCCCGGCTGCTGATCCTATGATGAGTACGCTACCACCTGTACCTGCACAATATGCGAGATACTCCCATATCATGTGGTCTACATGATAGATCTCCATACTATACATACCCATGCTGGCAGCTACTAATGGCACATTGTCCACAATGGATGACAGGAGACCAATTAATGTAATAATAATTCTATTATCACCGAATGTTCTGTCCAGATAGGAAGCAAACTCACCTAAAGTTCCCATTGATTGAAGGGATGCCACCGCAAGAAGTATCCCCAAGAAAAACAGAACACTGGGGACATCAATTCGGGTGAGTGCGCCTGCTGCCGTATAAGGTCGCTTATCAGCTTCATCCATGTCGGGGTTGATCAGCTCTGAAACAACCCAAAGCACACCTAAAGCTAAAAGCATTCCCAGATAGGGTGGCAAGTGTGTTATGGTTTTAAAGATGGGAACGGAGATTAAACCACCTACCCCAACAAATAACATTGTCATCGATCCTCGGATGGGTTTACCTGAATGGTTTCCGTGTCCAGCTTGTGTACTGTGGCTGCTCTCAGTATGTTCTCCCAAATCACCCTTAAGAGTAAATTGTAAATAAAGCAGAGGAACAATCATACAAATCATACTAGGAATAAACAGCGTGGCAATAATATTTCCAGCTGTGATTTGTCCACCAATCCACAACATGGTAGTCGTTACATCTCCTATGGGTGACCAGGCACCACCGGCATTAGCAGAAACCACGATCATGCCTGCGAAGAACAAACGCATCTGTTTGTTAGGCACCAGCTTTCTGATTAATGAAACCATTACGATAGAGGTGGTAAGATTATCAAGAATTGCGGATAAGAAAAAAGTGACACCACAAATGATCCACAGCAATTTTTTAGAATTTCTTGTATTAATGCGATCTGTTACAAATCGGAATCCCTGGTAAGCGTCTACTAATTCTACGATGGTCATCGCCCCCATAAGGAAGAAGAGGATAGCTGATATTTCACCCAGATGTTCGGTCAATTGCTCACCAATGTGGTGGACTTCTCCAGGTGAGGAGAGTGCATATAGCGTCCAGCATAAAACACCCGTTAATAAAGCCGATGCTGTTTTGTTAACCTTAATAGGATGCTCAAGAGCAATGGCTAGGTATCCTATTGTAAATAGAATGACAATGATTATTTCCATGATCGGTACGTGGTCTTGGGTAAATTATGCTGTTATTTGATAATCAAATTAAAGATTTTAGTACTGTCAAATCAAAATATTATTATATCAAATAGTGAATATTTTTTTACGATACCTTCCTGGCTATCGGAGGCTCCTTAGTAGGTTTTGGATAAAGTTTCTGTAAAAGTGATAGGCCGAGTCGCCTAAAGTAGCTTATAACAAATAATTTAATTAACTATATAGAAATAAGAATTAACTAGCCCGTATTGATATGGATATGCAAATAATTATTTTGGTTTTGTTTATCGGTGGTTATCTAGCCATTACTCTTGAGCACACATTCAAGATAGATAAATTGATTCCAGCTCTGGGTATGATGGCCTTGTTGTGGGCTATTATCGCCTTAAATCATATGGATGTTTTTAATGTTAACTCCGTATTAAAACAACTGGAACCCACCCACCTCGAAGAAATTTTGTTACATCATCTTGGCAAGACTTCAGAAATTTTAATCTTCCTGATTGGGGCAATGACTATTGTTGAAATCATAGATTACTTTGATGGATTTGCCACTATTAAAAGATTTATTCGAACTAAAAGCAAGGTTCGATTACTTTGGATTTTTAGTATTCTGGCTTTTATCCTTTCTGCTATTATTGATAACCTGACTGCTACCATTGTCTTAATTACCATTTTGCAGAAAGTAGTTAGGGATAAGGAAACACGCTTGTGGTTTGCAGGTCTTATCGTTATCACGGCCAATGCTGGTGGAGCATGGTCTCCAATAGGGGATGTTACCACCACTATGCTATGGATAGCTAATAAAGTTACTGCCTGGCAATTGGTGGAGCATACATTGATACCATCAATAGTATGTATGGTAGTTCCTGTTCTTATAGCATCAAAGTTTAAGGTATTCTCTGGGGAAATTGATACAGAATTTGAAGAAGAAGAGCCACCTTCAAAATTCGGGGCTACAATGTTGTACCTGGGATTAGGGGCCATCATATTTGTTCCAATTTTTAAAACGGTGACTCATCTTCCTCCATACATTGGGATGATGCTGTCTTTGGCATTTGTCGCCACGTTTGCTGAAGTTTTCAGTAATCGTTTGTTTGATCTGTCTCATGTAGGTGAAGAAGCAGAGGCTAGTGATGCTGCTGCCCATCATAGTCCCGTGCACAAGTCGCTTGGCAAGGTAGAGATGCCCAGTATTTTATTCTTTTTGGGAATTTTGATGGCCGTTGCGGCACTGGAATCATTAGGCATGTTATTCAATTTTGCTATTGATCTGGATCACGCCATACCGAACAGAGATATTGTTGTAGGAATATTGGGGGTAGGGTCAGCTATAATTGACAATGTGCCATTGGTAGCTGCAAGCATTGGAATGTTTTCAGAACCAATTGATCACCCGTTGTGGCATTTTATCGCTTACTCCGCAGGTACCGGAGGCAGTATACTCGTTATTGGTTCAGCTGCGGGTGTAGTTGCCATGGGTATGGAAAAAATTAACTTCTTCTGGTATCTTAAGAAAATTGGTTTCCTTGCTTTTTTAGGTTTTGTATCTGGAGGTATTGTTTTTATATTAATCCGCGACTTTATACTCAACGTAGCGTAATACTCAATTGGTTTACCCTGGGTTTGACAACGCTCGTCTGGTATAGGTAATGCAACGCAAGAGGCATCTTCTTTTAAAAAAAGAAGATGCCTCTTTTTTTTTATATAAATTACCGTCTTTTTAATCGTGTGAATCGAACAACCCTTTATTCAATAGGTTGAGTGCTTTTTCTTTGTATGGAGTTTCAATCAGTAGTGAGATGTTGTTCTTACTACCCCCTACAGAAACCATTCTGATTGGAGTCGTTCCCAATGAATTGAAGATCAGTTTAAGCACTCCGTTTTTTTCGGCTATCCTGTTTCCGACAATACAAATAATAGTTTGGTTATGATCCACCTCGATGGTACCACACTTCATGAGCTCCTCACTGATTTCATTTAGAGCACTATTGTCATCAATAGTAACTGACACAGCAATCTCGGAGGTAGAGATCATATCTATTGATGTTTGATGGTTTTCAAACACCTCAAAAATTTTTCTTAAAAAGCCATGAGCCAAAAGCATTCTGGAAGACTTGATTTTAATGGCTGTTATCCCATCTTTGGCAGCAATGGCCTTTATTTTACCTTTTTCGCTGTTGTCGCTGATAATGGTACCTGGTGCTTCTTTATCCATTGTGTTCTTGAGTCGCACTGGTATGCTGAATTTTTGTGCCGGTACAATAGTGGATGGATGAAGGATTTTAGCTCCAAAATAGGCAAGCTCTGAGGCTTCATCAAAAGTTAATTCAGCAATCGGGAATGTGTTTTTAACGATTCTCGGATCGTTATTGTGCATTCCATCAATATCCGTCCATATTTGAATTTCATCCGCACTTACTGCAGCACCAATAAGAGAGGCGGTGTAATCGCTACCTCCACGCCTTAAGTTGTCAATTTCATTTTTGTAATTGCGACAGATATATCCTTGCGTAATTAATACTTCATATTTCTCAAGAGATTTAATCAATGGACGAAGACGTTCGCTGATTTTTTCAAGTTCAGGCTCATTATTTTCATCAATAGACATAAAGTGCAGCGCGGGCAACATTTGAGACTTTAACCCTCTTTCATGAAGATGCGCATGAAAAAATTCTGTTGAAATGAGTTCGCCTTGTGCAAGTAACTCTCTTCTTGTGCGGTCATCAAATTTGCCTGCGGCAAATAAACGAATCAGGCTAAAGTGTCTGCTGATGATCTCCTTGCCAAGTGTTTGATAGTTTGTCGTTTTGAATATTTTCTTTGAAAAATTATTATAAAAATCTTCAAGCGAATTGACTAAAATGTTGGCCTGCTCTGTATCACCACTCTTCATTGCGTTTGTGATATCCATCAAAGTATTTGTGGTGCCCGACACGGCAGATAAAACGATGATTTTCCTTCCTTCAACGGATGTCACCAGATTGGCAACATTTTCCATACGTTCTGGGGTGCCTACTGAAGTACCTCCAAATTTTAAAACAAGCATTAGTCTATTATTAAATGGAGGGCAAAGGTAAAAATGTTTGACCATTTGCGTGCAACCCTCGATGGTTGGAGGAACGAATAAAATAAGCTTGGGTCAGCTATAAGGGAGCTTCGGATTTTTATAGCGGCTAAACGATGGGTGTATGTTATTTATGATGGATTGAGCTGTTCAAAATCCACCTCAATGGAAGCTTCTTCACCAGCATTTACTTTGATGTTATTGTGTCTGCCCATTACTTCCAATATTTTTCCGTCTTCTTTATGTTTTACAAAGACCAAATCATAATTCCCGTTCTCCAGAAAACCAAGAGTAAAGATTTTTGCTTTTACAGCGGTTGAGGTGATTGCCTGAGCAAAGACTATTTTTCCAGAACCCTCAATGGTTTCATTGTTCGAAAACACCCCGGCCCTATAAGCATAGGCTACCACCCGGTCAGGAATGGAGCTACTTGAAACGGAAGCTTTTATATGTCCAGCATTTTTTGTTTCGATAAACCGCACAACGGGATCAAGAATGAACTCTCCGGCATCATTGATATGTATGGATTTGCGCAAATCAAAATCAAGAGTTATATCTGTTAACCCTCTGGAGTGAACTCCCATGCTTTTTTCTAAAATAACCTCTGGTGCTTTTCCTTCGGGCATATAAATGGACGCAGAGGTTCCATTTTTAAAAACGACATTTGATTGCGGGCTAATGATTAAGCTGCTATTTCTGTTCGCCATGTTTAAGGTTAACTTTATAGAAGAGAACTCGCCAGGCGTTACATATTGATCGATGAGAAGGATAGATCTTCCGCCAGTATAAGCCAGGAGGTTTACACCTATTGGTTGTTCAAAATTTTTAAATGCTTTCCAGTTTCCATTTTGAAACCCCTCTACGTTTGTGATAGTTAGATTTACGGCCTTTACCCGATCAGCATCAATAGGAGCATCGGTGATTGATATTTTAAGAGTGCCCTTTAAGCCACCCTCTTCACCACAACCAAGTGTTACCAAGGCCACAACCAACCCGACAAATATCATTTTAATCTTTTCCATCACCCATCTATAGATGAAGAGGGCGCTGGGTAACCATAATTATGGCCTCATATCGCTGAATGGGGGAAATTGGCTTTAAAATGACAAAGAGGCTGTCTCAAAAGTGGCACGTTTTGTTGAGCAATAGCGAAACATCCCATAATTTGGAATTCAAACTATAGAGATTCTTCGCTTTCGCTCAGAAAAACGAAACTTTTGAGACAGCCTCTTTGGTTATTTATTCAGTACGGTGATATTGACTTATTTCTTGTCTTTATCGTCTACTTCTTCATATTCTACATCAGACACATTTTCTGCTGTTTCGCCTGAAGTTCCATTAGCACCAGTAGCTCCTGCATCAGGTCCTGGTTGTGCGCCACCGGCTGCACCTGCGGCATACATCTCTTGAGATGCTGCTTCCCAGGCTGTATTCAATGCTGCCAATGCACCATCAATAGCGGCTGCATCCTGTGATTTATGGGCTTCTTTTAATTTCTCAAGGGCACCATTGATCGCAGTTTTATTACCATCAGAAAGTTTGTCACCAAATTCTTTCAACTGCTTTTCAGTTTGGAAGATTAATGAATCTGCCTGATTGATTTTTTCTATGCGCTCTTTTTCCGCCTTATCAGTTTCAGCATTTGCCTGAGCTTCTTCCTTCATTTTCTTAATCTCCTCTTCAGTGAGTCCGGAAGACGCTTCAATTCTGATCTTCTGCTCTTTGCCAGTTCCTTTGTCCTTGGCAGACACGTTTAGGATACCGTTGGCATCAATATCAAAAGTCACTTCTATCTGAGGTACCCCTCGCGGTGCTGGTGGGATTCCATCCAGGTGGAATCTGCCAATGGTGCGATTGTCTTTCGCCATCGGGCGCTCACCTTGCAATACGTGAATCTCCACAGAGGGCTGACTGTCAGATGCAGTAGAAAATACTTCTGATTTTTTAGAAGGAATAGTTGTGTTGGACTCAATCAACTTGGTCATCACACCACCCATTGTTTCAATACCCAATGAAAGCGGAGTAACATCCAGTAGCAACACATCCTTTACTTCTCCAGTCAGTACACCACCTTGTATGGCTGCACCTATTGCGACCACTTCATCAGGGTTTACACCCTTCGATGGCTTCCTGCCAAAAAACTTCTCTACCTCTTCCTGTATGCGCGGAATACGTGTTGATCCACCCACTAATATTACCTCATCTATATCCGATGTGCTCATGCCGGCATCTTTCATTGCCTTTTTACAAGGTTCTAATGTTCTGCGTACCAGATCATCTACCAATTGCTCAAACTTGGCTCTTGTTAATTTCTTTACAAGGTGCTTGGGCACTCCGTCTACTGAAGTAACATAAGGAAGGTTGATTTCACTTTCCTGAGAGCTTGATAATTCAATCTTTGCCTTTTCAGCAGCTTCCTTCAGGCGTTGCAATGCCATCGGATCTTTGCGAAGGTCAATATTCTCTTCTGCCTTAAACTCGTCTGCCAGCCAATTAATAACTTTTTGGTCGAAGTCGTCACCACCTAAGTGTACATCACCGTTGGTTGATTTTACTTCAAAGACACCATCGCCTAGCTCAAGAATAGAAACATCGAAGGTACCACCACCCAGGTCGTACACAGCAATTTTCATGTCTTTGTTTTTCTTGTCCATACCGTAGGCAAGGGCCGCAGCGGTAGGCTCGTTAATGATTCTCTTTACATCAAGGCCTGCAATTTGCCCTGCCTCTTTTGTAGCCTGACGTTCTGCATCGTTGAAGTAAGCAGGAACGGTAATCACGGCCTCATTTACAGTTGTACCCAAGTAGTCCTCTGCGGTGCTCTTCATTTTCTGAAGAATCATAGCAGAAATCTCCTGAGGTGTATAATGGCGATCTCCAATCTTTACGCGGATGGTGTCGTTATTTCCTTTTTCAACGGTGTATGAAACCATCTTCTTTTCACCAGATACTTCATCGAATTTTTTACCCATGAAGCGTTTGATGGAGGAAACAGTATTGCCAGGGTTGGTGATGGCCTGTCTTTTTGCGGGGTCGCCTACTTTTCGCTCACCTTTTCCGTCATCCAAAAAACCTACGATAGAAGGGGTGGTTCTGCGGCCTTCGCTGTTGGCGATAACTACAGGCTCATTTCCCTCCATTACAGATACGCAGGAGTTGGTTGTTCCTAAGTCTATTCCTATAATTTTTCCCATGATATGATCAGTTTATTCATTTCAAACTATTAAGTATGAACCAATTATCAATGGTTGTGCCAAGGGGGTATTTTGACCAAAAGGTGACACATTGACAGAGAGATTTGGTATCAGATTCATATATTTTGACCATTTTGTCCACCTATGGGCGCCCTGTATCATGCCTCTGACAGGTCAGGCTATCCAGGGCGTGGCCCTCATTCTTCGGGCTGCTGCGCACCCTTCCTATCCTTGCCGCAGTGTACTCCTCCATTCTTGAGTGAGGTTCCTACTCTTCTACGGCAAACCAGACGAACTGTATAGATTTTCTTACTTTTGCGCCTGCCTGCCGCAGGACATGGCCTCCTTTTATTATTTATGACACTCGAACAAGAAATATCTAAACGAAGAACTTTCGGCATCATCAGTCACCCCGATGCCGGAAAAACTACCCTGACGGAGAAACTTCTTCTCTTTGGAGGGGCTATACAGAAGGCTGGGGCTGTAAAATCAAGCAAAATAAAAGACCACGCCCGCAGTGACTGGATGGAGATAGAAAAGCAAAGGGGTATTTCAGTGGCTACTTCCGTAATGGGTTTCAATTATGAAGGGATAAAGATCAACCTTCTGGATACTCCTGGTCACCAGGATTTTGCTGAGGATACCTATCGAACGCTGACAGCTGTAGATAGTGTGATCATGGTGATCGACTGTGTGAAAGGGGTGGAGATGCAAACGGAAAAGTTGATGGAGGTGTGCAGGATGCGCAATACTCCGGTGATTTGCTTTATTAATAAGCTGGATCGCGAAGGGCAGGATCCGTTTGATCTTCTCGATGAAATTGAAGAAAAACTCAGCATCAAAGTAAGGCCATTAAGTTGGCCTATCAGTATGGGTAAAACTTTTAAGGGGGTTTATTCACTCTATGAGAAAAGCCTGAAGCTTTTTACTCCTAGCAAAACGAAAGTGGAGGAGGCGATAGAAATTGATGATATCAACGATCCGGCAATTGATGGCTATGTAGGAGAAAATAACGCAAGGCAATTGCGTGCGGATGTTGAATTGATAGAGGGTGTTTATTCAGATTTTGATATCAATGAGTACCGATCAGGCGAGGTAGCACCAGTATTCTTTGGGAGTGCGGTAAACAACTTTGGGGTAAAAGAATTGCTGGATACTTTTATTAAGATCGCACCCAATCCGATGCCCAGAGAAACGACTGTAAGAGAGGTTGCTCCGGAGGAAAAGAAATTCACGGGATTTATATTTAAGATTCATGCCAACATGGATCCAAAGCACAGAAACAGAATTGCGTTTTTGAGGGTATGCTCTGGAAAATTTGAGAGGGGTGCCAATTATCTTCATGTAAGGCAGGACAAGAATATCCGGTTTTCCAATGCTACCGCTTTTATGGCGCAGGATAGGGAGACTGTAGAAGAGGCGTGGCCGGGGGATATTGTTGGTTTATATGATACGGGTAACCTTAAGATAGGAGATACATTGACAGAAGGAGAAAAGTTAATGTATACAGGTATCCCTAGTTTCTCTCCGGAAATTTTTAAGGAGGTGATCAACAAAGACGCTATGAAAACCAAACAACTGGAGAAAGGACTGCTCCAATTAATGGAAGAAGGGGTTGCGCAGTTGTTCAGTTATCAGTTGGGGAATAGGAAAGTGATAGGTACGGTGGGAGTGCTTCAATTTGAAGTCATTCAGTTCAGGTTAAAGAACGAATACAATGCCACCGTTGAGTTTGCTCCACAAAATATTTATAAAGCGTGTTGGATAAGTAGTAAGGATCCTCAGAAGATGGAAGAGTTTCTACAGTCAAAGCAGCGACACATTGCACGTGACAAAGATGATAGATTGGTTTTTATGGCCGAATCAAAAGCCTGGCTACAAATGGTTCAGGACAATTTTCCGGAAATCAATTTTCACTTCACTTCTGAGTTCAAAGAAAACGAAAATGCAGTATCCTAATTACAGGAACCGCTGAACATGTCTGGAGCCAATCATATCGAAGTTTTATTTGAGGACAACCATTTGCTTGTGATCAATAAGCCCACGGGTATTTTGGTACAAGGAGATGCTACCGGAGATGAACCTTTGGTGGAGCTAGGTAAAAAATATATCAAGGAAAAGTACAATAAACCCGGAGCGGTATTTCTGGGTGTAGTCCACCGGCTCGATCGTCCAGTAAGTGGTGTAGTCGTGTTTGCGCGCACTTCAAAAGCCTTGGCCAGGATGAATGCCCTTTTCAAGGACAGGAAAACCAAAAAAACATACTGGGCGATAGTTGGTCACAAGCCGCCCTCCAATTCAGGTCGTCTGGTACATTGGCTGATAAAGGATGAAAAAAGGAACAAGACCACCGCCTATGATAAAGAACATGGAGAGGGGAAGCGGTCAGAATTGGATTACAAAGTAATTGACCGGCAAGGTTCCTATTATCTGATTCAGGTTAACCCTATAACGGGTAGAGGGCACCAGATTCGGGTGCAGTTGGCAAGCATGGGGTGCTCTATCGTAGGCGACTTAAAATATGGTTCACCATCCCCCAATGATGATGGCAGCATTTGTTTGCACGCCAGAATGCTGGAGTTTGTCCATCCGGTTACCAAAGAAACGCTAAGGATTGAAGCGGCAATTCCGGAAATTGGTGCCTGGAATATGTTTTGTTAATCTCATTCCTTTTGCGGCTATAAATCTTTGTTGGCTTTCCATAACTTGGCCACTACACATTTAAATAGATTAAAAGTGGACTGGATACATAAGCTTAAAGACCGGTGGAAAGTGGAGAGTGCATTACAGGTAATCATTATTTTGGTGGTTTTTGCCTGTACCGGATTTACTGTATTATTTATTAAAGAGCCCGTACTCCAATTTTTTGGTGTGGAGGGTGAAATGCCAATATGGGTTTCGGTGCTCTATTATATACTGATTTTACCTGTCTACAATATTTTACTTCTATTCTATGGGATAATTTTCGGGCAATTCCGCTTCTTTTGGTCTTTTGAAAAGCGGTTCTTTCATCGGGTATTATCTATATTTAGGAAAACAAAACCTTAACAAGTAATGCTATGAAATCAAAACTGTATTATCTGCTGGCCATAGTTCTTCTTGCATCATGCTCTGCTCCAAAGTATGCCTACCATTTTGATCAATATGATTACAACTCAGGTAAGAAATCAGAAAGTACAGTAGCCATTCATTTAGAAAAGGAAGTAGCGCCCGTTGATGCGGAACAGCTTCTCGCCAGTAAAGAAAATACATTTTTGGTTGCAGAAACCCCAAAGGGTAACAGTGCTGAAGTGATGGCAGTAAATTCCATGGAGGTGAGAAAGACCTATGCTCAGATGTCTAAATCTGAACGGAAGGAACTGAGGGCAGATATAAAAAAGTATATAAAAGATAAAAAGGAGAGTGTTAAAGCAGCGAAAAAAGCCAATGCTATGGACAACGACTTGAGACTTGCCGCCATTTTTGGGGCGATAGGTTTTGTAGCTTTAATCATTAGTGGTGACGTGTTTTATATTTTAGGGGGTATTGCGATGATTATCGGAGTTGTATTCTTTGTGAAGTGGCTGGTGAGGCAGTAGAGAAAAAATCTTCTAAAAAAGAAAGACCTCTATTGGTAAACTCCAACGGGTAGCTTAAAATTAAGAACAAAAAAAAGAGGCTCTTGAGCCTCTTTTTTTATTAATTAACAATCAAAATTATTCAGCTAATCCGTCAGCAAGGAGAATCACTTTGTTATTCATTACTTCCACAACGCCCCCGGTTATTTTAAGGTTGTTGGTAGCCTCTTTTGATTTATAAACTACTTCTCCTTCTTTTAATAAGCTTACCAGAGGAGCGTGACCATTCAAAATCTGAAATGATCCGTCTAAACCTGGGAATGTAGCGATATGCACTTCCCCATTGAATACTTTTTGTTCTGGTGTAATTATTTCTAAGTGCATACTTCTTATGCTTTAGCTTCTGCTATCAGGCGCTCTCCTTTTTCAGCTGCATCCTCTATTGTTCCTACAAGATTGAAGGCAGCTTCAGGGTATTGGTCCATTTCACCATCCAAGATCATGTTGAACCCTTTGATGGTATCTTTGATGTCTACCAACACACCTTTCAATCCTGTAAACGCTTCCGCTACGTGGAAAGGTTGTGATAAGAAGCGCTGTACCCTTCTGGCGCGGTGAACAACCAATTTATCTTCGTCAGACAGTTCGTCCATACCCAGGATGGCAATAATATCTTGTAGTTCTTTGTAGCGCTGCAATGTTTCTTTCACACGTTGCGCACAGTTGTAGTGTTCCTCACCCACGATGTCTGCACGAAGAATCCTTGAAGTAGAGTCCAAAGGATCCACTGCAGGGTAAATACCCAATTCAGCAATCTTACGGGACAATACGGTGGTAGCATCCAAGTGAGAGAAGGTAGTTGCTGGAGCAGGGTCAGTCAAGTCATCCGCAGGTACATAAACGGCCTGAACGGATGTAATGGAGCCGTGTTTGGTAGAAGTAATACGTTCCTGCATGGCACCCATTTCTGTTGCCAGCGTAGGCTGGTAACCCACAGCAGATGGCATACGACCCAAAAGAGCAGATACCTCAGAACCAGCCTGAGTAAAGCGGAAGATATTATCAATAAAGAAAAGGATATCCTTCCCTTTTCCGGTTCCGTCACCATCACGGAAATACTCTGCCACAGTCAAACCGGACAAGGCCACACGGGCACGTGCTCCGGGAGGCTCATTCATCTGACCGAATACGAAGGTTGCTTTAGAGTCTCTTAATTTTTCAATGTTTACCTTAGAAAGATCCCAACCGCCTGCATGCAATGATTTTACAAATTCTTCACCGTAGTTGATAATGCCTGCTTCGATCATCTCACGCAAAAGGTCATTACCTTCACGTGTACGCTCACCCACACCTGCAAATACTGAAAGACCTGAGTATGCTTTCGCGATGTTGTTGATCAATTCTTGAATCAATACCGTCTTACCCACACCGGCACCACCGAAAAGACCAATCTTACCACCTTTTACATAAGGTTCGATAAGGTCAATTACCTTGATACCTGTATAGAGTACCTCAGAAGAGACAGATAAGTTTTCATATAGGGGAGCTGCGCGGTGAATTGGCAGTGAATTTGTAGTCTTTGGTTTTGGAATACCGTCAATTACTTCACCGATCACGTTAAAAAGCCTTCCTTTAATCTCTTCGCCAATTGGCATTTGAATAGGAGAGCCACTATCTGTAACCACTGCACCACGCACCAGCCCCTCAGTTCCATCCATAGCCACGGTTCTTACTCTGTCTTCTCCCAGATGCTGCTGAACTTCCAGCACGATTCTGGTGCCATCAGTTTTAGTCACTTCAAGGGCGTCAAGAATATTGGGTAGTTGAGAGTCATCTCCATCAAAAGCTACGTCCACCACAGGTCCGATTACTTGAGTAATTCTTCCGGTATTTGCCATCGGTATTAGTTTATTATAGGGTGTTAAAATCCGACCGCAAAAGTAGTAGTTTCAGCCTCAAAGGCAAAAAAACTCATGCTGAAAGATGGCTTATTTACAGGATATTGAAGGCTATTTGAGTTATGCGCTGATTAGCTCAATTCTGAAGGTTGTGCCCTGGCCTTCATCGGACGTTTTTACAAATATTTTACCCCCGTGGTACAGCTCTACAATCCTTTTGGCCAGTGTGAGTCCTAGTCCCCATCCTCTTTTTTTAGTAGTAAAACCTGCTTTAAACACATTGGCAATGTTTCCTTTGGGAATGCCCTTGCCTGTATCCGAAATATCGATAAATACTTTCCCATCACTGCCTCTTAAAATTTTTATGGCTATAGTGCCAGAACTCCCGATGGCATCTACGGCATTTTTGCAAAGATTTTCAATAACCCACTCTAAAAGAGGAGCATGTGCTCGCGCAATGATCGATTCGGACAGGGTGTAGAGTTCAATTTTAATCTTAGAGGATACACGCGGCTCCAGGTAACTTACCACATTGGAGATTAGACTGTAGATGTTTTCATCTTTCAGCGTTGGCGCGGAGCCAATACTTGAAAACCTTTCCGTAACCATGGTGAGTTTTCTAATGTCTTTATCCAGCTCATCTACAATACCTTTATTCTTAATCTCGGGGTCATCTCTGAGCACTTCAATCCATGCCATCAATGAAGAAAGGGGAGTGCCCAATTGGTGTGCCGTTTCCTTTGCAAGCCCTACCCATACTCTGTTTTGTTCTGCTGCTTTGGAATAGTTAAATGCTAAATAGGAGATAAATCCAAATATGGCAATGACGGAAAGTTGAATGTAGGGATAAGCCACCAACTGGGTGAGTAAGAATGAATTTTTATAGTAGACATACTGCCTTCCAAAAATCTCACCTGTATTTGGATCCTTGAGTACGATATCAATTGGAGGATAGGTGGCCTTCATTTCCTTTAGCTCCTGTTCTAATACTTCATTTTTCTTTTTAGGAGACCAGGACGGGTCAAGGTCTAAGTTTCCGGAATAGACAAACTCCCCTTCTTCATTCACCAAAATGGTGGGAATGCTGTTGTTTTTATAAATGATCTCTTCTGTAATAAAGAGTATATTGTTTTCAGCGTCATTGAGTGTATACTCCAAAGCACGAGCATACAACCTGACTTGTCGCGTTTCCCTTTCTTTGAGTTGATCAACTAAAATGTTGGTGTAGTAGATGGAACCAATGCTAATAATAGTAGATACAGCAAGAATAATCCATTTCAAGGTGGTGTTGTCCTGGTAAAACTCCATGGGTGACGATGTGCTCTTGCGCGTCATAACTAATGAAGTTAAGAAAAAAAGGTGTAAGTGACTAAGCGTGGATGAGGAGAGATGGCGTTACTTTATCATTAATGCAAATAAGGAGATTAACTCTTCATCATAAACCATTTGACCAACACCTTGTAGCTTACTTTGGACCCATGCATTAATATTCCTATACGGTAAATACGGGAAGCCACCCAGGTGGTGAATACAAAGCCTCCGATGAGGCAAACAATTGAAGCTACCAGTTGAATGGGAGGTACGCCAAACCCAATTCTCCCCATCATTGCAATAGGCGAGGTGAATGGGATGATCGAGAGCCAAATACTTATCGTGCTGTGCGGATTGTCCAGTATAAAAGTGAAAAGCGCAAAATAAGAAATGAGCATAGGGATGGTGATCGGAAAAATGAATTGTTGCGCTTCTGCAGGGCTATCTACTGCGGATCCCACAGCAGCGAAGAGCGCACCATATAAAAGATAACCACCCAGAAAATAAAATATAAAACTAGACACGATGAAGAAAACAGGCATTTCATTTACTGTTTGCATCACATCCATAAAGTCAGAGTTATATCCGGGTTGTGTGGCCATTTGATCCATCATTTCCTGCTGTGGCATATCAAATCCGAAGTAGCCAAGTACAATTGAGGAGACAGAAGTAATCAGTACTATCCATATTAGAAATTGCAACAACCCGACAGATGCCAATCCCAATATTTTTCCCAACATCAATTGAAAGGGGCGCACCGAAGAAACAATTACTTCTACCACTTTGCTGGTCTTTTCTTCGATTACGCCCTGCATGATCTGAGCGCCATAAACAAAAATGAAAATATAGATAAGAATACCTCCAATCATACCAATCCCGAAGAGTACTTTGGAATCACTGGATTTCTCCTGGCCTGATTTGCTAAGGTTTATTGATCGTATTGAAATGTCGGTTTTTAGGCTGTCAAGTATGCGTTGATCAATATTGAATTTGATCATTTTGGCTTCTTTGATCTGTGATTCAATTTTTGATTCGAGGTCGTTTATATCATTGGGGCTCGGATTTATTTTTGTGTAAAGTGTAACACCCGATGGATGGGACAAATTGATTTTGGGTATATGAAGCAATCCAAAATCGTCACTGTTGCTAAAGGCCGTTTTTGCATCCTCGATATTTCCATTAAATCGCTTTAGCTCAAACCTTTTAATGTCCTCAGGGTTAAAGAGACCACTTTCGTCTACAAAGTGAATGACTTCACTATTGGCACCTTCCTCTTGCTCCTTGGCTGCATAAACCATAATAGCAATTATAGTGGGGAATATGAGCGGCAATAAAATAGTAGCGATCAGAAACGATTTTTTCTGGACACGATTTAAAAACTCCCGTTGGATAATTAGAAATATTTTATTCATCGCTTCCTCCGTTTACCAGTTGAATAAATATTTCGTTCATGGAGGGTATCTTTTCCTTGAACCCGTGAATTTCTGTTGCTCCTACAAGATCCTGAATGAGTTGGTTGGCGTTTCTGCTGGACTTAATTCTTATCTGAGTCTCCAGATAACCATCATCAAGGTTGCGGTGGCTGATGTGTTTATAGTGTTCGCCCTCCAGCGAGAAGTCTCCTTTATGCTCTACAATGAATGTGTTGGTTCTATACTTTGCTTTTACTTCCTTTTTAGCACCTTCCAGTATTTTTTTTGATTTGTTGATAAGGGCAATGTGATCACAAAGTTCTTCCACAGTCTCCATTCTGTGTGTAGAAAAAATAATGGTACTTCCCTTTTCTCTTAATTCAAGAATTTCATCTCTTATCAGGTTGGCATTAACGGGATCAAACCCCGAAAAAGGTTCGTCCAGGATGATGAGTTTAGGCTCGTGAAGAACTGTACTGATGAATTGAATTTTTTGGGCCATGCCCTTGGAGAGATCTTCAATCTTTTTATCCCACCAATCCTTAATTTCAAATTTTTCTATCCAATGCTTTATTCTCACCAGCGCATCACTTTTACTGAGCCCCCTTAGTCGTGCGAGATAGATCAGTTGCTCACCCACTTTTAATTTTTTGTAGAGCCCGCGCTCTTCAGGGAGGTATCCAATCAATGCAATGTGGTGCGGTGATAGTTTTTCGCCATTTACCAGAATGGTTCCTTCGTTGGCATCGATGATTTGATTGATGATTCTGATCAATGTGGTTTTACCTGCACCATTGGGACCTAGCAGACCATAGATACTTTGATCGGGCACAGAAAGACTTACATTATCTAACGCAGTATGGTTAGCGTATCGTTTGGTTACATTTTCAACTACGAGTTGGTTCACAGGCTTAGGTCAAAGTCCATCTAAAGGATAGGGATCAAAAATAGTGATAGAATTATCAGTAGAAGCTGAAATTACCAAAAAAAATAGGCTTATTCCGATTTGTCTTTAAAGACAATCTTTCCCAAAGAGACATCCAAATCGAATGTGAGGGTATTTTTTCCACCTTCAGTATAAGCACTGTTGACAAAGGTATTTTCACTTACCCGTTTGAGACTTTTACAAAGCTCGAGGCTACACAGCCACGAATTGTTGATTTTTACCATTACAGGGGTGTCAGCGCCTGGAAGAAGAACAACAAGATTGCCCGCACCAATGCTTCCCTTCACATGGTTGCTATTGGTAGGTGTGTCGCTATAATCGAGCATAATGTTTCCAAAACCCACGTTTGCCATTACCACACTCGATCTGGCAAGATTGAGTTGCCTGGCAGTTAACGATCCCATGTCCACTTTTACGAAAAAAGTATCCATTTTGATTTTGTTCTCTGCACCAGATCCATAGAAAACATTTACATCTGCACTGCCTGTTTTAATTTTTAATTGTTGGATTGATAGGCCTGAGAGATCAATATTGGCATTGCCCAGTCCATAATCCAGCTCAAGGGAATAGGGTTTATTCTCGGTGAGGTATACTTTCCAGAATTTTTCTGAAGGACGTTCTTCCCGGCCTAAAACCTGATAGGAGATTTTTTGACCGACTCCTCTATTGCCTTCTTGCTCCAGTGACAGGCTCACCATGGCGGTATTTCCCTGAATATCATTACGAAAGGCATGACCATAGTCACCCAGGTCCTGATTGCTATAAATATTAAGCAGATCGGAATTTTGGCTTGGCCGAATAAAGCAGTTACCCGTTTTGGTACTTAGTTTAAGCTCAACTTTCTCCACAATTTCCCTGTCTTCAACAGAAAACTGCTTCTTGATTTGACCAAAACTGTTACTTACGACTGCACTGCCAACAGAAGCTATCAAAAAATACTTCCACATAGTTTAAGTTTACGGAACTATCTCCTTTCAAGTTTCACGGCATTTTAGATGTGAAACCTGAGAAAAAATAACCTATAGAACAGAGTATACGGAAGAAGTGGTGTTAAGGTTAGCAATATTTACGAAAAGTACTCCTTCATTCTCTCAAAGAAGCCTTTATCGCTGCTATCGGCCTGAGGCTGAAAATGAGGAGATTCGCGAAGGCTCTCCAGTTTTTCTTTTTCTTCCGCGTTGAGCTTTTTAGGCACCCACACGTTGATATAGATCAGTTGGTCGCCAGTACCATAGCCATTGATGTCTTTTACCCCTTTTCCCCTTAGTCTGAGCATTTTGCCACTTTGGGTACCGGGTTCAATCTTTATGCGAACCTTTCCGCCAATAGATGGGATTTCTACCGAGGTGCCCAGCGCTGCATCTACAAAGTTGAGATAGAGATCATAGATCACATTGTTGCCATCACGCTTTAGCACCTTATTCTCTTGCTCTTCTACCAGAATGAGCAGATCTCCTGCCGGGCCACCACCAGGAGCATCATTTCCTTTGCCAGACATAGAAAGCTGCATTCCTTCACTTACTCCGGCAGGGATTTTTATGGTGATCAGTTCTTCCTTGGATTGAAGGCCTGAGCTATCAATTCCCGGAGGTCTTTTGTCTACCAATTGTCCTGCACCACCACAACTAGGACAGGCTGATGTAGAGACCATCTGCCCAAGCATGGTGTTAACTACTTTGCGTACCTGGCCTGAACCTCCGCAAGTTTGACAATTTTTGAAAGTGACACCATCGGCTTTCACCAAACGGTGTACTTTAATTTTTTTCTCTACTCCGTTGGCTATCTCTTCTAACGAAAGCTTGAGTTTTATTCGAAGATTAGAACCCTTGCGCTGGCGTGAGCGAGAGCTACCCCCTCCAAAGAAACTATCAAATGGACTACCGCCCCCTCCACCAAAGATGTCTCCAAATTGGCTGAAGATATCGTCCATGTTCATCTCACTGCCCTGGAAGCCACCTCTGCCAGGACGGGAATGACCAAACCTATCGTACTGAGCACGCTTGTCAGCATCTCGCAATACCTCATAGGCTTCAGCTGCCTCTTTAAACTTTTCTTCTGAAACTTTATCGTTTGGATTCTTATCCGGGTGAAATTGAATGGCCACTTTGCGGTAAGCCTTTTTGATTTCATCAGCAGAAGCACTCTTGCTTACACCAAGTATTTCGTAGTAATCTCGTTTTGTTGACATTGGTGGTGTTTTGGGTTAGTTGCCGATTACTACCTTGGCGTAACGAATTACCTTTTCATTTAATAAGTAGCCTTTTTCGATAACGTCTACAATTTTTCCTTTCATACTTTCTTCTGTCGTTGGAGCTTGGGTAATGGCTTCGTGGAGATCAGAATCAAAATCGGAACCAGCTCCCATCTCCATCTCCTTGACTCCATACTGATCCAATACTTTCACCAATTTATTCTTTATCAATAGAAACCCCTCGGCTCCCACTTTTTCTGTTTTAGTACTTGCCTTTTCCGCTCTGTCGAAATCGTCAAGAATAGGGAGCAATGCTACAATAAGCTCCTCGTTGGCATTTTGGATGAGGTCGAGTTTCTCTTTGGAAGTTCTTCTTCTATGATTGTCAAATTCGGCATAGAGACGCACATATTTGTCCTTTGCTTCTGACAAATCGTCCTGAAGTTTCTTGAAAGGATCATTCAATTCCTCCTCCTTTTCTACTTCTGATTGCCCAGAATTGACATTTTTATTCTCTGAAGATGTGGATTCCTGCATTAATTCTTCTTTTTTTTCAATTTGCTCTTCTGATTGTGTGTGTTTTTCCATATGCTGATTGCTTCAAACCAGGCAAAAGGGCAACTTCTTTGCCAATAATCATAATTGTGTCATTCTGACACATGGGAAAAGCTTTCACTGTAGGTTCTTCCAGATCATGTCTTTCAACTCCGTGATTCCCTGATTGGTGAGTGCACTGATAAAAACTGTAGGTAGTTCGGTTGGGATTTCTTTTGCTATAGCTTCCCGGAGTTCGTCATCGAGCAAATCTGATTTTGAAACAGCCAGTATTCTCTTCTTGTCGAGTAGTTCGGGGTTGTATTTTTTTACTTCATTCAACAGGATGGCATATTCTTTTTTGATATCGTTAGCGTCTGCGGGTACCATAAAGAGCAACAACGAGTTTCGTTCAATGTGTTTTAAAAACCGGATTCCCAATCCGCGACCTTCCGATGCCCCCTCGATAATTCCGGGAATGTCGGCCATGACAAATGATTTATTATTGCGATACGCAACCACTCCCAAATTGGGGGTGAGTGTGGTAAATGGGTAATCAGCAATTTTAGGTTTAGCAGCTGAAACCACGGAGAGCAAAGTGGATTTTCCTGCATTGGGAAAACCAACTAGACCAACGTCTGCCAGTATTTTCAACTCTAGAATAATCCACTCTTCAATTCCAGGCTCACCCGGCTGCGCATGGGTAGGTGCCTGGTTGGTGGAAGTTGCAAAATAAGCATTGCCTTTCCCGCCTCTTCCCCCGGGCGTTAATATTACTTCCTGTCCGTCTTCATTGATCTCAAATAGGAACTCATCAGTCTCCGCTCTTTTGGCTACAGTGCCCAGCGGAACTTCAATGATTTCATCTTTGCCATCTGCGCCTGTTCGGTTTTGTTCTTCCCCACCGTTGCCATCAGCAGCGATTACATGTTTTCTGAACTTTAAGTGCAGCAACGTCCAGAGTTGTGCATTACCACGCAGAATAATATGCCCTCCTCTTCCGCCATTGCCTCCATCTGGTCCGCCTTTATTGGTCAATTTGTCGCGATGAAAATGTAAAAACCCAGCGCCTCCTTTTCCGGATCGGGAATTGAATTTGATATAGTCAATAAAGTTGGGTGAGGCCACGATGGTGTGTTGAGTGCAGTAGTTTATTTTTTGTCGATCACTGATGTGATTTTATTGAAAATACTATCAATGTCTCCAACGCCACTGATGGTATTCAATCTCCCTTGCTTTTCATAAAAGGGGAGTACGTGAATGGTTTTGCTAAAATATTCGGTGATCCGTTTATTGAGCTTATCCTCCTCGTCATCCGCTCTGTTTTCGATTGACCTTCTTTTTTCAATTCGCTCACGCAACTCTTTTTCATCAACATCAAGTGCAATAATAAAATGAATGGCCGTGTTGTTGTTGGCCATGAACTTATCGAGGGCTTCTGCCTGAGCTACAGTACGAGGAAAACCATCAAAAAGAAAACCATTGGCATCCGGATTTTCATCCAACTTTTCTTTAAGCATGGATATGGTGATCTCATCAGGCACCAAGGCTCCACTATTCATTATCTCTTTCACTTTTTTACCAAGCGGAGTATCATTTTTTGTGTGCCACCTAAACATATCTCCTGTAGAAATGTGAATGAAACCATATTTTTTAATCAGCTTTTCGCTTTGTGTTCCTTTGCCTGCTCCTGGAGGGCCAAAAAGTACAATATTGATCATCTAAAAATTTTAAATGTTTGAATGTTATTATAAGTAATTATAAGGGGGACGAATATAAAGATTCAGTATTCTAATTACTAATCTATCAACTGGGGTGCTGGCCTATGCGCTTGTAAATGTCCTGTAGATTTCTGCCCCATCCATCATAGTCGAGTCCATAGCCCAAGATAAACTCCTCTTCAATTTCAAACCCGATGTACCTGGGTTGTACGGCATGTTCTCGTGCTTTGGTCTTTCGAAATAACGTAACAATTTCTACCGATTTGGTGCCAAGACTTTGTAGCTCATCCACCACTTTGGTCAGAGTCATCCCTGTGTCCATTACATCTTCCACCAAAATCAAATCCTGATTGAATAAGCTTTCCTGCAAGCCGATGAGTGTTTTTAACTGACCAGAGCTTGCTGCGCCTTGCATAGAACTGTGTTTTACAAACGATACCCTGCAGGGTGTTTTAATATTGCGCGTGAGATCAGCCGCAAACATAAATGAGCCATTTAATATAGGAAGAAAGAGAGGGCTCTTGCCCTTGTAGTCTTCATCAATTTGCCTGGCAAGCTGCGCTACCTTTTCGGCTATCTTTTCGCTTGAAAGGAACTTACGAAACTCAATGTCTTTAATTTTCATCCAACCCTCACAGATGATTGTAATTGCAAAATTATGTTTTTTCCTCAAGACCTGCCCAAAAAGAAAAACAGGAAGTTACACACTGTAAAAATTACAGTTCTTTCATAAGGTATTGATATAGCTTTATCATGGCTGAAATATCACTTTTATGCACCTTTTCGTGAGGTGAGTGAGGATCTTGAGAAGGGGCACCAACAAAGCACCAATCAAATGGAACAGGGGAGCGTTGCAGTTCTCCGCCATCGCTTGATCCTGAACCTTCCACCTCCAGTTGGTATTCAACTTTACTTTTTTTAGCCAACGCAATAATATGATCGACATAGGATCTGCGCGGAATATTTTTATCCCGCATTGAAATGGCCACACCTTTTCCAAGCTCTACTCCATCAGTTGCCCATGTGATATCGGATATTAACGCTTGTCTCACTCCCCAAGCATTGAACAGGTGATTGGCTAAATATCCTACAGCACCTCCACCGTGCTCTTCCCAACAACTGAAAACAATTACACCATCTTTTAATTTCTCAGCTACCTTAAGTGCACTGTAAATACCAAGTCGATTATCCAAATAAGGTGATTGAACAAAGACCTTAGTGTTTCTAAAATTGGGCTTATAAGTAAGGCTTGTTCCTCTGTCAATAGCTCTTCCAAACTTGTAAAAAACACGTTGGTCTTTGTCGTACTCCAATTCACATTCTATCTCACCTTTGCTGTCTCTGCCTACGAGTTGAGTGCCAGATTCTGCATCGGGGCTTCCGATGGGTAACAATTGATTGAAGTACCTCACGCTGAATCCAATGGAATCCATATGGGCAAAAATGGCTGTTCTGGGTTTCCCAAACTTGAGCATAAAGCAATCTTGAAATTCTTCTCCTTCAATTATTTCAGGCTTGGTTTTCCACTTTTTAGCATTCTGTTTGATGTATTGCAACAAATGCGTTTTCATGGGCGCTTCAAACCCAGAGGGTGCATGGATCTGACATAATTCTTTCAGCATATTCATAAAAGCAAGGGGTATAAAATTGAAAGTAATGAATAGTAAACCGGCCTTCACCGATTCATTTAACAACTTTATTCTAAATTTTCATTAGAAAAAAGATTTTTATGTGCTGCTTTTCGTTTTAGAAGTAAATCAAATTTTTAAAAAAACATCTTGGTCCACTGGCTGGCGTGGATCAAATCAGAAATTGAATAAAAACTTTTTGCCGATCCTGATGACAGATGCCGTAGATTTGAAGTTTGGCGAATAATTGTAGTGATCTATGTTGGAGGAATTGTTAAAGGCGATACCGGTTTTACTTTCGAGTATGGTGAAATTTGTTTTAGGGCCTATTGGTGGTTTTGCAGCAGGCCTTAATCCTGTTACAACTGTTTTAGCTACTGTTATTGGTTCTATGGCCACTGTTTTTGCCTTTACTTTTTTTGGAGAATGGTTAAGATCCAGAGTGCTAAACCGATTTGGAGGTAAGAAAAAAAAATTTACAACGAACAGTCGCAAATTTGTGACCATTTGGAAAAAATATGGAATAGTGGGTGTGGCAGCCCTCATGCCTATTCTGCTTACACCTATTGGAGGAACAATATTGGCTGTGGGCTTTGGGGCGCCACGCAGTAAAATTATTTTTTATATGTTCATCAGCGCTTCCGCATGGGCCATCATTTTCACTTTTGCCATTTATGAATTTGGTAAGGCTGTACTCCCGGATTTCGTGAAACCTTAGGATTCAGTTTCGTCTGGCAAAATTTCGATATCACTAATCAAAACTCTTTTGGAAATGGCCTGTCCTGTTTTGGTTGCTGCCAGTCCACCTAAGGCGGTTTCCTTATAACGCGTTTCCATGCTGGATCCGATTTCACCCATCGCTTCAACTACTTCGTCCACAGGAATAACACTGCTTACATTAGCCAATCCGATTTGCGCAGAACTGTTCGCGATAGCTGCAGCACTTGCATTGCGCACTACACAAGGAATTTCAACGAGCCCTGCAACTGGGTCACAAACCAAGCCAAGCATACACTGAATGGTAATGGCCACTGCATTAAAAATCTGGTTTGTATTGCCATCCAGACAATAGACGATGGCACCTGCCCCCATGGCAGCAGCCGTTCCAGTTTCAGCCTGGCAACCACCGACCGCACCAGAAATGGAAGCTTTTTGTTCCATTATCAATGCAATACCCGCGGCCAGTAACATGGCTTCCAAAATCTTTTTATCTGGGATATCATGAATCTCTTGTACCGTGTATAAAACACCTGGCATGATGCCGCTTGCTCCTGCTGTTGGGGCTGCTACAATTCTGCCCATACAGGAGTTCACTTCTTTGGCTGCCAAAGCCCGAGAAATCAAATTTTGAAATTCTTTGGAGAGTACAGTCACTTTGTGATTGTATACTTTTTTTGCGCCATTGTTGATCATGCCCGATCGGGAAATCATGTCCTCTTCCAGCCCGGTGCGCACGGCATCTTTCATCACGTCCCATGCTTGTCCCAGGCCATCCCATATTTTTTCTTCTGTTCTTCCTTTTTGTTTAATTTCATAATCTATTACTGCCTGCACCAACGACACATTATTAGTGTCACAGTATTTTTTCCACCCCTCAAATGAATCAAATAAAAAGCCCATGATTGTATTAATTAATAATCAAAGTTGATGTTTTTAATACTGGTATTCAAGTGGATACGATGAAACTCAGAGGCATATCGGTGCTTTCGTTGTATGCTTAAAGGTAAAATCAACTATCTTGAAACACCTATTTTAACAAATGACATGGTTATGAAAAAAATATTCTTCACTTCTCTGGTATCTCTGATTTCTTTGCTGGCTGTTGGCCAGAATAAAGACGAAGTACAGATAAAGAAAATATTTGATACTGCCCTTAGCCACGGGCAATCTTATGAGATGCTGGAATATCTGGCTACACAAATTGGGCCCAGGCTTTCTGGCTCTCCGGGTGCCGCAGCTGCCGTAGAGTGGAGCCGTGAGGTGATGACCGCCTATGGTTTTGATTCCGTATGGTTACAACCCGTTATGGTACCGCATTGGGTGCGCGGTAAAAAAGAAGTGGGGAGAATTGTAAATTCTAAAAAACAGGGAAACATAGATGTGAACATTTGTGCATTAGGTGGTAGCGTGGGTACAGGTGATGGTGGAATCAGTGCACAAATTGTGGAGGTGAAAAACTTTGAAGAATTAAAGCAGCTTGGAACAAAGAATGTGCAGGGCAAGATTGTGTACTTCAGCCGCCCTATGGACCCTACTCTCATAGATACATTTGAGGCATATGGTGGTGCTTCCAACCAAAGAGGATCAGGAGCCGCTGAGGCTGCCAAATATGGAGCGGTAGCAGCAATAGTCCGTTCTATGGGATCGAATATTGAAGAGTATCCACACACCGGAGGTATGCGCTATGCGGATGGAGTGCCTAGAATTCCTGGTGTAGCGATTAGTACAGCCCATGGCGATTTGCTGAGTTCACTCCTGAAGGAGGATAAGGAGTTACGACTTTATATTGAAACACACAGCCAGATATTGGAAGATGTTCCTTCTTTTAATGTAGTGGGTGAGTTAAAAGGAACTGAGCATCCCGATGAAATAATTGTAGTGGGTGGTCATTTGGATTCCTGGGATTTGGCACAAGGGGCACATGATGACGGAGCAGGATGTGTGCAGAGCATAGAAGTATTAAGGATTTTTAAAGAGATAGGGTACAAGCCCAAGCGCTCCATTCGTGCTGTGATGTTTATGAATGAGGAGAATGGGTTGCGTGGGGGAACAAAGTATGCAGAATTGGCGAAAGCCAATAAGGAAAAACACATCGGTGCCATTGAATCTGACCGCGGAGGGTTTACGCCAAGGGGGTTTACGATGTCGGCAACAGATAAAGTAAAAATGAAAGTAAGGAGTTGGGCACCCATGCTTACTCCCTACGGGCTTACAGATTTTAGCAAGGAAGGTGGAGGTGCTGATATTGGTCCTTTAGGCCCGCAGGGGGTGGCTTTGTTTGGCTTCTTACCGGATTCACAACGGTATTTCAATTATCATCATACGGAAGAAGACACTTTTGATAAGGTGGATAAGCGTGAGTTGGAATTAGGTGCAGCTTCCATGGCAGCGCTTACTTATTTAATTGATCAGGATGGATTGAGGTAAATTAATGAGTTGACTAAAACAAAAAAGCCCTGAATCACTTCAGGGCTTTTGCTTTTAATTATTTGTTTGGATTAACTCGCATACTCTTCAATAGGTAAGCAGCTACACACCAAATTGCGATCTCCGTAGGCGTTATCTACACGGCTAACGGCAGGCCAGAATTTGGCATCCCTTACAAATGGTAATGGATAAGCTGCTTTCTGGCGACTGTAAGGTCTGTCCCAATTGTCGGCTGTGATTACCCCAGCAGTGTGTGGGGCGCGTGTGAGTACGTTATTTTCTTTATCTGCTTTTCCTTCTTCTACCTCACGTACTTCTTGTCTGATTTCAATTAACGCATCTATAAAGCGATCCAATTCTTCTTTGGGTTCGCTTTCTGTTGGCTCTATCATCAGCGTACCTGCTACAGGGAAAGAAACGGTAGGCGCATGGAAACCATAATCCATCAGTCGTTTCGCAATGTCCTCTACTTCAATTCCTGCTTTCTTAAAATCACGACAGTCTACAATCATTTCGTGTGCACAACGTCCGTTTGCGCCCGTGTACAAAATCTTATAGTGTTCGCTTAGCCGTTCTTTGATGTAGTTGGCATTTAATATGGCCATCTTGGTAGCGTTGGTCAAACCTTCAGCACCCATCATGGCGATATAGCCATAAGAAATGGCCAAAATACTGGAGCTTCCCCAGGGGGCTGCTGAGATGGCTGAAATGGCTTTATCTCCACCTGTCTTTACTACAGCATGACCCGGCAGGAATGGTTTCAGCTTGTCATTACAACAAATCGGGCCCACACCAGGTCCACCACCACCATGAGGGATACAAAATGTTTTGTGAAGATTGAGATGACAAACGTCAGCACCAATATTAGCAGGTGAAGTGAGTCCTACCTTGGCATTCATATTCGCCCCATCCATATATACCATGCCGCCATTTTTGTGAATGGTTTCACAGATTTCAACAATGGATTCTTCAAACACACCATGCGTAGATGGATAAGTCACCATTATGCAAGCAAGATTGTCTTTATGTTGCTCCGCTTTTGCTTTAAGGTCGGCCACATCTATTTTTCCTTCAGCATCAGACTTCACCACCACTACCTTCATACCCGCCATCACTGCACTGGCAGGATTAGTACCATGTGCTGACGCTGGAATGAGTGCTATATTTCTGTGACCCTCATTGTTGTTTAAATGATAAGCGCGAATTACCATCAGTCCTGCATACTCACCTTGCGCACCACTGTTAGGCTGAAGCGATACACCGGTAAAACCAGTGATCTCCATCAACCAGTCTTCAAGGTTTTTAATCATAGTTTGATATCCTTGCGTTTGATTTGCAGGGGCAAAGGGGTGCATGTTACCCAACTCTGGCCAGGTAACAGGAATCATTTCTGTTGTCGCATTCAGTTTCATGGTGCACGAGCCCAAAGAAATCATAGAATGAACCATAGAAAGATCCTTGTTCTCCAGTTTTTTGATGTAACGCAACATTTGATGCTCCGACCTATTGGAGTTGAAAATAGGATGCGTCATATATTCTGATGTTCTTACCAGAGTGGAAGGCCAGCTAACAGGCTGCTCTTCAATTTTTACCGAGGCTTTTTTGTTTAATGCATTGGCAAAAATGGAAACAATCTGCTCTATGTCCTTACCAGAAGTTGTTTCATCTATTGATATTCCTACATGGTTACCCTCAAAGTATCTGAAATTAACTTCTTGCTTAATGGCTTCTGTTTCAATTGCTTTTTTGTCTGCTACTTCAATTTTAAGTGTATCAAAGTAGTGTTCGTTCACTTGCTTAAGCCCAACGGATTTAAGCCCAACCTCTAACGACTTGGCTAAACCATGAATACGCAATGCAATTTTCTTTAAGCCATCAGGTCCGTGATATACAGCATACATCCCTGCCATTACGGACAACAATACTTGCGCAGTACATATATTGGAAGTTGCCTTTTCTCTACGAATATGTTGTTCGCGGGTTTGTAAGGCCATGCGATATCCCGGTTTGCCTTCGGCATCAATAGAGGCACCGATGATTCTGCCTGGTATCATTCGCTTGTACTCGTCCTTCGTTGCAAAAAATCCTGCATGGGGTCCGCCAAAGCCCATCGGCACTCCAAACCGTTGGCTGGAACCCACCACAATATCAGCACCCATCTCACCGGGTGATTTTAGTAGTGCTAAACTCATTAAATCTGTACCCATCACTACCGCTATTTCATTTTCCTTAGCAGCTGCGATAAATGCACTGTGGTCTGCAATGGCTCCGTTGTTATTGGGATACTGAATGTATACGGCAAATAAATTGGTGTCCGTAATGTCAAGCTTACTGAGGTCACCAATTTCCAATTCTATGCCCAATGGAGCAGATCTGGTTTTAAGGACATCTATTGTCTGTGGGAATGTATTGGCGTCTACAAAAAACCGGGTTGCCTCTGTTTTTGCTCCTTTTCTGGAGGCATAAAATAAGTGCATGGCTTCTGCAGCTGCGGTTCCTTCATCTAATAATGAAGCGTTGGCAATTTCCATTCCTGTAAGGTCGATGACCATGGTCTGAAAATTGATCAGTGCCTCTAATCGTCCTTGTGCAATTTCAGCTTGATAAGGTGTGTAGGCAGTATACCATCCCGGATTCTCCAAAACGTTCCGGAGGATGACACTAGGGGTTATGGTGTTATAATAACCCGTTCCCTGGTATGATTTATAAATCTTATTCTTTGAAAAGATGGACTTGAATTCATTCAAAAACTCGAATTCAGACTGTGCGGATGGAAGATTGAGGTTTTTTTTCAATCGAATGTTGGCAGGAATGGTTTGGTCGATGAGTTCGTCCACCGACTTGGCTTTGACTACTTTCAGCATCTCATCGATTTGCTTCTGATCTGGTGCGTTGTGTCTGGACTCAAATTTTTCTAAATAATGAGGAAGTGTGTTCATATATCTTTTCGAATAAGTGACTAATGATACTGTCTATGAGACAATTATTTTTTTAAAAGCGTTCGAATTGAGAAAAGAAGAAATTTCCTTCAATTTCTGCGTTTTCATCCGAATCCGATCCGTGGATGGCATTGGCATCAATTGACTTGGCAAACAATGCACGGATGGTTCCTGCTTCTGCTTTTTGTGGGTCTGTAGCACCAATCAATTTTCTGAAATCTTCTATCGCATTGTCTTTTTCTAAGATCATAGGAACGATTGCGCCAGACGACATGTATTTGCAAAGATCAGCGTAAAAAGGTCTTTCTTTATGAACTGCATAAAAACTGCCTGCTAATTCTGGTGTCAGGTGTGTTTTTTTCATGGCCACCACTCTGAATCCGGCCTCCTGAATCATTTTGATAATTGCTCCTGTATTCCCTGCTCCTACTGCGTCAGGTTTGATCATGGTAAAAGTTCTGTTCCCTGCCATTTTGTTTAGTTTTTCCTGGATTTGTTGATTACGAATTTGATCCTGCTTGTGCAGGCAGGCGCAAAAATAGTGATTAGAATTCGGGAAGCCAGTACCAAAAATCAAAGAAACTGCGCGTATAACACTAAAATAGGGCCTGGCATTCTATCGCCCGATGTCTTGCGTCTCCATTAAGCTAAAATTAGCAGTTTGTATTCCTGTCATTTATACTCATTTTTGCCCCTTCCATGAAAAATCTAGAAGGATTCAAGACCCTTATTAGCGAGCCAAAAAACGTGGTAATCGTTACCCATTTTAAGCCAGATGCCGATGCATTGGGCTCGTCTCTGGGTTTAGCAGGGTTTTTGAAGAAAAAGGGACATGCCGTACAGGTGATCACGCCAAGTGATTACCCCAGTTTTCTGGCCTGGATGCCAGGGAATGAGGAGGTACTCGCCATTGAAAAAAACAATCCTGCGGTGGAGGAAAAGGCTCGGAATTATTTTTCTAATGCCGAGATTATCTTTTGCCTTGATTTTTCAAACCTGAATCGAGTTAATACTTTGGGAGATATGGTAAGAAAGGCTAAGGCTACAAAAGTGTTGGTAGACCATCACCTGGAGCCTGAGCGCTTTGCTGATTTTGAACATTGGGATGCTAAAGCGGCATCAACAGCTGGTTTGATTTTCGATCTCATTGATATGTTGGGTGAAAAGTCAATTATTGATAAAAACATAGCCAACTGCCTTTATGCAGGATTGCTTACTGATACGGGCGGATTCAGACATTCCAATACCACACAGAAAGAATTTTTAATTGCTTCCGAATTGGTAGGTGCCGGAGCCAACCCATCATGGGTTTCTAAAAAGATATACGATACCAATACCCTTGCAAGAATGAAGCTGACTGGCTATGTGCTCAGCCAAAAATTGATCGTACTCCCAGAATACAATACCGTATATATTTGTTTGGATACAGACGAACTGAAACAATTTGATACGAAGACAGGTGATACCGAAGGGCTCGTAAACTATGGGCTTTCGATTGAAGGCATCCGGCTTTCCGTTTTAATGTACGATAGAAAGGAAGAGATTAAGCTTTCCTTCAGGTCACTGGGTAGCTTCCCTGCTAACGAAATCGCAAGGAAATATTTTGATGGAGGAGGTCACCGGAATGCAGCTGGGGGTTCGTCAAAACTTTCTTTGGATGAAACCTTAAAAAAGGTTTTGTCCATATTGCCCGATTACAAATCTCAACTGGAATTGGACGACTAACCATCGAACATAGTTTAACTACACATTTTTAAAAGACATTTAAATTGTAAAATAAAGTAACGTATGAAAATAAATAATTTTTTAATTGGTCTGTTGTTGATAAGTGCAGCGTGCTCTACCAATACAAAGGAAACCCCAAAAGGTCATAAATATACCATGGTGAAAGAAGGAGAAGGAGAAGTAGGGAAGGCAGGGGAGTTTCTTGTGATCAACATGATGATAAAAGATGCTAAGGACTCTGTATGGAATGACACGAGAGAACAAAAAATCCCTATGATTTTACCAATTAGTGAGCCCAATCCAGCGGATGAAGGAATTGAAGAAGTGTTTGCAATGCTCAAAAAGGGAGACAGCATCCTTTTTCCAATCAAAGCAAAAACCTTATTTGAGAAGCAAGGAGGAAGAGTGCCCAACAATGTGGATTCCACGAGCATTTTTACGTTCTATTTAGGCGTGAAGGACATTTTGAATGAAACGCAGGTGCAGGCGTTGGAGCAAGAAATTATGGGCAAACTTACTTCAGAGCAATTAGCCATAGACATTGCGTTAATTGATGGTTACCTGGCTGAAAGCAATACCGAAGTGCAAACTACAGACTCTGGCTTGCGCTATATGTTTACCAAAAAAGGCAACGGAGCCAATGCCGCCCCGGGAAATGAAGTTTCAATTCACTACGCAGGGTATTTGCTTGACGGTACATTGTTCGATAGTAGTATTGAATCAATCGCTAAAGCCAATAACAAGTATACTCCAGGGAGACCCTATGAACCACTTACATTACAGGCAGGAAGTGGACAGGTGATTCCAGGATGGGAAGAAGCGATTCTTCTGATGAACAAAGGATCAAAGATGAGAGTTTGGATTCCATCCACTTTGGCATACGGACCGAGACAAAGAAGTGAGGAGATTAAACCCAACTCGATACTTGTCTTTGATATGGAAATGATTGACATCAAATAAAAATTAAATAATGAGAATTGTGAAGGGAGCTATAATACTCATAGCATTGGTTATTGCTTCTTGTGATAGCGGAGAGGATTGCACAAAAGTAGTACAGCAGTCTGAATTGGATGCGGTGGATGCTTCCCGGCTTGCCATTGACAACAAGATTATCGATGACTATATTATTGCTAACGACATCGCAAATACTTTGGGGCCTATACAAGAGGTAAATGGAATTAGGTATGTTATCACTAAAGAAGGTAGTGGAGTTACGCCCTGTTTGGAGAATGATGTAGTGGTTACCTATAAAGGTAGGTTGCTAAGTAATGGCACAACATTCGATTTAAATCTATCAGGTGTTTCGTTTCCTCTTAATCAGTTGATTTTAGGTTGGAGGCTTACATTTCCAACCTTCACCAAAGGAACGAGTGTGACACTTTTTGTTCCATCTGGCTATGGCTATGGCCCCGGTGGTTTTCCACCACGCATTCCAGAAAACGCCAATCTTGTATTCGAGGTTGACCTTGTTAATGTTAGGTAGTTATTGAATCGGTGTAAATGGAATTATGTTTTGCCACAAACAATCAGCATAAACTGGATGAAGTAAGCCAATTGTTAGGAGATTCATTTAAGGTGGTGAGCCTGGAGGCGATTGGTTGTACAGAAGAACTTCCCGAAGAACAGGATACACTGGAGGGTAATTCTTTGCAAAAGGCAAAATATGTAAGTGACAAATTCAACATCAATTGTTTTGCGGATGACACGGGCCTGGAGGTGGAGGCACTTGGTGGTGAACCAGGGGTTCACTCGGCTCGTTATGCCGGGGAACAGCGAAACAACGAGGACAATATAAGCTTGCTCCTGGAAAAACTGAGCAATCAATCCAACCGAAGTGCAAGGTTCAGAACTGTCATCACTTTGATATTGGGCAATCAAATCCATCAGTTTGAAGGAATCGTCAACGGTGAGATATTAAAAAGTAGGAGAGGTGAGAAAGGCTTTGGGTATGATCCCCTGTTTTTACCGGAAGGCATGAACAGATCTATGGCTGAGCTTACCTCCTCTGAAAAGAATGCTATCAGCCATCGTGGAGACGCCATTCGGAAACTGGTAGCTTTTTTAAAGCAACACTGATGGAAACTTTTACTATTGGTATTACCGGTGGCAGCGGGTCTGGCAAAACACGTTTCATAAAAAGCCTGGCTACTCATTTTACATCAGATGAATTATGCCTTGTTTCAATGGATCATTACTATAGACCCCTTGATCAGCAGTTGCTTGATAAAAAAGGTGTTGAAAATTTCGATTTACCCCAGTCCATTGACTGCCATGCATTGAGGGATGATATCATCAAATTGAAGCAGGGCAAGCTGGTGATCAAGGAGGAGTATACTTTTAATAATCCCGAAGCTAAACCCATTCAATTGACATTTAAACCAGCGCCCATCCTGCTGATAGAGGGGCTTTTTGTCCAATACTTTGAAGAAATTGAGCAGGAGCTGGATTTGAGAATTTTTATTGAAGCCAAAGACCATATAAAATTAGGCCGTAGAATAAGGCGGGATAGGGAAGAGCGGGGGTATGATGTGGATGACGTTTTGTACAGGTATGAACACCACACCATGCCCGTATATGATGAGTTGATTGAACCTTTAAAACACAATGCGGACCTCATAATACCCAACAATAATGATTTTAAAGCCGCTGTTGATGTGCTGGTAAGCTTTATTAAGCTTAAGATAAGTGGTATTGCAAATTGACTGCGATTCTATACTTTTGTACCCCTTATGCAAAACAGATCTTTTTTCAGGATAATTATGATAGCGGTGGGCATTATGGCCACGTTTGCCATTGTATTGTCCCGGACGATTCCGGAGCCATCTCCTGAAAAAGCGAAAACAGAGCAAACCAATCAGGACAAAGATGTAAAAATACTTCCAGCTCCATCTGATGTGGTTCCTGGTGGTATAGTTAAGGTAAATGATGCAGACAGGTCCTTATTGGAAATTTTTATTAACGAAGACCCTAAAATCTTAGCGGTTGAATGCGATGATCGTATTTTATCCGAGTACTTTAGTATACTCTTCAGGGCTATCATTTCGCCCAACGCCCCATAAATCAAACCTCTCTGCTGGCATAGGTCAGCCATCTCTTGATTTACAATACTGAACATTTCATTTTTTAAATTTTATATACAATGCGTAACAAAGGAGTAGTAGTAGTCCTTACTATAATTATCACCGCGCTGTGTCTTTATTATCTGTCGTTTACCTTCGTGTCGAGGAAAGTGCAGAATGATGCAATCGCGTATGCCACCAACCCGAATGGTTCTGTGGATTTATCCAGAAAGCAATCCTACATGGACTCTTTGTGGAGTAAACCCGTGTACAATCTTTTTGGAGTAGAGTACACTTTCAAAGAAGTAAAAGAGAATGAACTAAATCTTGGCCTTGACTTGCAGGGCGGGATGCACGTAACGCTTGAAATTTCTCCGATTGATATTATAAAAGGGTTGAGTGGCAACAATCAAGATCCTGCATTTGTTGAGGCTCTTAACCGTGCATCAGAAATGCAAAAATCCAGTCAGGAGAGGTTTAGCACGTTGTTCTTTAATGCTTATAAAGAAGCTAATCCGAATCAAAATCTGGCACATTTATTTGCATCAGCGGCCAATAAGGATCGTGTGAGCCTGTCGGATGACGATACCAAAGTGATGCAGTTTATCAATTTGGAAATCGAGAGTGCTATTGATCGTTCGTTTACTATTCTTAAAACTCGTATCGATCAATTCGGTACCTCTCAGCCTAATATTCAAAGACTTCAGGGAACCGGAAGAATTCAAATTGAAATTCCGGGTGCTGACAACCCTGCCAGGGTAAGAAAACTATTACAAGGTGTGGCTCAACTTGAGTTTTGGGAAATCATCGAATATAATGATGAGCAATTGAACCAGTCACTGTTTGCCATTAATGAGAAATTGGTAAAAGAACAAAATACTAATAAGGCACTTGCGCCCGCTGATACTAAAGAGAATCTTCAGGATGCATTGGCGGACACAGGGGACAGTACAAAGTCATTATTGGAAGAGCAGCTGAGCCAGGTACAGGATAGTGCAAGCAATCCATTGGATTCAATTACAAACTCCAACCTGTCGCCTCTTTTTGCATTGAGCAACCCTGGTATTCCTTTTTTGTATGATGTAAAGGATACAGCAACGATTAACCGTATTCTTGCGCGTCCTGATATCAGGGCTTTACTGCCCCGCAATATTGATTACCGTTGGGATGTGAAAGCAGAGCCGGAAATTACTCCTAATGTTGATGACCTTCGTCTGAATTTTGTGAATGTTTCAAGAAATGGAAAACCATTATTGACTGGTGAAGTAATCAATGATGCCCGACTTGACTATGACCAATTTGCAAGACCTGCTGTAAGTATGACAATGAATGCGGTTGGTTCACGTGCGTGGTCTAAGATTACAGCGGCTGCGGCTGCTAAATCACCTCCAGGAAGAATTGCCATTGTATTGGATGACTATGTGTACACTGCGCCCACTGTTCAGGGTGAAATTCCAAATGGAAATTCTCAGATAACTGGAAGCTTTACATTGGAGGAGGCGAAAGATCTTGCAAACGTATTGAAGGCAGGATCGTTGCCAGCGCCTACACGCATTGTGGAGGAAGCGATCATTGGGCCTACTTTGGGTCAGGTGGCCCAGAGTCAGGGCATAATTTCTATGGCTTCAGGATTAGTCATTGTGGCCTTGTTTATGATTTCGTATTACTCTAAAGGAGGTTGGGTTGCCAACCTCGCTTTGTTGTTCAATATCTTTTTCATTCTGGGGATTTTGGCCCAATTAAATGCTGCTCTTACACTTCCGGGTATCGCGGGTATTGTACTTACCATGGGGATGGCGGTAGATGCCAACGTGCTTATATATGAACGGATTAAGGAAGAGCTAAAGATGGGCAGTATGCTCAAAGAAGCCATTAAGAAAGGTTACAGCAGGGCTTTCGATGCCATTTTTGACTCGAACGTGACCACTTTACTTACAGCAATTTTTCTTTTTGTATTCGGTCAGGGGCCGCTTAAGGGTTTTGCAATAGTATTGATGATTGGTATTGCTACCTCTTTTTTCTCTGCTGTTTATATCTCAAGAGTAATAGTAGAGTGGATGACCCGAAAGGGAGACCAGTCCAAAGTTTCGTTTGATTCTTTTCTGGCTAGAGGGGTGCATGATCGTAAGTACTTCAATTTTATTGGATACAGAAGATTGGCTTATACCATTACCGGTTCTATCACCGTGATTGGATTTATCCTTATTGGGTTTAATGGTTTGAACCTTGGTGTTGATTTTCAAGGAGGACGGTCTTATGTAGTTGCCTTTAGTTCTCCGGTTGTTGCTACAGATATGAAAATAATGCTTACAGAAGAGTTTGAGGGAGATGGAACGGAGGTGAAGACCTATGGAAGCAGTAACGTGGTAAAGGTGACTACTTCATATTTGGTGGAAGATGAATCCAGCGAAGCCGATGTAAAAGTTAAAGATGCTTTGATAGATGGGTTGGAAAAATTCACCGGACTGAAATTTGTGGAAAATGATGCGCGCATTGATGACACTCATTTCTCAATTTTATCATCCTCAAAAGTGGGTGCTACAATAGCCGATGATATCAAGAGTTCTGCGTTTGAAGCAGGCCTTTATTCACTGGTCGCCATCTTCTTGTTTATCCTGATTCGATTTAAAAAGTGGCAGTTCAGTATGGGGGCGATTGTGGCTACGGCTCATGACGCACTTTTTGTGGTTGCCATTTTTGGAATAGCGGGAGCCTTTGGATTCTCACTTGAAATCGATCAGGTATTTATTGCTGCTCTTTTGTCGGTCATCGGATATTCGATCAATGATACGGTGATCATTTATGATAGGATCCGGGAATATATTGGTCTTGGTACGTCACACGACAGGCTTAAAGTGTTTAATGATGCAATCAATAGTACGCTGAGCAGAACTTTGATTACATCCGGTACTACTATGATCGTGGTATTGGTATTGTTATTCTTTGGGGGTGAAGTGCTTAGAGGATTCGCTTTCGCTTTATTTGTAGGTATTCTGGTAGGAACTTTCTCTTCTATTTTCATTGCAGCTTCGGTCGTGTATGATCTGGATAAGAAACATACGGTGATTCCGGGTGCTGCTTGAGAAGTTTAAAACAATAGATTAAATGAGAATGAGGCTGTCTCAAAAGTGACACGTTTTGTTGAGCAAAAAGCGAAACATCCCTTAATTGTTAATTCAAACTATAGAGATTCTTCGCTTTGGCTCAGAAAAACGACATTCTTTAACTTTTGAGGTAGCCTCATTTTTTTATATTAATTCCCTATTCTTGGTTATTGTTAGCGGCTTCCACACGAATGCCCACTGCAAGCATCCCTTTCAGGGTATCCAGTCGATTGAATTGTTCAAGGGTGATGGTGTACTTGCCCGGCTTATCAAAATGATAATTGGCAACAATGGGAAAACGATGGTCAAATAAATCACCAATACTGCTGTTTCCAAATGGTTCACCACTCTTTTGGTCGAACAGATAAGCAGAAAGAAGCTCTTTACGAAGTTGGGTGTTGGTCGAATCTACTAAAGAATAATTAACAAAAATCCTTGAGAACGGAAAATCCAATGAGTTGCGAACGGTATAGTAGAGGTTGTAGTTCTGAGTGTGATCTTTTATTTCAAAGTCAAAGTGAGGCTGATCTTGCACCAACCATGCTTTATCCGGAAAGTCAACCTGTTGTTCGAAAATACGTGACGTGTCGCAGGAAAATAAAATCAGCAGTGGCATAAATACTAAGAATCGTCTCATTCCTTTTTTTTATTTGAAGGATTGTTTCTTGGTCTTGGTTTTCTTTTTTTCCTTTTCTTCTTTTTGTTCCTGGAACTGAATTTCTTATCCATATTTTCCAGGTCACTGTTGAGAGAGGATATAGGAATTTTTTCAGCTGCAGCGTTTTCTTCAAGGCTGGCCGGTTTTTTTCCTTCCTTGTTCATTCTGAGAATTTCATTTACCCTATCTACATTGATAGGAAACCACGTATTCTCTCTATTGTAGCCAAACCACATTATCCTTCTAAAAATATCGGTCTTTTGAAGGACGGCTTCTCCCTGCTCAGTTTTTAAGGGGATTTCGACTTTTGGAATGTCCTTCAGGGCATCCATGTAAGTTTCCAATTCGTAATTGAGGCAACACTTTAATCGTCCGCATTGCCCCGACAACTTACTGGGATTTAGGGAAAGGTTTTGGTAGCGCGCTGCGCTTGTGGCCACATTCTTAAATTCGCTCAGCCAGGTAGAGCAACATAATTCTCGTCCACAGACACCGATTCCTCCTAGCCTTCCTGCTTCTTGCCTGAGACTAATTTGGCGCATCTCTACTCTGATCCTAAACTCTGTCGCAAGCACTTTAATCAACTCCCTAAAGTCTACACGATCCTCAGCTGAGTAGAAGAAGGTTGCTTTGGTATTGTCAGCCTGATATTCAATGTCAGATAATTTCATGTTCAATTTCATCTGACGGATGATCTCCCGGGTGCGGTAGAGGGTAGGATACTCTCTCTTCTTCACCTCTTCATATTTTTCAAGATCTTTTTGGTGGGCAATTCTGTAGACCTTTTTAATAGCCTTGTCATTGGGGATTTTCTTTTTCTGCATCTGCAAGCGGACCAGCTCACCTTGCATGGAAACATGCCCTAAATGGTGACCGTTGGGTACTTCTACAATTACTGCATCGCCAGTGGTCAAGTCAAGGCGGTCTGTGTTTCTAAAAAAATCCTTTTCACCCCCCTTAAATCGTACCTCCACAACATCCATTTGGTCGTTGGTAGGCATACCCATGTTCGACAGCCAGTCAAAGACATTCATTTTGTTGCAGCCGCCTGTTTGGCATGCACCATTATTATTACAACCGCCAACCTTACCGTCCTTCTCTGTTCCACATGCACAACCCATAATTATATTTTTATGAAAGTGAGCCAGCCCACTTATTCAAATCATTACCAATATCTTTCCTGAAATATAATCCATCCCATCGGATACTCGAAACAGCGCTATAGGCCTTTGCAGAGGCGTCAACTAAAGAGGTTCCGATTCCCGTTACAGCAAGTACTCTTCCCCCATTGGTTACTACCTCATTTCCATTGTTTTTTGTACCTGCGTGGAATACTATCCCATCCTTTACTTTACTTAGTCCATCAATCACTTTTCCTTTTTCATAACTTTCGGGATAGCCCTTGGCCACCATTACTACAGTCATTGCTACCTCGTTTTTCTGAGGTACTGGTCCTGAGGTGAGTTCACCTTTAGCAGTAGCTACTAATAGTTCTACGAAGTCAGTATCTATTCTGGGTAATACTACCTGTGTTTCCGGGTCTCCCATACGCGCATTGTATTCTATTACAAACGGCTCTCCATTGATGTTCATCAGTCCAATAAAAACAAAGCCCTTATAAGGGATATTCTCTTTGCCTAGACCTGCGATAGTAGGCTTAATCACTTTTTCTTCCACCTTTTTCATAAAGGCAGCATCTGCAAAAACAACGGGGGAAACTGCGCCCATACCTCCGGTGTTAGGTCCGGTATCGTTATCTCCTATTCTTTTGTAATCTTTTGCTTCAGGAAGAATGGCATAGTTCTTTCCATCGGTCATTACAAACACGGAAAGTTCTATTCCATCCAAAAATTCTTCGATGAGCACTTTGGTGCTGGCCTCTCCAAATTTTTTATCCTCCAGCATTTCCCGAATGGTATTTTTAGCTTCTGCTACTGTTGGACTAATAACTACCCCCTTGCCTGCGGCCAACCCATCGGCCTTTAAAACAATCGGGGGTTTGAGATTGTCAATATAGCTATATGCTTCGTTCAATTGGCTGGCCACAAAGGTTTTTGCTTTTCCAGTGGGAATGCCATTCCTAACCATGAATTGTTTTGAAAAATCCTTGCTGCCTTCCAGCCTTGCTCCACTTTTTCCGGGACCCACCATAAGGATTTTATTTAAAGAGGGGTCTGCCTCAAAGTAATCGCGGATTCCATTTACAAGAGCGCCCTCAGGGCCTACCACAATGAGATCTATATTTTTATCCCTGGCAAACTGTCCAAGCTGATCAAAGTCCTCCACACCGATGGGTACGTTTTGAGCAACGGTAGCACTGCCTGCATTACCTGGTGCCACGTACAAATCATCACAATGCCTGCTTTGTTTTATTTTCCATGCCAGCGCATGCTCTCGTCCGCCACTGCCAATTATCAATATGTTCATTTCAGTGTAGCCTAAAAGTAAAAACCTCAAAGATAGGTTCTTTGAGGTAATTTAGAATGTAATCACTTGAAAATCAGTTGGCGTACTCCGACAGGAACTTAATGCGCATCAGTCGAATCTCTTCCTCTGAATAGTCTGCCATGTCATCATCTTGCAACGCTTCATCCAGGCTGTCTGTTTCTGAATTGAGAAAATACTCAAAAATTTCTTCTTGCTTACTTTCATCCAGCATGTCGTCAATGTAGTAGTCGAGATTCAGCTTTGTGCCAGAATAACAAATATTTTCAATCTCGGTGAGTAACTCTTCAAAAGTTATTCCTTTAGAGTCAGCAATCTCTTCCAGGTCGACTTTGCGATCAACCTGTTGGATAATGAATATTTTGATTTTGGATTTATTGACAGAGGACTTAACAACAACATCTGCCGCAGTTTCAATTTCGTTTTCCTCTACATAATCTTTAATAAGTTCAAGAAAGCTTTTGCCAAATTTCTGCACCTTGCCCATTCCCACTCCGTTGACAGACGCTAATTCTTCTTTTGAAGTAGGATAGGTAGTGGCCATTTCTTCCAAAGAAGGATCCTGAAAAATGACATATGGCGGTAAGTCTTTTTCTTTGGCAATTTGTTTTCTTTCCGCCTTAAGCAATTCAAAGAGCTTTACATCGTATGCTTTCGAATGGATCGGAGCTCTTTCTATTGATTCTTCCTCCTCACCCTCAGAAGTATAGTCATGGTCTCTGGCCAGTTCTATGGTCTCAGGTTTTTTCAAAAACTTAACACCCTTTTCTTTAATCTTAAGTACACCTACACTATCAATGTCTTTTTCCAGGTATTGATAAATAAGTGTTTGTCGTATAACCGATTTCCAGAAGTCAGGACCTTCATCAGCTCCTTTGCCATATACAGGAAGTTTTTCGTGGCCATAGCTCTTTACATATTCGTCATCCACACCCCGTATCACATTTACAAGGTGGCTTAGGCCAAAACGTTCGTTTGTTTCTTTGACTGCCTGCAAAACAAGCTTTACGGATTCTGTACCATCGAAACGTTCCCGTGGATGAACACAATTATCGCAAGCTCCACAGTTCTCTACTTTAAACTCTTCACCAAAGTAATGAAGCAGTTGTTTTCTTCTACAAATAGGAGACTCTGCATAGAACTCCATTTCTTGTAACAGAATGCGAGAATTTTCTCTTTCCTGAACCGGTTTGTCTTTGTTGAACTTTTCGAGTTTACTCAGGTCATTGTGGCTATAGAACATGAGGCATATGCCTTCTAGTCCATCTCTACCCGCTCTACCTGTTTCCTGATAATATCCCTCTAGCGACTTTGGTACATCGTAGTGAATAACAAACCTTACGTCTGGTTTATCGATACCCATACCAAAGGCGATTGTAGCAACAACAATATCAACCTCTTCGTTAAGGAAGTTGTCTTGATTTCTTACTCGTACATCAGGGTCTAGTCCAGCGTGATAAGGTGCAGCATTAAACCCGTTCACGTTAAGAAGTTGTGCGATCTCTTCAACTTTTTTCCTGCTGAGGCAATAGATGATTCCTGACTTGCCTTTATTTTCTTTCAGAAACTTGATGAGTTGTTTTTTTGTTTCCTTTTTAGGGCGAACCTCATAGTATAGGTTCTTTCTATTGAATGAGGATAGAAAAATATCGGCATCCTCCATTTGTAAATTTTTCTGGATGTCGATTTGAACTTTTGGTGTGGCGGTAGCCGTCAATGCAATTACCGGCATATTGCCAAGTTGGGCAATCATGGTTTTTATTTTCCTATACTCCGGTCTGAAATCATGACCCCACTCAGAAATACAATGCGCCTCATCAATAGCAACGAATGATACGTTGGCTTTGAGTAAAAACTCAATGTACTCTTCTTTGTTCAACGACTCAGGCGCTACATAGAGCAGTTTTACATCGCCATTGATACAATCTTTCTTAAGTCTAGTGATCTCAGACTTGCTAAGTGTAGAATTTAAAAAACGAGCATTTATTCCGTAGGCGTTAAGCTGATCGACCTGATTTTTCATCAAGGCGATGAGTGGCGAAATGACAACAGCCATGCCGTCTTTAATCATTGCTGGCAGCTGGTAACAAAGCGACTTGCCTGCACCAGTTGGCATGATTACAAAGGTATTCTTTCCTTCAAGGATGTTTTTGATAACAACTTCCTGATTCCCTCTGAATGTAGTGTATCCAAATAATTCTTTGAGTTTCTCTCGTAAAGTATCTTTCTCTTCTGCGACAATCATAAATAACAAAACATAATAACGAATGAAATACTTATCTTTGCATCCGTGGTTTTCTAACTAGGTAAGAGCATTGAATTTAACAAAAAATATTAAGAAAGTAGCCATCGAGGTATTATTAAATGAGGCTCGGGCTATCGAAAAACTAGCCCAATTTATTGATGATGATTTTGAGGCTTGCGTCAAAGAAATCATCCAATCTAAGGGGCGAGTGGTCATAACGGGTATTGGTAAAAGTGCCATAATAGCAAACAAAATTGTGGCAACACTCAACTCAACAGGTACACCTTCACTTTTTATGCATGCTGCTGACGCCATTCATGGCGATCTGGGCATGATTCAAGATAATGATATCGTAATCTGTTTATCGAAAAGTGGTAATACACCTGAAATTAAGATGTTAGTGCCACTTTTGAAACGAAGAGGATTTAAACTTGTTGCATTGGTAAGCAATATTGACTCTTATTTGGCACAACAAGCCGATTATATATTGAATGCGACCATTGGTGAAGAAGCTTGCCCTAATAACCTGGCTCCAACCACCAGTACTACAGCACATCTTGCGATGGGTGATGCCCTTGCGGTTTGCTTGCTTAACCTCAGAAATTTTTCGAGTGAAGACTTTGCGCAATTTCATCCGGGAGGTGCCCTGGGAAAACAACTTTATCTGCGGGTAGATGATGTGATGGAAGGCAAGGAAATTCCTATGGTGGAGGAAAACACCCCATTAAAAGAGGTGATTCTGGAGATTTCTTCTAAAAGGCTGGGTGCAGCGGCAGTGGTAGATCAAAGTAGATCTTTATTGGGGATTATTACTGATGGAGACTTGAGAAGGATGTTACAGAGGGACATCCGGATTGATAGCGCTAAGGCTTCTGACGTTTTATCCCGAAACCCAAAAACCATTGCTTCGGGTGAGCTGGCAGTAAAAGCGCTTCAAATAATGCAGCAAAATAGCATTACCCAATTGGTGGTAATTAAGGAGGGTAAAGTTCATGGCTTTATCCATTTACATGACCTTTTAAAAGAGGGGATTGTTTAAATTCTATTTGATTTCTGATTCCAATATGTTAGATAATGGATAAAAAACTTTTTGTAGTGCTGATGGCAGGAGGTATTGGTACTAGGTTTTGGCCTTACAGTCGCAATGCAAAACCCAAACAATTTTTAGATGTATTGGGTACTGGTAAAACTTTGATTCAATCTACTTACGAACGATTTCTGCCACTTTGCCCAAAAGAGAATATTTTTGTTGTAACAAATGAAGACTTAGCGGACATCACCAAAGAACAATTGGGTGTAGGTGATGCTCAGGTGTTGGTAGAGCCCATGAGAAAGAATACGGCTCCTTGTATAGCGTATGCAAGCTACCGTATAGCTATAAACACACCCGATGCAGTGGTGGTGGTCAGTCCGGCTGATCATCTTATACTCAATGAAATAGCTTTTCAGGAAACGATCAATAAATCTGTTGCGTATGCTAAGGATCAGGATAAGCTTATAACAATGGGCATCAAGCCTGTCCGGCCGGAGACAGGATACGGTTACATACAATACTTAAATAGCGGGAACCCTATCAAGAAGGTGAAGACGTTTACGGAAAAGCCCGAACTGGCCCTTGCAAAGAAGTTTATTGAAAGTGGCGACTTTGTATGGAATTCAGGAATTTTCGTTTGGGGAGTGAAGGCAATAATAGCGGCCATGGAAAAACACCAACCTGAGATAGCCGAAGTGTTTGAAGAGGCTTCAACCAAATTTTATACAGATCAGGAAAAACGGGCTATCAAAACAGCTTACGTTCAGAGTAAGAATATATCCATCGATTATGGTGTTATGGAAAAAGCCGACAATGTGTATGTTTGGCTCAGTGATTTTGCGTGGTCTGATCTTGGCTCATGGAGTTCAATGCATGAACTCAACAAGAAAGACGAAAACAAGAATGTAATTGACGCCAATGCGATGGTGTATGAAACGCGAAACTCTGTAGTTAAGGGATCAAAAGATAAGTTGATTGTGGTGCAGGGTTTGGATGGTTACCTGGTTGGAGAGTTTGACAATGTTATTATTGTTTGCCAGAAAGATCAGGAAGACTTGTTTAGAAGATTTGTTAACGATCTCAAGGCAAAGCCCAACGGCAATGACTATTTGTAATTCTTTTGCCGGATCACTTCATACAGCGCAATTCCTGCAGATACAGAAACATTTAAAGAACCTATATTCCCATACATTGGAATTTTAACAAGATGATCAACCTCCCTGAGGAGCATGGGTGTAATGCCATCCTCTTCTGAGCCAAGCAACAATGCGATGGGCGATTTCATATCCACTTCATACAGGGCTTGAGAACCCTTTTCCGTACAAGCCAAAATTTGAATACCGTTTTCTTTCAAAGTCTGAATAGTCTTTTTAAGGTCACGAACTCTACAAATGGGTAAATAGCTCAATGCCCCAGCTGAGGTTTTCATGGCATCTGCGGTAAGGGGTGCATTACCTTTGTCAGGGATGATCACACCAGTAAGACCTGCACACTCAGCAGTTCGTACAATGGCACCAAAATTTCTTACATCGGTTATTCTATCCAGAATGAGAAAAAAAGGCTCCTTCCCATTGGCATAGGCATGATCTATAAGATCTTCAACAACCGCATATTTTATTGCCGAAAGCAAACAGATGACTCCCTGGTGGTTTTTGGTAGAGAGTTTGTTCAGTTTTTGTTGAGGTGTAAACGATAAGGGCACATCGTGTTCTTTCGCTACTACAATTAGCTCTTTTATCAGATCATTGTTCAGGCCTGCCTGAATAAAAATTTTTTCGATTTCCCGGCCAGCCCTCACGGCTTCCATTACGGCACGGGTGCCAAAGATCATTTCTGCTTTCTTCATTGGCCGGCAAGTTCCAAAAAGGACAGGTTAAAACAAATAATCCTTTGCGAGTAGATCTAAAACCTGCTTTTTCTCCACAGGTCGATGGTGTTGTACCATAATTCAGTAAACCGATTATCTCTCATCAGGGTGTAGTAGTGAGGGGAGTAGATGCTGCCCATCTTAATAAAGACAAATTTTGTTCTGGAGTCCTTGTAATACCATATTTCAGTTTGGCTGGTCTTGCGGATTTCATCCGGTAATCCAAAAATTATAAACGTCATCCCCTGATCCGTTTTCCATCCTTCCTTAAAGGAAGTAAAGTATTTATTGGCAAGCTCTACCCTCGTGTAATAGCTTTTCATAAAGCGTTTGGCCCTGTCCCTGTCTCTTGTGATGCCAATGACAGTTTTATCAAAAACCACCTTATCGCCATTGGACTGTTGCAGTTGTGTAAATTCATCCTGGGTGGTCACAAACACAAGAGGGTCAACAAGGTCTTGAATACGCGTATACCTTGGGTAGGTTGATGTGTGTACCCGAAAAGAAAATCCTTCAGCAGAGGCAGTATCCGATTGAACCAAATACAATCCTTCCTTTGAAAAAGATAAACTTTGTCCGTTGGAGATAGAGAAGCTGGAGTCGGGCAGTAAAACAGGATCAGCCCCGGCCGTATTTTTTGAAAAAGGAGGAAAGGCAGAACTAAAATTTTGGCTGTAACGAAAAACGGAAAGATTACTTGCTGCGGAAGGACCCTGAACGGAATACGCTTTCCCCATCTCTAAATAAGAATCTAATACAACTTGGTCTCCATTTTTTATAAACCCGTTTACCGGATAGTTTTTCTCAATCAGAAATGGATAAGACCAGGTGTTGGAAGAAGTCACTTTGGTTATTGTTAATAACAACATCCATGGGTCATCCTTTAAGTCGACTGCCAATGTACCCATCTTTACAGATCCGGGGGAAAGTAACAATGAATCTGACCTCATGACCTTGCCTTTTCTTTGTGAGTAGGAATCTCTTTCTTCCCATTGCATCTGGTACATTTCAGGAGACGAGCCCTTGGCGGTAATAGCCAGTGAATAGTGGATAGTCATCTGCCCATCTTCCTTCACCATTCTCCAATCTAAATCAATGTCGTCTGTGGGGTTATAGAGGTGATTAAGATTTTCATTGGCAAGGGACTGAGCTCCTGCAATGAAATTGATAAAGAGAAGAAAAAAAGCGAAGCTAAATTTCATGTTAATGATTTGTTCGAATTTAAAATTACAACGATAAATCTAATGGATTGACTTAATTTTGATCATAAATAGTCTAAATGAGCAAGGTATTTACCACAGAGATTACATCGGATCAACTCCCATCAGACAATCCGCTTCATCAACGATTATTGAAGGCATATGTTGCGGTTGAGGATTACATAATGGGTGATGTGCTTGAAGTAGGGTGTGGAGAAGGAAGAGGGGTGGAGCGGGTGATGAAGAAAGCGAAAAGCTATACTGCAATTGATAAAATTGAAGAGATAATTGACAAGCTGAAAATAAAATATCCTGAGGGTAGGTTCTTAAACGGTAACATACCGCCCTTTGAGGGGTTGGAAAGCAATAGCTACGATACAGTAATAAGTTTTCAGGTGATTGAGCACATTCAGGACGATGAATTTTTTCTGAAAGAAATAAACAGAGTATTGAAGCCGGGAGGGAAAGCCTACCTCACTACGCCCAACAGGATAATGTCTCTTACCCGCAATCCCTGGCACATTCGGGAATATACGGCAGATGAGTTGTTGCAGTTAGCTCAAAAATGTTTTACCAAGGCCAGAATGAAGGGGATTTCCGGAGACGAAAAAGTGATGGCCTATTATGAGAGGAATAAAAAATCTGTCGAAAAAATTGCCCGACTTGACTTTTTGAATCTTCAAAATCGGCTGCCAGCCGGGCTTTATAAAATTCCATATGAACTCTTGAACCGCTGGAACAGGAACAAATTAAAAGATGCCGATGATGAGCTGGTGGCTTCTATTACCCATGAAAACTACCCCGTCACGGATGAAGCCAGTACGGCTTTGGATTTGTTTCTCTTTGTGGAGAAATAAGCTTTGGCTCACAAATGGCACAGATAATTAATTTATAATCCATCACATCATAGTTTTCCGTGGGCATCTGTGCCCTCTGCGAGATTTTAAACATTAATAATCCTGCGGTACGGTATCGTTGATTTGAAGATCGCGCACATGGCGGTCGTACATTTCTTCAAACTTGGTAGCTAATTCACTTTCTCCATTTTCGAGAAGGGTGCTTTGCAACTCGCCTATGATATAGATGTTTTTCCTCAACTCGATGGTAAGACCAACACCTTTTCTGATCAGGTAGGCCGCCATTTCATCAGCACGCTCCCCGATGATATTTGCAATCTCCAGGGCTTTTTCTTTTTCACCCACCTGGAACAACAAATTCACTGTTTCAGCTGCCGTGTGATCATACGGAACTGCCACATCAGCCATTTTCTCAATGCTGAACAGCAGTGTTTTTCTCGCCTTTTCCAGGTCACCCTTATCAATAAGTGCTTGTGCAACTGAGTTGAAGGCACTGCGGTGATTCAAAACAAAATTCCTGTAATCTTCAGAGTAGTAAATCGTAGGATCATCCAATCCGCGATACGAACATTTATTGATCAGGTTATCGTAACTCAAATCTGCATTTACAAACTCTTTTTTTGGATTTGGATTTCGCATAGGGAGGATTCGGCTTGTGTTCCCCTCCTGAATGGCATAAGGACTGAGGTCTACTTTAAATTGTGAAAGAGAAGTGTGGTTGACGTAAATTGGTCTTTCCCAGTCATTGGTTGCCAACATATCAAGCATGGCCAAATCCTTTTTCTCCAGTCCTCCTCCAATAAGTCTCAATTGCATTTGATCAACTACCAGGCTGTCCATTCCCTCAGGTATGATACCGGATGCCAATACTTTGGCCTTATCTACATTTAGGGTAAGTATTTTACTTGGAACTATATTTCTGTCATCACTGCGCAATTGCGGGTGGTTCTTGCTCAGCAAATCCAGATATTGTTTAAGATCAATTGAATTGAGCTTGAGGTCCATGAATGGTAGATAATCATTGGGGCCACCCTGACGATAATCATTGAGGCTGAGCGTATATTTCAAAGGCTCACTGTCATTCATTTTACGCATCGATTGCTCGATGTACCAATCGGTATTAAAATAGCTCAGTACGATTACGCGCATGTCCGTTCTAAAACCCTCAACTTCCTGTGCATACCAAAGCATGAAGGTGTCGTTGTCACCTCCTGTGTAGAGGATGGCATCATCGGTACATGATGCAAGATAATTCTTACCAGAATCAACAGAGAAGAAACGGTTGGATCTGTTATGATCATCCCAACCTTCGGCTGCCATAATTATAGGGGCAGAGGCGCCAATGAGAATAGCAGCAATAGCCGCTGCTCTTATGTTTTTAATATACCTGCCCAATGTTTCGCCAATGGCGATTACGGAAAATCCAATCCAGAAGGCAAACGCATAAGTAGAGCCTGCATAGATGTAATCCCGCTCTCGCGGTTCTACCGGAGGCGAATTGAGATAAACGACAATGGCGACACCCAGCATGACGAACAGAAGTCCTACTACAGCAAAATTCTTTGTGTCCCTGGAAAATTGAAAGAACATCCCAATCAGCCCCAGCACAAAGGGGATCATAAAGAAATTATTTCGGCCACCATTTTCCGCTAATGCTGTGGGTACTTTTTCAAACCAACCATTGGGACCAAGCCAATCGGCTCCTTGTTCATCACTTTCTCTTCCGGCATAGTTCCACATGAAATAACGCATGAACATATACCCTATTTGATGCTTGAACATGAAATAGATATTTTGTGTGAAGCTGGGCCGTTGCCCTTCTTTTAAGCCCATAATATTTTTGTATGAGTCGGCATAATCAGAGCTCCAGGCACGAGGAAAGAAAGTCTCGTAATCGTATACATACTCAAATTTTCTGTCTGCAATTTCATACTTGTCTTTTCCTTTCCTATAAACGGGAGCACCATATTTTATGTCGATAGGTTGAGAAGTAAACGTTGGCCCAAACATAAGTGGACGACTTCCATATTGTTCGCGCTTCAGATAACTCACAAAACTCATTACATCGCGCGGAGCATTTTCATTGATCGGAGGGTTGAAGTTGGATCGGATGACGATAGTAGCATACGAGCAATAACCAATCAATATAAAAGTAGTAGAAAGCAAAAAGGTATTAAGAAGAGGCTTGTTGTTGATTTGGCTATGACGAATTCCGAATACAAGACTTCCGATTATTATTAAAGTGAATACAATGACGCCAGATCCAAAAGGCAACCCAAGTGTATTCACAAAGAATACTTCAAAGTTCCCTGCAAGCGTGGGCAGACCGGGTACGATAAAATCGTTAATAAAAATGATGATGGCAAAACTCAAGACCAAAGCCCCGGCAATACCCCAGCGAGATGGTTTGTATTTTTTGAAATAGTAAATCAATCCCAGGGCCGGAATGGTAACCAGGTTAAGCATGTGAACACCGATGGAGAGACCCATCATGTAGGCAATCAAAATAAGCCACCTGTTGGCTTTGCTCTCATCTTCAATCACATCCCATTTCAGAATGCCCCATACCACAAAAGCGGTAAAAAAGGATGACATGGCATATACCTCAGCTTCTACAGCTGAAAACCAGAACGAGTCGGAGAAAGTATAAGCGAGTGCGCCAATAAACCCTGCACCCATCAAAAGAAGAGTTTTGGGTGAAGTAGATGAATCAGATTTGTCGATTTTGACCATCTTTCTGCCAAAGAGTGTAATGGACCAGAATAAAAATAAAATGGTAAAAGCGGCAGATAACACACTCATGAAGTTGATCCAAAAGGCTACTTTGTAGACATCGCCCAGTGCCAGAAAGGAGAAAAGGCGCCCTAAAAGCAAGAAAAGCGGAGCCCCGGGAGGGTGAGGAACCTCCAATTTGTAAGCAACAGCAATGAATTCTCCCACATCCCAATAACTGGCCGTTTCTTCAAAAGTGAGCCAATAAGTGATTAATGCTATCCCAAATGTGATCCAGCCTACAATGTTATTCGTTCTTTGAAAATTCATGTCGTGTTGTCAAAAATCCATTCGAAGTGGCGAAAATAAGGAATATTGTTCACAGTCTTTTGAGCCCATTTTGTGGTTTATGTAGCTTGACGTCAATAACCGAAAAAAGTCCAACGACTTTTTTTGCGTTCAGCGCTGACGATTGAAAATGGATGCTACTAACAGTTTCAATGGGGTGAATTTGACCCATTTTCAATGTCAGTCAATGACGCTTCGGTCATGATCCTGATTCGTAGCATCAGGAGGTAGCGATTCCTGAAAGTTCTTACTATTTTGTCAGGAATCGCCACATCCAGGGAAAAATTGTCATTCTCAATTACGATTTTAGGGTAAATTACCCTTTAGTACGAGAAAAATATGATGTCTGTTCCCTTCTGCTCTCTTAAATACGCTCATGATCAGATCAAATATGAGGCTGAGAAGGCTATGGAAGGCGTGTATCGGAGAGGTCAGTTCATTTTAGGGACTGAATTGGAGGCGTTCGAGAAGGAGTATGCTATCTATTGTGGCACCCGATATTGTGTAGGTGTGGCCAGCGGATTGGATGCGCTCTACCTTTCATTGCACCTTTTGGGAATTGGACCTGGAGACGAAGTTATTGTTCCTGCTCATACCTACATCGCCAGTTGGCTGGCCATCACACGAACAGGCGCAAAGGTGGTTCCTGTAGATGCTGATCCTGCTAATATGCTGATGAACACATCACTCGTGAAGAAGGCCATAACGGAGAAAACAAAAGCCATAATGCCAGTGCACCTTTATGGTGCAGCGTGTGATATGTCTCAGCTGATGGAGATAGCGAAGAAAAATAATCTTTATATCGTTGAAGACAATGCGCAGGGCCATGGGGCTACATGGAAAGAACAAAAAACAGGAAGTTTTGGAGAATGCAATGCCACCAGTTTTTATCCTACAAAAAATTTGGGTGCACTGGGAGATGGGGGTGCCATCACCACGGATAGTAAAGAACTGGCAGAAAGCGCTATCAGTTTGAGAAATTATGGTTCTACCGACCGGTTTACCAATCCGGTTTTGGGAATCAATTCGAGATTGGATGAATTGCAGGCGGCAGTATTACGCGTAAAACTGAAATATCTTGATGAGTGGAATGGACTAAGGAGGGCAGTGGCCCAAACTTATTTAACGCAATTAAAAGGAGTGGGCGATATCATACTCCCAACAGCGAGTTATGCCAGTGTCTACCATTTGTTTGTCATTCGTACGCAATATCGGGAAGAGTTGAGGTCGTTTCTATTTCAAAAAGGAATAGGCACAACGGTTCATTATCCCATCCCGCCCCATTTGCAAGGGGCTTACAGTTCAATGCGTTTTAAGAAAGAAGATTTTCCTGTGAGTGAAAAATTAGCCGAAACAGTATTGAGTTTGCCCATGTGGCCTGGTTTGGACGATGGACAGGTGGAATGGGTAGTAAGGCAGGTGAAAGAGTTCTTTGAAGGAAAATAGTTAATTATAAACTATTGAATAGAACACCAGCCATAGCAGGAATAGAAGAACATACGAGGAGGCTACAATAAATACTGCCGTGGTTCTATTTTTTTTGGCGAATGCCTGTACACCGTACACAAGTGCAACCCAGTAAACGACTTCGAATAGATTTAAAGCCTTTAAAGGATAAACGAACCTTTTTTGAAGTTGCTCTACATCAAACAGGTTGATGGCTGCCAGTGGATAGAAGTTGAGGACGGTGTTATAATTGGGGTCAGTATCAATAAACATAAACCAAATGATCTTAATGAGTTCTGGGATAATGAAAATGAACTCAGAGATAAGCACAATGGACCAGCAATTGCTGTAGGTGACCTTGTAACCAAACATGAAGCACCCCACCCAGATAACAAAAGAAATGATGGTGAATTTCCATAGATAAACCAGGGGAATGGTGAGGTATTGTATGGTTGTAAAAATTTGGAGAAAACTACCTTCCGGTCGATCCTGCAGAAATTCAAATACGGCAGTTTCACTTTCAATAAAGGTTTTTTTTGTAAACAAGAGGAGAAAAGTGAGTAGGCAAAGGAGAAGGAAAGCCAACCGTTTGTCAGTTTCGTATAACGAATTGGGCTCTACAGTCGTTTTCATGAATGGTTTTTACTGTTTAGGCGTTATATTTTGTTTATCCCAAAATTGCATTAGGAATGACAATTTTGCCCTCACGGGGTGACGATTCCTGACGATTTCCGTCAGGAATATCAGGATTAACCCTGATATTGAAAATGAAACCAAAACTTACTTCAAAAAATATCTCCAGGTGTTTCATTTTCAATCATCAGCTTAGTGCAAAAAAGTCTAACTTTTTTGGGTTTATTTGAGGCCGTTTTTAAGTGTTCAAAGCTATAGTGAGTAATCTTAAAATATATATTCTTCTGTTATTTCTTTTTGTCGGGGTAGCTGTTTGCGCTCAGGAGAAAAAGGACACCACACTAATCCTTATTAATGATATACGTGTTCAGATAGAGGCTACAGAAGCACTCAACGATTTGTATAATTTTAAGTTTGAGAAAGCAGAGCAGCAGTTCAGATGGTTTAAGCAGAAATATGCATGGCATCCACTCCCGTATTTTTTGATGGGTCTAAGCGAGTGGTGGAAGATTATGCCCAACACCAAAAACAGAGCCCATGATGAGAAATTTTTAGCGTATATGGACAGTACCATATGGGTAGCGGAAAACCTTCATAAAGCATCACCAGAGTATCGAATAGAAGCGGCCTTTTTTCTTTCTGCAGCCTACGGTTTTAAGGGACGATTATATGCTGATGAGGAGCGAAAGGATTGGCGAAAAGCCGCTGTCGCGGGAAAAACTGCCCTTAATTATTTAGAGGAAAGTAAGGAGAAGCAGGACCTGAGCGTGGAGTTATTGTTCGGAGATGCCTTATACAATTACTTTTCAATTTGGGTGCCGGAGAATTACCCTGCACTAAAACCTTTGTTGTGGTTCTTTAAGAAAGGGGATAAACAATTGGGATTGGATCAGTTGACGGAAGTGTCTTACAATGCTTTCTATACCCGAACGGAAGCGATGGTATGGCTGATGCGGATATTGAATAGTTACGAAAATAAGCCTACGAGGGCATTTCAGTTAGCTGAGTACCTCCATCAAACCTATCCTGACAATCCTTACTTTCATCGCTATTATGCCCGTATGCTTTATGGAAGGGGCGGCTTTTCTCCAGAGATGGAATTTCAGAGCAAACAAATCATCCAACGCATTGATAGCGGCATGGTAGGGTATGAGGCCACCAGCGGGAGGTATGCGGCATTTTTTCTTGGTCAGATGTACGAGCGCAGGCAGCAACTGGATGAGGCTAAAAGGTATTACGAGATGGTGGTAAAATATGCTGTGGAAATAGACGCTACTGATTCAGGGTATTATCTTTTTTCGCTGATAGCATTGGGAGAGATCAGTCAAAAGCAAGGCGATAAGGAGGCTGCAAAGAATTACTTTGAAGAGGTGAAAAAGAAGTCCAATCGTAAAAACGAAGCCTGGAAGGATGCAAAAAAGCGACTAAAGGCGTTGGAGAAAGAGGATTGAGTATCTTTAAATCTGAAAATTTAAGACTTGGAACTCCGAGATCTCATAGTTACACCCATCATTATTTTTCTTGTATATGCAGGGGCCTACTGGATTCGCCCTCGGGTAACGGATTCAGTCAACAGAAGGTATTTTATTCCTGCTTTGACGGTAAGGATTATAGGGGCATTGGCAGTAGGGTTTTTGTATCAGTTTTATTATGATGGGGGAGATACGTTTAATTATCATACACATGGGAGTAGGATTGTGTGGGAGGCACTAACGGACTCACCAATCACTGGGCTAAAATTGATTTTTTCTAAAGGTGAGTTAACAGGGGAGACTTTCAAATATGCTTCGAGAATTGTCTTCTATTCTGATCCAAGTTCATTTTTTGTTGTACGGATTGCTTCTGTCTTTGACATTATAACTTTTTCAAGCTATGCCACAACTGCTGTGCTATTCTCTGTTCTTAGCTTCGCTGGGATGTGGGCGCTTTTCATTACTTTTTATAACCAATATCTACATCTACACGCTCCAATTGCCTTCGCAACTTTGTTCATCCCGTCCGTAGTATTTTGGGGCTCAGGTATTATGAAAGATACTGTTACACTTTCAGCATTAGGTTTTTTGACTTATTCTGTTTATAAATTGTTTATTAAAAAGCAGTATTCCTTAAGTAATGTTTTGCTTTTGTTTTTTTCAGCAATGATAATTTTTTCAATTAAGAAATATATTTTATTGTGCTTTCTTCCAGCAGTACTACTTTGGGTTTATGCTAGCAGAATAAAAAGGATTAAATATGCTGTTCTTCGGTTTCTCATAACCCCGGTTATGCTTTTTGTCCTCGTTTTGTCCTCTTACTACTCGGTAGTATTGGTAGGCGAAAATGATTCGAGATATGCTGTTGACAGGATTGCGAAAACAGCACAAATAACAGCATACGATATTGGTTTTTATACAGGAAAAGATGCAGGCAGCGGATATAATCTTGGGGAATTGGACGGAACTTTTGAAGGAATGATCAGACTATTGCCAGCAGCCATTAATGTATCGCTTTTCAGGCCCTATCTATGGGAGATTAGAAATCCATTAATGTTTTTGTCGGCATTAGAAAGTGCTGCTCTTTTTTTAATAACCCTTTATCTCTTATTTCGATTGCGTTTTAAAATTTTAAAGGGTGTTTTTAATCCTTCCATACTTTTTTGTTTAGCTTTCAGCTTAACATTTGCATTTGCTGTTGGTGTATCAACTTTTAACTTTGGCACCCTCACCCGTTATAAAATTCCTTTATTGCCTTTCTACGTGCTGAGTATTTTTTTGATGCTAGATTATTCAAACAAGGAAAGAAAATTAGATGTGTTGGAAGAAACAGAGTAGTGGTTAATTACAAATTGTTTTCCTGCTTTTCCCAATTTTGATCTCAATTCTGAGCTTTCAATTAATAATGATAAAAAATTTACCCACTCATTATTTGCAGATGCAAGGAATCCGTTTTCATTATGTTTGATTATTGTAGTATTTACTCCAATGGGAGATGCAACAGCTGGAATGCCCATGGCCATATATTGAAGCGCTTTAAACCCACACTTACCCTTTGTCCACTCATCATTAGGAAGAGGCATAATGCCAATATCAATTTTGGCTAGATCAGAAAGCTCAGATTCTTTTCTCCATGGCAAGAACTCAATTCTTTTCAATTTTATCGTTGGTGCTTTGTTGGCGATTATCAAAAATTTTACGTTTTCATATTTCTCTTCAATGCATTGCAGGGCATCTTCAATTTCCTGCAAATACTTTAACGTTGAATGGGATCCTGTCCATCCAACGAAAATCTCTTTGGGAGAAACTTTGTCTCGTACGGATATTTGATTCAGTGAATTTGTTGCTATCGTAGTGGGATTTAAGGTAACGTTATTATTGTGCTGCCTGGCAAACTTGTACAAGTATTCATTGCCTGCACTTACCTTATAACTCCACCTGCATATTTTGGAAATTTTGTTGCGCCATTTAAGATATTGAAGAAGTTTAGATTCAGAGGAGTTGTCTGTGATCCAGATGGCGTCATCAAAATCGTAAATTATTTTTTTCATTAACCATTTTGCCACAATGAATTCGAAGAAGGGTGGCCCTAATGGTGTGGCTTCTCTATAAATGAAGATGAACCCAGTATTTTTAAGCTTGAAAAGCAAGTAGATTCTTTTCAAGAATCCAGTTGTAATTCCTCTAATTTTTTGAAGTAACTTATTAGACTCATAGAATGAGGAGTAAGCTTTTTCGTTGAGAAATGAATGAATCTCGATTACAAATCCTCTTTGTTTGAGTGTGGTTAAATATTGCTCGTAGCGGAATCGTTGTCCTGGCGCCTGATCAAAAGGATAAGGAACAATAAACACTAATTTGTTACCGGTGTTTTTGTGAGATGCCATGCCAGTAAGGTGGATAATCAGTGGATTTGATATTAATAAAACTATTTTGCTGGGCTAGGGTAGTAACTATTTCCAATGCTATGAATTACTGATTTTTTTGAATTGATCATACATATTCAATAAATAGTTGTATAAGGGTGCCTCTCATTCATTTCGTCTTTATGGCGAGGAAACTGTTATTGAGTATTGTGGTGATCATAAAACGTGCTAAAGATACGATAAGGATATTTATTTTTAGCGAAGTTTGAAGGTTGGAAATAAGCCAACTATTTTGTTTTCTGAGTATTTTATGTTGACAAAAGCTATCCGGTATGTAATCAGTTTAAAGAAAAGGTTTCTTTCAGAGGGATCTTTCGGGCATAACCTTGCGATCACTTTTTCTGGCAATGTACTTGCTCAAATGATTGGTTTTGCCTTTACCCCATTCATAGCCAGAATATATGGGCCTGAAGCATACGGAGTATTTGCCTTATTTATCGCTGTGATAAATAATATTTCTCCGTTATCTACGCTGCAATTTCCCTCTGGGTATGTTGCTGCTGAAAATGATAAGGAGTTTGTAAGGCTGTTGCAGATTACTTTATTGGTTCTTCTTATGGGTACACTTTTCGTTTTTGGAGGCATATATATATTTAAATATGAATTAATGAGCGCCTTCACCCTTACTGAGTTAAGTGCTTATTTGATTTGGATTCCAATCTATTATTTTTTAATGGGGATTGATAATATCCTTCTTGGTTGGAATATCCGGTTAAAAGAGTTTAAAAGAGGTGCTGTTGCTAAAATTTTTTCTACCTCGCTGAGCAAGGGAGTTGCAATTTTATATGGAGTTCTGGCTGAGCCGGCAGCATTAGGAATTATTATTGGTAACCTACTCAGTTATCCATTTGAGAGTATTGTGAAGTTTGGCCCCACAATAAAAAGGAAGATAACACAGATTTTTAAGGATATTAATTGGTTAGAATTAAAATCAACCTTTTTAAAATATAAAACATACCCTACATACTTAACTACCGGTATAGTTGTGTCCAATCTCAGCAATCAATTACCGATATATTTTCTTTCAATATGGTTTGATCAAGGTATTGTGGGGTTATTCGCATTGGCAAATAGTATGGTTAATTTACCACTTTCACTTATTATCAATTCCTCAACAACAGTCTTTCTTCAAAAGGCCGCTGAAACGATACAAAACTCAGGGGAAAAGCTTAAGTCACTGGTCGTTTCATTATATCAGAAATTATTGTTGCTAAGCTTTGTGCCACTTGTTGTTCTTGCATTGACAAGTGAGTGGCTGTTTAGGTTAATTTTTGGGACAGAATGGGAGCAATCTGGTGTTTTTGCTTCAATTTTATGTATGGGGGCTATATTTACTGTCCCTGGCTCTCCTCTATCTGTTTTATTTAGATTAATGAATAAAGAGTGGGTTGTTTTTATAACCAATATATTCTTTGTGGGAATTAAGTTTTTTGGATTGTGGATTGGTCTTTACTACGGTAGCATAAAGTTTTCTGTAATTGGGTTTAGCCTTGCTACTTTCTTAACTAATTTGGTCACTTTATTTATTATTTTTAGAATGGTAAAGATCTCAGCATTGATTTTATTTAGAGACGCTGTGATAGTGGGTGCAGTTATGGCCCTTATATTTTTTTTAAATATTTGAAATTACTCTGGTTTTGATACATCGCAAGAAGATTAAGGAAGGTATATACAATTTGCTCACGCTTTGGAAATTGCAACTAAAAAAAAAAATTAGAGGTTTTTATTCAGATCAGCATCAATTGACTTCAACCACAGCGGTTAATAGATACCCTGAGCTCTTTGCAGAAGTGCAGAAAATTTTCCTAAGTAGTAGAAATAATGTAGAACCATTAATTTTATCTTTTGGTTGTTCGACAGGAGAGGAGTGTTTCTCGTTGCGAGAATATTTTAAAGACGCGAAGATAATTGGAGTTGATATAAATAATAGAAACCTTAGAAAGGCAAGCAGAAAAAACAATGATGCCAGAATAAAGTTTCTTTTTAGTTCTACTGAAAATATTGAAAAGGAAGGTAAGTATGATTTGATATTTTGTCTTTCTGTATTATGCAGATGGGAGGATACCAAAAATGTGACTAACTGTGAAAGGATTTATCCTTTTCAAAAATTTGAAGCATCGGTTAAGGAATTATCGAATCAATTACTAGAGGGAGGTTTGTTAGTAATTTATAACAGTAATTTTAGATTTGAGGACACAACTATTTTTGGTGACTACGAAATTGTGAAAACGCCTTCTGTCGAGGATAGTGGGTTTGTCAATAAGTTTGATGCTAATAACAATTTATTAACAGATATACATACTACTTGTATTTACAGAAAAATAATCTGATGAACATATTGGTAGTAAGCATTTCTGCGCCTCCAAAAAATTCTCCAGAAAGTTTGCAAACTGGACGATATCTACTTGAGTTATCTAAAATTTATGATACGAGTTTGTTAACCACCATTCCAGCTCCTGGCTGGGCACCAGCTGAGGAGAAACTCAAAACATATTTAAACTTTGTGGATCAGGTTTTGGTTTTGCCCACTCTGCCAGGTTTATTGTTAGGGGGAATTAAGAGAATTGCCCCAAAGCTTATGGTGCCTGATGAGCAGTTTATTTTTCATTGGCTGTCGGCTTTTGTGAAGTTGAAGAAGATTCCTGATTTGTTATTCTCAAGGTCTACCCCATTTAGTTCTGCAGTAATGGCCTATAAATTAAAGCGCAAATTCAGTATCCCTTGGGTAATGCATCTAAGTGATACGTGGGTAGATAATCCATTTTATAGGTCAATTTCAGGAAAATCAAGATTGGATTCATATTGGGAGTATAAGTGTTTTAGACTGGCGGATGTAGTTACAGTTACTTCTGAATTGACATTGCGATTTTATGCATCAAAATACCCGCAGTATTCAAGAAAATTACGTCAACTACCTAATGTAATAGAATCTTCAAGCATTAATAAAAATGAAGTTTCAGTTGAGGGAAAGATTAGATTTGTTTTTACGGGTAGGCTTTATGGTTCAAGATCCCCAGAAGCACTTCTCAATGCCATACAAACATCATTGGAATTGCGACCTGAATTTAAAGAAGTATCCGAATTTATTTTTGCCGGATTTTTTGATCCACAGTACGAGGAACAGTTCAATAAGTTAGACCTGAAAAATGTTAAGAATATTGGTCATGTTTCTCAGGAAGAATCGATAAAACTTCAGAGAAGCGCCCATATCTTAATGTTGATTGACTCACTTGAGGATGATGATCGACATGACCTTTTTTTTCCTTCAAAGGTTTTAGAGTATATAGCTGCTAGGAGGAGGGTATTAGCCATTACTCGCAGTACTAGCACTGTTAATAGTATTATTGGAAAGGAGTTGGGAGATTGTTTTTCAGCTGAAATGCTGGGAGATTTACCTCAATTTATAATTCATTGTATCGAGAAATTTAAAGGGGGAGATGTATCCTATTTTTCCTGTAGAGGAGACTTTACGGAGTATACAGTTGAAAATCAGACTAAGAAATTGGTAAAAATTTTTGAAGAATTAATAAGTAGGTAGTTTGAAAATAGTGCTGCAAGGATATTACGGATGGGGAAATCTTGGCGATGATATATTGATGCTGACAGCATTATATCTTACACGAAAAGAATTTCCAAATGCTGAAATTTTTATTTGTACAGAGAGTAAGCAACCTAATTACATAAAAAAATATATAGGAGAACTTCCTATTGTTTCTTCATCTAGTAGCTTGAATGTTGATTTAATTATTCATGGTGGAGGAGGGGTTTACTTTGATTTTCAAAACGGTAACGCTAAGCACTGGTTTATTAACCGTATTATTAGAATTATTGGATTTAAGAGATTTAGAAAAATATACAATGAATTTAAGTTATGGAGAGGTAAAGGAAGCGTTGTGGCAACCTTGAGAGTTGGTCTCGGTATTGGGGTAGGAACATTTACGACTTCTTCAAAGAAATTTTACTCCTCGATTATTACACTTTCCGATTTTTCTTTACTTTTTGTTCGTGATGATGCGAGTTATAAACTAGCTAAAAAGTACGGATTCAAATACCCTATACTCAAATCAACTGATATTGCTTTTTGTACAAACGGTTGGCTAAAATTATTAAAATTAACTCCTGTTAAAAAGGGGAATAAAGTGGGATTTATTTTACGTGACTGGGCAATCGACAATCATTTGCATATCCATAGTGCGCTGAGGGTAGCTGAACGATTAAAAGCAGCTGGGTTGGAGATAGAATTTTATTCTTTCTATTCAAATCAAGATGAGTGGTACATTGAGAATGTTAAATCTCTATACCCCATCTTTATTTGGAATCCTTCTCAGGAAAAACTATGTGACTATTTGCAAAATCTTATGTCTGTATCTTGCATTATATCAAGCCGTGCCCATGGTGCAATTGTTGCTGCAAGCTTAGGGATCCCAGGAATATGTCTAGAAATTGAGCCGAAACTAAGGGCAATTGCTGCGATGCTACTGAACTCTTCTGCATTAATTGAAAAGCCTTTTAACGTAGATGTGATTGTAAATGAGGCATTGAGGAGAATTCATAAATCAGATGATTATATTACTGCTGTCAAAAAGGATGTTGCTGAAAATAAAAAGGTGTTGAATGCTAGTTTCAGTCATTTTCAATCATTCTTTTACTCTAAAGTTTATCAATGAAAAGCATAGTAATTATTGCGGGTACTAGACCTGAAGTGATTAAATTATTTCCTGTTTATGCTGAGCTCAAGAAAATAAGAACATTCAAGGTGCGATGGGTTTCTACTGGACAGCACAAAGAGATGTTGTCACCTTTGTATGAATTATTTTCGTTTATACCGGATGTAGATCTGGGAGTAATGACTTCAAATCAAGATCTTTCCTCTCTTACATCAATGGTTTTACGGAAATGCTCAGAATACTTTCAGGAGATTAACCCTGATTGTGTAATTGTTCAAGGAGATACTTCTTCGGCTATGGCAGCATCAATGGCTGCATTCTACCAGCAAATACCAGTAGCTCATGTTGAAGCTGGGTTGCGATCTTATAATATTAATTCACCTTTTCCTGAAGAGGTAAATAGAAGGATAATCAGCGCCATTGCTACCTTAAATTTTGCCCCTACAGAGTTATCTGCTAAGGCTTTAATTAAAGAGAAATTAACAGGAAGAATACTTATTTCAGGCAATACTGTAATTGATACGCTTTTCTTGACACGGAAGAAAGTTATGAAGAAAGTCAAGAATTATTACGAATTATTCGATAAACAATTGACAGGCTATGAAGGAATGGTTTTAATCACTGGTCACCGTAGGGAGAATTATATTGTTGATGGTTTTTATACTATATGTAATGCAGTCAGGAGATTAGCAGAAAATTTTCCTAACTATTCCTTTGTTTATCCGGTTCATTTAAATCCTAATGTGCAAAAAATAGTGTATGGAATTCTTAACGAAACACCTAATATATTTCTAATTGATCCAGTGCCTTATGATCAGATGGTGTTCTTAATGATGAGTTGTAAATTCATACTTACAGATTCTGGTGGAGTCCAGGAAGAAGCTCCTTCGTTAGGTAAGCCTGTATTGATTATGCGTACAACCACGGAACGACCTGAGGGAGTAAAGGAAGGTTGTGCCAAACTTGTTGGAGTAAACGAAGAAAGTATCTATAAACACGCGGTTAAACTCTTAAATAACTCATTTGTATACGTATCAATGTCTACCAAGCGCAATCCTTATGGTGGTGGAAAAAGCGCAAAATTTATTACCCTTCATATCAAGGATTATCTAAATGAATAATGAAACTTCTATTCTTCTGATCATTCCAAATCTTGATTTTGGGGGCGCGCAAGAATCGTTTTCAAAACTAAGTACTTCACTCAGCAAACGATATAAGATTATCAATGTAGTGTTTAATGCCAATGGGATGGCAAATTATAATCTAGGTGGTGATTTAATTAGTTTAAGTATTCCTCAATCAAGAACATGGATCGGAAAATTATTTCGATTCTTTCAGAGAGTTAAAAAACTGAAGAAAATAAAAAATGAATTTAACATCTCGATATCAATAAGTTTTTTAGAGGGGGCTGATTATGTTAATGTCCTCTCAAGAAGTGGAGAAAAATTAATTCTTAGTGTGAGGGGGTCTAAAAGATTTGACCAGAATATTAAGGGTATTGTTGGATTTTGTCGACATAAAATATTTATACCCTATTTTTACAATCGAGCAGATTTGATTGTGACGTTATCTCAAGGGGTGCAAGGAGAATTAAGAACATTTTATGGTATTAGAAGAAGTATTCTGGTTTTGTATAACGGATTTAACATGAAAGGTATTAACTCAAAGAGTAAAGAACAGCTTAGTGAGATTGAACACAATATTTTTACTTCGCCAGTAATTATAAGTCATGGAAGGTTTGCGATTGAAAAGGGTTTCAATTATTTGATAGAAATATTTTCACATTTTGAGGGACACAATGATTATCGACTTTTACTTATTGGTGATGGATCAGAAAGAGAGAGTCTTGTGGCTCAATGCAAAAAAATGAAAATGGACTATTGCGATTTGAGTGTTAGGTTTGAGCCAAATTGTAAGATTTATTTTCTTGGATATACGCAAAATCCTTTCAAGTATTTGGCTAATGCATATTGTTTTGTGTCTACTTCCCTACATGAAGGTTTTGGGAATTCAATAGTTGAAGCCATGGCATGTGGGCTCCCGATATTGGCAGCTGATAGCCCATATGGAGCAAGGGAAATATTAGTAAAAGATTTTGATCATCACGGAGAAATTACTTACCCATATTTTGGTGATTTTGGACTGCTATTACCTGACTTAAATAATATGGAGGGCAGAAAATTTTGGAGTAACAATCTTGAAAAAATATTGTCAAAAAATCTTGATAAATACCGAAAGCTGTCAATTAGACGGGCAACTGATTTTGATGAATTAATAAATTTTGAAGGTTGGATTTCAGCCGTAGAGGCACTTACAAAAAAAAATGTTGAGAATATTGATAGTTGACAATTCGCTTGCTTTAACCGGAGCGTTTAAATCTATAGCAGAAGTTACATCCAAAATAGACTCGGCTAAGTTTTATTTTGCGATTCCATCAAAGTCTGCAATGATTTTAGACTTAAGGAAAAGGGAAATGGATGTTATCTCTCTAAATTTTATTGAAATTAGCAGGAGTGTTTCGGCTATTTTGTATTTCCCTTTTTTGATTTGGAACTCAATTCGCCTACTACGATATATTAAAAAAAATTGTATTGAAATTGTACATGTAAATGATATGTACAATATGTGCGGGGTGGCAGTTAAACTAATAAGGCCTAAAACTAAAGTAGTGTATCATGTCAGGCTGATGCCTGATTCATATATTCGATCTTTGTATCATTTTTTTGTATACCTGATAAGAAAATATTCTGATCGGGTAATATCTGTTTCTGAGGCTGTTAAATCAAAACTTGAAAAATTGGGACTTGCTTCAATCCTAATTTATGATTCCATAAAAATCTCGGAAAAACACGATGTTAAGAACTTTACTCAAGGCGTCAAATTGTTGTATTTGGCCAATTTTACTAAAGGCAAGGGACATGAGTATGCGATAAGGGCTTTTTCGATCGCCAAGAGGCAAGTTCCAAATTTACATTTGGTAATTGCTGGTGGAGATTTGGGGTTAGGAAGAAACAAACTTTATAAAAGAGACTTGCAGAGGGAGGTTGTTAGGCTTGGATTAACCAATTGTATAGTATTTCGTGGTTTTATCGATGATACTGAGCGAATTATTAAGGAAGCGGACATTTTCTTAAATTTTTCTGAGTCTGAATCTTTTTCAATCACTTGTCTGGAGGCAGTGACCTATGGAGTTCCGCTGATTGTAACCGACTGCGGAGGACCATCAGAAATATTTGAAAATGAAGTATCAGGTTTACTTGTTCCAAACAAAGGGGTCGAAGAAATGGCAGCAGCAATTGTTCGACTCTCGCAAAATAAAAATCTCAGAGAGGACTTTTCTCGAGAGGGAAAGAGATATGTAGCTGCTAAATTTGGACAATTGAAAAGTGCAGAAGCACTTAGTTCAGTATATATTAGCCTTTGAAAGTAATAGCCAATGATGTTTAGGTTACGTATGTTTCTTCAACCCCATTAATTACTAATAATTCGTATGATGCGTAATTTGGTAGTTATAGTTGGGGTTTTAGCGGGGATTAATGGATTGGCTCAATGTCCGATTACCGATTTTTCTATAGATCCTACAGGTTGTCTCGATCAGAGTTTATCTGTTGTCAATAATACTACTGGGGCTGATTCTTATGAATGGGATTTTTGTAGTGGGGATTTGAGTCTAACTCCTAATTCTGATGTTGCTGCCAACAGTAGTTTGCTTTTTAGAACAAGAGCCATTAGAGTAATAAGGAGTGGTGGCAACTGGTATGGGTTTACAATAGATCAGGCGAATAGCCCCTATAGGTTAATTAGGTTTGATTTTGGGAATGATCTCTTAAGTGCTCCAATAATTACAGATTTAGGAAATCCGATGAGCGCTTTAAATGGCTCGTATGATTTTCAGTTTTATGAAGAATCTGGTAATTGGTTTGCTTTAGTGGCGAATTCTGGAGGCAATAATATCCTTAGGCTCAACTTTGGTTCAAATATTAAATCCGTTCCTACAGTTCAAAATCTTGGCACTTTTGGTTTATTAACTACCCCGAATGGAATTGAGATTGTAGAAGATGAAGGTTCACTCTCTGTTTTTGTTACAAATAGTGGTGTCTCTGAAATTACCAGATTGGATTTTGGTTCTTCAATAGTAAATGTGCCTACCGCATCCTCCTTTTCAGTTCCCGGTGGTGCTACACTTCGAGGCATTTCGATTATTAAAGAGTGTAATAGATGGTTTGGTTTGGTGGCATCTTATGGAAACAGTAAGGTTTTGTGGTTAGATTTTGATAATGGATTGAATCAAACACCTCAGTCAGGTGAAATTACTTTTTTTACATCATATAACTTCCCTGCAAGCATTTCTTTAATTGAAGATGGCGGAGAATTCTACTCATTTATTCAGTCCGCTTTGGGACCGTTGTACAAGTTATCTTTTGGAGCAAGTGTAATTGACAAGAATGGAACAGGTGTAAATCTTGGTAATTATGGAGTTACACAAAATTTTGCGACTGAATGGGTGAAGGACATCTCTAACTGGTATGGCTTTTCAATAGACCTTGGAAACAGGAAGCTAATTAGATACACGTTTCCAACTACTTGTGAAGCTAGTCAGTCGATCTATCAAGGGGCCTTTCCCCCTCAAATAAAATATACAACTTCAGGGGTTAAAAAAATAAGTCTTAAAGCAAAAACAGTTTCAGGGAATTCCAAATCAATAACTAAATCTATTACCATCTCAGCACTTCCCGCCCCCGACATCTCCTTCAACTCTCAAAATATCTGCGCCAACAACGATGTCATCTTTACCTCAGAAAACATTTCCGGAGACATCACAGACTACAATTGGGACTTTGACGACACCAACACTTCTATGGCTCAAGATCCTGTTCATCAGTTTGCCGTTGCAGGAGATTTTGAAGTGAAACTGCAGGTGACTGCATCCAATGGTTGCAATAACCTGGCGAGGGAAACAGTGACCATATATAATGAGCCTGTCGCGGATTTTGATTTACCCTCAGCGTCTCCCATTTGCACCAACCAAGATTATCTTTTTAACAATACCACTTCTTTTGATGTGGGATCTAACCCCTCCTGGCAGTGGGAAATAAATGGTACGCCTTCATCTATAGTCGAGGATCTGACCTATGAGATTCCTACGGCTACAATGCAGAGCATTAAACTGATAGCTTCTATTCCGGGATGTTCAAGTGAAATAACGAAAACAATCAACACCGTTGAGGACGGACCACTCGCTGACTTCTCTTTTATAAATGATTGTGAAGACAAGTCCATTACTTTTACGAATACCACCGTTGGAACAGTTACCGGTTATTCGTGGGGTTTTGGTGATGGAAATACTTCAGGGTTAACTGATGGAACAAACACATTTGATGATTTTGGTACTTATGATGTAACTCTTGAGGCCACTAACGCTGCCGGGTGTATCAATACCTCCGTTCAAGAGATTACTATCTACTCAAAACCCCAACCGGATTTTTCACTTGATTTACCCCCATTCTCTTGTAATGGTTCTCCTTCTCAGTTTAATGATCTTACACCTAATCCTACAGATAGTAACCTTGACAGTTGGGCCTGGAGCTTCGGTGACGCACAAAGTGGAACTGCGATATCAAGGAATCCCCAATACACCTATACGGATGCAGCGCAATACAATGTCAATTTAGATGTGACTACCAATTTTGGGTGTACGGCCTTTGTTCAAAAAATGGTGACGATATCCCAAACTCCTGATGCGAGTTTTAGTTTCAATGCAGCATGCATTAATCAGGCAACATCTTTCACTCCGCTGTCAACATCTGGTATAGACTCATGGCAGTGGAAAATTGGAACAAGTACTTACAATCAGCAGAATCCAACCCATGTGTTCAGCAACTCGTCTACTTACAATGTGCAATTGACGGCCAATGGAACAAATGGGTGTATTGGAGTGGCATCCCAAACTGTCAATGTACCGGTGCCAAGTACGGTTGACTTTGGTTTTGAAAATAATTGTACCGGTCAGGAGACGCAATTTACTGACCTTACTATTTCGGGAACAGACCCTGTGATTTCTCGTCTGTGGCAATTTGGTTCAATTGGCTCTGCAACAGGGGCTACGCCATCGTTTACATTTCCATCAGCAGGCGCCTATCCAACAAAATTAACGGTGACGAACGAATCCGGATGTAGTTATTCAACCACCAAAATTGTAAATATTGCTCAATCTCCCGTTGCTACTTTTACTGCAACGCCTCAGACTGGCACGCCTCCATTGACCGTTCAGCTTAGCAATACTTCTGCTAGTTCTATTTCACAGTTGTGGTCTGTTAATGATTCAAATAATTCTTCGAGTACAGAGAAAACAGCTTCTTTTACGTTTGACAAGTTGGGCGAATATGTTGTTGATCTTACGGTTGAAGATGAATCAGGGTGTACCACGGTGAGCAGTAAAATCATTTCGGTTATAATTCCTGCACTTGATATTGAGCTTACCCATCTTTCTGTAATGCCCACCGCAACTGGGGAGTCGAATATTCTGTTATCACTTACCAACAAGAGTAACTTCCCTGTGAATAACATAAAGGCCGTTATTGATATTTCAGGAGAAGCGCTAATAAGTGAGACCATCACTGCAACCATTCAACCGAATGAAGTTTATTCTCAGATATTGTCGGTTGGGATAATTGGTTCTAAAAATGGGGCAACTTATTTGTGTGTCGAACTTGTGGTAGATGGAGATGCCAATATCCAAAACAATAAAAAATGCTTAAACAATGATGCCGGCACAGTTGTAATGGCACCTTATCCGAATCCGGTATCCGAAAATCTTATTCTAGAATGGATTTCGGCAGCTGCCAGCAGTGCTGAAATCCACATTTTTGACCCCACCGGAAGGAAAGTTTATAAGGACGAGTTTTTTGATTTGGAGCCAGGATTAAATCAAACTTCCATATCAGTAAGTTTGCTGAATCCGGGCATGTACTATGTATTTTTCGTGTCAGAGGGAATTCAGAGGAGCTTCCCCTTTGTAATCAGAAGGTAATAGAGACAAAATATCCATATCCGGTCAAAAAGAATCCTCTTATTCTTCCTACTTTTATCTTTCCTTAAATCAATTGAGATTTGGGGTCTAAAACTTTAAAAAATGAAGATGAAATTGGATGTTACTGATCGTAAGATTTTGAAAATTTTACAGACTGATTCCAATATTACCAATGCTCAGCTGTCACAGGAAATAGGGCTTTCCCCTGCACCTACTTTGGAAAGGGTAAAGAAGCTTGAAAACAATAAAATTATCAAGAGCTATCATGCTGCGGTTGATAAGGAAAAAGTAGGCCTGGGAGTGAGTACATTTGTTATGGTTACCCTCAAAGGCCACAACAAAGAAAATATTCTAAAATTTGTGGAAGCCATAAAAAACATTGAGGAGGTGATAGAATGTCACCACCTTACGGGTCAGGCTGACTTTATTCTCAAAGTGGTCAGCAGCGACATACCCTCTTACCAGACACTCATGTTGGAAAAAGTATCTAACTTTGAGATGGTAGATACTATGCAATCCATGGTGATATTGTCTACCTTCAAGGACACTAAAGTGGTTCCCATCCCATGACTGAAGTAGAGAAAAGTCTGGTGCTCACCAAATCCGAGGTGGAGCAAAAAATCAGAAGAATTGCCTTTGAGATTTATGAAGACAATTTTAAGGAAAAAAGCATTGTGTTGGCTGGCATAGATGGACAAGGCTATACTTTCGCAAAATTGATAAGTGAAGAATTAGAATCCATCTCTCCAATTGTGGTTAAAATTGTTAAAGTAAGCCTTGATAAATTGGCGCCTCAGCAAAGTGAAGTGAAGGTGGACTGCGAAGAAAAGGATTTTCGTAAGAAATGTATTGTAATAGTTGATGATGTTTTAAACACAGGAAAGACCATTGCTTTTGGCATGAAGCCGTTTCTTAATGTGGAGGTAAAAAAAATTGAAGTCGCTGTTTTAGTCAACCGCAGTCACACACTCTTTCCTATCTTACCAACCTACACCGGTTTTGAATTGTCAACCACCCTCAACGAAAGAGTAGAGGTGGTGTTGGGGAAAAAGGCAGCGGTCTATTTACACTAAAATTATTAATTCCTAAAAATCTTTATTGTGTCAATTCACAAACAGGAAATAAAAAAAATTACTACTCACCAGCTTCAGGAGATGAAGGCCCGGGGTGAAAAAATTGCCATGTTGACAGCGTATGATTATAGTATGGCTAAAATCATTGATGGTGCCGGAATTGATGTCATTCTGGTAGGTGATTCTGCATCTAATGTAATGGCGGGCAACGAAACTACATTGCCAATTACGTTGGACCAAATGATATATCATGCTACTTCAGTAGTGAAAGCTGTTAACAGGGCATTGATAGTGGTAGATATTCCTTTCGGTTATTATCAGGGGAGCTCGGGTGAAGCGTTGCGATCTTCCATTAGAATTATGAAAGAAAGCGGTGCACATGCTGTGAAGTTAGAGGGAGGCAAGGAAATAAAAGATTCCGTGCTTCGTATTTTAAGTGCGGGTGTTCCGGTGATGGGACACTTGGGACTTACTCCCCAGTCAATTTATAAGTTTGGAACTTATTCCGTACGTGCCAAAGAAGAGGAGGAAGCGGCCAAGCTGGTAGAAGATGCCAAGCTTTTAGAAAAGTGCGGATGCTTTGCCATTGTGCTAGAAAAAATACCCGCTACGTTGGCTAAAAAAGTTTCAGAATCCATTCAAATACCAACTATAGGAATTGGGGCAGGCCCGGATGTAGATGGGCAGGTGCTGGTGATGCAGGATATGCTGGGCATTACGATGGAATTTAAGCCGCGCTTCTTACGCAGATATGCCGATTTACAAACTGTCATTAATAAAGCAGTCAACGATTATGTGGCTGATGTGAAAGCCAGGGCGTTTCCGAGTGATAAAGAGAAGTATTAATTTTAGAGTGAGTCTTTAGTCCATAGTACTTTGTCATTTTTACCCTTTTACCTCCTAATCTCTTTGATTTTGACAGGTGTGAAGATGCAAAATCAAATCTGGCTCCTTTAGGGCTGGAGTAAAAACCAAGATTTATGTTTTTTAACATACTAAGTAGGAATAATCCCAAGCCATGAAGACTAAAGACTAATTACCAAAGACTATTTACTAACTGCCACATATTTTGATCTTGGAATTTTCCGCCTCCCCATCACTGAACCAGACTACTCCGTATTGACCATAGATACCGATCCCTATTCCCTTCCATTCCAGCTTGCTCCAGGTTCCTGAGTTAATGAGTAGCGGATTATGTCCCGGACTCTTTTTCCAACCTTCAATTCCTTCTTCGGCATTTGCACCTCCTGAGCTGTAATAGGCGATTTCAAATCCATTTCCCTCGTACCCAGAAATTTCTTTGGGCTTGTCCCACATACAACTGGCCTGAGCATGGTCTGAGGTATAGCAGCAACTGCTCCAATCGCCCTTATCCGACCAGCTGTGTGGATTACACTCACCCCGACTGGCATAGTCATAATTTTCCATTAAATCCCTCACGTGGGTCTGTGCTACTTTGGTGAGTTTTGCCGAGTAGGGGATTGGCTTGAGTTTTTTCGATTTGCGATAATCCATAATGAGATCAAAAAGCTTACTTTCTTCCTGCGACAGACAAACCTCCTCTTCTGCCGCTTTGGGAGTTTCAGTGAAAGATGTTAGGAAAAAGAACCCACAAATGATAAAGAATAGTCTCATACGAATTTGAATTTACTTTTTTCTAACGATTAACATGCCAGATTGGTGCCTGTCGCTACTTTATTAGACGATTTTTTATAATTTCGCCCTGCCTGTCGAAGCTCGGATGTCAGATGGCTATCTCTATGAAGGTAGATCTGCCTGCTTCGCAATGGCACCTGGGTTACATCTTCACGAATCATTTTTTAAAATAATTGATCACAGTCTAACACAAGTATAAAATGAGCGCAAAAATTACGATCAGCAACGGCAAATTAAATGTTTCAGACAACCCTATTGTCCCCTTTATAGAGGGTGATGGTATCGGTGTAGACATATGGCCTGCGGCAAGGCAGGTGCTCGATTCAGCAGTGGAGAAGGCGTATGGTGGAAAGAAGAAAATTGAATGGAAGGAAGTATTGGCAGGGGAGAAGTCATTTAACAAAACAGGAAGTTGGTTGCCTGAAGAAACTTTGGATGCATTCAAAGATTTACTGGTAGGAATTAAAGGGCCTCTTACAACACCTGTAGGTGGGGGTATGCGCTCTTTGAACGTAGCCCTTCGTCAGGAATTGGATTTGTATGCGTGTGTGCGACCAGTAAGGTGGTTTACCGGAGTTCCATCTCCGGTGAAAGAACCGCAAAAAACGAACATGGTTATTTTCAGAGAGAACACTGAAGATATTTATGCGGGTATTGAGTTTCAGGAAGGAACAGAAGACAACACAAAATTTTTGAAGTTATTCCAGGATAATTTTGGGAAGCGATTTGAGAAAATCAGATTTCCTAAATCGACAGGAATTGGTATTAAGCCTGTTTCTAAAGAAGGAACAGAAAGGCTTGTGCGCTCTGCCATTGAATATGCAATTGCCAACAAGAAATCAAGTGTAACATTAGTACACAAGGGCAACATCATGAAATTCACTGAAGGTGCTTTCCGGGATTGGGGATATGCTTTGGCGAAAAATGAATTTGGTGCAACGCTTTTGGATGGTGGCCCATGGATGGAGATCAATAAGGATGGTCGTAAACTAGTAATCAATGATGTGATTGCCGATGCGTTCCTTCAGCAGATACTTTTGCGTCCTGATGAATACTCTGTTGTGGCTACATTGAATTTGAATGGGGATTATATCTCTGATGCGTTAGCGGCTATCGTAGGCGGAATAGGGATTGCTCCAGGTGCAAACATCAATTACATAACAGGTCATGCGATTTTTGAGGCCACGCATGGTACAGCTCCAAAGTATGCCGGTCAGGATAAAGTGAATCCGGGCTCGGTAATTTTATCAGGAGTGATGATGCTGGAATATATGGGCTGGCAGGAAGCGGCTGATTTGATTGTAAAAGGGCTAGAAGCATCTATTGCTGCCCAACGAGTGACATACGATTTCCACCGTCAAATGGAAGGAGCAACTTTGTTGAAGTGCTCTGAGTTTGGAAAAGAGATTGTGAAGAACATGTAATTCAGATTCTTAAATTGAAAATAAAAACCCCGGCTTTGCTGGGGTTTTTTGTTTCAGATATCCCTAATTTCCACCTTTAAATTAATTCAAGTGATACGACTTTTATTTGCTGTTTTTGTTCTTGGGAACTTTGTTGATGCGATTGCACAAAAAAGAGTAAGAGACTACGGAATTGAGATGGGGGTATTGCAACCGGGCGCTCACAACGCCATCACCGATGTGAAGGGAGTTTTGGTGGGGCACCTGACTTTGATGGAAGGAGAGAAAGTTAGGACAGGAGTGACGGCCATCGTTCCACACGATAAAAATATTTTTCAAAATAAAGTACCGGGAGCCATTTATGTAGGTAATGGATTTGGCAAACTCGCGGGCTCCACACAAGTGGAAGAATTAGGGAACATAGAAACGCCCATCATTCTCACCAACACCTTAAGCGTTGCGCAGGGACTGGAGGGGCTAATCGATTATACGCTGTCTTTTGAGGAGAACAAAGAAGTAAGATCTGTAAATGGTATAGTGGGAGAAACCAACGATAGTGGACTAAACGACATTCAAGGACGCCATGTAAAAAAAGAACATGTTTTGGAAGCAATCAAAAATGCAAAGAGTGGAAAAGTGGTAGAAGGATCTGTAGGTGCCGGAACAGGTACTATTTGCTTTGGGTTCAAAGGTGGGATAGGCACTTCTTCGAGGGTGTTGCCCAAAGAATTGGGTGGTTACACAGTAGGCGTTTTAACGCAAACCAACTTTGGCGGTGTGCTGCAAATTGATGGCGTACCGGTAGGGGAAGAGTTAGGTCAATATGCCTATAAGAAATCAATTGAAGGATCTGTGGATGGCTCTTGTATGATGGTAGTGGCCACGGATGCTCCATTGGATGCAAGAAATTTAGAACGCCTTGCCAAACGCGCCATTATGGGCCTGGCCAAAACAGGAGGAATTGCCTCTAATGGAAGTGGAGATTATGTAATAGCTTTTTCAACCAATGAATCGATCAGAGTTCCTTACCAGTCTGAGCCAATAAAAGCTTACACCTATCTCAACAACGATTATATGAGTCCTTTGTTTATGGCCACCATTGAGGCTACAGAGGAGGCAATTATTAATTCTTTGTTTGCAGCAAAGGAGGTTGGCAAATTGAGAAATGGGGATGAGGTAAAGTCACTACCTGTTGAAAAGGTGATGGAGTTGATGAAGAAGTATAATCGGATTCGATAAGAACCTTAACCGATTACGTATTTGTCCATTGGCAAAAGCATTGCAGGCATATCTGCGATGCGATGTCTCCTTTGAATTACCACAAATAAATAAATCACATTCTGAGTTTACGATTCACTTCTTTAGAAGCCCTGAAAATTCAGGGGATACCCATGCCTATTTTTTTTATTACCTCCTCCAGGCGGACAATGGCCTGTTAATATTGCCAGGCTGATAAAATGTTTATAAAAAAAATCGGGTAATTCACAAAAGAATTAGGGCTGCCGGAGAATACAGCATTTTATCTCAAAACTTATTTAACTAAACTTCTGCTAATAAAAAGCGCGAAATGGTTCTAAAAAGAACTTGTCAGGAAATATTGGAGAGACTTAGCGATTTGAATGAGATATTTAATCAACTGGGCTATATGAAAGCAAAATATATAATTTTTTAGCATTGAATACTACTTTACAACCAGATGCTCCTTTTAGCTGTAACTACTCACCCCAAATTCCAGAGTTACTGCTTAAGCTTAATTGCTCAATTGTTATCAGTACATATCAAGCTGGAAAATTGGTGATGATTAGTCCTAAGGACGAAAACAGCCTAATTACCTTACCAAGATCTTTTGATAAGCCAATGGGTTTTGATGTACATGATGATAAACTCATTCTTGCCTGTAAGGATGAAGTTATTGTATTCGAAAATTCTCAGGATTTGGCTACGCATTATCCTAACAAAATGCACACCTATGACAGCCTCTTTCTGCCTAGAATGACCTACTATACAGGGCATGTTGATATGCATGATATTTCCTTTGGCAACAAAGGCATTTGGGCGGTAAATACATCTTTTTCTTGTGTATGCTTAATTAACGGGAATCATAATTTTATTCCTAAATGGAAACCCAAATTTATTAGCGAGTTGGTTTCCGAAGACAGGTGTCATCTCAATGGTTTAGTAATGCAAGATGGAAATCCCTTATATGTTACAGCATTGGGTACATCAGATACTCCACAAGGTTGGAGAGATTCTATAATGGAGGGGGGAGTGCTCATTGATTTAAGTACTGACGAAAATATCTTTGAAGGTTTGCCAATGCCTCATTCACCTATTTTCTATAAAGGTGAACTCTATGTCCTGCTTTCGGCTACAGGGCAATTGGTTAGGCTTGATGTTAAAAACAAAAAAATTGAAGTTATACAAGATTTGGAGGGTTTTTGTAGAGGCCTTGATATTATTGGTGATTATGCCTTCATCGGTATGTCAAAATTGCGTGAAACCTCTTCTACATTCGCTAAACTAGCCTTCACAGAAACAGCCGACAAAGCAGGTATTAAGATTGTTCATATCCCCACCAAGGCAATGGTTGGAGAAATTGAATATAAGACAAGTGTAGACGAAATCTATGAAGTAAAAACATTACAAGAAAGCATAAGGCCAAATATCCTAAATACAATTAACCCTATTCATAAGTATTCATTATCCATTCCGGGGAAAACCTTCTGGGGCAACCCGAATGATAAAACTTTTTCAAATCGATAATAGCATGAGATATCAAAAAGCAATATTCAACGTGATGTTAAGGCGGTACAATAAGTATTGCCGTAAACTCCAACGCTTAGAAGTTACCGGTCGCAATGATCACCGCCAAAGTGTATTGCGTAGGCACATAGAGCGATTGTATTCCAGGTTAGGTAATGCTTATCTCAGTATTAAGCGTGCGACAGCTGTTGGAGCGGTTGTGGCTATGGTGGCCTTTACCTCATCGGTGGCAGAGGCACAAGTTTCTTTTGGTCCTCGGCAAACAAGCCCGTTTTCACTTCCTTATGTTGGACAATATCTAAAACCGGCACTTGAAGATTTAGATAATGATGGTGATTTAGATCTCATGGTGGGATCTAGTGGAAAGTTTTATTATTTTGAAAATACAGGAAACTCAACTAGTCCTAATTTCCCTGCATCACTAACAAATCCGTTTTCATTAATAACTTCACCGGGTTACGATAATAATTTAGGCTTTGCTGACCTGGATAATGATGGTGATCTGGATATGATGACAGGTCAATTAAATGCATTTCAATATTATGAAAATATTGGTACCGCATCGGCTCCTGATTTTGCCCCTATCCAAACAAACCCTTTTTCATTAGGGGGAACTTCAATCTATAATTATAGTATGGAGTTTGCAGATTTGGATAACGATGGAGACCTTGACCTTATGGCTCAAAATACATTTTTTCATTATTATGAGAACACTGGTACATCCTCCTCTCCAAATTTTGCTACAGTTCTAACAAGTCCATTTTCATTAGGAGCTGTGAATAGTCCTAATAGTTTATCGGCAGTTGATTTAGATAATGATGGTGATTTGGATATTATGTCATCACATTACTCTGGCACTTTTGTTTATTATGAGAATACCGGTACATCCTCCACTCCAAATTTTGCTGCATTTCAATTTGATCCATTTTCATTATCAGGTTATGACTACCAAGAGAATTATGCCTTTGGTGACTTAGATAACGATGGTGATTTAGACATTATATCAGGAAATTATTCTGGAGTATTTAGTTATTATGAGAATACTACACCATTTCCTGATGTAACTCCTCCCGTTCCAGACATCCTACCAAGTCTACCTGACGTAAATGCTGAATGTTCCGCAACTCCGTCAGCGCCTACCGCTACTGATGATGTTGATGGTGCTTTAAGTGGAACCGCTAGTACCTCATTTCCCATAACTACGCAAGGAACAACGGTTATAACCTGGACATATGAAGATGCTGCTGGCAATAAATCAACCCAAAATCAAAATGTAAATATTGTTGACATAACCAAACCAACCCCAGACCTGGGAACATTGCCGGATATAAATGCCCAGTGTTCTGTTGCCAGCTTAACCCCACCAATAGCAACTGATAATTGTTCCGGTGCTGTTACGGTTACAAATGATGCCACTTTGCCCATCACCACACCTGGAACCACAGTTGTAATATGGACGTATGATGACGGTAACGGTAACATGAACACCCAAAATCAGAATGTAATTATTACTCCGGTTGCTGATGTACCTGGTAGTGGCATCGATTCAAACTGCGATGGACAATATACATGGTATGTAGATGCGGATGGTGATACTTATGGATCATCCACCACAGTAGCCTCGACTAATACGAGTCCTGGAGCAGGAGAATCAGCGAATGATTTAGATTTTGATGATACAGATACAAATAAATTTCCCGGTGCACCTTGCAATGATGGAAGTGCTTGTACCCATGGTGATGTTTATGATTCTAACGGGAACTGCGTACCTGGTTCTCCCATAATTTGCGATGATGGCAACCCCAATACGATTGATTACTGTGATCCAGTCACCGGATGTGTAAACATACTCGATACAGATAGCGATGGAATACCCGATGCCTCTGACAATTGTCCTGCCGTAGCCAACCCTGGTCAGACTGACACAGATGGCGATGGTGTAGGAGATGCATGTGATTGCCCTCCTGGATTTGAAGGTGATGGAGTAACATGTGTAGATATTGATGAATGTGCTCTTGGACTAAGTAACTGCTCGCCAAATGCAACTTGTGAAAATACAGCTGGCTCCTATACCTGTGCCTGCAACGCAGGGTTTCAAGGCGATGGAGTAACATGCGTTGCTGTTTGCGGAGATGCAGATAGCGATGGTTACTGTGCTGATGTAGATTGTAATGACTCGGATGCAAATATTAATCCAGGTGCCACAGATGTAGCTGGTTCTGGTATTGACGCAAACTGTGATGGGCAATACCTATGGTACATAGATAGTGACGGTGATGGCTATGGCTCAACGGCTACAGTTTCTTCCACTAACACAAGTCCAGGAGTTGGTGAATCCGCTACTGGAGATGATTGTGATGACCTGGTAGCAACAACAAATCCAGCAGGTACGGATGTAGCCGGCACAGGGATAGATGCGAACTGTGATGGTAATTATTTATGGTTTGTTGATGCGGACGGAGACACTTATGGCTCAATCGCTACAGTTTCCTCCACCAACGCAAGCCCTGGAGCAGGTGAATATGCCACAGCAGATGATTGCGATGACGCCAGTGCCTCGATTAACCCAGGGGCAGTTGATGTTGCAGGCTCAGGCATAGATTCAAACTGTGATGGTAATTATTTATGGTTTGTTGATGCGGACGGAGACACTTATGGCTCAATCGCTACAGTTTCCTCCACCAACGCAAGCCCTGGAGCAGGTGAATATGCCACAGCAGATGATTGCGATGACGCCAGTGCCTCGATTAACCCAGGGGCAGTTGATGTTGCAGGCTCAGGCATAGATTCAAACTGTGATGGCAACTACTTATGGTATGTTGATGCGGATGGAGACACTTACGGTTCAACCGCTACAGTTTCTTCCACCAACGCAAGTCCAGGAGCAGGTGAATCTGTCACAGCAGATGATTGCGATGACGCCAGTGCCTCGATTAACCCAGGGGCAGTTGATGTTGCAGGCTCAGGCATAGATTCAAACTGTGATGGCAACTACTTATGGTATGTGGATGCAGATGGAGATAACCATGGTTCAGTGTTCACTATCATATCCTCCAACTCAACTCCAGGTGTTGGAGAATCAACAACCAATGATGATTGTAATGATGGGGATGCCGATGTATACCCCGGGGCACCTTCACTGCCAGATGGTAAAGACAATGACTGTGATGGCAACGTTGACAAAGTAGATCAAACCATCAGCTTTAACCAGCCGATTGATCATACTTTAGGTGACGGATCGTTTGCGCTAAATGCATCCAGTAGCTCAGGGCTAGACGTTACGTTCTCCTCCACCTCAGATAAAGTTCAAATCAATTCCAACCTGGTAACATTGGTGAGTGCAGGCAGGGTGAATATTTCTGCCAATCAACCGGGCAACGATAGTTATAATCCGGCTGATGAAGTAACTCAAAGTTTTTGTGTCAACCCTATGAAGCCAACCATATCGATCACAGGTAGAAACACAGCAGCGCCTACCCTTACTTCCAGCAGTGCAGAGGGCAACCAATGGTTTTTAAATGGAAGTGCTATTACAGGAGCAATAGATCAATCGTTTAATATCACTGGGCAAGGTCAATATGCTGTTCAGATAAGCGCAGATGATTGCGTAAGCGAGTTATCGGAGGTTAAGGTATTTATAATTACCGGGGATACGGATCAAGACAACGGCAATGATAACCTACTGGTATATCCCAACCCGGTGCGCGACCGCTTGTTTGTAAGTATTCAAGGCTTTTCAAAATCTGCATCTATTGAGATGGGTATTTACGACCAAAGTGGAAGGTTGCTCTTGATTAGGCAAGTACGTTCAGGAGATGTAGAGGAAGTGGATGTTCAGCAGTATGCAACTGGTAAATATTTATTAAAAGTTGCACAGGGTAAAAGAATTGTAAACCGTCAGTTTATAAAAGAATAGATTTATGAAAACGCAAAAGCATTTACATTATTTATTGTTAGGAATCGCTTTCCTGTTGATACCAATGATCGACTCCTGTAAATCAGAAACTGAACTAACGGCTCAAGAGCAAGTCACCGCCCAATTGATAGCAGGCGGTGATTCCTGGGGAATGGAGAGTGTAACTATAGACGATGTAGACGAAAGCGGATCATTTAGTGATTTGTCGATTAAGTTTGGCGCAACCTCTTTTACAACAACAAATGGTGGATTAGTATGGCCATCAACAGGTACATGGGCATTTACCACAGCAGAGGCAACTTCATTCACAAGAGATGATGGGGTAGAGGTACTAATCGAAAGTATTGTTGCTGATGAACTGGCAATTTCATTGGAATGGGATAAGACTACCCTGGATACAGAAGGTGGTCGGGTATTGTCAAGAAAAGGAAAACACAAGTTCAGGTTTAGAAGGATAAGATAAGGTTGAAAGATCAAATGAAACTTACCATTACTACACCGGAGCTACAAATCCTCAAACTAGCCTCGGCAAGGTAAATCTATAGATAGCTACCGCGCATATCAACGCGGCTGATATTGTTTTTTTTGTAGCCAAGTATTATCAAGGCTGAAAGGACACCTTATAAATAAGGCTTCGTTTATATCTGAATGGAATAAGGAGATAAACACAATAAGTTTGAAAAATGATTGCCTGATTCTGCTTGAGACTACCATCATCTGTATCTACGGCTTATTTGTTGTTGTATTTCTGAGGGTTCTTATTTTAAAAATTCGTATTAAATGGTAACTTGGTAAGGTTCGATTAATTAACAGACATGGATTTTTCTCAATTAATATGGGAATCCTATTTAACTATTTCAAGGTTTGTGGCTCAATATTACTTAATAGGGTATTTCTAGCCATTGTCAGTTCAATACTCTATATTTTGACCCTCGGTGGCAATGAGGCCTATTGTCAAATTCAAAAAAAAGATAGCCTCGTTAAAGCCCTTCAAACAGCCAATAGCCCCAATGACAGTATTGAGTTGCTTATTGCCCTTTCTGATTGGTACATCAGGGTAGACTTCAGGCGAGCCGTTGAATATGCTAATCAAGCAGTCGAAATTGGAAGCTCAGTTGGAGGCAAGAGTAAGGATGCGGATGCAAGGAGTCACCGGGCTTTGGTTCATTGGTACAATGGGGAGTATTCTAATTCAATAAAGCTAAACAATGAATCAATTAGCCTTCGAAAGCAAACCGGTGATAGGTTAGGTATTGCGAACAACTATCAAAAGATTGCACTTTGCTACTATTATCAAGCTGACTATCTCGATGCAATAAAATTTCATCAGTTGTCATATGAGATATTTAAGAGGTATGGAACAGAACGTCAAATAGCATCTTCATTGAATCAAATTGCGCTTGTGTATAATAAAATGGGAGACTACGGAAAGGCGGCTACTTATTTATATGATTTTGCAAAGATTAGACAATCATTTGAAGGATACCAGGGACGTACCTACAACCTGCTTCAATCCACTCCATTTTTTAGGTCGAAAGAGTATTTTCAAGTGGAATTGGAACTCCAATTAAAAGCAATCGAGAAACTTTTAATCAATGGAAAAGAAATCGATGTCCTTTTTACCTATTTAAACATCGCTGATTCTTACAGAGAGTTGGGGGACTATGAAAAGGTATTACTTTTTTTAAAAAAAGCTAACGCCTATTATGAAAGATTTGAATGGATGCCTAATTTTTATGGCCTTGGCAATGCATATCTAAAACTAAACATGGTAGATTCGGCAATCTACCAATTCGTACAAGGAATTAGAGTAGCCGAAGAAAAGGGAACCCAGATTACTTTGTTGGCCTTACACACAGGGCTTGGTGAAAGTTTGGAAAAAAAAGGTGATTACGAAAATGCATTGAGAGAATTGAAAATTGGTTTGAAGATGACCTCAGACATGGGCAATAAGCTTGATGTGGTACTCACGCAATTGAAAATGGTTGAAGTCTACATGAAGACTAGGAATTGGAACAAGGCATTGGATTATTGCGAAACGAGTTTGAGGTTGGCCTATCAAATTAACTCAAGGAAACAACTCAAGGATGCACTGAATTTAAAATCTGAGATAATGCGTTCACTTGGCAACTACAGTGAAGCGCTTGGTCTTTTTGAAAAAGCCAAACGGATCTCCGACTCACTTACAGCTGGCGAAGCTGATTTTCAGTTTGCTAAAATGCAGGTTCAATTTGAGCTAGATAAGAAAACTAAGGACATTGAAATTCTTGAACAGGAAAAGGAACTTCATGAAGCCTCCATAAAGAATAAGGATCAGTTAATAATTGGATTTGTCGTAGTTCTATTCTTATTGATGCTCCTTGCCTTCTCGACCTACTTACGCTATCGCCAAAAAATCAGGGCCAACAAGATTCTGGTAGAGCAGAAACATAAAATTGAAATGCTTCTCAGCGAGGTGCATCATCGGGTGAAGAACAATTTGCAGATCATATCAAGTTTGTTAAGCATTCAATCTGATCAGGTAATGGATGTGAATGCGCGTATGGCTGTATTAGAGGGACAAAGCAGGGTGCAGGCCATGGGACTCATCCATGAAAATATTTACCGATCAGAGAATTTTGCATTCATCCAAATGGATGAATACATCCGAATGATGAGCGAAAAACTAGTTGAGTCATTTGGATTTACAGATAATGAACTGAAAGTCAATATTAGCGCGAAAGAAATCTCTGTGGACGTTGATACAGCCATTCACATTGGATTGATAATTAATGAATTGGTGACGAACAGCTTGAAGCATGCATTCAAAAATATTTCTGATCCTGTAATTTGGATAAGCCTATATATAGAAGAAGGAAACCTGCTGGCCTTGGATGTACGCGACAACGGAGGAGGATTTTTAACCACATCAAATCAAGGTTCATTTGGCCTCAAACTTGTTCGCGAGTTGGCCCAACAAATGGGGGGTACCATAGAGTTCATTCAAAATAATGGCCTGGTGGTTTCGGTTAGACTCACGAAATTCAAAATTGCTGCATAATGAATAAAGTTCAAGTGCTTATAGTTGAAGATGAATTCATTGTTGCGGAAGACATCAGGCGGAACCTGATTAAACTGGGCTACGCAGTAAATGAAATGGCCAAAAGCGGGGAGGAAGCACTGGAGTTGTTGAAAAAAAATGTGCCAGACATTGTGTTACTAGATATTAATCTGGGAAGTGGGATGAGCGGAATTGAAACGGCAATAGCCATTCGAAAAATTGTGCATATCCCCATCATTTATGTCACGGCACATTCCGATGCAAAAACATTTGAAAGCGCAAGAGAGACTGCGCCCGATGCTTATATCATCAAGCCATTTAATTTTAGCAATCTTCATTCTGCGATGGAGTTGGCTATTTACAACTACGCAAGAATGGCTCTGATGAACGCTGATGAATTGGTGGGTAAAGATACCCAAGACAAGAAAAAGCCAGACCAGTACCTGTTCAATGGATCAATTTTTATCAAAATCGGGAAGGGATTTGATAAGGTAAAATTCAAAGATGTATGCTATATCAAAGCGGAGGGGAGTTACTGTCGGCTATTTACGGAGGAGCGAGAATTTACTTTGGCCTTGAATCTTCACACGGTGCTGGACCGACTCAATCGTCCTGAATTCCTTCGGGTGCATCGGAGTTATGTGGTGCATTTAAATAATATTGATAAAATTGAAGAAAATGGGGTATGGGTTAAAGGAGTATTTGTTCCTACCAGTAAAAAAAGGCATGACGAATTATTAAGGAAATTAGGGTCATTGTAATTTTTCTTCTAGCCAGTTGCTCTCATTATCAACTATAATTTTTGCACAATAATTTCTCTTTGATGTGTCAGATCCGCCTGGTTTTGGAAACAACGAGTAGGCGCCAAAGTAAAGTAATAGTAGACCTCCTTACCAAAAAAATATCAGAAAAAAAAATGATGTTGCTATTTTGAAATAAATATAAAGTCACTTTCATCCTGATCATCACCAAAATTTCCAAATCGGGGTGTGGTACGAAGTCTTTCCATAAATGTTTTTAATTCACTTAAGGTGAGTACTCTATCTTCTCCCCCATTAGACTTCAGAGCTTCAAGAAATGAAACTGTAAAAGGAGAATGTTTACCTTGTATACCGTCCGAGACATACTCTTTTCCTCCGCTAGTAAGGTATTTGCGGGTTTTGGCTGTAAGCTTTTTGACCAGGAATTCAAGATCATCAATCTCATCGTCTGCATTGCGTGTGGCTGCTAACAAGGGGTCAAAAGTTCCGCCAAAGCAAACATCCATAGTTAGTAATATATGATCGCATTTAATATTGTTTATATTATTCCTTAGCCGGTTGTGAGAAATATATGAGTTTTTGCCGGGGTCATTTTTAAGGGAGTTTCGAGCCACTACAAACCCTTCTCCAAAAGCATCATCATACTGGCCATGGCCGGCAAAGAAGATAAAAAGTTGATCCTGGGGCTTGTAATTTTTTAATGCATATTCTTTCAGTTTTGTAAAGACTTGATCTTGGTCTGCATTCGTCACTATCTCAACTTCAAATCCATATCGGTCTTCAAGTTCTTTGGCTATCGCCTTCGAGTCAAAAATAGGGTTGACCAAGTCTGACCAATTGTCGTACTGGTCAGTTGCAAACAGCAGTGCATAATCCTTTCTGTCGATGGCAAGTGCATTTTTTAGTGCATCCATACCTACGATTACAGATCGAGTTTCCTTCACGATCCCACCCAGATCGTTTTCTGCCATGATCTCGATGTAGTTCTGACCATCTTGCAGTGTAATATCCTGCTTAATGATGATTTTCAAGTTGTTTTCCACTGAGATTGGTTTTACTGCTATAGGAGGTTCAAACATCGACTGACGAATCTCTAGGGTAACCTTTTTCAACGGGATTTGACTAGTAATACCCACCTCAATATTTATTCTGTTGATGGGACTATTTGTATATTCGAGCCTTGGAATCAGCCACTCAATTTTGGGTAACGTAGTATTTATATCAACTCCTTTAAAGTCGAGATGTACTTTGTTGGTGCGGTCACTTACTATTTGCGCGTATGTGCTAGCATTAAAGACGCTGATCAATAAAATTAGAAGCAGTGTTTGTTTTTTCATCGCACGATAATTTTACCCTGATAAGAAATTTTGGAATACTGGCTGGACAATCGATAGATAAACAAGCCATTTACATCAACAGGAATCTCCCAGACAAATTCCTGTAGCCCGGATTTATATTTCCCATTTGCCAAGACTTTTATTTCACGCCCCATCACGTCATGAATAGATAAGTGAAAACCTACTTCAGCAATGTCAGGAGGGATCATTACGGGAATTATTGCTTTGGATGTGGCAGGATTAGGATAGGCATGCCCAAGAATTAGTGTGGTTGGTTCGAAAGTTTCGCCTGGAGATAAATAATGAACCTCAAACTGCAGGTCGTCCTGAGCAAGGTTTACCTGATAACTAGGTTGTGTTTTCATGTCTACCAATGTTCCATTCGACTTATCTACGAGTAATAAATTTGCTGAATAGGATTCAAGGGCAGCCATATTCCATGTAAGCAAGGCCGGCTCATTAGTTTTGTTAGAAGACAAGTTAAAAGCCCAGACATGTTTTGGTGCTGTTGGAACTATATCGGTTGCAAACCACGGATACTTTTCCTGTTGATGCAGTGAATAGAGATCACTAAAAAATATAAATCGAGGTAATGCAAGATGATCAAATGGGTCTTTGTTTACTAATGCATTAGGGTGCATTCCAAATCCACCCAAGTGCTCATGTATTTTCCCATACTGTAAACTAAGATCTATCTTCCATGTGTCTCCATCTAAGTTATTTTCAGCAATCTCGTTAGGATTGGCAGCAACTTTCCCACTTGATTTGACCGTACGGGGATCGATGATGATCGATTCATTTGCATCGGACCATACAAACGCACCTTTGAATGGTTCGATGACATCACCCGTTGATTGTGTGATGCCGCTAAATGTTTGCAGACTTGCTACAGTGGGAGGGTTGCCATTGTCTGAGAGCACCTTATTCCAACTGATAGGAATATTATATGGATTGCCAATCTGATTCCAACCTTGCTGGAGGTTCATGGTAAAAGGAATACTGCTTGTCACGCTGCCAGCTCCAATTTTCACAACCACATCTGCAATTGCATTGAACCAATAACCCTTTCCCACTTCCAGTCTGTTGATGCCTGAACCTGAATCTACATAGTCTCCGTCTCCATTGCCTGCGTTTTTATATTGCATTAATCTCCATTGTGTCATGTATGGAGTTGAGCCCATCTCATCAAAAACGGACTGAATAAGATTGTCCTCAAGTTGAAATGGAATTGAAAAGAGGTTCCAATTCTCTAGTTTTCCTCCGAAACTGGCAAATGGTATCGAGGAGCTCTGTGCATCATTGAATGCCCAGAAAATCCTATTCCCAGTATCTGATATAGAAGTTATCCCATCACTAACTTCTATGTCAAACTCAACTCCCAATTCATCAAATAAGTCGCTTGTCAGAGTTACATCAAATACACCAATTGATGTTTCTGTCATTGTTATTGATTGAAAACCTCCGCCAAGTATGCCTTGATGACGAAGAACGGCTGTGTACACACCAGTGCCTCCTGCTACAGATACATTAATGCTCGCACTGCCAGGTGGTGTAGTTATTGAGTTGCCATAATTGACTGCACCAAAGCTCAGAGGAGATGCGCCACCCCCCTGAGTGATTGCACTAACCACATTGGAGTAAGATGATTGGCCAGTGGCATTTCCCGCCCTTACCCTGTATTTGTATTGCGTGTTGGGCATCAATCCAACGATATCCAGGAAAAGTGCACCTGTCACATTTTCATCTTGTAATATGAAAGTCAAAAAATCATCTGCCGACACATCAACCAGGTAAAAGCTACCGCCAGTCACAGCTGTCCAGGTAGCTTGAAATGACACCTGAGTAATGCTTGACGCGGAAGTAGCTGTAGGCTCGGAAGGAATAGTCAAGAGAGAAACAACGTTCGAATTGAGTGACTCTCCGGTTGTGTTTTTGCTTCTCACCCGTACCCAATAATTGGTTCCGGGGGACAATGTGCTCGTCCCGAAATCATTACCAATTACCAACGCTGTTGTTGAGTTGTCCACTGAGAGGGGATAACCTGGCAGTAGCGTTGTTGTAAATGAGAAGTCGGTACTAGAGACATCAATCAAGTAGTTGTCAGTCAACCCACTTACCGCCATCCATGAGATTCGGGCGGTAAATTGGGTGATCTCCTGGGTCAATACATTACTTAATAGAGGTGTAGCAGGCTTTGTCAGAATTGGAATAACATTTGAAAGGGGAGACTCACCACTGGCATTCGTGGAATGTACTCTTACCCAATAGTTCGTTCCTGGAGTTAGTGCAGAGGTTCCTGCATCCACCCCAATCGTAATGGAGTTGGCAGTGATAGTAAGTGGATAATCCGGAAGTAATGTTGTGCTTTGTGCGAAATCTGTGGAGGAAACTTCTATGACATAACCATCCACCAACCCAGCTACAGATGCCCATTCTATTGTAAAGTTGGTTTGGGCAATATTTGCTGGTATTACCGGATTGAGTGTTGGCGTATTAGGTTCCGTCAGTATTTGGATCGCATTGGAGTAAGGAGATTGTCCTGAATTGTTTTCAGCATTGATCCTCACCCAATAGTTCGTTCCAGGCGTAAGGGAATTCGTTCCAGCATCAACACCAAGTATTAGGCTGGTAGTACTGCTAGAGACCTGGAGAGGATAGCCAGAAATTAGGGTAGTAGTTATAGTAAAATCTGTACTCGACACTTCTATGTTATAATTATCAATCATTCCAGTTACTCCATTCCAGCTTATTAGAGAAGTTGTTTGAGTGATATCCAGGGGAGATGTTGAATTTAACACAGGTGTAGCCGCTTTGGTTAATACAATCAAAACATTGGATTCGGGGGATTCACCGGAACTATTGCGCGACCTTATCCTTACCCAATACATTGTACCTGGAGCCAGGGGGCTAGTGCCTGCATCTACACCAACATTGATAGAATTGCTGACAACAGTCAGTGGGTATCCCATCAAAAGGGTAGTGGTGATAGAGAAATCGGTAGATGAAACCTCTACCTGATAGTCATCCGCAATCCCAGGTACTAAGCTCCAGCCTATAAGAAAGGACGTTTGATCTATTTCACTATTCGAAATGGAATTTAGCACAGGTGTGTTTGGTTTGGTGAGAAACTGAATCACATTCGAGTAGACAGAGGCACTGCTGTTGATGTTTAGTGCTCTTATTCTGCAATAATATTGTGTGCCTGCGCTGAGTCCGGAAAAGGATTCAAGAAGCGTGGTCTTATTAAGGGTCTTAGGATTGTACCCGCTTAGTAGTATCGAAAAATCACTTTGTGTTGAGAGTTCCAACTCAAAACTCTCTGTAAAAGCTGGTACATTCCAATTGATCTCCGCGGTTGTTTGTTCAGTATTCACTAATGACATTGCAGGCGCACCAGGAACAGCAACAACTGTAACTGTCCAATTCTTAGCCGTGGTTTGATCGTCAGCAGTTACAGTATAGGTGACTGGGTTGGTAAAGTTTCGAGCGACACCTGAGTTTGGAAGTATCGATGCGCCAGGAGATGCAGAAATTGTTGGAGTCAAACTATTAACAAGGGTGCCTGCAGTCACTTCGATTGCCACAGTTTTGTTATTGACATCGATAGTAGCTGACCCTGTCTGCTGTGGAAGGCTAAAGGCAAGAATATCAGCGTTAGTATTAGCGCCCAATAGTACCTGGACATTGGCAGAAGAACTACTGCCTGTTACGATCAGATCCAACAGTCCATCATCATCAAAGTCTGCCACATCAATATCCGATGCCGACCCAGCCAGATTGAAATCTTTAAAGGGCTGGAATGTTCCGTCACCGAGTCCAAGTAAGAGACTAGTCTTAACTACGTTTCCGGTTGCAATGTCCAGGTGACCATCACCATTAAAATCACCTACTGTTGCCTTGAATGGTCCATCACCTGTAGTATGGAAGACAGGTGAGGCAAAGGCACCACTGCCTATGCCGAGTAAGACACTCAATTGGTCGGTTCCAAAGTAGACATTCACAATATCAAGAAGGCCATCTTCATTGAAGTCTCCCATAGCAAAATCCAAAGGCTGATCACCTGTGGCGTAATTATTAACCGGCATGAATGTGCCGTCACCATTTCCCAGAAGGATACCTACATTGTCGATACCTGAAAGGTTGACAGCTATGTCTGTGTTATCATCATTGTTAAAGTCACCAGCCAAAATGTCTTGCGGGCTATTACCTACAGTCACACTTGTTGCGGAACCAAAACCACCGTTGCCAAAACCTAATAGAATGTTGATGTTGTTACTTTGGTTGGAGGTGACAATGTCAACCAAGCCATCATTGTTGAAATCACCTTTTGTACTTCGGCCAGGTACTGCAACAACCGGATGAGTGAGTGGCGTAGCAAAAGTTCCGCCTCCATTTCCGATCATTACGTTTATGTCAGATGAGCCTTTATTAGAAGTAATCAAGTCCACTTTCTGGTCACGATTCAGATCTGCATTAATAATGGAGCGTGGTTCGTCACTGATGGAAAAATTGCTAAACACATTGAGTGTTCCGTCTCCATTGCCGAGCACAATATTTACTGATCCTGTTCCGATGAAGTCGTTGGCTGTGGCCACATCGGTAGTGCCATTCCCATCAAAGTCCCCCACAGTAACGCCAGCCGGGATAGAGCTTGCTGTATAATACACGACAGGTCGAAATCCACCACCACTGTCTGATTTTAAGGCGTTGACGAATATAGGATCCTGGGAAACGCCAAAACTATTTGTAACTACAATGGATGAAGGACCGACTACCCCTGTGGGCATAGTTACTTTTAAAGAAGTGGTATTACCTGAATTTACTGTAGCACTTATGCCTCCGATGGTTACTGTGTTGCTCAGGGGTACGGTATTGAACTGATGACCCGAGATGGTGAGGATGGCGCCAGGCTTCGCTGATGATGGAATTACGTCTATGACTGTTGGTTTCGCTCGGTTCATCAATACACTAATGTTGTCAGTGAACCAGTTAGCGGTTGCCAGGTCAATCATCCCGTCATTGTTAAAATCAGCTGCTGTAATACTGGTGGCCGAACCTTCCACAGTAAGCTGCGTGGGTGCAGCAAAAGTACCATCTCCATTTCCTGGTAAAAGGGCAACGTTGTCCGTCACGATATCTAAATTTCCATCATTATTGAAGTCACCTATCGTTACTGCTTCGGGTTGGTTGCCAGCAGCATATTGAATGGCAGTAGAAAACGTGCCGTTGCCGTTGCCCAGGAAGACGCTCACATTGGATGAAGAAAAATTAGCTGCTACCAGATCCAGATCACCATCGTTGTCAAAATCGCCAGCAGCAATTTCCTTCCCCTGGCCGCCTATGGAATAGCTGGAGGCCGCCCCAAAAGTTTCATCTCCATTATTGATGAGTACGCTTATATTATTGGAGAATAAGTTGGCTGTGGCCAGGTCGGGATAGCCGTCACCATTGAAATCCCCCTCAATAATTCCTTCAGGTTGGTCTCCTACTGCGAAGTTTGTGGGAGTTCCAAAGGTACCATCACCATTGCTGAGTAGAATGCTTAAGTTATCAGCACCCAAGTTGGCGGTGGCCAGGTCAATGTAGCCATTCAAATCAAAGTCAGCAGCCACAAGGCTTATGGAACTCCCTCCAGTCGAGGATGTGGTGAAAGATTGAAAGGTTCCATCCCCAATGCCCAGCAGGATGCTTACCTGATTTGTTCCAAAATGAACCGTAGATAAGTCGAGATGTCCATCATTATTAAAATCTGCTGCTACTATGGCATAAGGAGAACTGCCTACAGCTGAGGCATTTCCCGCAATGAAAGTACCTGTGCCATTACCAATTAGGATTTTCACATTGTTGTCAGTGCTATTTGGAACTGCAAGGTCGATGTTGCCATCTTCATTGAAATCACCAGCGGCTGCGCCTCGTGGAGCATCACCTGCCGTGTAGTTGACAAATGATGCGAAGGTACCTCCCTGGTTGGGGGTGAGGCCAAAAAAATTAGATGGACTTGATGAGGTGCCATTTCCATTTGACACCTGCACTATGGCGGGGCCGGGAGCGCTCATGGGTACTTTTGCCACCAGCTTAAACTGTGATGCTGAGATTACCGTTGCGGGTAGCCCGTCAAATGTTACCGTGTTGTTGGAAGGTGTATTGTCAAAGGCACTACCGTGTATTGTTATTTCCTGGTCTGTTATTCCAAATGGAGGATCAATCGAAGTGATTGAAGTAGAGGTATTTACCAATGGGTCGTTATTTAGTAAAATACTGATGTTGTTGGTTCCATGATTGCCGCCTACGACCAAATCCATCCTGCCATCGTTATTAAAATCAGCAGCAGCCACTGCCATGGGATCTGGCCCTGCACTAAAAATCTTTACCGTTTTGAAAGTACCATCACCATTGCTAATAAGCACGCTCGCTTTATCTGGAGAACCAACGCCACTACCATTGGAAGTCACCACATCGACTAGTCCATCGCCATTAATATCAACGGCAACAATTTCCTTTGGGCTATCGGATACAGTAAAATTGGTAGCGGTTCCGAAAGTGCCATCGCCTACGCCAAGGAGAATACTTACATTGTCATCGTAATCATTGGCTATGGCCAGGTCAGGCACTGCATCTGAATTGAAGAAGCCAACTACAATTCCCAGAGGATTATTACCCACCCCATAGTTAACGGCCGAAGCAAAAGATCCAGTACCACTACCAATCAGGATACTTACATTATCATCACTCGAGTTGGTGACGGCCAGATCCACGATGTTGTCACCATTGTAATCTCCTATTGCAAGAAACCCTGGACCATTGCCTACCGGAAAGTTGGTAGGCGCACCAAAGGTGCCTGTTCCAGACCCAAGCAGTACACTCACGTTGTCCCCAACATAATTAGCTGTCACCAAGTCGATATTGCCATCCAAGTTAAAGTCTCCCGATCGAATCCATACTGGAAATGAACCTGCTGAATAGCCCACTGCTGAGGCAAAGCTTCCACCACCACTGTTCAGGCGAATGCTGACGGTGCCCGAAACCAGGGAGTTGGCAACTGCAATATCCAGCAGTCCATCTTTATTGAAGTCGGCAAGGGTAATTCCTGTGCTGGTGCTTCCTGTTCCAAGGTTAGGTCCATCTGAAAAGGTTCCATCACCATTGCCAGTTAGGATAAAGGAGAAGGAGTTTGCGTCTGTCGCTATGATGTCGATGATACCATCATTATTAAGATCCCCTGAGGCAAGCGTTCTCACCGGATTTCCTATGTCATAGTAGACTGCATTCGCCATTGAGCCACCTGCATTAGTTGCGATAATTGTGAAATTGGTTAGGTCTGGGGAAGTACCTCCTACTGTGGAGACTCTTAAATTTGCAGGACCAGCCGTTGCCAATGGAACGTCTACTTTTAAAGTTGTCGTAGTGGCTGAGTTTACGGTAGCGGGAGAACCATCAAAAGTGACTGTGTTGTTTCCTGCAATGGGTTGAAAGTTTGCACCACGAATCGTGATCACTTGTCCCGCGATGGCTGAACCAGGTTGTAGGTGTGTAATTGCTGGTATTTGAGAAAAACCAATAAAAGGCAAGCAAGCCAAAAGAGCACAAGTGAAATTTCTTAATAATTCGAGTCGATTATTCATGGGCGCGTAGGTTTTAGGGGTGCTTCAATGATTGGTTCTGTAGTGTCGCCTTGAGTCATGGTTGCAATCAACGTGCCTACGCCAGCGATGAGCCCGAGTTTAAGTGCCAGCGGAAATTTACGTTTCACCCTGAAGTAGTTTGTAAATATGACTTCGTCTTTGTTGCGGCTGTCACTAATTTTAAAACGATAATTTTTACCAGGTTTTATATCGGTAGTGATTACAATACTTGAATTGCCCACGTTGGGTCGTTCTTCAAATACTTTTACTTTCAGATCATCGCGATACAATTCAAAACTCAATACATTATCCCCTCGCCCACCTGTCCAGGTGATGTCATAAGGTTTGCCTCTCTTTAATATTTTGTAGTCATCGAACCCATCCAAGTAAATGAAGGGTACATACACGCTGCCTTTCAATTCAATAGCCAGGTCACCCACAAAATCGGCACCCAATTCTTCCTTAGCTTTCCATATTATTTTTTTATTGCCACCCACGGCAATGTCAATGCCAATATCTCCGCTCACCAATTGCAGCGGTTGGATATAATTGTCGTTCGAAGTGTAGAGGTGCAGGGCATAGCGCCTATCAATGTTTTCGTCATTAAGCTCGTATGTTATAATTACGTTTCCCTGGGCAAGCTGTACATCTGAAATAGCCAACTTTTGCGCATGAACCGGTATGATCATGCTGAGGAAAAACCATGTAATGAAAGCGTATGAGTGCCTGATAAATTGAGGGCTTGTAAAATATCGAGTGAGCAGGATAGCCAGGATTGGCCTGTGGTGGCTCGATAAGAGTGCGCTCGACTGCTCAGTATCTCCATCTTCAAAGGGGGATGTGCAATTGTGTCCAGATCGACTTTTCATGGAATAGGTATTTAATGGCTTAAAAAGTTAGCTATTTAATTAATAAAATAGCTTTCAGTTTCTGATTTAAGCCTGTGGTATTGCCATATTCTTTGTGAATGATATACTATTCTTTGTAAAGAGAAGTATAGTTTATGAGGTTGAAATACATTGAAAGATGATCATTTATGTAGAGAGCCCATTGAATACATCACCCCTCATGCTCTGAAAAAAAAAGGATATGGTTCACATAGCCCATAAAGATTGGCGCCTCATCTCACAAAGAATTCCTGTACGCCCACAAAGAAAACAGGCTTTATTGACAATGGGATAAAAATTTGAGGAGGCTTAAATGTAAATTAGAGTAAGGTAGTCCAGCTACGTTGGACATCTTGAATAATCCTGAATAGGAAAAAGCATTGGGAGAATGGATATAAACCATTTACTATTTTCAAACGAAAATAAATCAAAATGAAAAATAAATACTTTTGTAGACGAAACTGCCAAAGTCATAGTCCGTAATGACGGGATGGAGATAAAATTGAATGAAGTGTTAGACACATCCCTAAAGGTGGAACTTACATGGAATAAAACAACCATAGGAGGGCGAACCGCCTCCATTGCTGGGGTGCATGTATTTTCCATGGTGAAGTAGTTTAAATACTTAATGATAATAAAATGAGAAATTCAACTTCATCATATAGTGTGTTGGCCTGCAAAGCTGTTATTCTTTTTCTGCTTTGTTTCCCAGCGTCAGAATCATTTGCGCAGTTTTGGAAACCCTCAGATTTGCATATGGGTTGGGTGAATCAGTACTTGAAAACCAATCCAAAGGTTGGAATCGCCTTTCACTATGGAAAAGCCGAATACCTGGGATTGTTGGATCCTGACGGTATGAACGCCATGGGTGGAATCACTTTTGATGCCAAAGACTTTGAAGCCATAAAAGAAATAATCCTTAAGGCAAGGCAACCAGAAGAACTTAAGAATGCCAAAATTTTGGACACACAATTTGATGATGTCATACAAGATTCACAGCGCACGGGTTTGGTTAATTTTATGAAAGAAAACAACCTGGATTTATTGCAAATTATTGATTTAAGGAGCGTGTTCACTGGTATAAGAGATGGGAAAAACGGTTTGTCTGGCAACGTAGTAAGACTTAGGTATGCACTTTATGTTGAATCCAATTTTTATTTCAGGCAATTACTCGAAGACAATAGCAACAAATTATCTGCTTGCCGATCTCAGTTCGATTGGCTACCCATGACAGAAGGTAATGATGCCTCAGTTGTAACTGAGGTTAAGTTGGACGATTTGCTCAACCAACCGGAGGCCAAACAAAATGTTCCCGCATTATTGAGTCTGCAAGCTTTTCAATCAAAACAATTCGTTGAAGTCAATAAACAATATGGAACCATTGGTCCCGAGAGTCAAGCTAACTATGAAGCGATTGTCTTGGGCATGGAAGGAAACGATATCAAAATCAACAAGAAGAAAGAGCTTTTCTCTGCGCTGCAAATTGGCGGTGGATCTTACTGTATTATGGAAACGGTGAAAGGAGACAACCCCGCTACTTTCTGGCCTGAAAAAGACTATGAAATTATTGTTGCAAGAATCAAAATCAAAGAAAGAAAAGAAGCATATACTCTTTGCGATGTTGTTGCCATTTCGAAGAATTTAAATAGGGAAAACATAACTGGACTTCCGGTAATTTCAACAAAAGACCTCAGCTTGGGTGTCGGGAATGAAACCCCGGAAATTACCACGGGGATGGTATTAATAGGAAAGAAATTCACCCTGGAAGAGTTCGAAAAGATTAAACTGGCCGAGGAAGGTATTGCTGCAGAGGATCAACACTATTATAAATCGAAGGATATATTACACCCCAAGACTGTCATCAGTAATTCAGCAAAGCCAAATGAGGTTCCAAAAAAGGAAAATAAACTACTTGAAAAGATCCAACGATTTGAGGGGGAGGGCAACAAGATAGCAGTAGTATTTACTCCTGGGTTTATGAAACTGGAAAATCCACCAGAAGTAGAGAGTCAAAGTGCTACCAGCCAACCCACCAATGTATCGAGTCAACCATCGTCAAATTCGAACACTAAAACATATTCATTCGGATCGAAGCCGACTGAGACATCTGCTGTTTCTGAGTGCAAATTTGAACCTGGCTCCTTACCATTTCCTGATAATTATCTATCAACAGGTATAGAAATCACCAAAATGTTAAATGAAGGATTTAACACAACAATTTTTGAGTACGTAGATGAAGATGTAATACCTGTTACCGAAAGGAAAATGCTTGGACAGATTTTGAAATCTTTGGACTTTTCTGATACGCAATATAAGATTGCTGTCATGATTGATCTGGAAGGAAAATATGATGTTAGAAATATTGGTAAGCTCACTGCTCTTATGTCCATCAATTCTACACTCAAGGTGGTAGAGTTTGCATCAGACAAGCAACGGGTGATAACCAATGGAATGTGTTCAATTCCACAAATATCAAAGGAAGTTTCAGTGTGTCCCAAATCAACGGAGGATTTTGAAACTTCTCTTGGGCCTATTGAAAGCTATTATAGCGAATTCGCTGTAGCGCGCGACAAAATGCTAGGTGATCTGATAGAGAGGCAAAGCAAGATCAAGTAAACGTAATGGAAATGTCTTTCTGTGATTGTATTAGGTGGCAAGCCACGAAAAAATAGGTCGTTCATAAAGAAGCTGATAGAAACTGGTATTGAATAATCTAATTGTTAGCCAACGGATAATTAATGAACAGTTTGTTGTAATAGAATTTTTAAAATTTAAGAAAGTAATATGAAAACTACCAAACCAATGACTCCGAAAACCGCAGTAATCACCTTGAGCCGGTTCCTTCTAATTTTGTCGATGCTCTTGTTTTGTTTTTCATGCAAGAAGGATGATGAAGTAGTCATTAGTAATCGAGTGATTATTGATGGAACCACTTATGAATTAGTTTCTGGCTTCTTTGATAATAATCCTGACATGATGAATTCAGCTGACACGCCTCCACAACAAGGGTTTGCTCAAGAGATTTTATTCATTTCGACTGGATTAACAATGAATACCTCCACTGGTATTGTTTCAGGAAATGGAAGTGCCATCGTGTTTAATCCGTTTACTGCAGCGCAGACACTGTCTACTGGATCTTTTTTGTTTCCAGAACCTTATTCTGAAAAGATAGGATTCTTATTAGATGCTTACGCTTGTAAGAACTACAATGCAGCTACAGACGAGTGTGAGATTGAATATGATGGAGAAAGCGGAACGCTTACCATTGGTATCTCGGGGAGTACATACACAATAAAGTTCGTAGGGAAAATGGTATATGAGGATGCGAGCAGTAATGAGATTTCTGTTGATGTGGACTTGTCTTTTGAAGGCACCCTGACGGGAGTTGATTTGTAATCAATGAAATAAGAATAAGCTTGTGTAGCAGTACGGGGAAGATTTCGATAAGATAAGTACTGCATCAGTATTCAAGTGAGTGAAGAACGTAGGAATAAGACGTTTAAGAGACTACTAAGAAGAGATTGTAGTGTATTAGATTAAGCCTCCAACATCCCTACCACTGTCACCGCTGCTTCTTCTCCCTTGTTGCCATACTTGCCTCCTGCGCGTTCAAGCGCTTGCTTTTTATCCAGCGTGGTGAGCACGCCAAAGGCTACTGGCTTACCTGTATCTAGGTTTACTCTCATGATGCCATTGGCTACTGAGTTGCAGATATAATCGAAGTGGGGTGTCTCCCCTTGGATTACACAACCCAAACAAATTACCGCAGCTATATCTTTTTGTTTGGCCATTCGCTGGGCTGCAAGGGGCAACTCATAACTGCCAGGCACATTGACACGGATCAGGTTGGACTTCTTCGCACCCAATTGAAGCAATGCCTCGTGTGCACCCTGAAAAAGCGCTTCGGTGATTTCTTCATTCCATTCTGCCACCACGATAGCAAATTTTTTATTGGAAATATTGAGCTTACTTTTTTCGGAGGTGGTTTTTAACGGTCCTGCCATGTTCTGTCGAATTTAAATTAACAAGGAATAAAAAAAGGGATAGTAAAACTATCCCTTCAAAGTTATCTAAAGTTTTTGTCAAGAATTGGTTTCCAGTTTTGCCTTAAACTTTCTTGCATTCTGGTACTCGCCAGAATCCCAAAATTCATCGATTATTTTTTGGTAAACCAATACAGCCTTCTCTTTTTGATCAAGCTTCTCATAAGCCAAAGCTTCCTTCATCAAATAAGTTGGGGTAAAGAATTTGTTGGGTTTATAGTTGGAAGCCTTATTGTAATATTTGGCAGCAGACTCATAATCCTTCAACTCCATATAAGCATCACCCATAAGACTATATGCTCTTGGTTGGATCAGTATATCATCCGAACTGAAGTCTTCAAAGTAGAAGATGGCCAACTGAAATTTTCCCTGCATTAAGGAAATAACACCCGCATAATAATTAGCCAGATTAGCTGCGTCAGTCAAACCATAGTCTTCAATAATCTGTTCGAAGCCCAGGTTGTTACCATCACCTTTCAGTGCAAGGTCTAGGCTGTCAGCCTCAAAGTAGTGCACTGCTTGAAACATCTCTTTTTGTGCTATCTCTTCCTGGGTACCTACATAATAGCGATATCCGAAAAATGCCCCCACTGCCAGAATCAGCGCGCCAAGCACACCAAATACAATTTTGGGGTTATCTTCTATCCAATGCTCGATGCCTTCTACTTTCTCAGCAATTGCATCTGGATTTTCGAGCAGGTCTTTATTTTCTTGTTTTTTTGCCATGATTAATGATAATAGCTGTCAGCTTACCCTGATGTTAAGACAGGGCTGCAAAACTAAGAATTAGCAAATACAAACAAAAGCCTTATTTAGTCTGTAATGTATGGATAGTCCGTTTGGGCGTACACATCGTGCATGGCTTCACTAGGGTCGGGGTAGTTGGACTCCTCAGAGAATTTTACACTCTCCTCTACCTGTGCATCTACTTTTTTGTCAATGGCATCAATTTCTTTTTGGGTAGCCATTTTACCATCAAGTATAGTCTTCCTCACCACTTCAAGGGGATCCTGATCTTTATATTCCTGTACCTCTTCTTTAGACCTGTACTTGGCCGGGTCGGACATGGAGTGTCCTTTGTAGCGATAGGTTCTAAATTCTAATAATGTAGAGCCTTCACCTTTTCTTGCCCTTTCTGCGGCTCTGGCTACAGACTCGTGCACTGCCTCCACGCTCATTCCATCTACAGGCTCCGAAGGCATATCATAAGAACATGCCAATTTATAAAGTTCAGTCACATTAGAAGTTCTCTTTACAGAGGTTCCCATGGCATAGCCATTGTTTTCGATTACAAAAATGACAGGCAGTTTCCACACCATAGCTAGGTTAAGGGCTTCGTGAAAGGCTCCCTGCCTCACTGCGCCATCTCCCATATAGCATATGCACAGATTTTTAGTGCCCTTGTATTTTTCAGCAAAGGCAATACCTGCTCCTAACGGGATCTGGCCACCCACTATACCATGCCCGCCAAAGAAGTTATGCTCCTTGTCAAAAATGTGCATCGACCCACCTTTTCCCTTAGAGATACCAGTCTCTTTGCCGTAAAGCTCTGCCATTATCGCATTGGGATCAGACCCAAGTACAAGGGGGTGAGCATGATCTCTGTAGGCAGTAATCCATTTGTCGCCTTTCTCTAAAGCGGTAAACGCACCAGCAGCGCAAGCTTCTTGCCCTATATAGAGATGGCAAAAACCTCGGATTTTCTGCTGGCCATATAATTGCCCTGCTTTTTCTTCAAATCTTCGCATGAGAAGGATACTCTCATACCATTGCAGGTAGGTTTCCTTTGAGAATTCAGTTTTTGAGCCTTTGGTGCTCTTTTTAGCTGATTTGCCTTTAGACTTTGTAGAGGTGGCCATTTAATTAACTAATTTTATGGATCGTGAACCGCGAAAATACGGCAGTACTTCTCAATAGCCAAACCCCTTAAATAATTCACCGTGCACCTTAAAAAGCTCACTTTATATGACTTTAAAAATTATCAGGAGGCTCATTTTGCTTTTGATAATAAGGTGAACTGCTTTCTGGGTAAAAATGGGGTAGGTAAAACAAATATTCTGGACGCTATCTACTACCTGGGTTTTACTAAAAGTGCTTTGAACGGGGTAGATGCCCAAAATGTGAGGCATGGTAAAAATCAGTTTATTGTAAAAGGCCAATTTAACCGCGACAATCAAAGTGCAGAAGTGATTTGTTCGTATGCTATTGGTTCCAAAAAGATTATCCGTGAAGGTGGAAATGATACAAAAAGGCTTTCTGATCATATCGGGAGGTATCCCATCGTATTGGTTGCCCCTAATGATATAGAACTGGTGTGGGGTGGTAGTGAGTTGAGACGGAAGTTTTTTGACAGCCTGATCGCCCAGTTGGATAAGAACTATCTGGAGCACCTCATTACTTATACGAATCAGCTGAAGCAAAGGAACAGTCTGCTTAGACTTTCGGCAGAGCGAGGGCTCGATCATGATCTGTTGGACACCTATGATCAAAAACTTATCCAGTCTGGAAATTATATTCATGAGAAAAGAGCAGAATTTATTGAATCATTTTTGCCACTTTTTAAAAGCCACTATGCATTCCTTTCTGGGGAGGCCGGGGAAATAATAGACATAGAATACAAGTCCGATTGCACGGGTCAGGATTTTGGAGCCATTTTAAAGAAATCATTGAGGAAAGATTTGATTATTCAGCGCACCAGCGTTGGAATTCATCGGGATGATTTCGTGTTTACTCTTGGTGGGTTTGAATTGAAGCGAATTGGCTCGCAAGGCCAGCAGAAGTCGTTTTTAATCGGCTTGAAGTTGGCGGAATTTCAGAGTATTGAAAATATTAAGAAGGTGAAGCCGTTGCTGCTTCTGGATGATATTTTTGATAAACTGGATGACGAACGCATCAATAAGCTGGTAACGTTGGTAATTGATGGCACATTTGGGCAACTATTTATTACAGATGCCCGACCAGACCGGAGTAAGGCCTTGCTGAAGGAGGCCCATGTGGAGGCCGAATTGTTCCTTATTAATGGTGGTAAGTTGGTTGAAGTATAATGGCAAATAGATTCAATTCAGGTTCGGGAGATGCAGAGCACATTGGTCAGGCAATCAATAAGTTACTGAGCTCCTATCACATCAAGAGCAAATTCGATGCGGCCAATATCATTGGATCCTGGGAGCGCCTGGTGGGCAAACCTATTGCCAAACGCACAAAAAAGGTGTTTATCAAAGATCGGGTGCTGTTTGTACAAATTGAGTCTGCAGCCATGAAACATGACATTAGCCTTCACAAGGGGCAAATTCTGGATATTTTCCAAAAGGAATTCGGAGCTGATGTGGTGAGAGAGATTGTTCTGATGTAACAAATTACCCCAGCTGTGGACAGTTCGGCATTCGGGTTCATTTTGATTTGTTACAAATCTGAGGCCTTCGTTTGTCTATACCGAAAAACCGTATAATTTTGCACTCCTATTTTCGGGGGAAGCCCTTGAAAAAGGTATAAAGATTGTTCAACAAGGCTTTATTACGTTCTTTTATTTTAGCGTGCGGAAAGAAGTAGGGGAGATACTCAAGCGGCCAACGAGGACAGACTGTAAATCTGTTGGTGTATTCCTTCGAAGGTTCGAATCCTTCTCTCCCCACTAAAAGTTAACAAGCGGGAGTAGCTCAGTTGGTAGAGCGACAGCCTTCCAAGCTGTAGGTCGCGGGTTCGAGCCTCGTCTCCCGCTCGCATCTGTTGATGGTTATTCGTTGATCGTTAGTCGTTGAATTGAGCGAACAACGAATAGCGGGCAATTATCAACGGCTTTTTGAAAGCTGTTGTAGCTCAGAGCCTGCCTGCCGAAGCTTAGCGAAGGCAGGGTAGAGCATCCGCCAGCAGGCGGAGAAGAGGTCTCTTAGCTATGAAGCAAAGGCTGTTGTAGCTCAGGGGTAGAGCACTTCCTTGGTAAGGAAGAGGTCGTGAGTTCAATTCTCATCAACAGCTCGAAAGTGAGCTGGATTTGCTTGTGAGAGTGAGCCGAGACGATAAATGTCTCGGTGCTGACTGAAACGTCAGCATTCAATTCTCATCAACAGCTCGAAAGTGAGCTGGATTTGCTTGTGAGAGTGAGCC